>Ga0102952_1000364_pt1 | contig 17650 bp, 15 predicted proteins | sample SalPon2A_C_D1_MG_FD_78506 | JGI IMG/M metagenome (GOLD analysis project Ga0102952, IMG submission 78506) | Soil microbial communities from South San Francisco under conditions of wetland restoration - Salt Pond MetaG R2A_C_D1_MG | ecosystem: Environmental > Terrestrial > Soil > Wetlands | place... | reverse complement strand
CGGCGGGGACGTTCCGCCAGGACCTGCTCTACCGCCTCAACACGGCGACGCTCTACGTGCCGCCCCTGCGCCGGCGGCGCGTCGACATCCCGTTCCTCGCCCAGCACTTCGCCGAGGAGTTCGGCGACGAGCACGCGCGCAAGATCCTGCTCGACGAGTCGTTCCTCGACGGGCTCGCCCGACAGGACTTCCCGGGCAACGTGCGCGAGCTGCGCAACGCCGTGGAGCGCGCCATCGCGCTGACCGCGCCGGGCGAGCTGGTGGGCGCGAGCCACCTGGCGCGCGAGGCCGATGCCGAGGCGTCGCCCGCCGCCGGTGCGGGCCGGGAGGCCACCCTGCGCGACCGGCTCGACGTCGTGGAGCGCGAGGCCCTGCGCGACGCCCTCGACCGCTTCCACGGCAACCGCACGCGCATGGCCGAGGCGCTCGGCCTGTCGCGCGTGGGCCTGCGCAACAAGCTCCGCCGCCACGGGCTCGACGACCTGCACTGACTCGCCCCTCGGCGGAGGCCCCGCGGCCTAGAGGCCGTGCTTCTTCAGCTTGGTCCAGAGCGTGCGCTCGCCGATGCCGAGCCGGCGCGCCGCTGCGGCCTTGTCGTCGCCGGTCTCGGCCAGGGCCCGGAGGATCGCCTTGCGCTCGGTCGCGGCGACGGCGCTGGCGAGGTCGCCGCCGAGCTCGGGCTCGCCGCCGGCGGCGGGCAGCAGCGACCCGGCCAGGGCCTCGTCCACGACGTCGCCCGGCGCGAGCACCACCGCCCGCTCCATCAGGTTGCGCAGCTCGCGCACGTTGCCGGGCCACGGGTACGACTCGAGCACCCGCAGCGCACCCTCGGAGAGCCGGATCGGGCCCTTCGCCATCTCGCGCCCGAACCGGGCCAGGAAGCTCTCGGCCAGCGCCGCGACGTCGCGGCGCCGGTCGCGCAGGGGCGGGAGGTGGATGCGCAGCACGTTGAGCCGGTAGAAGAGGTCCTCGCGGAACGCGCCGGCCGCGATCGCCGCCTCGAGGTTTCGGTGGGTGGACGACACGACGCGCACGTCCACGGGGATGCGGCGGTTGCTCCCCACGGGCTCGATCACGCCCTCCTGCACCGCGCGGAGCAGCTTGGCCTGGAGGCGCGGGTCCATGTCGCCGATCTCGTCGAGGAACAGCGTGCCGCCGTCGGCCGCGCGGAACTTCCCCTCGCGGTCGGACTGGGCGCCCGTGAAGGCGCCGCGCGCGTGGCCGAAGAGCTCGCTCTCGAGCAGGTCCGAAGGGATCGCCGCGCAGTTGATCGGGACGAACAGCTTGTCGGCGCGCGGGCTCTGCCGATGGATCGCGCGGGCCACGAGCTCCTTGCCCGTGCCCGTCTCGCCGGTGACGAGCACCGCGCTCCGGGTCGGCGCCGCCCGGCGGATCCACTCGAAGACCTCCCGCATCGGCGCCGAGCCGCCGACGATCTCCTCGAAGGCCGGCGCGCGGTCGTCCTGCTCGCGCAGGTAGCGGTGCTCGCTGCGCGTGCGCGACATCTCGAGGGAGCGCTCGATCAGCAGCTCGAGGGCGTCCACGTCGAAGGGCTTGGACACGAAGTCGATCGCGCCGAGCTTCATCGCCTCCACCGCCGACTCGATCGTGCCGTAGGCGGTCATCACGATCACCGGTACGCGCTCGTCGAGCGCGCGCAGGCGGCGCATGAACTCGATGCCGTCCATGGCGGGCATCTTCAGGTCGGTCAGGACCAGCGCGGGCGACTCCTGCTCGAGGGCTTCGAGGGCCGAGGCGGCGTCCTCGAAGGCGCGGGACTCGAGGCCCATGCGTTCCACGAGGATCTGCACGACCCGGCGGGTCGGGCGGTCGTCGTCCACGATCATCACGCGCTTCACGTCGCCTCCTTCCCACCGGGTCCGGCCTGCAGCGGCAGCTCGACGCGGAAGACGGTGCCCTCGCCGGGCGCCGACTCCACGAGCACGCGCCCGCGGTGATCGTGCACCACGCGCTTGACGAAGGTGAGCCCGAGCCCGATGCCGCCCCGGCTGACGGTCACGAAGGGCTGGAAGATCTTCTCGCGGATCTCGTCGGGGATGCCGGCGCCGTCGTCGCGCACCTCGAAGCCGCCGAAGCCGTCGTGCGCCCCGAGCACGCGCGCCTCGATGCGGCCGCCGGGCCCGAGCGCCTGGATCGCGTTCACGATCAGGTTGACGGCGACCTGCTGCACGAGCTCGCGGTCGCAGCGCACCCGGGGCTCGCCGGCGAGCGGGTGCCCGACGAGCTCGACGCCCTTCTCCCGCGCCCTCGGCAGCACGAAGGCCACCGCCCGCAGCACGGGCTCGGAGAGCGCGACGGGCTCGAGGCGCAGCGGGTGCGCGCGGTCGAGGGTGAGCAGGTCGTCCACCACGCCGCCGAGGCGGCCGACCTCGGCGCCGATCATCTGGGCGAGCTCGCCGGTCTGGGAATCGGTGTCGGCAGGCAGGGAGCGCTGGAGCATCTGGGCGGAGCTGCGGAGCACGCCCAGGGAGGTGCGGATCTCGTGGGCCACGCCCGCGGCCAGCTCGCCCACGAAGGCGAACTTCTCGGCCTCGACGAGATCGTGCTGGGCGCGATCGAGGTCGGCGGCCATCTGGTTGAAGGCGCTGCCGAGCGTGCCGATCTCGTCGTCGCCGCGGACCGGCACGCGGCGCGCTCCGGCGTCGCCGCGCGCGAGGCCGCGGATCGCCTCGGTCAGCTCCGACAGCGGCCGCACCACCCGGCCCGCGGCGATGGCGGCTACCACCAGGGCCGCGAGCAGCACGAGCCCCATGGTCGCGAGCAGGCGGCGCGAGAGCCGGCGCGCGGGCGCGAGCGCATGGGTCCGCGACTCGATCACGGCCAGCGTCCAGTCCGCGAACGGCGCCCCGAGGTCGGCCGCCAGGGGCGCGCGACCGACCAGCACGTCCGACGGGCCGTGCGCCCCCCAGCCGGGGCCCGGGTCGCGGCCGTCGTCGAGCACGGCGGCGAGGCCGGCCTGGCGCACCGGGTCGGGGGCGCCGGAGGCATACACGCCGCCGACGACCGTCCCGTCGGCGCGGCACACGAGCACGTCGGCGTCGAGATCCTGGGCCGCGAGGTCCTGGCGCACCGTCGCCGCGAGCGCCGTGACCCGTTTCCAGTCGAGGATGCCGACGAGACGGCCGAGCACGCGCTCGGGCCCGTCCGGGTCGGGAATCGGCGTCGTCATCACCAGGTATGCGCCGTCGAGCCAGCTCTCGGCGCCCGCCGTGGGCGGCCGGTCGGGCCCGGCGGCGAGCAGCGTGGGATCACTGGCCGCGACGACCTCGCCCGCCGTGTCGATGACGCGGTAGCCGACCCGCGCGGGCCGGCCGTCGCGCAGGGTCGCGAGTGCGACGGAGATGCGTTTGTCGATGTCGGCGACGCGGACCTCCCGCATCAGGTCCTGGCGCGCGAAGCTCTCGAGCGTCTGCCGCTCCGAGCGCAGCACCGCCGACAGACGGTCGGCGGTGTGGCCGGCCTCGCGCGCGAGCTGGTGACCGATCGCGCGCTCGAGCGACTCGCTGCCGCGGCGTTCCGCGATGGCGATGAGCAGCACGCCCGGCACGATCACCAGCGCGGCCGCGAACACGAGGAGCTTGTCGCGGATCGAGCGAGAGGTTAGAAAGGAGCCGCGCCCACGAAGGACCGTCTTCGCGGGGCCTCGCGTCGCTCGTTCAGGCGGTCCCATCATGTCCCTCGACCCCGCACGGCTCGACGATCTTACCACCGGGCTGCCACGGGCCTTGCGGGCAGCCCTGTGCGCCTGGGCGTCGGCGGCCCTCCTGGCCGCGCCCGTCGCGAACGCGCAGCAGGGCATCCCCATCGAGCCCGACCCGGGCGGCGCCGCGCCCGTACTCTCGGCGGACACGCCGATCGGGCCGCTCGAGTACCGCGCCGGCCGCGGCCTGCGCATCGGCGATACCGGCCTCACGGTCGGCGGATTCTCCGTCGTCGAGATCGACGACCCGGAGCACGGAGACGCCACCGTCGCGCTCGACAGCATCACGTTCCTGACGCTCTACGAACCGATCGACGCGCTGCGCGTCTTCGCCGAGGTCGAGATCGGCGGCCTCGCGACCTACGACGCCGACGCGGGCGACGTCACCCACAATGCCGAGGCCGTCGTCGAGCGCCTCTACGCCGAGTGGAGCCGCAGCGACGCGCTGAACCTGCGCCTCGGCAAGTTCCAGACGCCGATCGGGCGCTACAACCTCGTGCCGGCCGAGCCCTTCGTCTGGACCTCGGCCGATCCAATCACCCTCGACACGGCCTTCGACGAGCACCAGACGGGCGCGGCCCTGTTCGGCACGTTCTACCCGGGCGGCAATCCCCTGCGCTACTGGCTCTACGGCCAGATGGTCGACCCGTTCGACTCCGACTCCGACGCCGCCGATCGCAGCGCCGGCGGTCGCCTCGAGTACGGGGGCTCGCTCGGCGACTGGTCGGTCGGCGCCTCGCTGAACGCGTCGAAGAAGAAGGGCGAGTGGCAGTATCTCGCCGGGCTCGACGCGCAGCTCCACGTCGGTGCGCTCGAGCTGACCGGCGAGGCCGTGTTCAGCGAGGGCGGCATCGAGGACCGCGACCTCTGGTCGGCCTGGCTCCAGGGCGTCTTCGACCTGGGCGTCCACGTCCCGTTCCTCCGGGGCGTCTACCTGGTCGGCCGCTTCGAGCACTTCGATCGGGACGGCCACGACAACGACCTCGACGTCTGGGACCTGGGCGCCACCTGGTACCCGAAGCCGTGGCTCGTGCTCAAGGCGGGCTATCGCCTGTCGGATCGCATCACCGACGACGTCGAGGAAGGGATCACCGCCTCCATCTCGGTGCTCTTCTGAATGAGGCGGGCCCTCCTGGCAGCCCTGCTCCTGGCGATCTCCGCGGCGCCCGTCTCGGCCGAGGAGCTGGCGGTGATCGTGCACGGCGCGCGCACCGACCGGCCGAACGTCGCCGAGCTCGCCCAGATCTACCTGAAGCAGCGCCGCTTCTGGGCCGACGGAGCGCGCATCGTGGCGGTGAACCGCGAATCGGGGAGCGAGAGCCGCACCGCCTTCGAGGCCGCCGTGTTCGGCGCCCGCGCAGCGCAGCTCCCGGTCTACTGGAACCGCCAGTACTTCCAGGGCGTGCTGCCGCCGGCCACGCTCGCCTCCGACGAGGCGGTGAAGCGCTTCGTCGCGAGCGAGCGCGAGGCGATCGGCTACGTCCACCCGGCCGTGGTGGACGACTCCGTGACGGTCGTGCTGAAGCTCACGCACCCCTGACTCCGCCGGCGCCGTCCTCCCCACCGGACCGTCTCCGACGCAAGTCGCGTGCCCCGAGGCGGCGCCCGTGTCGTCGCTCGGCCGCGCGAGTCTGCCGGATCCGGCAGGGCCCCTGCCGACTTCGGCAGGGCCTCTCTCGCGCGACGCGCCTCGCGCACGCGGTTCGGCACGAGGGGGCCGCCCAGGCGTCGCTCTCGCCTCCGGGAGGCCTGGCATCCCCGTTGCACTGACGTGGCTCGTCACGGCGGGAAGCGCGCCGGGTCGGCACGACGCCGCGCCGCACGCCCCGCATTGGAGGAAACGATGCGTCAGGAGCTTCACGACTTCTCCCCGGGTGCGCATGGGCCGCTTCGGGCGGTCCGCCTCGGGCTGGCCCTGGCCTTGCTGGGGGGGCTCGCGCTCGCCCTCGGCGGAGGCAGCGCCCGCGCCAACGGCGGGGGCGCGAACATCTGCAAGAAGACCTCGACCACCCTGCTGTCGGCCTGCAAGAAGGAGGTCTTCGACGACTTCCTGACCGCCAAGGCGATCTGCCTCAACGAGACCGACCCCGACGACGCCGCGGAGTGCCGCTCCGACGCGGTCGACGAGCTGAACGAGGCATGGCCCGGCTGCTTCGAGGTGCGCGAGGCCCGCGACGAGGCCTGCGACCTGCTCGGCCCCGGGGCCTACGACCCCGACTTCGACCCCGAGAGCTTCGTCGACCCGGTCGTCGGCAACCCGTTCCAGCCCCTCCAGGTGGGCAACCACTGGGAGTACGAGGGCGACGGCGAGTCGATCGTGATCGACGTGCTCGACGAGACCAAGCAGATCGAGGGCGTCACCTGCGTGACCGTGCGCGACCAGGCCTCCGAAGACGGCGTGCTGGTCGAGAACACCGACGACTGGATCGCCGAGCACGCGAACGGCGACACCTGGTACTGCGGTGAGATCTCGCAGGGCCTGGAGACCTTCGACGGCGACGATCCCGAGGAGCCGGAGCTCGTGACCCTCGAGGGCTCCTGGAAGGCCGGCCGCGACGGCGCGAAACCGGGCATCCTGATCCCCGCCGACGCGCCCGTGGGCGCGACCTACCGCCAGGAGTTCTTGCCGGGCGACGCCGAGGACATGGCGATGGTGCTGTCGCGGACCTGGAGCTACGGCAACGGCGAGGGGCTCGACGGCCTCGTGCCCCAGGACCTGGCCGACCTGCTCTGCGACGGCGACTGCATGGTGACGCGCGAGTTCTCGGCGCTCGACCCGGGTCTGTACGAGCTCAAGTACTACTCGCCGGGGGTCGGTCTCTTCCTCGAGGTCGCGCCCGACGCCGGCGAGATCGTCCCGCTCGTCGCCTGCAACGTCGATCCGCGCTGCGCCGCCCTGCCGTAGCCGGGACCCGATGAGGGCGTCGATCCCACGATCCGCCCGGGCGCCGCGGTGAAAGCTCCCCCGAGACGAAGCCGCGGCGCCTTCCGGCCCGGCTTCCGGCTCTCCTGCCGGAAGCCGGGCTTCCACCCTCCGCCGGTCAGGGCGCTTCCACCCTCCCGGCGCCCCGCGCGACGCCGGGTTGGGCCGCCGGCTGCACTCCGGCTGCCGAGATCGGTGCCGGAGATCGTCCTTCGGCGGCCCCGGGGCCTTCGACGTAAGCCCTTGTTTTCATTCGATTTCGATTCGGCGCGCCCGATGGCATGAGTGTTGCTATATCCCCTCACTGTCGGGCGATGGAGCCCGAGAACGAAAACCTGGGAAGGTGAGTTCGTAAAGCAAGCAACGACGTGACGATGGCGGCCCGTGCGCGGGCCGAGACTCTCCAGGGGTGGCTCGGGTCTCGGTTGCGCACGGGCCTCGCTTTTCGGGCCCACGGATCGCGAAGGCGGTCCGTGGGCCTCGTCGTTTCGGGGCGGGATCGGCCCGCCCGGCCGCCGCGCGCCTCGCCTATGCTGGCCCGCATGCAGGACGTCGCGCAGGTCCCCCTCGACGAGCTCGACGTCGTCGGCCCCGGTACCTACGCGGCCGACGGCTATCCCCACGCCGCCTGGGCGCGCCTGCGCCGGGAGGACCCGGTGCACTGGGTCTCGCGCGGCATCGACCGGCCGTTCTGGGCGATCACCAAGCACGCCGACCTGGTCTGGCTCTCGCGCCAGCCGCGCCGCTTCCTGAACCGCCCGCGCCTGGCCGTCTTTCCCGACTTCACGGGCGAGCCCGATCCCGACGACCCCTTCGCCCGCCACCTGCTCAACATGGACCCGCCCGACCACGCCGCCTTCCGCAAGGTGGCCGCGTTCCGCTTCACCCCGCGCGCGGTGCGGCGCCTCGAGCCCGCCGTCGAGGCGGTGACGAAGGAGCTGCTCGACGCGGCCGCCACCGGCGGCGAGACGCGCGAAGGCGACTTCGTCGAGCTCTTCTCGGCGAAGCTGCCGCTGATCGTGCTGGCCGATCTGCTCGGCGTCCCGCGCGAGGACTGGGACCGCATGTTCGAGTGGACGAACAAGACGATCGGCTCGACCGACCCGGAGTTCCAGGGGGAGGGCGAAGCCGGCGACTCCGCGGGCGAGGCCCGCAACGCGCTCTTCCAGTACTTCTGGCAGCTCGCCGAACAGCGCCGCGCCGCGCCGCGCGACGATCTCGTGAGCGTGATCGCGGCCGCCCGGATCGAGGGCCAGCCGCTGCCCCCCCTCGAGCTGCTCTCCTACTACTTCCTGCTCGTGGTGGCGGGCAACGAGACCACGCGCAACGCGCTCTCGGGCGGGCTGCTGGCCCTGCTCGAGAACCCCGGCGAGCTGGCGAAGCTGCGCGACGACCCGGGGTTGGTGGAGCCCGCCGTGGAGGAGGTCGTGCGCTGGACGTCGCCCGTCATCCAGTTCTGCCGCACCGCCACCGAGGAGGTGGAGCTGCGCGGCAAGAAGATCCGCGAAGGCGACCACCTGTGTCTCTTCTACCCCTCGGCCAACCGCGACGAGGAGGTCTTCGCCGACGGCGACGTCTTCCGCGTGGACCGCAGCCCCAACCCCCACCTCGCCTTCGGGATCGGCGAGCACTTCTGCCTGGGCGCCAACCTGGCGCGCCTGGAGCTGCGCGTGGCGTTCCGCCACCTGCTGGCCCGCCTCGAGCACGTGGAGCTTGCGGGCCCGGTGGAGCGCCTGCGCTCGAGCTTCGTGGGCGGGATCAAGCGCGTGCCGATCCGCTACCGCCTGCGCGCCGGATGAGGCGCGACCGCGTGCGCTTCCCGAGGCCGCTGCGCCGCGCCTACCGCGCCGCCCGCCACGCCTGGCGCCCGGCGCTGGTCGCCCTGCGCCGGCGCCGCGGCCAGCGCGAGGTGCAGCGCAGCGTCGCGCTGCGGCCCGAGGACCGCAGCGACAAGCGTCGCCGCATGCACGTCCTCGTCGACCTCGTCCACGAGCGGCTGCCGGCGCGCGGCCTGCGCGTCGTCGAGATCGGCACGCGCACGGGCCGCACGTCGCGCCACCTCGCGCGCTACTGCCCGCAGATCGAGACGATCTTCGCCGTGGATCCCGAGCCGCCGCCGCCGGGCGCCTTCGACGGGCTCGCTCGCGTGCGCTTCGTGCAGGGCTGGTCCGACGCCGTCGCGAAGGAGTTCGACGACGCGAGCCTCGACCTCGTCTTCATCGACGCCGACCACTCCGAGGAGGGCGTGCGCAGCGACCTCGCGGCGTGGATGCCCAAGGTGCGCCCGGGCGGGATCGTCGCCGGCCACGACTACGCGCGGCGCCACCACCCGGGCGTGAAGCCCGCCGTGGACGGGTTCTTCCGCGAGCATCGCCACCCCGTGCGCCTCGAGGCCGACAAGGTGTGGTGGACCACCCGATGAGCGAGCCGCTGCGCATCGGCGTGCTCGGCGCGGCGCGGATCGCGCCCATGGCGCTGCTGCGGCCCGCGCGGCACGCGCCCGGCGTGGAGGTGTCGGCGGTCGCCGCCCGCGACGTCGCCAAGGCGCGCCGCTTCGCGCGCAAGCACGGCATCCCTTGCGTGCTCGAGAGCTACGACGCGCTGCTCGGCGACCCGGCCATCGACGCCGTCTACGTCCCGCTGCCCAACGGGCTCCACGCCGAGTGGACCCTGCGCGCCCTCGAGGCCGGCAAGCACGTGCTGTGCGAGAAGCCCTTCGCCGCCAACGCGGCCGAGGCCGAGCGCGTGGCCGCGGCGGCGCGCAAGAGCGACCGCGTGGTGATGGAGGCCTTCCACTGGCGCTACCACCCGCTGGCCGAGCGGATGATCGAGATCGTCGCGAGCGGGCGGCTCGGCCGGGTGCGCCGCATCGAGACCTCGATGTGCATCCCGCTCCCGCTGCCGGGCGACATCCGCTACCGCCTCGACCTCGCGGGCGGCGCCACCATGGACACGGGCTGCTACGCGATCCACATGCTGCGCCACCTCGCGGGCGACGAGCCCGAGGTCGGATCGGCCCGGGCGCTCGAGTCGTCGCCGCGCGTGGACCGCGCCATGGAGGCGGAGCTGCGCTTCGCCGACGGACGCACGGGGCGGATCGAGTGCTCGCTCTTCTCGGCGAAGCTGCTGAAGATCCGCGCGCGGGTCGTGGGCGACGCGGGCGAGCTCGACGTGTTCAACCCGGTGGGCCCCCAGATCTTCCACCGCCTGACGCTGCGCACCGCCGAGGGCACCGAGATCGAGCGCTTCACGCGCGAGCCGACCTACGCCTTCCAGCTGCGCGCATTCGAGCGCGCGGTGCGCGAGGGCGCCCCGTTCCCGACCGGGGTGGACGACGCGGTGGCCAACATGCGGGTGGTGGACGCCGTCTACGCGGCCGCGGGCCTCGGGCCGCGGGGCCAGGCGTGAAGGCCGTCGTCCGCGGCGTCGCCGCGCTCGCGGCCGTGCTCGTGCTGGCCGCCGCCGTCTACCTCGTCCCGACGATCTGGGGCAAGCCCTGGCGGATCGAGGACTACTACACGCGCGTGCTGGTCGAGTTCGTGATCCAGCACCCGATGCTGCTCTCCTACGCGCGGATCCTCGAGCCCTGGGGCATCGACTTCCACTCCGACGACCTCGAAGACCTGTCGGTCGCCGGCACCGAGCGCATGGCCGACCAGGTGGACGAGTTCCTCGCGGGCCTGCGCGAGTACGACTACGACGAGCAGACCGAGGCCCAGAAGCTCTCGACCGACGTGCTCGCGTGGTTCCTCGAGGCGCGCCAGGCCGGCCGGCCCTTCCTCTACCACGGCTACCCGGTGAACCAGTTCCAGGGGCTGCAGAGCACGCTGCCCGACTTCATGATCAACATCCACGCGATCCAGGACCTCGACGACGCGCGCAACCACGTCGCGAGGCTCGAGAAGTTCCCGGTGGCGCTCGACCAGATGATCGAGCAGGTCCGATACCGCGAGTCGCTGGGCGTGCTGCCGCCGCGCTTCGTGATCGACGCCGTGCTCGAGGAGATCGAGGGCTTCGTCGCGCCGCCCGTCGCGGACAACCCCATCTACGTCGACCTCGCCGCCGACCTCGCGAAGCTCGACGCCGACGAGGACGACGTGGCCGAGATCCTCGACCAGGCGCGCGTGGCGCTCGCGGACGGGGTCGTCCCCGGCTACGAGCGCCTGGCCGCGGTGCTGCGCGACCAGCGCACGCGCGCGACCGACGACGCCGGCGTGTGGAAGCTGCCCGACGGCGACGCCTACTACCGCTGGGCCCTGCGCTGGCACACGACCAGCGACCTCGGCCCCGACGAGGTCCACGAGATCGGGCGCTCCGAGGTCGCGCGCATCCGCGAGGAGATGCGCCAGGCCTTCGCCGACGCCGGCCGCGAGGTGGGCGACCCGATCGTGGCGCTCGGCGCCCTCGCCGACGACGAGCGCTTCCACTACGGCGCGGACGACGCCGCGCGCGATCGGATCCTCGCCGACTACCGCGCCATCCTCGACGACGCCCGGCGCCGGCTGCCGCCGCTCTTCGGCCGGCTGCCGAAGGCCCCGGTCGTGGTCGAGCGCGTGCCGCCCTTCAAGGAGGCCGGCAGCGCCGGCGCCTACTACAACCCGCCGTCCTTCGACGGCACGCGGCCCGGCACCTTCTACGCGAACCTGCGCGACCCGGGCGAGCTGCAGAAGTTCGGCATGCGCACGCTCGCCTACCACGAGGCGATCCCCGGTCACCACCTGCAGATCGCACTCTCGTTCGAGATGGAGGGCCAGCCGTTCTTCCGGCGCGTGATCCCCTTCACGGCGTTCACCGAGGGCTGGGCGCTCTATGCGGAGCGGCTCGCCCTCGAGCAGGGCTTCCACCCGACGCCCTGGGACCGGCTCGGCGCGCTCCAGGCCGAGATGTTCCGCGCCGTGCGCCTGGTGGTGGACACGGGCATCCACGCCAAGCGCTGGAGCCGCGAGCGCGCCTTCAACTACATGCTCACCCACACGGGGCAGCCGGCCTCCGAGGTGCAGGCCGAGGTCGACCGCTACATCGTGACGCCCGGGCAGGCGTGCGCGTACAAGATCGGCCAGCTGCGCATCCTGGCCCTGCGCGAGCGCGCCCGCGAGCGCCTGGGCGCGCGCTTCGACCTCGCCGCCTTCCACGACGTGGTGCTGGGGCAGGGCGCACTGCCGCTGGTGGTGCTCGAGCGCGTGGTGGACCGCTGGATCGACGCACAGCTCGCGTCCGGCTAGCCGGCGAGCCAGTAGTGGAGCGCCGCCGCGCCGAACAGCACGGCATAGATCGCGATCACGATCGCGATCCCGCGCGGCGACATCTCGCGCGCGGGCCTCGCCGCGAGGCAGGGCGCCGGGCGTCGGACCTGGACCGTGGGGCCGCTCATGGCCGCTCCTCCATGACTGGAGGCTAGGGCTCGATCGCCGATCGTCCAGCCTCGTCCCAGCGCGAGACGGCGAGGCCGCCGAGAACGAGCGCCAGGGCCGCCGGGGCGTTCCAGCCGGGCCGCTCGCCGAGCAGCGCGACGCCGGCCACGAGCGCGACGATCGGGACCAGGAAGTTGACGTAGGAGAAGAAGGTGGGCCCCGCCGAGGCCACGAGCCGGAAGAAGACGATCGTCGCGAAGGCGGTGGTCACGAGGCCCAGCCACCCCACGGCCGCGAGGCTGCGGGCCGAGGGCGCGAGCTCCCAGGGGCGGTCGATCCAGACGGCCGCGGGGCCGATTACGCAGGCCGCCACGCCGAGGGTCGCCGCCGAGGCCACCAGCGCGTCGGTGGGCGGGAGGTGGCGCGTCAGGATGGCGTTGGTCGCGTAGCACAGCGCGCCGAGCAGCACGGCGAGCTGGCGCGCGAGGTCGCTCGGCTCGCCGCCGAGCTGGAGCAGGGCCTCGGGCCCGGTCAGCACGACCACGCCCGTGAACCCGAGCGCGAAGCCCAGGCTCTTGCCGCGCGTCATGTCCTCGCCGGGCACGAAGAGGTGGGCGAGCAGCAGCGTCGCCAGCGGCATGATCCCCATGAGGATGCCCGCGAGGCTGCTCTCGATGCGCTGCTGGCCCCAGCCGATGGCGAAGAAGGGCAGGCAGTTGCCGACCGTGCCGAGCAGCAGGAACCAGAGCCAGATGCGTCCGCGCGGCCAGCGCCGGCCCGAGGCAACGACCGCGAGGGCCAGCACGAGGGCGGCCAGAACGATGCGCGCCGCCGCCACCGTGAGGGCGGGCAGCGTCTCGACCGCGGCGGCGATGAACAGGAACCCGGTGCCCCAGACGGCCACCAGGATGCCGAGCAGGACCCAGTCTTCGAGGGTGCGTCGCACGCGGGCCTACGGGTCGAGTCGCACGGCGCCGCGTCAGGCCGGGGCCTGCTCGAGCGACTCGATCTCGGCGGCCACGCGCTCCCACTCGCGGTAGAGCGTGTCGACGGCGCCGCGGTGCTCGGCGCGCTCGGCTTCGAGCGTGCGCACGGCGTCGCCGTCGCGGTAGACGTCGGGGTGGCCGAGGCGGTGGCCCAGCTCCTCGATGCGCTCCTCGCCCGCCGCGATCTTCTCCTCGAGGGCGGCGAGCTTCTTGCGCGCGCGGGCGAGCCGGCGGCCCAGCTCCTTCTCGCGTTCGCGAGCGGCGATGCGCTCGGCCTTGCTCTGCGGCGGCGTCGGGGCGCGCGGCGCGCCCGCGGGCGCGCCGGCCCGGGCTTCGGCGGGCGCGGCGGCCTCGGCGCGGGCGCGCGCCGCCTCGGGCGTGCCGTCGGCCAGCCCGTCGTCGAGCGACCGGTCGGCCCATGCGCTGTAGCTGCCGAGGAACTCGTCGAGCCGGCCCGCCTTCACCTCCACCACCTTGGTCGCGACGGCGTCGATCAGGGTCCGGTCGTGGGAGATGAAGAGCAGCGTCCCCTGGTAGGCCTGGAGGGCCTCCTCGAGCACCTCGCAGGCCACCACGTCGAGGTGGTTGGTCGGCTCGTCGAGCACCAGGAAGTTGGCCGGCCGCAGCAGCATCTTCGCCAGCGCGAGCCGCGCCTTCTCGCCGCCCGAGAGCACCCCCACCTTCTTCTGGACGTCGTCTCCCGAGAAGAGGAAGGCGCCCAGGTGGCTGCGCAGGCGCGGCTGGTCGTCGAAGCGCGCGACGTGCTCGATCTCCTCGAAGACCGTGCGCCCGGCGTCGAGGTCCTCGAGCTGGTGCTGGGCGTAGAAGGCCACCTTCACGCGGTGGCCGAGCTCGCGGTGGCCGGCGTCGAAGGGCAGCACGCCGGCGGCGATGCGCAGCAGCGTGGACTTGCCGGCACCGTTGGGGCCCACGAGCGCCACGCGCTCGCCGCGCCGCACCAGGAAGTCGACGCCGTCGTAGACGACCGTCTCGCCGTAGGTCTTGTGGACGTCTTCGAGCCGCAGCACGGCCTCGCCCGAGCGCTCGGGCTCGGGGATGCGCAGCCGCATGGCGCGCCGCACCTCGTCCTCGACCTCGACGCGCTCCATCTTCGCGAGCTTCTTGACCCGGCTCTGGACCTGCTTCGCCTTGGTGTTCTTGTAGCGGAAGCGCTCGATGAAGCGCTCGGTCTGGGCGATCTCGCGCTGCTGGTTCTTCTGGGCGGCGAGCAGCAGCTCGCGGCGCTCGGCCTTGAGCTCGAGGTAGCGGTCGTAGCCGCCCTCGTAGACCGTGAAGCGCGCGTTCTCGAGCTCGGCGATGCGCGTGGCCTTGCGGCGCAGGAACGTGCGGTCGTGGCTGATCATCACCACCGCGCCGCCGAAGCCGTCGAGGGTCTCCTCGAACCACTGGATGGACGGGAGGTCGAGGTGGTTGGTGGGCTCGTCGAGCAGCAGCACGTCGGGCGCGGCGAGCAGCAGCTTCGCCAGCTCGACGCGCATGAGCCAGCCTCCGCTGAAGCTCGACAGCGGGCGCGTGCGCCGCTCGGCGTCGAAGCCCAGGCCCTCGAGCACGCGGTCCACGCGCGCCTCGCGCTCGAAGCCGCCGCCGAACTCGAAGGCCCGGTGGGCGCGGTCCCAGGCCTCGGCCACGTCGGCGGGCACCTCGCGGCCCTCGTGGCCGGCGCGCGCCATGGCGGCCTCGAGCTCGCGCATCTCGGCCTCGAGCCGGTCGAGCTCGGCGAGGGCGCTGGCCGCCTCCTCGTGCACCGTCGCGCCGCGGCCCGGGTCGATCTCCTGGCGCAGCATCCCGAGACGCACGCCGCGCGGGCGCACGAGCGCGCCGGCGTCGGGCGGCTCCTCGCCGGCGGCGATCTTGAGCAGCGTCGTCTTGCCCGCGCCGTTGGGGCCCACGAGCCCGACCCGGTCGCCCCGGTTCACGAGGAGCGACACGTCGCGGAAGAGCGTCCGCACGCCCAGGGTGCGGGCCACGCCGTCGAGCCGGAGGAGCATCGCGGGAGGGTAGCGGCGGGGCCCCCCCTCGCTACGCGGGAGGCGGGGCCCGGCTTCGTCATCCCATGGAACCGTCCCCTTCGTCAGGGGGCTAGGGGAGGAGGAGGACCTTGCCGGTGGTCTCGCGGCCCTCGAGGGCGCGGTGTGCGGCGGCGGCGTCGGCCAGGGGGAAGCGCGCGCCGATGCGCACGTCGAGGGCGCCCTTGGCGACGGCGCCGAGCACCTCGCCGGCGCGCAGCTCCAGCTCCTCGCGCGTGGCCGTGTAGTGGAGCAGCGAGGGTCGCGTCACGAACAGCGAGCCGCCGTCGTTGAGCTGCTGGAGGTCGAACGCGTCGACCTTGCCGCTCGACTGGCCGTAGAGGCACAGCAGGCCGCGCGGCCGTAGCGACGCGAGGCTCCCCGCGAAGGTCGTCTTCCCGACGGAGTCGTAGACCACGTCGGCGCCGCGACCCTCGGTGAGCTCGCGCGTGCGCGCCACGAAGTCGTCCTCGGTGTAGCGGACCACGTGGTCGGCGCCCGCGCCGCGGGCCAGCGCCTCCTTCTCGGCGGTCGAGCAGGTGCCGACGACCGTGGCGCCGGCGGCCTTCAACATCTGGACGAGCAGCAGGCCCACGCCGCCCGCCGCCGCGTGCACCAGGGCCACGTCGCCCGGGCGCGTCTCGCGCACGCCGTGGGTGAGATAGTGGGCGGTCATGCCCTGGAGCATGGCGGCGGCGGCCACGTCGGAGGCGATGCCGTCGGGCACGGGGACGATCATGCGCGCGGGCGCGATCACGTGGTCGGCGTAGGAGCCCGGGGCCGAGGCCCAGGCCACGCGGTCGCCCGGCGCGAAGCCGGCCACGCCCTCGCCCACGGCCTCGATCGTGCCCGCGCCCTCGAGGCCCAGCACGAAGGGCAGGGGACGCGGGTAGAGGCCCGTGCGGAAGTAGACGTCGATGAAGTTCACGCCCGCGGCGGCGCTGCGCACGCGGACGGTGCCGGGGCCGGGCTCGGCCGGCGAGGCCGACTCGAGGCTCAGCACCTCGGGCCCGCCGGTGGCGCGGACCCAGACTGCCTGGCTCACCCCGTCTGGACGCCGAGCGCCTGCTGGAGCTCGCCCGTCTGGAACATCTCGCGGATGATGTCGCAGCCGCCCACGAACTCGCCCTTCACGTAGAGCTGCGGGATCGTCGGCCACTGGGTGAAGGCCTTGATGCCCTCGCGCACCTCCGGGTCTTGGAGCACGTCCACCGTCGTGTACTGCGGGACCAGGTGGTCGAGGATCTGCACCACGGTCGCCGAGAACCCGCACTGCGGGGCCCGGCGGTTGCCCTTCATGAAGAGGACCACGTCGTCGGAGGCGACGAGTCCCTGGATGCGTGTGCGGGTCTCTTCGCTGAGCTGCATGGGATCTCCTGGTTCGGGCGCGATCGGCGCCCAGGCTCGGATGCCGCCGGGCCGGGCGCGTCACGGCGCGGGCGCCGAGGCACGTTAGTATAGTCTCCGTTCCCGGCACGGCTCCCGGCGAGCCGGCCCGCAAAGCGCCCAGGAAGCCTCCTCCGCATGTCCCAGGCCCGCCACACCACCGACGGCCCCCGCGTCGACACGCCCGACGCCCTCGGCCGCCCGCTCCGCGACCTGCGCATCTCGGTCACCGACCGCTGCAACTTCCGCTGCCCCTACTGCATGCCCGCCGAGATCTACGGCGAGAACTACCGCTTCCTGCCCCGGCCGGAGCTTTTGACCTTCGAGGAGATCGAGCGCCTGGCGCGGGTGTTCGCCGAGCTGGGCACGGAGAAGATCCGCATCACCGGCGGCGAGCCCCTGCTGCGCCACGAGCTGCCGCGGCTGATCGAGCGCCTGGCCGCCGTCCCGGGGATCCGCGACCTGACACTCACCACCAACGGCTTCCTGCTGGCCCAGCAGGCCCGGGCCCTGGCCGACGCGGGGCTCCACCGCGTGACCGTGAGCCTCGACAGCGACGACCCCGAGACGTTCCGCCGGATGAGCGGCCGCACCTTCGGCCCCGAGCGCGTCTTCGAGGGGATCGAGGCCGCCGCCGCCGCGGGCCTGACGCCGGTGAAGATCAACTGCGTAGTCCAGCGGGGCGTGAACGACGACGGCCTGGTCGCCCTGGCCGAGCGCTTCCGCGGCACGGGCCACGTGCTGCGCTTCATCGAGTACATGGACGTGGGCACCCTCAATCACTGGAAGCTCGACGAGGTGGTGGGCGCCGAGGAGATCGTGAAGCGCATCGACGCGGTGTGGCCGCTCGAGCGAGTCGAGGCGAACTACCCGGGCGAGGTGGCGCGGCGCTGGGCCTATCGCGACGGCGAGGGCGAGATCGGCGTGATCGCCTCGGTCACCGCGCCCTTCTGCGGCGGCTGCACGCGCGCGCGGCTCACCATCGAGGGTCGGCTCGTGACCTGCCTGTTCGCCGCGGACGGCGTGGACCTGCGCGGTCCCCTGCGCGAGGGCGCCAGCGACGACGCCCTGCGCGAGATCGTCGGCGGGGTCTGGACGCGCCGCACCGACCGCTACTCCGAGGAGCGCGCGCGCCTGCGCGAGGGCGGGGCGGGGGAGCGGCGCAAGATCGAGATGTACCAGCTCGGGGGGTAGGCGATGGCCGGGAGGCGGCCGCCGGGTGGGGGTCGTTGCTCCACTTCGCCTTGTGCCCTTGG
>Ga0102952_1000363_pt1 | contig 17672 bp, 18 predicted proteins | sample SalPon2A_C_D1_MG_FD_78506 | JGI IMG/M metagenome (GOLD analysis project Ga0102952, IMG submission 78506) | Soil microbial communities from South San Francisco under conditions of wetland restoration - Salt Pond MetaG R2A_C_D1_MG | ecosystem: Environmental > Terrestrial > Soil > Wetlands | place... | reverse complement strand
TCGAGGAACACGCGGTTGACCGCGTCGACCAGGACCGTGCGCTGGGCGCTTTCATCGGCGAAGATCGTCGCATGGGCATAACCCAGCCCGGCGATGAACGGGCCATAGACCGAGTCGGCTTTGTTGGCGTCGGTGAGGGCCGCCGCGGGCTTGGCGGGCAATTCGCCAACCGTCTTGAGCCACACCTGCATTGCCTCGTCCGAAGTGACGTAGGCCAGGAACTTTTCTGCCGCCGCACGTTTCTCGCCCTTGGTCTGCGAGCTGATTGCGTTCACCCAGTACGACGCGTAGTTCGATTGCTTGCCATCATATTCGGGCAGTTGAGTCACCCCCCACTCCAGACCCTTGACCCCTTGCAGCGCGCCGATCCGGAACGAGCCATCGACGATCATACCGGCACGTCCAGCTTTAAAGGCGGTCTGAGCATCTTCCATGAACGTGTTCGATGTCACCTTGTCGGCGAGTTGAAGGTCTGTGTACCACTTCAGCGCCGCCGCACCCTGCGGGTTATCATAGGCGACGGTCTTGCCGTCGTCGGAGTAGGGCGCAGTGCCGAACTGGCGGAAGAGGCCCTCGCGCAACCACTGATGGTCCTGTCCGGTCATGCCCGAGCCGAAGCCTTCCTGGATGAGATTGCCGGAGCCGTCAGTCTTGGTCATCAGCTTGGCATCGGCAACCAGTTCGTCCAGCGTCTTCGGCGGAGCGGTAATTCCGGCCTCGGCAAACAGTTTCTTGTTATAGAACAGCGCCAGCGCCCGGACAGCAGTCGGCAGTGCCATGTATTGCCCGTTTCGCTTCATCGACTGGACCATCGGGAAGAAGTCCTTGTCGATCTGATCAGGCGGGAACTGGTCGGCAGGCAGCGGCTGAATTAACCCGGCGTCCATGTAGTCGTTCAGCCAACCGTAGTAGAGCTGCACCACGTCAGGCCCCTCACCCGCCGGGATCGCTGCAGCGACCTTGGTACGATAGTCGTCGTACGGGAAGTGGGTCATTTTCACGGTGATGTCGGGGTTCGCTTTTTCAAAATTGGCGATCAACGTGTCCATCGCTTCGACGCGCTGCTTGAAGAAATACTGCCAATACTCAATCTCGACCGCGCTCGCCGCCGAGGCAAAAATCGTTGCGGCGCTCGTGGCGGTGGCCAGTGCTACCACCTTCAGTCTATTGAATCTCATGCTTTTTCTCCCAGTTGACTCGGCCGGCCATTAGCCGGTCTGCGCGCGGCATATCCTCCGCTTGGGTATGAATTAACTCAAATTGGTTGAATTATCAAGTGAGTTGAGTTAACTCGGTCGCCATGATTGCTCGAACCGAGACCGTTGTCGGCGCAAACGCCGAACGTTCGCGCAGCCACAACCGCCAGGTGATCTTGGCGCGCGTGCGCGCGGCGGGCCAGGTAGGCCGCGCCGAGATTGCGCGCGCGTCGGGGCTGAGCACACAGGCTGTGTCGAACATCATCGCCGACCTGCTGAGCGAAGAGATGATCGTCGAGAAAGGAAGGCGATCGGGCGCGCGCGGGCTTCCCGCGGTTCAGTACGCGCTGAATCCCGCGGGCGGCTATGCCCTCGGCGTGGAAATTCGTCCCGGCGCAGTTTATGCAGCGCTTCTCGATCTCGGCGGCAAGGCCGCGTATTCTGAGCGAGCGTCCCTGGCGGCCGGCGACCTTGAAACCGTCACTGAGGCGGTGATTGCCCTTAAGGATCGCGCACTGGCCGCGTCGGGCGCACCGCCCGATCGCGTCCTCGGTGCGGGGATCGTGATGCCGGGGCCCTTTGGAAGAACCGGCATCCGTGGCAGCGGGTCAGAGCTTGCCCCCTGGCATGAAACGGACCCGCATACCTGGTTCACCAGCGCTCTCGCGCTACCTGTCCACGTCGAGAACGACGCCAACGCGGCCGCCATGGCCGAGGGCGTGTCAGGTGTTGCGCGGGACCTGGACACCTATGCGTTCCTCTACTTTGGCATTGGGTTGGGCTTGGGCTTCGTCCACCAGGGTAGGCTCATGGCAGGCGCCTTCGGCAATGCCGGCGAGATCGGTCACATACCGGTGCCCTGCGGCGGCGAAACGGTCCTGCTCGAGACCGTCGTAAGCCGCCTGTCCGTACAGCAGCATCTTGCCGCCGCGGGCCGATCGGTTACCGTCTCCGATGACCTCGCCCAGCTTTACGAGGAGCGAGACGCGGCCCTTCTCGGCTGGCTGGCGCGCGCGGCCGAACCGCTTTCCGCGGCGCTGACGATCGTCGAGAACCTCTTCGACCCACAGGTGGTAATCTTCGGAGGCGCGATGCCCGAAGCACTTCTCGACCACTTGATCGACTGTGTTACTCTTCCAGAAAGGTCGGTCGCAAATCGTGCTGGCCGCACTCGGCCCCGTCTGATGCGCGGGACCTCGGGTCGCATGACCGCGACCCTCGGTGCTGCTGCCCTCGTCATCAACCAGGCCTTCACCCCGATGATCTCTGCGACCCAGTAGGACTTCGATGCCAACCCAAGACCAGAGCCGCATCATTGACGACCGCGCGCATCCCAAGATCATGGATTTATGGTGGGCGCTTTGCCCGCTAAAGTCGGTGGTCCGGTTCATGAACACCGGCGCGCATCCCGACGACGAAACCTCGTCGCTTCTCGCGGCGTTGGCGTTCCGCGACGGGATCAACCTTTCCTACGCCTGTTCAACCCGCGGCGAGGGAGGGCAAAATGATATCGGGACCGAGGCAGGTGCCGACCTTGGCGCGCTTCGCACGCGCGAAATGGAGCGCGCCTGCGACGTTCTGGGCATGCGCATGTATTGGTTGTCGGAAAGTGCCGAGGACTCGGTCACCGATTTCGGCTTCTCGAAAAGCGGCGTCGAAACCCTGGAAAAATGGGGCCGCAACCGGACACTGGCCCGGTTCGTCGAGATAGTCCGGACCGACCGGCCCGACATTATTTGTCCTACCTTCCTCGATGTTCCTGGTCAGCACGGCCACCACCGGGCAATGACCGAGATGGCGCACGAGGTCATGGTGGCTGCCGCCGATCCGGGCTTTCCATCGATTCTGCAAACCTGGCAGATAAAGAAGATGTACCTGCCAGCCTGGTCCGGTGGCGGTCGGTCCTACGACGACGACGAACTGCCTCCACCGGCGACTCTAACGGTCAGGGCTATCGACGGAGACCCAGTCAGCGGCTGGTCTTGGGAGCGGATCGGCCAGCAGTCGCGGGCCTATCACCGGACGCAGGGCATGGGTCGCTGGGCGCCGCCCGGCGCCAATCGCGACTGGCCGCTGCACCTTGTTGAAAGTCACGTCGAACGGCCGGATGCCGGTTTAACATCGGGCTTGAAATCGACACTTGCGGACCTGGCTTCGGTCCCAGATGCAGAGGCCATCGCACCAGCGCTGTTCGAGGCGCAAGCAGAAATCGATGCCTGCGTCCGCTCCTACCCGATCTTCGGAGCGGTGGCGATACACGCGGCACGCGCCTTGGACCAAGTGCGCTTGGTGCGTGAACGATGCCCGGAGGCCGCCCGCGGGGAAATCGCCCACCGGCTGGATGCCAAGGCAGTTCAACTTGGCCATGTTTTGCGACTGGCGCTCGGGGTCGAAGCAAGGGCCCGAACCGGCGACACCTGGCTTTGCCCGGGCGACGTGGTATCGCTTACAGTCGAACTGGGGAAGGGTTCGGCCGAGCGTGCCGATTTCGCGTTGGACCTGCCCCACGACTGGACCGCTGGCGACGGACACATACTTGTGGCACGAGACGCCGCGCCAAGCGATGGTTACCGTTCAAGCTACGATCCCGCCGCCGCGCCCGCCCCGGCGCTCGTGTTGTCGCTATCGAGCGAGGGCGTGGACGCCTCGGTTAGGATGCCGTTCGAGACGCACCCGGTGGTGTTACCCGGCCGCCAGGCAAAGCTCGCGCCAGATGCCACGGTGGTGAACCGGGCCGTGGGAAAGCGGTCGTTCGCCGTGACCGTCGGCGGGATCGTCCCGGCAGGTGCACAGGCCGCGCTCGACCTGCCGCAGGGATGGAGCGCCGAGGCGACGGGCCCCGGTTTAGAGGTGAGTTTGCCCCCGATGGTCGAAGATGGCTTGCACAACTTACCGCTCCTTGTCGGTGGAGAACCGGCGATGGTGGTCCGCCGGATCGCCTATCCCCACGCGGCGCCGACCGCCCGATCCCGTCTCGCGGCCCTGCGCGTCCGCGTGTTGAGCGCCAACCTTCCTGAGGTGCGTGTCGGATATGTCGGGAGCGGAAACGACCGCGTCGGGTATTGGCTTTCCGCGATGGGCGCGGACGTGATGGAACTCGACGACGAAGCGCTTGCGGACGACGCGGTGCTTGCCGGATTCGGGACGATCGTGATTGGGATTTTCGCCATGCGCTTGCGCCCCGGCCTGGCCGCGGCCATGCCGCGGCTGCACCGCTGGACCGAGGCCGGCGGGACGCTTGTTACGCTCTACCACCGCCCGTGGGACAATTGGGATCCCGAAACCATACCTCCGCGACAGTTGGAGATCGGGCAGCCGTCCCTGCGCTGGCGGGTGACCGACGAGACGGCCCAGGTTCGCCACCTTTGCGACCACCCGGTGCTTAACGGCCCGAACCGGATCGGCCCGGATGACTGGTCTGACTGGGTGAAGGAACGCGGCCTCTACTTCGCAAAAAGCTGGGACAACGCCTATGTTCCACTCCTCGAAATGTCCGATCCCGGCGAACCACAGCAGCGCGGCGCGCTCCTAGCCGCGGACATCGGTCGTGGACGGCACATCCACACCTCGCTGATCTTGCATCACCAGATGGAAAACCTCGTGCCAGGCGCATTCCGTTTGATGGCAAACCTGGTCGCGCCGCGTGCATAATGGCCGACAAAAGGTACTATGGAACCACCCGGAGATGACCTTTTCCTCGGATATGTCGCCAGTTGTCCAGCCTCCTGTTCCGGTGCAACTGAACTGAGGTTTCTCCAATAAGGTTTCTGGAACTGGCGGTGACCCGCCCCACCTGAGTGGTCCGGTTTGAGTGTTAGTGCATGATCTGCCTCGGGTCTATCGGGACGATGGTTTCCGGGGCCGGCGGGCGGTAGCCGAGGGCGCTGTGTGGGCGCTTGGCGTTGTAGTGCCTCCGCCATTGTTCGATCAGGATTTGGGCCTCGCGCAGGCTGTAGAAGATCTCGCCGTTGAGCAGCTCATCGCGGAACCGGGCGTTGAAGCTCTCGCAGTATCCGTTTTCCCAGGGTGATCCCGGCTCGATGTAGGCGGTCCTGGCGCCGACGGCGGCGATCCAGTCCCTCACCGACTGGGCGACGAACTCCGGGCCGTTGTCTGAGCGAATGAAGGCAGGGACGCCGCGCAGGATGAAGAGATCACTCAGCGCGTCGATGACGCTGGCGGCATTGAGCCTGCGCTCCACCTTGATCGCCAGGCACTCCCTGCTGAACTCGTCGAGGATGATCAGCGTCCTGAACACCTTACCGTCGTCGGTCCGACAGTGGACGAAGTCGTAGCTCCAGACATGGTTCCGGTACTCGGGTCGCAGCCGAACACAGGATCCGTCGTTCAGCCAGAGACGCCCCTTCTTCGGTTGTTTCATTGGCACTTTCAGCCCCTCCCGTCGCCACAGCCGCTCGACGCGCTTGTCATTGACCTGCCAGCCTGCGTCTCTCAGCAGGGCCGCGATCCGGCGGTAGCCGTAGCGGCCATACTGACGGGCCAGCTCGATCATGTCGGACACCAGCCGGTCTTCATCGGCCCGGCCTCTCGGCAACTTGCGCTGCGTCGAGCGATGCTGGCGCAGCACCCGGCAGGCCCGGCGTTCCGAGACGTTGAGCCGAACGCGAACACGGTCGATACAGGCCCGACGGCGGGCGGGGCTCAGAAGTTTCCCCGTGCGGCCTCAGTCAAGATCAGCTTGTCGAGCGTCAGGTCCGACACGGCCTTCCTTAACCGCCCGTTCTCTTTCTGCAGCCGCTTGAGTTCCTTCAGCTGGTCGGTTCCCATCCCGCCATACTGCTTGCGCCAGAGATAGAGCATTTTTGGATCATTCCGGCTCATAGCCTGAGTTTGTGAAATAGTTTGCGCACTCTTCAGCTGCGAACGCGTCGAGGGCGGAGGCGATTGCGGCTTCGAGGGCATCGATGGTGCGTGCGGCCGCCTTTCTGAGCAGCGCCTTTAGTTTCGCGAACGCCTGTTCGATCGGATTGAAGTCCGGCGAGTATGGCGGAAGGAAAAGGAGTTTGGCCCCGGCCTTTTCAATTGCTTCGCGCGCCCAGGCGACCTTGTGGGCGGGCAGGTTGTCCATGATCACGATGTCGCCCGGTGCGAGGGTTGGGGCCAGAAAGTGGACTGCATAGGCGGTGAAGGCGTTGCCGTTCATCGCCCCGTCGATGACCATGGGGGCGACCACGCCTTCAAGACGCAGCCCGGCGACAAGGGTCGTCGTCTTCCAGTGGCCATGCGGGATGGAGGCGCGACAGCGTTCACCCCGCAGGCTTCGGCCCCGCAAGCGGGCCATTTTTGTGGTGGCTCCGGTCTCGTCCAGAAAGACCAACCGTGTCGGATCGAGGTCGGGCTGCGCCTCGAACCAGGCTTCGCGCCGGGCTCTTACGTCCTCGCGTTCCTGCTCGCTCGCATGACCGGTCTTTTTTTGAACGTGATGCCGTGGCGGCGGTAGAAGCTGTGGACCGTGCTGACCGCGAAGGTCTCGCCCCGCTCTTCGATCAGGCGTTCGCGCAATTCCGCCAATGTGATGTCCGGGCTGTCCTCGATAGCGCCAAGCAAGAGATCGGCCTGCGCCTCGATCCGGCTGGAACGGCGGTCGCCACCGCGCGGTTTCGCGGTCGTCCGACCGGTCTTGAGATACGCATCCACCCACCGCACGGCGCTGGCAATACTGACACCAAAACGCACCGCCGCGCGACATGCCGTCTTCAACTGCGCGGATAACCCGGATGCGAAGGTCTTCGGAAAGATACTGAGCCATGCCTCTAGGCCCCCTTATCCAGCAGGACAAGTGAATCACGCCCCAAACGGAATGTGAATCCCTGGCGATTCATTCAGATGAGGATTTACTCTAGTAGGTCTGCTCGGTGACGCGTACCTCGCGGATCGCGTCCACCCGCGCCATACCCTGGCCGACAAGCCCCTCAACCTGTAGCAGCTTCGTGACAATCTCTTCCGGCTTGTGCCGCTTCGTAGCCATTCTGATCCTCCGTTTTCCTAAACATAACGGCGGACCACTTCAGTGGGGGAGGATCAATGCCACTCGACACGGTGGTCATTCGACCAGGCAAGGATGGCGTTCGAGGTGAACTCGGTGCCGTGGTCGGAAACGATCATGTCCGGCTTGCCGCGACGGCTGATCAGGTCGGTCAGTTCGCGTGCCACCCGACGCCCCGAGATCGACGTATCCGCGATGGCGGCCAGACACTCCCGCGTTATGTCATCGACGACGTTCAGGATGCGAAACCGTCGTCCGCAGGCGAGCTGGTCGTGGACGAAGTCGAGGGACCAGCGCGCATTCGCACGCGCCTCGACCAGGATTGGCGCGCGCGTTCCGACCGCTCGTCGCCGCGCCCGGCGCTTGCGAATCATCAGCCCTTCCTCGCGGTAGAGCCGATAGATGCGGTTGATCCCTGACGGCTCGCCCTCCCGGCGGAGCAGGATGAACAGACGCCGGTAACCGAACCGACGGCGCTCATTGGCAAGCTCCCGCAGCCGGCCGCGCAGGTCGGTCTCCGGCGGACGGCGCGAGCGGTAGCGGATCATCTTGCGATCGGCACCGACGAAGGAACAGGCCCGACGCTCCGACAGGCCCATGACGGCCTGCAGATGCGCGACGGCTTCGCGCTTGGCGACGGGCCCGACCACTTTTTTGACAGAAGCTCGCGAAATGCCGAGGCCTCCAACATCGCCGCGGCGAGCAGCTTCTTCAGCTTGCCGTTCTCGTCCTCGAGCGCCCGCAGCCGCCGCGCCTCCGATACTTCCAAGCCGCCATACTTCGCCTTCCAGTTATAAAGGGTCGCTTCGCTGACCCCGTGCTTGCGCGCCAGATCGGCCGCCTTCGCGCCCGCTTCATGCTCGCGTAGCACACCGATGATCTGCTCTTCCGTGAACCGCTTCCGCTTCATCTGCCCGTCCTTCAATCGAGGCTGGACTCTAACTCCATCCGGAGGAAAAACTCATTTGCAGGTCATTCTACAAGCCGCTGATCAAGGCGACGAAGCTGGAGGACATCAGCTCGACCTTCGCGATAGAACAGATCAAGTTCACCACCAAGCTGCCCCTTGGATCCGGCGGCTGATCGACGGTCAGTCGTTCCGGCCCCGCAAAGCGCCGATCACCGCGTCAGTCACCATCCGCGTAGTGGCCGCGCCGCCCAGATCTGGCGTGTGCAGATCGGGATTGGCGGTGACGGTTTCCACCGCCGCCATCAGGCGTTCGGCAGCGTGTCTTTCGTCCAGATGCTCCAGCATCATCGCGGCGGTCCAGAATGTTGCCACCGGATTCGCCACACCCTTGCCCGTGATGTCGAACGCCGAACCGTGAATCGGCTCGAACATCGAAGGCGCCGCACGCTCGGGGTTGAGGTTGGCGGTGGGGGCCACCCCGATAGAACCCGACAGCGCGGCGGCGAGATCGGAGAGAATATCGGCATGAAGGTTGGTGGCCACGATGGTATCGAGCGACTGCGGTTTCATCACCATCCGAACAGTCATTGCGTCGACAAGCATCTTGTCCCAGGTCACATCCGGATATACTTTCGCGACCTCTGCCGCAATTTGATCCCAGAGCACCATTCCGTGCCGCTGGGCGTTCGATTTCGTTACCACAGTCAGGAGTTTGCGCGGTCGCGACCGGGCCAGCCCGAAGGCGAACCGCATGATCCGCTCGATCGCTGTTCGGGTGAAGATCGACACGTCGGTCGCAACTTCGAGCGGCAGGCCCGGATGCGACCGCCCACCCTGTCCGGCATATTCCCCTTCCGAGTTCTCCCGCACGATGACCCAGTCAAGATCGCCGCGCTCGACCGACCTCAGCGGACTTCGGATGCCTGGAAGAATCCGCGTCGGCCGGACGTTGGCGTATTGGTCCAGCGGCTGACAGATCGCCAACCTCAGGCCCCAGAGCGTCAGGTGATCCGGCACCTCCGGCGCACCCACCGCACCGAATAGGATGGCGTCGAAGGCGCGCAACTGCTCGGCCCCGTCGGCCGGCATGAAGGCGCCGGTCTTCTTGAAGCGTTCGGTGCTCCAGTCGAAACGGGTGACATCGATCCTGAATCCGCCGTCCCTCTCCGCCAGCGCGTAGAGAACTTCGAGACATGCCTCGACCACTTCAACGCCGATCCCGTCCCCGCCGATGGCCGCGATCCTGTGGCTGCGCTCCGTCATGGCTTGATATCTCCGGATTTTGCGGGGAAAGACCCACCTAGGTGCGAAACCGAACAGGCGGGACCCCGACTATGCGTATCATCGAAATCCGCGAAGCGACCAAACCGATCGCCTCACCGATCCGCAACGCCTATATCGACTTCGGCAAGATGACAGCAAGCCTCGTCGCGGTTGTCACTGACGTTGTCCGCAACGGCAAGCGGGTCGTCGGCTACGGCTTTAACTCCAACGGCCGCTACGGGCAGGGCGGCCTGATCCGAGAACGCTTCCGCGACCGGGTGTTGCAAGCCGATCCCGCCACTTACCTGAACGATGAAAGTGCGAACCTCGACCCCGACAAGATCTGGGCTGCAATGATGCAGAACGAAAAGCCTGGCGGTCACGGCGAGCGCTCGGTGGCAGTCGGAACCATCGATATGGCTGTCTGGGACGCGGTGGCGAAGATCGAGCGTAAGCCGTTGTTCCGGCTCCTTGCCGAGCGGAAGGGCATCGAGGTTACCCCGAAAGTCTTTGTCTACGCCGCCGGTGGCTACTATTACCCGGGCAAGGACGACACAGCGCTTCGCGGCGAAATGCGCAGCTATCTCGACCGAGGCTACAACGTCGTGAAAATGAAAATCGGTGGCGCTGAAATCGGCGAGGATCAGCGCCGCATGGAAGCCGTTCTGGCGGAAATCGACAACGAAGCGCAACTTGCCGTCGACGCCAATGGCCGTTTCGATCTGGAAACCGCTATTGCCTACGCCAGGATGCTCCGCCAATATCCGCTTTTCTGGTTCGAGGAAATTGGCGACCCGCTGGACTACGCCCTGCAAGCGGCTATGGCCGAGTTCTACCCTGGTCCGATGGCGACCGGCGAGAACTTGTTCTCGCACCACGACGCCCGAAACCTCCTGCGCTACGGAGGCATGCGCCCTGACCGCGACTGGCTGCAATTCGATTGCGCGCTCTCCTACGGGCTGGTCGAATACCTGCGAACGCTCGATGTGCTGGAAACCTTCGGGTGGTCACCCGCACGTTGTATCCCCCACGGCGGTCATCAGATGTCGTTGAACATCGCCGCTGGCCTCGGCCTTGGAGGCAACGAAAGCTACCCCGACCTGTTCCAGCCCTATGGCGGTTTTCCCGACGGGGTGCAGGTGATCGACGGCCATATCATTATGCCGGACCTTCCGGGGATCGGTTTTGAGGGGAAATCCGATCTGATCGCGGAAATGCGGGGCCTCGCTGAGTAAGTTCGCGGGAAAAGCCGATTTGAACTTGTCTAACGTTGAATTTGGTTCCGGAAAGGCTGGAGGCGAGTGCCGGAATCGAACCGGCGTACACGGATTTGCAATCCGCTGCGTAACCACTCCGCCAACTCGCCGTCCGGGGCTGTCCTACCAGCTTCGGCGCAAGGTGCAAGGGGGCTTGCGCCGTGGCGGCAATGGGGCTCCTTGCAGTTGCCGACGGCGGAGGAATGTGGCAAGCCTTTACGGTAGATTCTGAACGAAAGAGTTTAGTCGATGCCGGACTTTACCCAGCGCCGTACAATAATGGTCGACACCCAGATTCGTCCATCGGACGTCACCAAGTTCCCGATCATCGAAGCGATGCTCGCAGTGCCCCGAGAACTTTTCGTGCCGGCAGACCGCCGCGACGCGGCCTATATCGGCGAAAATGTCCCGCTCGGCGGTAGCCGCGTGGTGCTCGACCCGCGCACGCTGGCCAAAATGCTGGAGGCGGCGGACATCCAGCCGGACGAGTTGGTGCTCGATATTGGCGCCGGGCTCGGGTACTCGGCGGCGGTCGCCGCCCGGCTTGCCGAGGCGGTGATCGGTCTTGAAGAAAACCCGGAATTCGCCGCCGAGGCGGAGCGGGCGCTGGCCGAGACAGGGGCGGACAATGTCGCTGTGGTCGAAGGGACGCTCGCCAATGGTGCGCCGCGCCACGGCCCCTATGATGTTATTCTCGTTGAAGGCGCGGTCGCACATGTGCCCGCGGCGCTGACGGACCAGCTCAAGGATGGCGGCCGCATCGTCGCGATCTTCGCCGATGGCGCACTGGGCACAGTTCGTTTGGGCTACCGGATCGACGAGGCGATCAGCTGGCGTTTTGCTTTCAATGCTGGCGCGCCGGTTTTGCCTGGCTTCGAAGCCAGCCGAGAATTCGTGCTTTAGTCAGTTTGCCTGAGGGGGATGACGTCATGACGAAATACTGGGTCCAATCGCTGTGCCGGGTGCCGCTGGCCGTAGCGGTGGCGGTGGGTATTGCTGCGCCGGCCGTCGCGGAGACTCTCAGCGACGCGCTCGTTTCGGCCTACCGCAGCAGCGGTCTTATCGAACAGAACCGCGCAGTGTTGCGCGCTGCCGACGAGGACGTCGCACAGGCCGCCACCGTGCTGCGCCCAGTCATCGACTGGGCCGTCGGCGCAAGCTACACCAACCCGACCAATTCCACCCGGCTGGCAGCGGCAGCGGGGCTGACCGGAAGCCTCGTGATCTACGATTTCGGCCGCTCGAAAGCGTCGCTCGAAGTCTCCCGCGAGATGGTGCTGGCAACTCGCGCAGCACTCCTCGGTGTCGAAAACACGGTTCTCCTCAACGCCGTGCGCGCCTATCTCGGCGTGCGCCAGTCGCAGGCGTCTGTAAGTCTGCGCGAGAATAACGTCCGGCTCCTGAATGAACAACTCCGCGCAACGCAGGACCGCTTCGACGTGGGCGAGGTAACGCGGACGGACGTCTCACTGGCCGAAGCGGCGCTGGCTGCCGCCCGTAGCGGTCTGGCGGCGGAGCAGGGCGGGCTGGCTCGTGCCCGCGAGCAATACAAGGCCGCAATAGGACACTATCCCGGAAAACTCGCCGCGCCACCCGCACTGCCGAAGATTCCGGCGAATCAGAAAGCCGGTCACGATGTAGCGCTCAACAACAACCCGACGCTCGCTCAGGTTCAGCATCAGGTCGCCGCAGCAGAACTTGGTGTCGACGGTGCGACCCGCGCCCGTTTTCCCGCGCTCACCGCCAACGGGCGGGTCGCTGTCAGCGACGGCGGTTCGGGCAGCGAAAGCCTGACGATCCAGCTTTCCGGCCCGGTTTATCACGGTGGCCATATCGACAGCGCTATCCGCAAGGCAATGGCGCAGCGCGACCAGGCCCGGGCTTCTCTCTATTCGGCCGGTTTGCAGGTCGAACAGCAGGTCGGTAACGCCTACGCTGACCTTGCCGTGGCCATCGCTAGCATCGAAGCCTCCCAACGCCAAGTCCAGGCTGATCAACTCGCACTGGACGGGGTACGTGAAGAGCTGCAACTCGGTGCGCGCACCACTCTCGACGTGTTGAACCAGGAGCAATCTCTGCTTGATGCCCAGACCGGTCTGGTTACGGCGCAGGTTGACCGCCAGACCGCAACATATGAAGTTCTGGCCGCGGTCGGCCTGATGACCGCCCAGCACCTGGGGCTCCGCGTTCCGATCTACGATCCCGGGGCCTATTACAATGCGGTCAAAGATGCCCCGCGTGGGCTGGTCAGCCCGCAGGGAGAGCGGCTCGACCGGGTGATGAAAGACCTCGGCCAGAAGTAACGGCCTGCCGGAACTGTTGTCTGACGCCGGGCCAGCGGCTACGGTGCCACCTGCGTCGTTAGCGAGGAATCACATGTCTGATTCAGGTCCGGACCGCAAAGTCGAGGATGTGCTGAGTTCGGTGCGACGACTGGTATCGTCCGAACTGCCGCGCAATCGCCGTCCCGACCTTCCGGAAGGGCCGGGCGCACTCGTACTGACCGAATCGCAGCGGATCGAGGCCGTCCGCAGCACCCGTGGTCCGCGGCAATCGCTGGAGGACCGGATCGCCGAGCTTGAGGCGGCGGTTACCGCGCGCGGCGGCGAATTCGAGCCCGACGGGAGCGAGGATCAGGCTCAGAACAGGCCGGACCGGATCGTAGTGCCGGTCTCACGCCCGCTGCCCGAAGTGAAACCGGACGCAGCGCCCGAGAAGGTTTCCACCCCTTCCGTTGTCGCCTTCCGGCACAAGGACGAATCCGCCGAAACTGATGCAGCGCCCGTTATTGCGCCTGGGACCGAGGCGCCAGAGGCCGAACCGCCCAAGCGGGCAACGCGATCCCTTGGCGCAAGGCTTCCCGATATTGACGAAGTGCTTGGCACGCTCGACGCAGGTCCAGGCCGTCCGGCTCCCTTAGCAGAGCCGCCGCAGAACTGCGAACCGGAGGCCGAGGCGATGGAAGAAGACAGGGTAAATCAGAAAGATACCGTCGAATCTTCGCACGACTTCGACGCCGAAGCCGACTTCGGCTACACCGGAGAGGTAGCGGCGGCGGCCTTCGGTGACCTGCTTGAGACAGACGTGGCTGAATCGGTGGCCGAGGTGCTCTCCGAGACGATGTCGCCCATGGCTCCCGTAGACGACCAGACGCGAGACGCCGCTGAAGATCCCGAACCTGGCGCTCTGGCAGCGCTGACGGATGCCGAGACACTGCGCCCACTGGTAGCCCAACTCATCCGCGAAGAGCTTCAGGGCGATCTGGGCGAACGTATCACTCGCAATGTTCGTAAGCTCGTTCGGCGCGAGATCCTCCGGGCGTTGAACGCCCGCGACGTCGAATAGTCGACGGCACCCCGCTCAGGTTTCCTCGATCCGGATTGCCACTGGCTCCGAGGCGAGAACGCCGGTGCTCGCCATCGCCGCGATCGCCTGGTCGAGCGCGGTCTTCGTCGCCTTGTGGGTAACGATCAGCACAGGCGCAGTCGGGTCGGTATGACCGTATTGCCGCATCCGGTCGATCGAGATCCCGCTGTCGCCCAGAACTGCGGCGATTTTGGCCAGTGCTCCAGGCCGGTCTTCTAGAGCCATGCGTAGGTAATAGGACGCGGGCGAAGAGGCATTCGCAGCCCGCGCGTGCGTCAACTCGACCGCCGGTTTGCCGAAAGTTGGCACCCGGATGCCGCGGCCGATATCGACGATATCCGACATCACCGCGCTCGCCGTCGGGCCTTCGCCCGCACCAGCGCCGCGCAGCGCGATCTGCCCAACCGCATCGCCTTCCAGCACCACCATGTTGGTCGCGTTCTCCAGTTGTCCCAGCGCAGAATCCATCGGCACAAGGCATGGGGAGGTCCGCGTCTCCAGGCCCCGTCCAGTCTTCTGAGCAACACCGAGCAACTTAATCCGATAACCCATGTCGGCCGCTTGCTGGATATCCTCGATAGTGATCCGCTCGATCCCCTCAATCTCCATTGCTCCGAAATCCACCCGCGTGCCGAAGGCGATGGCGGCCAGGATCGCTAACTTGTGCCCGGCGTCGATGCCGCCAACATCCAAAGTCGGATCGGCCTCTAGAAATCCCAGCGCTTCGGCCTCGGCAAAGACAGTCCGATAATCGAGCCCCGCATCCTGCATCCGCGTCAGGATGAAGTTGCAGGTGCCGTTCATCACCCCCATCACCCGGTTGATCTCGTTGCCCGCCAGCCCTTCGGTCAGCACCTTGATGACCGGAATGCCGCCCGCCACGGCCGCTTCGAAGCGCAAGCAGACGCCCTCCGCCTCCGCGGCCTCTGCCAGCGCCTGGCCGTGCGTCGCCAGCAGCGCCTTGTTCGCCGTCACCACGTCCTTGCCGGCCCGGATCGCGGCCTCGACAGCGGCGCGGGCTACTCCTTCAGCACCGCCGATCAATTCCACGAAGACGTCGATGTCGTCGCGTATGGCCAGCGCTACCGGGTCCTCGACCCAGTCATAATCCCCGATCCTCAAGCCCCGGTCTTTGTCTTGGCTCCGCGCTGAGACCGCGCGGATCGTCACCTCCCGCCCGATCCGCGCCGACAGAAGCGCGGCATGCCGCTGGACGATTCTGACGACACCCGCGCCGACGGTGCCGAGACCGGCAATGCCGAGTCTGAGGGGACGGGACATGGGCACCTCCGAATACTTGCCGTGGCGTGTTAGCCCGTCGCGGCAGCGGGAGCAACGCTGCTTCAGCCCGCGATCCGCATCCGCGCCCGCAGCCGCTCAATGTCGGCAGAATCGGATATCGGCGCCCTTAAAAGTGCCGCCCGCGCACGTAGCGCGTCGGCACGGGCCACGGTCTGCGTGGCTCCGTCGTCTGTCAGCGCAGGCGTCGCCGCGCCGTCGTACATGCTGCCCGAAAGCGGCAGCAATGGCGGCCACCCCGCGCTTCGCGCTGAAGGACTGACCAGCCCGAGATCGGGCCAGCTGGCGCAGGCAGCGGCCAGGAAAAAAAGAAGAGCAGGTGCGGAACGGCGGAACATGGCCTGACACTAAAGCGCTTTTGCGAACCTGACCAGCAGCCGACGCACGGGATTGATATGAACGCGCGTTCAGTTACAAACGGTGTCATGGCGCGCAAGGCAGGTTCTCACGCTGACATCACTGGGCCCGCGATCCGCGAAGCTGCGCTGAGGCTTTTCGCGCGGTCGGGATACGCGGCCGTCTCCATGCGCCAAATCGCAGCAGAAGTGGGTGTGCGCGCAGGCGCGCTTTACCTCTATACACCCGACAAGCAGACTCTGCTCTTCGACCTGATGCAGGACCACCTTGAAACTCTGCTCGCCGCTTGGAAAGTAACCAAATCTGGCACTAGCCCGGCCGAACGGCTCCAGTCCTTCGTCCGATTCCACGTCGGTTATCACATCGACCGCCGCGACGCGGTTTTTCTGGCATATATGGAGCTGCGTAACCTCACGCCGGAGAATTTCGCGGCTATCGAGACGCTCCGCAGCGCTTATGAAGTGGAGCTAGAGACGATCCTCGCGGCGGGGCAGGAGGCGGGCGCGTTCCGACTGCCTGACGTGCGGGTGACGACCATGGCGTTGATCGGGATGCTGACCGGAGTCAACACATGGTTCCGCGGGGATGGGAGGCTCGACCGCGAGCGGATCGAGCAGATCTACTGGAATCTGACCCGCAGGATGGTTCACGCATGACAGCCTCAGGCGACGAAGAAGTGCTCCTCTCCATCGGCGCTTCGCCGGCGCGTCGCTGGTTCGGCACAGGCGCTCTGACGGCGCTGGCACTGGTACTGCTCTGGCTTGCGCTGCGGGACAATCTGGGCGCATTTTGGAGGATGGGCTTCTTTCTGGCCGCGGCTTTGGCCGGCTGGTCGGCGGAACGGCTCCGGGTCGCAACGCTCGACAAGATCGAATTGACCCCGACCGTTCTCCGCACGTCCAGTGGCCGGCGTCTGGCCCGGGTTGCCAATGTCCGCGCAGTTGAGCGCGGCGCCTTCGCCTTCAAACCGTCGAACGGCTTTCTGGTGCGGCTAAAAGAACCCGAAGGGCGCGGCTGGGCGCCTGGCCTCTGGTGGCAGCGGGGCACCTGGCTAGGCATCGGCGGCGTAGTGCCGGGGGCGCAGTCGCGGGCGATGTCCGAAATGCTTTCAGTGCTCACCCGTGGTGACCGGATCGACGGGAACTAGACGTCGCTCCAAACAAGCTGTGGGGCAAAGCGCGGCCGCGAGATCTCGACATCGCGGAACCGGTATCCGGACAATCCGACGTTGAAGGCCGGCGCCCAGTTCTGCTCACTTTCCACCACGATCAGCTCGTCGCCTACCGCCATGTCCGGCACCCGGTTCCCAAGCGGCTTGAGGTCGGCATAGCCGTTGATACCGCCGACACCCTTCGACCAGACCAGAACCTTGGTCCTGACCAGCGTTTCGGGATCCTCGGTCATGGTAACGACACTTACACGCAGAGCGTTGCCGCCGGCGCCGTCCGACAGGAAGTTGAAGATCTCGTGCATCGAGGTGAGATAGTCCGCGTCCACCGGCGTGGTTTGCCGCGAGAGCATGTCCGCGACCGTATAGGTCGCGTTCTGGCTGGAGTTCAAAGTCTTGAACGCATCCCAGATGACGAATGTCATGGTGATAGCGATGACCATCATCGGGAAGGCGAAAACCGCCTCCACCGACAGGCTGCCGTGTTCGGCGCCTCTAAAAGTCTTTGTCAGTCGGTCGATCATATCACGACTCCGAATTGCGGTTTCCGGGTTAGCTTCCACTGGGCTGTGCGACGCCCCGCGCCCCGGGTTCGTTCACAAAAGCTGCGGCCGTAACCAGCGCATAATTTCCGCGGCCGTCCGCGCGCATCTTCATCCCGAGAAGGGTGGTGGGGAACAGCGGCTTCGACAGGGCACAGACTCGAAGCATCATCATCTGGTTTTCAGTACCGTAATCGAAGGTGGTGGCCGTCATCGGATCGTCCGAGGCGTCCTTGTCCACGCAGCGCGCCGGCCCATTCATAGCCGCGACTGAACCCGGCGTGGTGGCGACCGGCTGCATCTCGACC
>Ga0102952_1000362_pt1 | contig 17704 bp, 11 predicted proteins | sample SalPon2A_C_D1_MG_FD_78506 | JGI IMG/M metagenome (GOLD analysis project Ga0102952, IMG submission 78506) | Soil microbial communities from South San Francisco under conditions of wetland restoration - Salt Pond MetaG R2A_C_D1_MG | ecosystem: Environmental > Terrestrial > Soil > Wetlands | place... | reverse complement strand
TGCTGAATGTCGTGTTCCTGGTGGGGCTGGGCATGGACGTCGTCGGCCTGGCGCTGGCGACAGTCCTCGCCGGGTGGCTCAACCTGGCGTGGCTGCTGCCGGGGTTGCTGCGGCGGCTGCCGGCCCGCACGGGGCCTGCGGTGGGGGGCCGCGTCCCGGGGATGCTGGTCCGGATGCTGGCCGCTTCGGCGCTCTGCGGGGTGCTGGCTCGGGGGACCCACGGCCTGGCCGCCCCCGCGGTCGGGCGCGGAACCGCACTCATCGCCGCAATCCTTGTTGGCGTAGCAGGTTATGTCCTCAGCTCGCGACTACTCGGGGTCTCCCAGCAGGTGGTTCTGGGAGCTAGGATTCGCCGCCGGGGATGAGCCCCGGGGCCCCCGGAATCGACGGACTACCAACGCCCAAAAATCCCCGGGCCAGTAAGTCCCGACCACACAACATCTGGTGGGGCCTCCGATCAAATATCTTTTTTCGCCCCCACATGCTGCGCTAAGGTCCGCCCTGCGCTGGCCGCGGAGCTCGAGAAGGGGAAAGCCGACCCCGAATCTCGGCTCCGGGAACGGCGGAGGGGGCCGCCCAAGGGTTTGGGGACCCTGTGCACGGGGGCGGTTGTCCATGGATTCGCCGGGGGTGGCGGTCCGGGGAGATTTCGCGTCCCAACCCCGTTCTACTGTTCGTCCCGTCCTGTCCAGAACGCTCACAAAGAGGAGACTCCCGCGTGAACCCCGGAACCGTTTCCACCGATTCGAAGAAGTCCATGCCCGCATCGGAAACGAACCCCGTGTCCTCGGGTGACGCCCTCCGTCAGTTGGAGGCCGTCGATCCGCCGGCCGACCTCGCCAAACCCCGCCTGAGCGAGAACGCGACCAAGGTTCTGGAACGGCGTTACCTCAAGAAGGATCCGGAGACCGGCGAAGTCTGCGAGACTCCCGGCCAGCTCTTCTGGCGCGTCGCTTCGCACATCGCCAAACCGGAGATCCACTTCCCCGGCGGCTCGCCCGAGCGCGCGCTCTCCGTGGCCCGCGAGTTCTACGGGCTGATGAGCGAGCGGCGCTTCATGCCCAACAGCCCCACGCTGATGAACGCCGGGCGCGAGATGGGCATGCTCTCCGCCTGCTTCGTGCTGCCGGTCGAGGACTCGATCGAGGGGATCTTCGATTCGATCAAGGCCACCGCGCTGATCCAGAAGGCGGGCGGCGGCACGGGCTTCTCGTTCTCGCGCCTGCGTCCGCAGGGCGACCTGGTGCAGTCCTCCGGAGGCACCACCGAGGGCCCGCTCTCCTTCATCCAGGTGTTCTCCAAGGCCACCGATGCGATCCAGCAGGGCGCGTTCCGCCGCGGCGCGAACATGGGCATCCTGCGCATCGACCACCCCGACGTGATGACCTTCATCAACGTCAAGGACGACCTGGACAAGCTGCAGAACTACAACATCTCGGTCACCGTCACCGATCGTTTCATCGACGAGCTGCGCAGCGACCCGACCACCGTCCACCAGGTGTGCAACCCGCGCACCAAGGAGTGGTTCGACCTCCCCCGGCGCGACGAGAACGGCGAGCGCACCGGCGAATTCTGGACCGTGGGCGAGATCTGGGACGAGATCATCCAGCACGCCTGGCGCACCGGCGAGCCGGGGGTCGTGTTCATCGACCGCATCAACGAGCGCAACCCGATCAAGAACGTCGGCCTGATCGAGGCCACCAACCCCTGCGGCGAGCAGCCGCTGCACCCGTTCGACTCGTGCAACCTCGGGTCGATCAACCTCGGCATCCTGGTCAAGCCCGATTCGAAGGGCGGCGGCGGTCTGGTGTTCGACTGGGACGAGTACAAGTCCCTGATCCACACGTCGACCCGCTTCCTCGACAACGTGATCGAGGCCAACCGCTACCCGTTGCCGCAGATCGACAACATGTCGAAGACCACGCGCCGCATCGGGTTGGGCGTGATGGGCTTCGCCGACGCGCTGTTCAAGCTCGGCATCCCCTACAACTCCAAGGAGGGCCTGGCCTTCGGCGAGCAGGTGATGCGCGTGCTGAACGACGAGTCGCACCTGGCCAGCGAAATGCTCGCCGAGACCCGCGGCGCGTTCCCGGCCTGGGAGGGCTCCTCCTGGCAAGCGGCCGGCCGCAAGCTGCGCAACTCCTACACCACCACCGTCGCGCCGACGGGGACGATCTCGATCATCTCGGACTGCTCCGGCGGGATCGAGCCGATGTTCAGCCTGGCCTTCATCCGCCAGGTGATGAAGGACACCCGCGGCAAGCCGACGGTCATGCGCGAGGTCAACTACGTCTTCGAGGAGGAGGCCAAGCGCCGCGGTCTGTGGTCGGACGAGCTGGTCGAGCAGATCGCCGAGGCCGGCTCGCTGGCCGAGTGCGAGGTGCCCGAGGACATGAAGCAGGTCTTCGTCACCGCCCGTGACATCACGCCCTACTGGCACATGAAGATGCAGTCCGCGTTCCAGCGGCACTGCGATTCCTCGATCTCGAAGACCATCAACTTCCCGCACGAAGCGACGGTCGACGACATCCGCTCGATCTACGAGCTGGCGATCGACGAGGACGTCAAGGGCGTCACCGTCTACCGCGACGGGTGCCGCGACGTGCAGCCGATGGCGCTGAAGAACTCGACCAAGCGCCGCGAGGCGGCGGCGGAAGCCGAGCCCGCCGCGCCCGAGGTCCCGGTGATCGAGCTCGAGATCGTCGAGCCGAACCCCAAGCCGATCAAGCTGCCGGAGATCATGACCTGCCTGCGCATCCGGCAGATGACGCCCTTCGGCAACATGCACGTGAAGGTGTCCGTGGATCCGATCTCGGGCAAGGAGCGCGAGGTCTTCGCCCAGCTCGGCAAGGGCGGCGACGTCGCCAACTCGGACCTCGAGGCGATCTGCCGCATCCTGTCGTTGTGGCTGCGCTCCAACGGCAGCCTGCTGCTCGCGCTCAAGCAGCTCGAGGGCATCGGCTCGAGCCTCTCCGTGCCGACCAAGGACGGGCGGATCATGTCCCTCGGCGACGGGCTCGCGAAGGCCCTGCACCGCTACCTCGAGGCGAAGGACGAGCGCGGGCTGCACGCCCTGTTGCTGGGCACGCCTCCGGAGACCGTCACCGCCCCGGTGGAGCCGGCCCCCAAGGTCGTGAACACCGCCGAGCCGCGCAACGTCGCCTCCTACAAGGTCAAGTGCCCGGCGTGCAACGGCGTGCTCGCCTTCCAGGAAGGGTGCGTCAAGTGTCACGGTTGCGGTTTCAGCCAGTGCTGAGCGCAACCTGAGAGAAGGTGAAGGCAGGTGAAGGCGGAGGGTGCCGGCAACGGCGCGCTCCGCCTTCTTCTCACCGAGCGCCTACTTGCGCCCGTCCCCGGCCTGGCCTTCGGCTGCGTCGGCCCCGGGCAGCCGGTCGTCGAAGTTCACCCCGGGTTCCAGGTCGGTGTAGGGCGTGGTCGGGATGCGCCGGAACTCGAACCGCGAGAAGGTGTGCGAGAGCACCAGGTGATCGCCGGTCAACTCGATGTTGAACGCGCGGGCGAATCCGGGCTCCTCGAAGAACACCCCGCCGTCCTCGTCGCCGCCGGAGCAGCCGATCATCGAGGAGGTCTCCATGCGCCCCATGCCGTCGAAGCGGTAGCGCTGGATGCCCGACTGGAAGTGCATGGCGTCCACGTCGCGATCGTCGGTGGGCTCGCGGAAGTGGTACTCGAAGGAGAGGTAGTCCGGCGCGAACAGCAGGTAGCCCTTCAGGTCCGCGCCGAAGAAGGCCGAGCCCTCGCCGCTGATGTGCATCAGCTCCCAGAAGCCGATCACCTCCGAGCGCAGGCGGGTCTTCTGCGCTTCGGTGCCCCAGGCCCAGCCCTCGCCGCGGGCGGGTCGCTGGGTGTTGGCGCCCTGGAACCAGGGGAGCAGGGCCAGGCACATCGCGATGCTGGTGAAACGCAGGGCAACCATGGGGCATCTCCGGGCTGTCGGTCGTGACGGCGGGGACGCTCGGGGCGCGGGAGCCTCGTTCGCGTAAACTGCGCGAAAGGGCTCCCGCCGCGCCACCGCGTAGGCCGTAGCCTACCATCGACCGCTTCCGAACCCACCGGCCCACGGTCCAGGTATGCACCTCCTCACCCTCCTCCTCCTGCCGCTGCTGGCGTCCCCCGCGCCCCAGGACAGGGCCGAGGCCGAGCTGTTCCTCCGCGTCGACGGGGACACGGTTCGCGCCGCGATCCCGATCGACATCGAACCGGACTGGCACCTCTACCACGAGGTGCTCGGCCCCGCGGACGCGATCGGCAAGCCGACGACGGTGACCTTCGAGGGCGCGCCCGTCAGCTGGTCGAAGGTCCGCTTTCCCGAACCGCTGCGCCTCGAGCAGCCCTTCGGGCGCGACGACAAGCCGACCTGGATCTGGGGTCACGAGGACTCGATCGTGCTCTACGCCCTCGGCCGGCTGGCGCCCGGGGGCGACCTGTCGGGACTGCAGGTGACCGTCGACGGACTGACCTGCATCGACGACGGTTCCTGCCAGCCGTACAGGCAGGTGCTGACGAGCTCCGGCCGCGGCTCGGACAAGCTGTTCGCCCGCTTCCCCGCCGACCTGACGATCGACGGCGGGCCGGCACCTGCGGCACCCGCGACGGACGGCGAGCCCGCCGCCGATCCCACGGCGGGCGGCGCGGCCGAGCCGCCCGGCAATGCCTCCGCCTCCGCCGCGGACGACGCGTACTGGGACGGCGCGGTCTTCGCCGACTACGCGCCGCGCACCGAGGGGCCGGAGCGCAGCCTGGGACTGTGGCTCGTGTTCGCGTTCGTCGCCGGGATGATCCTCAACGTGATGCCCTGCGTGCTCCCGGTGGTGTCGATCAAGGTCCTGTCCTTCGTGCAGCAGGCCGGGGAGAAGCGCGCCCGCATCTTCCAGCTCGGCCTGGCCTTCGCGGCGGGCATCCTGACCGTGTTCCTCGTCCTGGCGGCGCTGGCGGCCTTCGCCGGCAAGGGCTGGGGCGAGCAGTTCCAGAGCGCGACCTTCCTGATCGTGATGATCGCCGTCGTGTTCGCGTTCTCGCTATCCCTGTTCGACGTGTACGAGATCGGCGTTCCGCACCAGGTCGGCAGCCTGGCTGGGGCGCCGCGCGAAGGCCTGCCCCACGCGTTCTTCATGGGCATCATGTCCACGGTGCTGGCCACGCCGTGCAGCGGTCCGTTCCTAGGCAGCACGCTGACCTGGGCGTTGGCCCAGCCGGCGCAGACCGTGTTCCTGGTCTTCGCCACCGTCGGCCTGGGCATGGCCTTTCCCTACGTCGTGCTGACCGCGAACCCCGGCTTCCTGAAGTACGTGCCCAAGCCCGGCCCGTGGATGCAGACCTTCAAGCACCTGATGGGCTTCCTGCTGCTCGGCACGGTGATCTTCCTGATGGTCAGCCTGCGTCAGGACCTGCTGCTGTACACGACGGCCTTCCTGATCTTCGTTGCCATGGCCTGCTGGGTGTGGGGGCGCTACGCGACCTTCGATCAGACGCCGGGGCGCCGTCTGGGGACCGCGGCCGTCGCGGTGGCGGTGCTCGTCGTCGGCGGGCGCCTGAGCTTCGTCGAGCTGCACGACTTCTTCGAGGGCGCCGAGGGCGAGGGCCACCTCGTCTGGGAGGACTTCGATCCCGACAAGCTCGCCGAGTACCACGCCGCGGGGCGCTCGGTGTTCCTCGACTTCACGGCGGACTGGTGTCTGACCTGCAAGACGAACGAGAAGGTGGTCTACGAGTCCGACCGCATCGTCGACCTGCTCGACGGCCGGAACATCGTCGCCATGAAGGCCGACGAGACCGGCGAGAGCGCCCGGACCCGGGCCATCAAGCGCCTGCGCACGTCCCTGGGGGCCAACTCGATTCCCTTCATGGCCGTCTTCCCCGGGGACGACTGGCGGCGGCCGCAGACGGCGAAGGACCTGGTCACCGTCTCCCAGGTCGCGGCCATGCTCGAAGCCTGCCCCCGCTAGGGGCCCGCCGGGGCCCGCGGGTGGGGGGCCGGGGCGCTCGGGGCTCCCGGCTTCTTTTCAAGATCGGCCGCCCGGGACTCCGAAAGCTGAGGATCCTCCCCCCGGCAGGGGGGCCCTCATGGATCCGGCCCACATGCACAAGCGGCTGCTCGAGGAGATTCGTAGCCTCGAGCCGCTTCCCGAAGTCGCTCAACGCGTGATGACGCTCAGCCAGCAGGCGGACGTCATTCCCCGCGAGCTGGTCGCCGTGATCCACACCGACGCCGGGATCACGGCGAAGATCCTGAAGCTGTGCAACTCGTCGCTGTTCGGATTCCAGCGCGAGATCGCCTCCCTGCCCGAGGCGGGCAACCTGCTCGGCGTGCGCACGCTGGTGAACCTGGTGCTGACCTCGTGCGCGGGCCGCTACTTCCGCGACTACGGCGCCGGCGCGGCCGCCGGTCGCAAGCGCTGGGAGGATTCGGTCTCCTGTGCGCTGGCCTCGAGCCTGCTCGCCGGCCTGTGCGAGGTGGACAAGCCGCGCGCGTACACCGCGGGTCTGCTGATGAACGTCGGACACCTGGTGCTCGACCGCTTCGCGCCGGAGACCTCCGAGCTGCTGGAGGCCGAAGTCGCCCGCGGCACGAGCCGCCTGGATGCCGAGGAGATCGCCGTGGGCATGAACCACGCGGAACTGGGCGCGCGGCTCGCCGAGCGTTGGCAGTTCCCCGAGGTCCTGGTGGACACGATCCGCAACCACCACACGCCCGACGACTCGCGCTCCGATCCGGCGCTCGCCAGCGTCGCCCACCTGGGCGAGCTGTTCACCGCCTCGCTGGAGATGGGCGAGGGCTTGGAGTGCCTGGCCTACGAGCTCAACCAGGGCGCCGCCGGGTTGTGCGGCATCGACCGCAGCGGCTTCGAGCGCATCGAGGACCTGTTGCGCGGCGAGCTGGAGAAGGCGCGCGAACTGGTCGCGCTGGCGTAGCGGGCGGCCGCTCGCGGGCGGAGGGACGTTCCTCGAAGCGGCCTGCCTCGGCCGCCTTCAGGACACGTACGGCTCGGCCTGGGCCCCGCGCCGCAGCATCCACCCGTAGAGCCACGCGATCCCGCCCGCGAAACCGGCCAGCCCCAGCCAGGGGGCCAGGGTGAAGTTCTCGGGCGCGAGGCCGAGCGGCGCATCGTTCGATAGCCCGACGATCAGGCCGGCGTTGACGACGCCCCACATGCTCTCGCCGACGATCAGGCCCGACGCGACGAGGGTGCCCAAGCGCTCGGCCCGGCCCGGGTTCGGCATGCGGCGGACACGCTTCTCGTAGAGGTGCCCGATCACCGCTCCCACGACCACGGCGAAGGTCGCCGACATCGGCAGGTAGATCCCGATGCCGACCGCCAGCGGCGGGAGGCGCATGGCATCGAGCACGCCCAGGAACTCGTCGAGGACGATCAGACCGAAGCCGATCAGGGCACCGATGCCGATCATGTTCCACTCGAGGTTGCCGCTGAGGACGCCCTGGGCGAGCGCCGAGATGAGCGTTGCCTGGGGTGCCGGGAGCGGGTGCGGCGCCACGACGCCGACGTTGGCGGCACCGGCGAAGCCGTAGGCCTTGGCGAGCAGGTTGAGCACCCAGGGAATCACGGAGGCGCCCGCGGCGACGCCGACGATGAGCGCGATTTGCTGGCGCATCGGCGAGGCCCCGACGAGCTGACCGGTCTTCAGGTCCTGCAGGTTGTCGTTCGAGATCGTCGCGCAGGCGAAGACGATGGCCGTCACGAACAACGCGAAGGCCACCAAAGCCGAGCGCGTGTCGGCCTCGGGCGGCAGGGCGACGGCCAGCACCGAGGCGCAGATCACGATCGAGAGGATGCCGACCCCCGAGATCGGGCTGTTGGAGGCCCCGATCAGCCCGGCCATGTAGCCGCAGACCCCCGCGATCAGGAATCCCCCCAGCAGCACGAAGGGCACGGCGATCAGCGTGAGCTCGAGGGCGTGGGGAGAGAGCACGGTCGCGCGCGCGAACGTGAAGGCCAGCCAGGCGGTGACCACCAGGCAGCCGGCCGTCAGCAACAGGATCCAGCGCGGCCCGATGTCGCGGTCGCGGTCGTCGCCGGCCCCCGCCGCGCGCGAGGCGGCCAGCGTGCTCACCAGGCCGCCGACGACCGGCTTGGCGAGCGTGAACAGCGTGTAGATCGCCGCGACACCGATCGTGCCGGCGCCGATGAAGCGCACCTGGGTGCTCCAGAGCATGTCCGTGTTCGCGGCGAGCGTGACGCCGGCCGCGGCCGGGTGCAGCGAGGTCAGGATCGGAACGGCGACGCCCCAGGCGATCACGAGGCCGCCCAGCATCGCCACGCCGACCGAGAGCCCGACCAGATGGCCGGCGCCGACCAGGGCCAGCGACCAGGCGATGTCGTACCCGCTCGCGGCCGCGCTGCCGAGACGAAAGAAACCCGTGACCTCGGCGGCGGCGACGCGCGTCGCCGCCAGCACGGCCAGCCCGCCCGAAGCCAGCGAGCCCAGGACCACGGCCACCAGCCCCTCGCGCGCCTCGCCCGTATCGTCCTCGATCTCGCCGCGCGCGCCCGATCCGACCTTGAGCACCTCGGCCGCGGCGACGCCCTCGGGGTAGGGCAGGTCGGAGTTCGTGACCAGCGCGCGCCGCAGCGGGATCGTGAACAGCACGCCCAGGACGCCGCCGCTCAGGCAGATGAGGAAGGACTGCCAGAAGGGGAACTCGGTCCACCAGCCGACGATCACCAGCCCCGGCAGGACGAAGATGATGGCCGAGAGGGTCCCGGCCGCGGACGCCACGGTCTGGACGATGTTGTTCTCGAGGATGCTCGAGTCCTTCACCGCGCTCAGCAGCGCCATCGAGATCACCGCCGCGGGGATCGACGAGGCGAAGGTGAGGCCGACCTTCAGGCCCAGGTAGATGTTGGCGGCCGTGAAGACCGTCGTGATCAGCGCGCCCAGGACGAGGCCGCGGATGGTGAGCTCTCGGGGTTTCATCGGCACGTCGGGAATGTTGCCAGTGAATGGGTGGCCAGAGCAAGCCGGCGCCTCGAGGCCTGGGGTCGCCGCGGTCGCCGGGCGGTAGCGCGCCCGGGACCGTCCTCCCGGTCGGCGCCGGCATGCAGAGGAAGCAGCGGAGGGCCGCTCCGCGCATGGGAGCCGCAGGCACGGATCGTCCATGGGAGACCCGCCAGTCGAGCCTGGGGCCCCCCGCTACCTCTTCCAAACCGGAACCGCAGCCCGGGCGGGCCGCCCGCGATGGGTCGGGTGCGGGCACCTACCAGCGCTCGAACAGAGGATCGCGCAACGGGCTCCAGATGCGCCCCTCGATCCGGTCGAGCGCGGTGAGGCGCTCGCGCGCGATACGCCCGAAGTCGCGCGCGAAGCGCTGCATGCAGGCAGCGGAGACGGCGGCGTCGAAGGCGTCCTCGCTCGCTGCCGCCCGGTCGAGGAGCGCCCCGGGCTCGCGCCCATGCCGAGCCTGCAGGTAGAGCGAGCGCGCCACCGGGCTCGACTTGTTGACTTTGCCGGTCAGGTAGCGCGGGTAGATCTCGACCGCCATTGGAAGCCGCGCCGCGTCGAACGGCCAGACCGCGATGCCCGCATCTTGCAGGTCGCGAAGGAAGGGCATTCCCCGGACCGAGCCCGTGCCGACCGAGCCCGCGCCGCCGATCTGGAACACGGACTTCGGCCCCACCCCTGCGACGGGCAGCCTCGAGCTCTCGGTCGCGCGCCACTCGTTGCGACCCTCGAAGCGCGGCGGGCGCGGGATGCACGGCTTGCCCCAGAACGGCCACGGACAGCGCTCGAGCCAGCCCTCGCCCTCGCGCGCCACGATCTCCCAGAGCTCGCGCGCGCTCCCCGCGCCGAGCCCATCGGCGAACCAACGCGGGAACGAGAACGCGAAGTCGAGCCCGATGACGAGCCGCGGCTCGCGCCGGGCGCGCTCGATCAGGTGGCGTACGACCTCCGCGCGATCCCTGCCGCCTTCGATGCGCACCAGCCGTCGTCCGGCCGACTCCGCGAGCCACAGGCGGGACCGAACGTCCGACATCGAGCCCGACCAGTCGACGGCGATGCACGCGGCAATGTCCTCGAAGCCCACGCGCCGCCGGGCGCGCGACGTGCGCGATTCGCGAAGGACCTGACCGCCGGTGTGCACGATGGGAAACCCGGCCGCTCATCCTACGACCCGAGGGCCGATCGAGTCGTCCTTGGCGAGGAAGCCGTTGGCGCCGCTGGAGTGCCTGGCGCCACGGAGCTGGTCCTCTGGCCGTTTCCGACTAGCCCGCGGCGTCGCGCCGCGTGGACGGCTGCGGCGGGAGCTCGCGGCGGCGCGCGGTCAGGAGCCAGCCGAGCACCGTCGGGGGCAGATCGGCCGAGAACACGATCGAGCGCAGCGAGTCGACCGCGAGGTGCGGCTCGACGGCGGCGACCAGGTCGCCTGCCGAGCGGCGCGGGGGGCCGGTCTCGCGCTCGGGGCCCTCGGTGCTGCCGGCCAGGTCGAACCAGCGGCCGCCCACGCGGAGCGCCGCGCTCACGCGTTCGACGAAGCGCGCGCGGTCCGCCGCTTCGTCGAAGACGTGGAAGACGCCGCGGTCGAACGCGAGGTCGTAGGGGCCGCCCGGCGCGGGCGTCGCGAGGATGTCGTGCACCAGGAAGTTCGCGCGTACACCCGCCGCCGCTTGCTTCGCACGAGCCTGCTCGATCGCCAGCGGCGAGACGTCGAGGCCGGTCACTTCGAACCCGCGCTCCGCGAGCCAGAGCGCGTTCGTGCCCGTGCCGCAGCCGACCTCGAGCAGGCGTCCGGGCGCGAGCTCGCCGCCCTCGACGAGCTCGACGAGATGCGCGTCCGGCACGCCGGTGTCCCAGGGCGTGTCCCGCGTCGCGTAGCGGTCGTTCCAATCCAGGGCGCTCACGGCCCAGAAAGTAGCAACGCCGGAGCGAATCGGCGAGCCGGTGAACGGCGAGGATCTCGTGTCCGAGGTTCGCCCGGACCGCTCCCCGGCGGAGATGGAACGGCCTCAGCCCGTGTTCTTCAGGCCGCGGGCGATGCCGCGCACCGTCTGCACGAGGACGCGCTCGAGCTCGTCGTCCTCGCGGCCGCCCGCCCGCCAGCGCCGCAGCAGGTCGACCTGCACGAAGCTGAGCGGGTCGACGTAGGGATTGCGCAGGCGGATGGCCCGCTGCAGCGTGGGGTCGCGATCGAGCAGACGGCGTGCTTCGAGGATCTCGAGCACCGCGGCCACGCAGCGCTCGTGCTCCTCGCGGATCGCGGGGAAGAGGTGTTCCCCGGCCTCACCGGCGAGCTGCGTGTAGCGGGCGGCGATGTCGAGGTCGCTCTTGGCGAGGACCATCTCCACGTCGGCGAGGAGCGTCGCGAAGAACGGCCACTCGCGCGCGGCGCGGCGCAGCGCCTCGAGCCCGTGCGCCGCGATCGCCGCGGTGAGGCCCGTGCCCATCCCGAACCAGCCGGGGAGGATGGCGCGGCACTGCGTCCACGCGAAGACCCACGGGATGGCGCGCAGCTCCGCGATCGCCCCGCCCGGGCGGCGGCGGGCGGGGCGCGACCCGATGGCGAGGCGCTCGATGACGTCGATCGGCGTCATCCCCTGGAAGAGCGCGGGGAACTCGGGCTCCGCGTACACGAGCGCGCGGTAGCGGGCGCGGCTGGCCGCGCTCAGCGTGTCGGCGATGGCGCGCTCGGCGTCGCCGGCGGGGCGCGCCGGGTCGCCGCCCGCGGTGCGCTCGAGCAGCGCCCCGAGCATCAGCTCGAGCGTCCGGCTGGCGAGGCCGCGCAGGCCGAACTTGCCCCCGACGACCTCGCCCTGCTCGGTCGCCCGCGCGTGGCCGGCGAGGGCCCCGGGCGGGGCGGCGAGGATGCCCTCCCGGGTCTTCGAGCCGCCGCGGCTGACCGTGCCCCCGCGGCCGTGGAACAGCATGAGCGAGAGCTCGAGCTCGCCGGCGACTTCGACCAGCCTCGACTGAGCGCGATCGATCGCCACGCGCGAGGCTCCGATCCCGCCGTCCTTGCTGCTGTCGGAGTAACCGAGCATGACGATCTGCCGCCCGCCGCGCGAAGCGAGGTGCGCCGCGTAGGCGGCATCGGATCCCAGCGCGCGCAGCACGTTCGGCCCGGCTTCGAGGTCGGCGACGGTCTCGAACAGCGGCGCGACGTCGAGCGGAACGTGGCCCGCGGCATCGACGCAGCCGCCGGCGCGCGCGAGCAGCAGGACGGCCAGCGCGTCGTCGGGACCCTGCGCCATCGAGACCACGCAGGGCCCGAGGGCCCGCTCGCCGTATCGCTCGCGGGCCTCGGCCAGGGCGCGGAAGACGTCCAGGGTGCGCTGCGTCTCGGCGTCCGCGCCGGCGGGGACGGGGAGCGAGGCGGACGCGAGCGCCGCCGCGAGGGCTTGCGCCCGCTCCTCGGGCGAGCGCTCGCCGAAACCGGAGTCCCCGAGCAAGGCGCCCGCGACGCGGCGGTGCACGTCGGCGTTCTGGCGCACGTCCAGGGTCGCCAGGTGGAAGCCGAACACGGCGACGCGCCAGAGCGCGCGACGCACGAGCGCGAGGCCCGCGTGCGAGCCGCCGTGGCGCTCCAGGCTGCGGGCGATGAGCGTCAGGTCCGCTTGCAGTTCGGTGGGCGGGCCGTAGCCGCCGTCGACGCCCCGTTCCTTGCGCTCCAGCCGCGCGGTCATCAGCCACAGCAGGCGACGATAGGGCATCCCGGCGTAGCGCGCCGGCACGGCGGCGGACTCGGCGGGGAGCAGGTCCGCGTATTCACGCACGCGCGCGAGGAGGGCGTCGTCGACGGCCACGCGCGATTCCGACTGGGAGAGGTGCTCGTGCAGACCGCGCAACTCTTCGCGGTAACGACGCACGACGAGCTGGAGGTGGCGTGCGAGCGTGGCGCGGATGGTGTCGGCGCCGACGTTGGGGTTGCCGTCCATGTCGCCGCCGACCCAGGAGGCGAAGCGCACCACCGGCCGGTCCACCGCCAGCGGCCGGCCGTAGGCCTGCTCGAGCGCGCGCTCGAGCTGTTCGTGAACGGCCGGGACGACGCGATACAGGACCTCGGAGAGGAAGAAGAGCACGTGCTCGACCTCCTCCGCGACGGTCGGCCGCTCCGGGAGCTGCTCCTCCGTCTGCCAGGCGGAAGCGATCTCGAGGGTGATGCGCTCGTCGATGGTCGCTAGCGCGTCGGGGTCGAGGGTGTCCGCGCGGAAGCGCTCGACCAGCGCGCGCGCCAGGCGCTGGTCCTTCTTCAGCAGCGTGCGCCGCACCGGCTCGGTGGGGTGGGCCGTGAACACGGGCTCGACCGTCAGGGCGGCCAGCGCCTGTTCCACCTCGGCCAGCGTCGTGCCGCGGCGCACCAGCTCCGCGGCCGTCGCCCGCAGGCTGCCGGGCTGGGGCGTGCCCTCGCGCAGGTAGTCGATGCGGCGCCGCAACCGGTGCACCTGCTCGGCCATGTTCACGACGTCGAAGTAGGCGCTGAAGGCCCGCACCGTCTCGAGCATCGTCGACGGGGACGGGGTGGCGAGCAGGGAAGCGAGCTCCGCGCCCGCCGCGGCGTCGCCCCGCTGCCGCCGCAACGCGGCGCGACGCGCCGCTTCCACGCGCTCGAACACGCCCGCCGGGGCCAGCTCCTTCAGGAGCTCGCCGAGCTGTGCGCCCAGGCGTCCGACGTCGCGCCGAAGCGGCCGGTCCTTGAGCGCGAAACTCACGGGCCGCAGGCTCTCCTCGGGGTCCCGCATGATCGTGGACATCGTGCGGATTCGGCGCCCGCGGTGGAAGGGGAGGCGGGCGTACGCAGGTCCGCCCCGAACCTCGCCGCCGGACCGCGTCGATGCGGACTAGCCGAAGCCCAGCAGTCGGCCGCCCTGGTACACCGCGAAGCTCGCCAGCCAGGCGAGGATACCGGTGTAGGCGAACAGGAAGGCCGGCCAGCGGTAGCTCTTCGTCTCGCGCTTGACCACGGCGACGGTGCTCATGCACTGGCAGGCCAGCGCGAAGAAGACCATCAGCGAGAGCCCGACCAGCGGGGTGTAGACCGGCCGGCCGTCGGCGTGCGCCTCTTCGCTGATGCGGCGGCGCAGCCCGACGGACTGATCGTCGACCCGGTCGCCCATGCCGTAGACGACGCCCATCGTGCCGACGAACACCTCGCGGGCGGCGAAGGCGCCGATCAGGCCCACGCCGATCTTCCAGTCGAAACCCAGCGGCGCGATCACCGGCTCGGTCCAATGTCCGAGGCGGCCGCCGTAGCTGGCGCGCAGCTCGGCGCCGGCCTGCTCGCGGTCCAGCGCGGCGATCCGTTCCTCGAGCACCGCTCCGGCGGGTTGCTCGGTCGCCGCCTCGGCGCGTTCGGCGTCGAAGCGGGCCTGGATCCCCGGGTCCCGGGGAAAGCTCAGCAGCAACCACATGCCGACGGTGCAGGCCAGGATCACGGTGCCGGCCTCGGTCATGAAGACCTTGCTGCGCAGCCACATGGAGCGCAGCACCGAGGGCCAGTGGGGAATGCGGTAGGGCGGCATCTCCAAGAGCAGCGGAACCCGCGGTCCCTTGAACAGCGTGCGTCCGAGGACCGCCGTGGCGATCAGCGCGACGATCGTGCTGAACAGGTACATGCCGACCATCAACAGACCCTGCACCGGCACTACGCCGAAGATGTCGCGCGGCGGGAACAGGGCGCCGATCAACAGCGAGTAGACCGGCAGCCGCGCCGAGCAGGTCATCAGCGGCACGACCATCATCGTCAGCATGCGGTCGCGGCGGCGCTCCATGGTGCGGGTGGCCATGATTGCCGGCACGGCGCACGCGAAGCCCGACATCATCGGCACGAAGGCCCGCCCATGCAGGCCGAGCGACTTCATCAGCCGGTCCATCAGGAAGGCCACCCGGGCCATGTAGCCGGAGTCCTCCATGATCACGATGAAGAAGAACAGCAGCATGATCTGTGGCAGGAAGACCAGCACGCTGCCCACGCCCTCGATCAACCCATGGGTCACGAAGTCGGCGAAGATGCCCGGCGGCAGCGTGCGCACGGCGAGACCCTGCAGCCAGCCGAAGGCCTGCTCGACCAGCCCGATGGCGGGGTCGGCCCAGCTGAACAGGGACTGGAAGACGACGCCCATCATCACCAGGAAGATCACGAACCCCAACGCGGGGTTGAGCAGCACGCGGTCCACCCGGTCGGTGATCGACGGGGCCGCCGCGCGCTCCGAGCGCAGGAACGCGGAGGCGCGGGCATCGATCCAGTCGTACCTGCCGCGGATGATCTCCGTCTCGATGTCGCGGCCCTCGTCGGAGGCCAGGCGGCGTCGCTCGCGGACCGCGGCACGCAGCGACTCCGGCACGCCGACGACCTCGTCGTGCTCGTCGAGCGAGAGCAACGCCCACAGCGCCATCACGCGACGGCGGCGGGCCTCGTCGCCGCCCTTGCCTCCGTGGCGCAACCACTCCGCGGGCACCGCCTGCTCCACCGCGGCGACGTCCGCGAGCAGCGCCTCCGAGGTCGGCGACCAGCGCGGGCCCGGGCAACCCCGGGCGGGGACCTCGAGGGTCTCGTCGAGCGTCTTGCGCAGCTCGTCGAGGTGCTCGCCGGAGAGCGCGCAGATCTCCACCACCGGCACGCCGAGCTCGCGAGCCAGGGCGCCCGCGTCCAGCACCTGCCCGCGCTCGCGAAGCATGTCCGACATGTTCACCGCCACCACCAGCGGCACCCCGATCTCGATCACCTGCAGCGCCAGGTAGAGGTTGCGCGTCAGCTGCGTGCCGTCGACGACCAGCAACACCGCGTCGGGTCGCTCCAGCGGGTGCAGGCCGGCGATGGCCTGGATGGCGACCTGTTCCTCCGGGCTGCGCGCGGAGAGGCTGTAGGTTCCGGGGACGTCGAGCACCTCCACGCGCCCCGCGCCCGGGAGGTCGAGCTCGCCGACCGCGCGCTCCACGGTGATGCCCGGATAGTTGCCGACCTTCGCGTTGCTGCGGGTCAGCCGGTTGAAGAGCGTGGTCTTGCCGGTGTTGGGATTGCCCGCGAGGGCGATCCGCTTCCTCGATCGCAACGTGCTCTTCAACGTCATGGGAACCGGTCCGTTCCCGGCCCCGGCTCAGGCGTTCGCGGCGTCCACGGTCAACAGCCGCGCCTCGCCCTGGCGCACGGAGAGCCGGCAGCCGCGCACCTCGAGCTCCAGCAGGCCGCCGATGGTCGCCCGGCGGATGACCCGCACCTCGATGCCGGGCAGCAGGCCGAGCTCCATCAACCGGCAGCGGAACGACCGCTCGCCGCCGATGGAGACCAGGCGGGCGGCGGATCCGGGGGTGAGGGCGTCGAGGCTCATGTTCCTGTCCTTGTCGGCAATTGAGACCGGTTCTCAACATAAGCACTTCCCGGTACCTTTGTCCAGGTAGCCGAAGGGCGCAGGGGGCCCCGCCGGCGCCGGACCGGCGTCCGCGGCCTGCCGCCGGGCACCGGACCGCACCCCGGCGGCGGCCGATTTCGAGCGCGCCCTGGTGGGGGCTCGGGGCTAGGATCCCCACCGAGGGGCCGTGGCGGGGGGAAGGGCCCCTCGGAGAGCCCGGAGGACGGTCTTGGAGAATCCGAAGCAGGTGGCCGGGCGGCGGGCCGCGGACCTCGTCGAGAACGGCATGACCCTGGGTCTGGGGACGGGCTCGACGGTGTTCTTCACCCTCGAGCGCCTGGCCGAGCGCATCCGCGGGGAGGGCCTGGAGATCCGCGGGGTGCCGACCTCGCTGGACACCGAGGGCAAGGCCCGCGAGATGGGCATCCCCCTGGTCCCGCTCGGCGAGGTCGAGTCCCTGGACCTGACCATCGACGGCGCCGACGAGATCGACGGCGAGTTCAACATGGTCAAGGGCGGCGGGGGCGCGCTGCTGCGCGAGAAGGTCATCGCCAGCATCAGCCGCCGCGAGGCGATCGTCGTGGGGCCGGACAAGGTCGTCGAGCGCCTGGGCTCCACCTTCCTGCTGCCGGTCGAGGTGACGCCCTTCGCGCGCTCGGTGGTCGACCGCGCCCTGCGCGCCCTCGGCTGCCAGCCGGCGTTGCGCGTTTCCGCCGAGGGAGCTCCCTACCTGACCGACAACGGCAACGAGATCCTCGACTGCAAGTTCCCCGAGGGCATCGCCGATCCCGCGGCCACCGAGCGCACCATCCTGGCCGTCCCCGGAGTCGTCGAGTGCGGCCTGTTCATCGGCCTGGCCGACGTGCTCGTCATCGGTCATCCCGACGGCCGCGTCGAGGTTCGCGAGCGAGACTGACCGGCGCGCCTACGAGAGACCCCCGGCGCCGCGCGTGCGACGCCGGGGGTCTGTGGTTTCGGAGCCGTTCGCCTAGAGGGCCTGGATGTAGGCCAGGATCGCCTCGATGTCGGCGTCGGGGTCCACGCTCTGCAGCGTGAGCTGGACCTTGGACGCGTTGGACTGGAACTGCTCGTGTCCACGGATGTCGTGGGCCTCGTTGAAGATCTTCTTCAGGCCCGGCTGCGCGGGTTGTCCCACGCCGTAGGCCGGGCTGCCGTAGACCGGGTCGTACATCTGTGACTCGGGATCCACGAGGTTGCGCAGGCTGAAGGCCGAGTGGTCGTGGAAGTAGGGGCCCGTGGAGAAGACGCCGAGTTTGGTCGGCACCGAGAACTTCTTCTCCTCGCGCTGGAACACCGTCAGCGGATTGCCGGGGGTACCGCCCTGCGGGCACTGCCAGCTGTTGGTGTCGTCACGGGTGAAGTTG
>Ga0102952_1000361_pt1 | contig 17730 bp, 10 predicted proteins | sample SalPon2A_C_D1_MG_FD_78506 | JGI IMG/M metagenome (GOLD analysis project Ga0102952, IMG submission 78506) | Soil microbial communities from South San Francisco under conditions of wetland restoration - Salt Pond MetaG R2A_C_D1_MG | ecosystem: Environmental > Terrestrial > Soil > Wetlands | place... | reverse complement strand
GACGCGCCCCGCACCCGGCGACCTCTCCAGCGCGGTCGCCGAGCTGCAGCCCCAGCTGATGCGCTGGGAGGACGAGGACGAGGATCGCCGCGACGTGACCTTCGAGCTCGCCGAGGACCTGCCGCCGGTGATGATGACCGGCGAGGCGATCGTCTCGATCGTGGTAAACCTGGTCGAGAACGCGCGCAAGTACGCGCCGGTCGACGTCACCCGACCGGACAGCGAGCCGATCCGCGTGGTCACCCGGCCAGACGGCGGCGCGGTGGTGCTGGAGGTCCTCGACCGCGGCCCGGGGATCCCCCCCGGCGAGCGCGATCACGTGTTCGAGGCCTTCTTCCGCATCGGCAAGGAGAGCACCCGCAGCTCGCGGGGGACCGGGCTGGGCCTGCACCTCGTCGCCCTGCAGGCGGACTCCATCGGGGCGCGGGTCCGCGTCGACGGCCGCCCCGGGGGCGGCTCGGTCTTCCGCATCACCTTCCAGGTCGCGCCGCAGGAACGGACCTGAGCGCGAGCCGCGCCGAGCGTCAGCCCTGGGGCTCGGGCTCCTTCGACTTCGACGCGTTGCGCTGGTCGATGCCCGGAGTCTGCAACGCGTAGCGCCGGCGGTAGGCGTCCAGGGTCAGCAGCTTGCCGAACAGCGTCTCGTAGGGACTCGCCGACGCCTGGCGGCGCAGCATCTGGTACTCCGCCGGCGCGATCGCCAGCTCCGGCGGCGGGCGGCGTCCGGCGCAGCGCAGGAGCCAGACGCGCTCGTGGTCGTCGTCGAGGGTCGCGGGCAGCAAGCTGTCCGCGGCCGGATCGCTCGCGCAGGCCAGGCGCAACTGCTGCTCGACGGGCGTCGGCTCGCTGCCGGGAGCCTGCGGCGCGTTGGGATCGAACCAGTCCTCGCGTTCGACGGTGAGGCCGAGCTCGACCGCGCCGGCGGCGAACCCCTCCAGCGTGACCTCGTCGGATCCGGAGAGCTTCTCGCTCAGCTCCCCGGCCTTGGCCAGCGCGAGGTCGCCGGCGTGTTCGGCGGACCAGGCGTCGACCACCTCGTCGCGCACGTCCTCGAAGGGCGCCGGGCCGGCTTCGCGGCGCGCGGTCACGCGGGCGAAATAGATGCCCGACTTCTCGACGTCCACCGAGTCCAAGAGGTCGTTCGGCGTGGGACGGGCCAGGCCGTTCGCCATGTAGGGACCGCCCCACTTTGCGCGGGCGCGCCATTCGGCGGGAGTCAGGGGCTCGCCGGCGGGCTCGTCGTGCAGGCCGTACTGCGCGGCCTCGGCCGCCAGGTCGACCGTCTCGCCGGCGTTGGTGCGCGCGGTCACGTCCTCCAGCCAGGCGCTCATCGCGGCGCGGATCGGAGCCTCGGCGAGCGCCTGGTCGTGGACCTCGTCGAACGAGAGGTAGAGCAGGGCCGCGGGGTCCTCGCCCTCCTGCAGCGGCTCGTCGCGGCGGAAGCGCACGTGGTAGACGGAGTCGTAGTACTCCTTGGCCAGGGTCTCGGCGTCCGGTTCGGCCGGCGGCGGGAAGGCGGCCAGCAGCCCGGCGGCGTCCTCCTCGCCGCCGACACTCCAGCCGACCACCTCCGCGGCGGTGCCCGCCGGGATCCAGTCGTCGGCGAAGGTCCCCGAGCGCGGCGGCAGCGCCTCGTACCAGGCGCGCAGCTCGTCGTCGGGGGCGAGTTCGGCGCGGGCCTCGTCCTCGAAGTCGGCCACCGCCGTCGAGGCGACGTCGAAGGAGAACTGCTCGTGGCGCTCGGTCCAGGCCTTCTCGATCTCCTCGGGACTCGCCTGACCGAGGACCGTGCCCATCAGGTTCTGGTAGCGCATCACGCGCAGCACCCGGCGCAGGGTCTCCTCGTACTCCGCCGTGGAAATGCCGTAGTTGCGCATCGTGGCGACGTACTGCTCCTTGTTCCCGAAGGGCTGGAACTGCACCAGCGTCGCGTTGGGCAGGCCGGTGAGCTCGTCGCTGCTGCCCATGCCGCCGAGCACGCCCATCGAGCCCTCGAGGATCGCCTTGCCGATCTCCTCGTCGGTGACCTCGACCCCCGCCGCCTGCGCCAGCTCGTCGGTGACCAGGAAGTAGGCCACGGCCTCCGGTTCGTAGAGCGCGCGCGCGTTCGGCGTGCGCTGCAGTTCGAAGAAGCGGTAGAGCTGCTGGGTCTCGTGCTGGAACTCGGCGGCGCCGACGACCTGCCGTCCCGCGGTCGGGTGCTCCCAGATCAGGTACTCCTCGGCGACCTTCTGGCTGGGCCGGAACAGGGCCTGGAACTGGCTGGGAACCACGAAGATGATCAGCGTGAAGACCATCAGCGCGAGGATCAGGATGTAGAACGCCTTGCTCTTGCCCCGCGGCACGTAGACGAACTCGTCGTCGTGGGCGGCGGGCTTGGCGGCCTTGGCGGGGTCCTCCGCGTGGCTGGAGTGGCTCTTGCGTTGCTTCGACATGCGCGCTCCCGTGGGGTGCTCCGGGCCCCTCTGGGCCGATCGGGGCCGGAGAGTCTAGCCCGCATCCCTCACCAGGGCGCGAGCGAAATCGTCGCAGCTGGGGTGCAGCTCGGACCTTGGCGACCGAGGAGCGCGGAGGCGACTTGGACGGGTCGTCGAGCACTCCGAGGGAGTCAAGTGCCGAGATGTGCCTCAGATGCGGCGATTGCGCCGGGGGCTGGTGAGGGATGCGGGCTACTGGATCGCGAATCCGCGCGACGGGCCGCGCTCAGTCCCGCAGCAGCTCGGCGTCCCGGGGCAGGTCCTCCAGGGCCATCAGCCCGAAGGTCTCCAGGAACCGCTTGGTCGTCGCGTAGAGCAGGGGGTGGCCGGGGACGTCCGCCCGGCCGGCGACCTTGACCAGCCCGCGATCCACCAGCGCCCGCAGCACCGGGCCGACCTGCACGCCGCGGATGGCCTCGATCTCGGCCTTGGTGACGGGCTGGCGGTAGGCGACCACGGCCAGGGTCTCCAGGGAGGCGGGGCTGACCCGCTCGTCCTTCTTCACCTTCGAGAGTCCGGCGACGGTCTCGGCCATGTCCGGCGTGGTGTAGAACTGCCAGCCGCCGGCGATGGGCCGCAGCTCCCAGGGCAGGCCCGCCGCACCGAGTCGGCCGCGCACGTCGTCGAGCGCCCGCTCGATGCGCGCCTTGCCGATGCCGCCCAACAGACCGCGCAGCCGGCCGATGCTGAGCGGGTCCGGCGAGGCGAAGAGCAGCGCGGCGACCGCCCGCTCGAGCTCCTCGTCGGCGTACTCCGGAGCGTCGGCGGCCTCCTCGTCCTCGGGCTCGTCGGCCCGCTCGTCCCGTCCTCCGTCCGCCACGGCGGTCTCCTCCACCTCGTCGGTCGGCTCGAGGTCGGTCGGTTCGAGGACCGGCGCCGCGCCGGACTGCTGCTCCGCGTCCATGGTCGGCGAGCATCGCGGAGATCCCCGGACGGGTCAAGCAAACCCGCCGCGTTCCTGAACGCCCCGATCCCCGCAGCCGGGGGCCCGGTGAGGGCCGCCGGTCAGCAGCCCGTGGTGCAACCCCGCGCGGCCTGACGGGGTTTCGCATGCGGTCCGGCAAGGCGCGCCGACGCCGCGTATTCGGTGAAGACTCGAAGGAGGCGCAACGCCGCCGGGGCGCCTGCGGGGCCGGGCGAGGGTGTGTGGGGCTGTACCACGGGCTGTTAGGGGCCCGGATCGCCGACCAGCTCGAACAGCGGGGCGAGGTCGACGTCGTAGCGGCGCACCATCGCGGCCCGCCACTGCACGAACTCCAGGTTGTCGACCTCTTCGGCGGCCAGGCTGGCCTCCAGGTGCTGGCGGTCGGGGCCGGTGCCCGGGGTGTCCTCGCTGCCCGAGGTCTCCGGGTCCAGGCGCTCGACCACGCGCAGCAGCAGGTAGCCCGAGCCCTGCACCAGCGGCCCGCCGACGGCGCCCACCTCGGTGGCGAAGGCCAGGCGGGCCAGGGGGTGGCTCTCGGAGCGCACCAGCGACAGCCGCGGCGGCTTGCCGTCCGGGGTCTTCTCGGTCCCGAACTCCGCGGCGAGGTCGGCGAAGTCGCGCCCGGCGTCGAGCCCCTCCTGCACCTGGTGCAGCGCGTCCTCGCCGGCCAGGTCCAGCACCTCGACCACGGTGCGCTCGTTCTCCAGGGCCCAGGCCCGCACGCAGCGCTCGGCGAGCAACTGCACGATCGCGTCGCTGCGCATGTGCTGCTCGTAGAAGGCGGGATCCATGCCGAGGTTCTGGCGGATGTGCTCGGCGACCGTGAGCTGGGAGCCCTGCTCCGTGAGCTTGGCGCCCATCGACGCATAGGCGTCGGCCAGTACCCGGTCGACGTCGGCGGGATCGACCGCCAGTCCCAGGCGCTCGGCCTCCAGCAGGGTCAGGCGCTCGAAGACGATCTGCTCGAGCACCTCCCGCACGCGGCCGCTGTCGCGCACCCACAGGCGCGAGAGGAACTCCTGCACGTCGATGCCCTCGCCGCCGACCGAACCGACCAGCGTCGCCGCGCCGACGGCGGGCGCGGCCGGCTGCGCCGGGGCGGGGTCCTGGGCCTCGCCGCCGGTCTCGGGGGTGACGGGCGCCGCGGTCGCGGCGGGCTGCGGTCCGGAGACGGGCTCGAGCTTCTCGAGGTCGGGGTTGGCCGTCGCCGCGCAGGCGGCCAGCCAGAGCAGTGCGGAGGCGATCATGGGCGGTCTCTTCAAGGGGTTCGCTCAGCGGTAGGAGATGCGGCGCCAGGTGCCGATGCCGTGACAGGTGCGGCAGGGCACCAGCCGGGAGCCGGCGCCGCGCGCACCGGTCACCGCGCTTCCGGTGCGGATGATCTCCCGCGCACCGGTGCCGTTGCAATCGGGACACTTGCGAAAGAAGGGCTCGGGCCGCAGCTCCATGTCGCCGCCGAACTCGGCGTAGTAGGCGAGCAGCCACTGCGCGCGTCCGGCCGAGGACCAGTGCGTCCAGAAGTCCACCTGCTCGGCCTCCTCGTCGAAGTCGGCCTGCGAGCGCCGGACCACGCTCTGGTTGCGCTGGTAGCGCTTCATGCGCTCCTCGAGCCGCTGCCGCAGGGCCTCGGTCTCGCTCTGGGGCTGGTCCCGGTCCGCGGCGGCCTGCGGCAGCCCGGCCAGGGCGCGGTCCTCGCCGAGCAACCAGCTGCCGTCGCCGTAGGAGGCCTTCTGCCAGCGCCCGTTCTCGCGCGCGGCCCAGTAGGCGGTGATCTCGTCGGGCGTCAGCGCGTCGGACACCGAGGTCGTCAGCTCGCGGTGCACGGCGGCGAGGATCTCCCCGCGCAGGCCGTCCTCGACCCAGTTCACCGCCGACTCGAACGACATGTCGGGATCCTGCGCGGCGCGGAAGGTGAGCTTGCGCGCCCAGTCGTGCCAGGACTGCACGACGCGCTCGCGGAGCTTCCGATCGCGGGCGTCCTCGACCTGCTGCTGCTTGCGCTGCGCGTCGCGGCGGAGCGGGCTGCGGGGATAGCTCTCGAGGAACAGCCCGCACTTGGCGAGCGCTTCGTCGAAGCGTCCGCGCGCGCGCAGGCGGTCGATCTCGCGCAGGTCCTCGAGCTGCTCGACCTGCGCGAGCTTGGTGCGGTTGCGCTCCAGCCCGTTCTCGACCTCCGCGGTCTTGAACGCCGGGTCGAGCGCGCGCGCCGCCTCCAGGTGTTCCACTGCCCGGTCGAAGGCGAGCACCCGCTCGCAGAAGACGGCCAGCTCGAACTGGCTGGCGGCCTGGTCCGGGTCGAGGTGCGCGAGCTCCTGCTGGTAGAGCTCCTCGCGCGTGTACACGTCCAGCGCCGGGGCCTGCACGACGGTGGCCGCCGCGCGCAGCCGCGCCTTGGGCACGTTGAGCAGGCTGTTGGCCGTCTTGACCAGGATGTCGGCGTCGGTGCGTCCGACGATCTTGCCGATGAACTCGGTGCCGTCCTCGAGCACCAGCCGGTCGGCCTCGCACATCACCTCGTCGCCGGAGAGGTCCACGTAGCCGAATCGCTCCTGCAAGCCCTCGGCCTGGCTCGGATCGAGCAGCGACCAGGGCAGGCGCACCCGCCCGCCGGTGTCCAGGCGCAGGAACTCCACCGTCTGCGCGTCGTGGTCGGCGATGCGGCCCCACAGGATCGAGCCGTCGTAGAAGCGCAGCATCATCGCCGCCGCGCCGGGCTCCGCCGCGGCGGGTCCGGTCTGCGCGCCGGCGGCGGCGGCGAGCAGCAGCCCGGCGAGCGCGGGGACGAGGGAGCGGATGCGGATCATGGGCGTTCCTCCGGAGGGACGTCGTGGGGTTCGGATTGCGGCCCGCGGGACGCCGCGCTCGTGCGCCGGGCCTCGCGCTCGCGGCGCAGGCGCTCGCCGAAGGGCACCTCGCGCAGCAGCAGCGTGCTGAAGGTCTGCTCGTGCTCGTGGCCGGAGGCGGTCCACGACATGCGCACGTCGACGCGCCAGCGCAGCGGACCGCCCGCGCGCCCGTCCGTGGGGTCCCCCACCGCCGTCGCCGAGTAGCGCACGCCGGGGTGTCCGGGCACCGGGCGATCGGCGATCGCCCGCGGCGGCCCCACCGCGGGCGCGCCCGTGGCGGGATCGCGCACCAGCGGGAACAGCGATTCCTCCAGGTCGGCGACCACCCCCTCGGCGGCCGAGGCCGCGGCGTTGCGCAGCTGCGCGGTGCGCGACATCGCGGCGCCGAAGGCCAGCAGGCCCAACACGCTGGTCATCCCCACCAGCAGGATGCCCATCGCCAGCACGACCTCGACGATCGTGAAACCGGATCGTTGCGACGCGGCGTGCTTCATGGGGTCCAATCCTCCCGGTGCAGCGCGATCGGGACCTCCCGCACCAGGGTCGTGCCGTAGTGTACGAGCGCGCCGGCCTCGTGCGCACGGGGCGTCGTCCCGCGCGCGCCGCGCTGCACCTGCACCGCGCCGGCGGACACCGCCAGCACGCGCATCCACTCCGCGTCGACGCAGACGTACCGCGGGGCCTCACGCTCCGCCGCGGCGGCGGGTCCGACGCCGGGCAGGCGCTCGTCGTCGAGCACCGCCAGGGTCGACGCGCGCGCGTCGACGAGACGCTCGAGTCGCGTGCGGCGCTTCAGGTCGCCGGGGCGCTCGAGCTCCAGCTCGAAGCGCACGCGACGGGGCAGCCGCGGACGATCGCCGGCGGCGGGCATCCCGGCGGCCGGCTCGTTCCACCAGTGGGCGTCCGCGTCGGGCCGGCCGCGGTTCCAGGCGTCCCAGCTCGCGACCACGTCCGCGGGATCCGAGCCGGTGCGCCAGTCGTCGTGCAGCGAAGAGCTCTCGGTGGCGAACTGCATGCCCAGCCAGAGCACGCCGCCGGAGACCTCGTCCAGGGCACCCGGCTGCGGGCGTCCCGTGCCGGAGACGAACGCCGTGGAGAAGAACGACGGGTGCGTCGCATCGCGCGAGCCGTACAGGCGCTCGCCGCGCCACAGGAAACCCTCGGCGAGTCCGTCGCGCCGGGCCGCGGCGTCCCCGGCCGCGGCGGCGGACGCCGAGCCGGCGACCGGTCGGGGGCCGAGGGTGCGCGCCGGCAGCAGCGCCCAGCAAACCTCGAGCAATCCCTCGCCGGCCTCGCGATCCGCCGCGTGCGCCTGGAGTTGCGCGAGCCGTGCCTGCGAGGCGCGCCGCACCAGACGCAGCCGCGGCCACTTGGTCTCCGGCGAGCCGTCCCCGTCGACGTCGAACGCCACCCACTCGCACAACAGGTCCCCCCGCGTCCCGCCCTCGAGCGCGGCGAAGTCCTCGGCCAGCAGGTCGACGATGCCCAGCGAACCCTCGGCGAGCTGGCGCCGCTGCTCGCTGCGCTCCCACATCGAGAGGAAGCTGTCCAGCAGGCCGAACAGCACGACCATCAGGATGCTCAGCAGCCCGGCGGCCACCACCAGCTCGACCAGCGTCAAGCCCCGTCGCGCGGCGGCGGGCCTCATCGCTCGGCCCTCCCCAGCACGCGGTTGGGCGCGAGGTAGTCGACGCCGAACAGCGTCAGCCGCGGCGTGCGCTTCCAGGCGTGGGAGAGCCCGGTCCGCGCGTCGAAGGCGCCGGGCAGGTAGCGCACGAAGACGCGCCACTCGAAGAGGTCCCCCTGCACGTCGACGGGGTTGCCCTCGGGGCGGGGGCGGGCGCGCTCCCAGCTCCACAGCCGCCGGCCGTCGGGTTCCGCGTCCCAGGGCGGCGTCGTCACGGCCGCCGAGCCGGCGCGCTGCAGCACCTCGAGCTGCGTGCCCGCGGTCTCCTCCGCCTCCCAGAACACCGAGCGCACGAACGCGCCGGGCTGGTCGAGGGCCAGGCCGAGGTAGGCGAGCTCGGGCCCGTCGGCGCGGTCCGCCTGCCGGTCCCAGTAGCGGAAGGGGAACAGGATCACCGGCACGCCATCGGGGTGGTCGGCGGGCACGGTCCCGAAGCGCCCGCGCAGGATGCCGTCGCCGCGCCCGTCCATGGCGCCGGGCTCGCTGGAGGCGCGCGGCATCTCCAGCGCGTCGCCGCGGATGCGCGTGTAGTGGATCAGCTCGTCCTCGACGAGTACCAACCCCTGGTCGGGGAAGCCGTCGGTGTCGACGAGCGGCAGCGCGTCGTCGCCGGCGCCGATCCGCGCAGCGAGGGTGCTGACCACGAAGCTCTCGAGCACCTGGGCCGTGGTGCCGACCTCGTGGTTCGCCGCCACCGTGCCGAGCAGTCCGCGCCCGCCCTCGGCGATGGTCATCGTGCCGGCGCTCGGATCCCGGGAGTCGACGCACAGGAGCTCCCGGCCGAGCCGCATCAGGCCGCCGTCCTCGGGCAGGTCGTCGAGGACGTTCTGGCCCACGTCCTGCTTGCCGCGCGAGGTGCGCAGGCGATCGGTGCGCACGCGCAGGTCCGTGGAGGCGCTGAACACGCCGCTCGTCAGGACCAGCGGCGCGCCCTGCACGCCCGGACCCACGGCCGAGCCCGCGGCCAGCTCCGCCGTCTGGAACAGCAGCTCGTCGACCGTCACCGCCGGCACGTTCGCGCCGCGCAGGTCGCCGCCGACGACCACCTGCTCGACCTCCCGCGGCCGTTCGCCGGAGGGGTGCTTGACGATCCGCGAGAGCCGGCGGGTGTCCGGTTCGCCGTCGGCGGTGTGCCAGTCGGTCGCCGACAGGGTCGCCGGGACCTGGAGCCGGGCCGTCGCGGTGAGCGCCACCTGGACGTAGGGCGGGTCGAGCAGCTCGAGATCCTCGAAGACCGGCGCGCCCGCGGGATCGAGCAGCTCGACCAGGCCGGTGAACGCATCGACGTGCCAGTCGAACTCCAGGTGCGTGCGCGGCCGCCACACGCGGTGGATGGTGGCCGGCGTGCCGGGATCGTCGGTGGCCTCGTCGACCAGGAAGATCGCATCGTTGCGCCCCGGCCAGCCGTTGTCCCAGTCCCTCGACCAGTGGCCGAGGGACGCCGGGCCGGAGCTGCCGGACGGCAGCTCGTTCGCACCGAGCGAGAGGCCGGTGTCGACGCGGAACACGGGCAACACGACGGTACCCGCGGAGTGCGGGTTCACCGGTGTGCCGCAGACGCCGCGGAACTGGAACACGCTCTGCGCGGCTTGCGAGAGGTGCCAGGCGAGCAGCTCGGGGGAGTGCGCGCCCTGGATGGGTTGCCAGAGCTCGGGGGCGGCGGTGACCTGACCCGCCGCGGCGAGCGGCGGCGCGGAGGGCGGCGGCGGCGCGGCGAGCGTCACCGGCGAGTTCCCGACCAGCGGCTTGACGCCGCCGCCGCCGATGCCGCCGTTGCCGCCTCCCCCCCCGGGCGCGGGCAGGTGCTGGACCACGCCGAGGCCCGCGACGTAGTGGGTGAGCACGTCCGACAGCCGCTGCAACGCCCGGGGATCGTTGCGCACCAGCGTGCCGTCGCCGACGACCATGTCGTAGCGCACCCATTCGGTGAGCGGGAAGTCCGCGCCGTCGTGGGTGAGCTGCGCGTACCCCGAGCGCGCGCCCGGTTTGCCCTGCAACCCGTCGCCGTCCCGGAAGCCCGGGGCGGCCACCGAAACGGGCACGACGTAGGTGGCGTACCGTAGCGAAGTCGGTGTGGGGTTCGTTCCCGGGGTGGACGGCAACACGTGCTCCCAGTTGGCGACGAACGCGTGCGGCACCCGGTTGCCGATCGCGGGCAGGGCCGTGCGCTCGGCGAGCCGCAGCGTCGTACCGTCGTAACCTGAGTAGCGGATGATCTCGACACCGAACAGCGGCTCGCCGTTGTTCCCGCGGTAGTCGGGATACAGGACGCGGTTGCCGTTCATGTCGGCGATGAAGTCGAGCTGGACCTGCACCAGGGCCGCGTAGCCGCCCTTGGTGGAGAAGGCCTTCATCATCTGCTTCGGGTCGATGACGTTCTGATCGCCGTCCACCGGCTCGAGCACCAGCCCGGTGGCCGGACTGAGCGCTCCCAGCCCGGTGCCCAGGCGGACGTTCAGCGTCGCCTCGGTGATGGAGAACCCGTGCTGGTTGGTGACGCCCTCCACGGCTTCGAGCTGGGCCACGGCGAAGGTGCCCAGGTCCTCGGCCAGCGTCCCGAAGGTCGAGGGGACGTTCGACGCCAGGGGGATCGAGTAACCCATCACCTCGACCGGCGTGCCGGCGGCGTGCTCGCCCTCGACCTCGAGGGTGTAGCTGTCCACCGGCGGCGCGGGCGGTGCGCCGTCGAGGAACGGCGGGCGCGCGAAGCGGCCGCCGAAGCCGACGTCCGGGCCGTCCAGGTGGTGCGTGGCGTCGAGCGTCGTCGGGCCGGACTTGACGTACTCGACCAGCTCGCGGCCGATGCGCACGACGCCGCGGTCGGGGAAACCCTCGCCGTCCTCGAGCTCGAGCCGCCGCGTGGTCGGCGTCACCGACTGCACGAGTTCGCTCAGCCCGGGCGTGCGCACACCGAAGGAGCGTCCGTCGACGAGCAGCGTCAGCTGGTCGGGGCGGTTGCCGCCGACGTCGATCTCGACGTGGGACCAGGTGTCGGGCTCGAGCCCCGGTCCCTCGTCGCCGGCCAGCGCGAAGCGCACCTCGCCGGCCTCGACGTCCGGCGTGTCGGGGTGATCGCCGGGACCGTCGAGCACGCGCAGCACCAGGTCCTCGTCCTCGATCGCCAGCGTCACGCGATCGGTCTCCAGGGAGGTCTTGCCCACGTCGAGCAGCACGCCCGGGCGCAGGTCCCGCGGCCGCAGCCAGAGCGAGAACCCCAGCGGCCGCAACAGCGCGTCGCCCTTGTCGGCCCACTGGAGCTTGGTCCCCGAAGGCGACAGGACGAGCGGCTCGTCGGGCAGGAAGCGTCCTTCCGCGTCGCGCGTCTCGTGGTCGAAGTGGAACATGCGGTCGGCGCGGCGGCCGACCTCGGCGCGGCGCGCGGCCCACAGCCGGACGAAGCCGTGCTCGTCACGCGACGGGAAGACGTGCTCGGCGATCGGCGGCTCCGCGGCCTCCGCGTCGAGCGGTGCGGCGGTGATGCCCGGCAACCACACGTGGCCGCGCGACGTCCCCAGCTGCGGCCACAGCCGCGAGGGCGGGGAGGCGCCGCCGTCGTACTGACTGGTGGCCTCCGGTCCGCTGGCCCACCAGGGCGACTCGCGATCGAGACGCAGCGCCTCGTCGAAGTCCTCCTGGCTGGCCCACAGGGCGAGCAGGCCTTGCTGCGGGGCGATCAGCTCCGTCTGGCGGCGCACGTCGGCGACGCGCTCGATGCCGCTCGGCGCGTGGACCGCGGCGCGCGCCTCGAGGTCGAACACCTCGCGCGAGACGAAGCACAGGGGCAGCGTCGAGAACTCCAGCCGCGAGTCGTTGGCGTTCAGCGCGTTGGCGTAGACCGCCACCGCGTCCTCGGGGTCGATGATCGTCGCGCCGTCGGCCAGCGCGTCGGGCTGCACCGGAGCGTCGGGCGGCAGACGCTCCATGCCCGCGGCGGGCAACAGCACGCGGCGCAGGAAGTCCTCCATGCCGGCGAACGGGCGCGAGGCGACGGTGAGCTCCGCCAGGGCCTCGGCCTCGCCGCGGGTCACGCGCTCGTTCACCCCGCGGCGCTGCAGGTTCTGGAACAAGAGCCGCAGCGTATCCGCCTTGGCGACGTTGGCGTTGACCGGCCGCCGGGCGAGGGCCAGCACCTCGGCGCGGTAGGGCCCGTAGTCGTTGACCACCGGGTTCATCAAGCGGAAGCCGGTGCCCTCGACGACCTGCTCGACGATGCCCAGCTCGGCGCAGCAGCCGGCGCGGATCAGCACCGTCGTGCCGGGGTTGAACCAGCGGCGCTCGTCGACGTAGACGACGCAGCTCCGACCGGCCTGCAGGTCGTTGGTCGCGCGCACCGGCCGCTGCCAGCGGCGCCCCCCGCGCACGTCGCCGAACGGCGTGGTGCAGCGCGCGAAGGCCTCCAGCTCAGCGTCCTCGAAGGGACCCAGGGCCGTCTCCTCGGCGGCGCGCAGTTGCTCCGGCGACTCGAAGCGGCGCAGGCGGTCGCCACCAGTGGCGATGCGCCACAGCGCCGGGGCGAACGCACGCTGGTCGAGGACGACGGTCCCGGCCTCGTGGGCCCGCGCCGGCTGCGGACCGCACGGCACGGGGCGATCCTCGGCGTCGCGGGTGCCCAGCAGCCCGCGCTGCAGACCCTCGAACGAGCTCGGCGTCGTGCTCGTGTAGCCGACGAGCTCGCGGTCGAGCCACAGGAAACCGACGGCGGGGAAACCCCAGGTGCTGGAGACGGGCAGGGTCTGGTCCTCGGCCTTGACCGCCGCGGTCAACCGCGTCGCCCCGTCGATGACGTTCGCGCAGAGCTGCGGGCCCGCACTGTTCAGGTCGATGCGCCCGGACAGGTCCTCGGCCTCGACCGCCCACATCACACCCGCGTCGTCGAGCCGGTCGACGAAGTCCGGATCGAGATTCGCCTCGACGGTCAGCTCCGCGAGGTCGTCCCAGTACGGCGTGTCGTCCAGGTCGGGGTGCGAGCGCGACAGTTCCGAGCGCGCCTCGCGGAGGGCGGAGTCGAGCGCCAGGTCCGCCTGCACGCGGTCGGCGAAGCGCGCGCTGGACTTGCTCGCGTTGCGCGCGGTCATCAGGAACGGCGCGGTGAGCAGCAACAACGCCAACAGCACGAGCACTACCGCGAGCAAGGCGAAGCCGCGGCGTGCTGCGCGGGGGGCACGGGCGATCGCGGGTGACCGGTCCATCACTCCACCGTCCCGTAGAGGCCGATGCGCAGGGGCGCGCGCTCGCCGTCCTCGTACTCCAGCGCGAACTCCACCGCACGCGGGTGCAGCGTGCGATCCAGGCGGCCGCCGGCCTCGAAGCGCACGAGCGCCGGCGTGTCCTCGGAGAAAGCCACCCCGTCGGGCAGCTTCACGGTCCGCGCGGCGGCGACGGCGCTGACGACCAGCCGGTCCACGCTCGCCGCGCCGCCGGCCCGCTCGTCGCCCACGCGCAGCGGTCCCTCGAGCGGCCACACCACGGCGTCGTAGGACTCCCGGGCGCGCGGCACGCCGTCGACGTCCAGGCTCAGCACGCGGCGATCGTAGGCGAGCTGCAGCGTGTGCCAGCGACCGAGCTCGAGGGTGCCCGGCTCGAGGTCCACGGCCAGCGCGCCGCCGGCGTGGGCCGCGCCGTCCTCGCCCGCAACTCGAGGCCGGAACCACCCGCGGCCGCCGAGGTCACCGGAGACGGAGATCCCGAACGCGCCGCCGGCGTCCACCACCGCGAGGCTTCCCGCCACGTCGATGCGCACCGCGCACTCCACGGCGAAGCCGTCGGCGAAGTCCCACGCCGGATCGCGCTGCACGGGGAACTCCGCCCGCGCGCCCATGCCCACCGCCAAGCCCTCGCCGATGAAGCCGTCGTCGGTGAAGGTCGCGCCGAGGCCGACGCCGGGCGCGTCGTTCGCGCCGGTCAGGCGCTCCTCGAACTGCCAGGTCCCGACCACCTCCATCGAGCGCGCGACCAGCGTCCCCGCCCGGCGATCGATGGACACCTCCGCCGGAGCGGAGCGGGCGACCGCCGCGTTGCGCGCCGCGCGCAGCGTGTTCTGGCACAGGCCCAGGGCCGCGCGCCGTCCCAGGTTCAGCGAGGCGAGCATGCCCACGCCGGTGCCGAGCAGCACGCCCAGGAGCGCCATCACCATCAACAGCTCGACGAGCGTGAAACCGCCGGGCCGGGAGCGGCCGGCGACTGGCGGGCCCCCGCGGGGCCGGGTGATGGCGGTTCGGCTCACGGCGCGAATTCGGTGATGTCGTCCTCGGTTCCGAAGGCGCCGTCCGCGCCGGCGGAGATCAGCTGGAAGGCGCGCGGGCCGTGGAAGCGCTGCGTCGCCTCGTTGCGCCACGCGGTCACCTGCCCCTCCAGCGGCTCGCCGGTGGCGGCGTCGCGGGTGGCGTAGGTCTCGGCCCGGTCGTAGGAACGGTGGTGCAGGTAGGCGATCGGGTTGCCCCAGGAATCGGCGAGCTCGTAGAGCTCGCGGGACTCGAAGCCCTCGAGCTGCGCGGAAGCGCGGTCGCCGTCGGTGTTGCACAGCTCGTCGTCGACCACCCCGAAACCGGGGCCGTGCTCGCGGCACAGGGCCAGGTACAGCGTCTCGCCGCCGACGTTGGTCGCGTTCGGCGGGGCGCCGGGGAACATCCCGGCGGCGGTCGGGTAGTCGCCGGCCGCGTCGGCGTACTGCTCGAGCATCGCCGCGACCTGCACCAGCTTGTTGTGGGTGGCCTTCTCGTCGACGAGCTCCTTCGCGCCGCCGACGTTGGTCACCAGGAAGTAGGCGAGGATCGACAGGATGGCCAACACCGCGATCAGCTCGATCAGCGTGAATCCCGCCGCGGCGCGTCTCATCGCGCCACCCGGTAGACCATCTCCACGTCGTCGGCGACGACGTCCGCGGGCAGGCCGGTCTGCCCCTCGACGAACAGCCCGAGGCGCAGCTCGGTCGAGGAGGTGACCAGCCGGCGCAGCGGCGCTCCCTCGCGCACGATCACCCCGTCGACCGAGAGACGACCGTAGGCCTTCGAGCCCTCGCCGATGCGCTCCAGGCGGATGCGCACCGGCCGGTCGGCCGGCCACCAGGCCTCGTCGCCCACCTCGGGCACGTCCTCCCAGACGGGCTCCGCCTGCGCCGTGTCCATCAGCAGCAGCGCCAGGCCGCCGTGCTTCTCGCGACCCACGCTGAGCATGCCCTGCACCTCGGTCTCCCCCGCTCCGCGGCGGCGCTCCTTGGAGAGGAACACGCCCACGCGCGCGTTGTTCGCCGCCTTCACCGTGACGTCCATCTCGAAGGAGACGAAGTCCGCGCCCGGCAGCCGGCGCCAGCAGCGCGCCGTGCCGTTCGTCTGAAAGCTGCCGCGGACGCGCACCTCGCCGTCCGTCAGCTCGACGCGCGGTCCGGCCGCTTCTTCGACCTCCCAGCCGTTCTTGAGCTGCCGCCGCTCGAAGCGGTCGCTCCACAGCTCCTCGGACTCGTGGTCCTGGATGCGCGCGATCTGGGCCTGCGCGAAGGCGCGGTAGGGATCTTCCGCGGGCAGCGAGCGACGGCGGTCGTCGAGCTCGGCGAAGCGCGTGATCGCCACGGCGGCGTCCCCGCGGGCGTAGGCGACCCAGGCCCGACCGCACAGCGCCAGCGGCTGCGCGGGGTCGAGCTCCAGCGCCGCGTCGAAGGAGCCGAGCGCCGCGTCGAGCGCGTGGCGCCGCAGGTGGTTCGTGCCGCGCAGCGCGTGCACCTCGGGACGCTCGGGATCGAGGGCCAGGGCGCGCTCGAAGTAGCGCTCCGCATCGTCGAAGGCGCCGGCCTGGAACGACTCCACGCCGAGCGCCACCAGCGCGTCGGTGAAGTCCAGCTCGCGCTCCAGCGCCGCGGTGAAGGCCTCGCGCGCGCCCTCCGGATCGTCGCGGGCAGCGAGCAAGCGGCCGCGCTGGTAGAGCGTCCAGGCGTCCGTCGGGTCGCCGACCCAGGCCTGTTCGATCCAGCGGTACGCCTCCTCGGGGTGGCCGGTGGTCTCCGCCAGCCAGGACAGCCCTCGCCACGCGAGCGGCGCGCGCAACGGGTCGGCCTCGGCGGCGAGCAGCAGCGTGTCGCGCGCGGTCGCCGCCTCGCCCCGTTGCAGCTCGAGCAGCCCCCGGTCGAGCAGGGTCGAGAAATCGGCGTCACCGCCCGCGGTGGCGTGGAACCGGGCCGCGTCGACTCCGAGCAGCCGGCAGGCCAGGCGGCCGGCGTCCGCGTCCGGCAGTTCGGGATCGGCCTGGACCGCGCGCTCGAACCAGTCCGCGGCCTCCGCGAGCTCGCCCCGCGCCAGCAGCGACCGGCCGAGGTCGGCGCGCATGCGCGCGCGCGTCGGCCCGCGCTCCGGCTCGCGCGGTTCGTTGCGCACCGCGAGACGCAGGTGCTCGACCGCTTCCCCCGCCCGGCCGCGGTCGAGCAGGAAGCGTCCGTACGCGTGCTGCACTCCGGGGTCGGAACGGGCCAGGCGTTCGGCGCGCAGCAGCCGCTGCTCGGCGCTGTCGAACAGCCGCAGCCGCGCCTCGAGCTGGGCCAGGCGAACGTGGACCTCGGGCCGGTGCTCGAAGCCCTGCAACAGGTCGAGGTAGGTGGCGTAGGCCTGCTCGAAGCGGAAGCCCGCCTCGTAGCAGCGCGCCAGCCCCAGCAGCGGCGCGGGGTCCTCCTCGTCGAACGCCGCCGCGCGGCGGTACATCGCCTCGGCGACGTCGAGGGCTTCGCGCGCTCCGAGCCGCAGGTCGACGCACTCGTCGGCGAAGGCCAGCAGGTCCGCGTAGACGCTTGGCGTGATCTCGCGGTCGAACTCGCGGCGGCGGAGCTGGATGCGGTTGGACGGAGTGTCGGCGAACCCGAACTCGAGCACCCGCGAGCGCGCGAAGGAGGCCGGCTGCTGGCCGGGGAAGCGCTCCAGCCCCGTCTCCGGATCGACGGCGACGAAGCGCAGGTCCTCGGTCGGGCGCTCGGCCAGGCCGTAGCGGTCGGCGTTCTCGATGCGCCCGAACATCGGCTCGCCCTCGGCGACGCGCATCCAGTCGTACAGCCGCTTCCAGGCCGCGATCCGCGCGGCGCGCTCGTCGGGCGAGAGGGTGCGGCGCTCCGCCTCCATGGCGTCGGCGAGGTCGCGCAGCGCTCCCAGGGGCCCGGGCTCGTCGCCGGCCGCGGCGGCCGAGCCCGCGGGCGCGAGCTCGTCGTCGAAGGCCTCGTCCGGCGTCTCCTCGGCGAACAGGTCCGGCACCTCGCGGGGCGTGGGATCGGCGCGCAGGGTGCGCCCGTACCAAGCCGGCGCCACGCCGGGATCCGGGGGCGGGCGCAGCGCGCCGAGCGTCGGCAGCGGCGGGGGCACGAACTCCAGCAGCGGCAGGGGCCGGGTGTCGCGCGGCGGGGAGAACAGGTCCCGGTCGCCGGAGCGGCCCGCGCGCTCGCGCGGCCGGGCCAGGGACACGTCGGGTGCGGCGTAGCGCACCAGCTCGACCTCCTCGCCGTGCGAGCGGCGCGCGCGCACGCTGTCGGCGCCGCGCATGTTCCACAGGAACGCGGCCAGCAGCGAGACCGTCGCCAAGAGCAGCACCTGCTCCTTGCGCAGGCTCACTCCGCCGCCTCCGATCCGTCGGCCAGACCGTGCAGGTGGGTCGCCACCAGCGTCAGGTCCATGCGCACCTCGTCGCTGCGGGTCCGCGCCGGCTGGACCTCCACCTGGTCGACGGCGAGCGTGCGGCCGTCGCGCTCGCGCTGCAGCAGCTCCAGCAGGCGCACCAGCGGCGGCGAGGCGCCGGTGAAGCGCAGCTCGATCTCGGTCCGCTCCAGGT
>Ga0102952_1000360_pt1 | contig 17754 bp, 16 predicted proteins | sample SalPon2A_C_D1_MG_FD_78506 | JGI IMG/M metagenome (GOLD analysis project Ga0102952, IMG submission 78506) | Soil microbial communities from South San Francisco under conditions of wetland restoration - Salt Pond MetaG R2A_C_D1_MG | ecosystem: Environmental > Terrestrial > Soil > Wetlands | place... | reverse complement strand
GGTGGCGGGCTTGCCGGGTGGCGATACCGACCAGTCGAATTCCAGCCCCTGTTGTTTCAGAAATCCGCCGGCCATGGTGATGATCAACGGCGAGTAAAAAGCCGAGAACAACGTGAACTGTATTCTCACTTTGGGCATGATCTTGCTCCTCTTTAAACGTGGATTACTAGCCGGCGGAATACGGACTCAGACTACTTCGAACCAGCTGACCATGCCGGCGGCCATGTGTTCGGCCATGTGGCAGTGTATCAGCCATTTACCCGGGTTATCGGCGACGAACTGCATGGCGCCTTTTTCGCCGCGCTCGAATAGCGTGGTATCGCGCCAGATGCCCGGCCTCCTGTCGTCGACGAAATGATGTCCGTGAATATGCATCGCGTGCGGCCAGGCATTGTCGTTGACGATATCGAGGCTGACGGCGGTGCCACGCTCGACCCGGAACAATGGTTGGTCGGACATGTCGACGACTCCGTTGATGGCCCAGGCCTTGTTCTGCCCGATCAGCTCCCGCAGGCCCATTTCCCTGCCCTGGTAAATCGCGCTGCTCATTCCGCCCATGGCCCCGCCCTGCATCAACATCGGCACATGCCTGAAGTCGGCCGGCAGGCGCACCTTATTTGCCGGATTGTCCGGCAGCTCGATCGGCGTATCCGGCAATTGGTCGCGCCTGACCTCGGGCCCGTAGCTGAAACGCGCAACATCGTAGGCATATTCGCCGACCACGACTTCGATAGGCGAACGATGGCCGGGACTCTCGACCATGTCGATGATCAGGTCGCAGCGTTGGCCCGGCGCCAGCCGGATGCGGCCCGAGTCCGGCGCATGAGGTTTTACCGGCTGGCCGTCCAACGCGACGATCGACATTTGCCGCGCCTCCAGCAGCAGGTTCATGATGCGCGCATTGGCGGTATTCACCAGCCGCAGGCGAACGCGCTCGCCGCTCGATACCTCGAAGGTGGTTTCGGGCTTGCCGTTTACCGTCAGGTAATTGCCGAGACGCCCGGAATGCGCCCAGTCGTGCATCGAGCCAAAACTCCCGGTATCCATCTGCATGGCCTGATCCAGGCGCCAGTCGTCGATGGCGAGCACCAGGTCCCGGTCGACCTTCGGCGGGTCCGTTTCCTCAACCACCAGCACGCCGGCCAGCCCCATCGCCAATTGGTACCAGGAGCGCAAATGGCTGTGATACCAGTAGGTGCCCGCATCCGGGGGCGTGAGGCGGTATTCGAATTCGCCACCCGGCATTACCGGGGCCTGGGTGACGTCGGGTACGCCGTCCATCGAATTGTCGATGCGCAGCCCGTGCCAGTGGACCGTGCTGGGTTCGTCGAGGCGGTTTTGAAAGCGGATAAGCGACTCCCGCCCCTGCGGAATCCTGATTACGGGGCCGGGAATCGACTGATTGTAATACATCACCCGGGTGGCGGTTTGCTGGTCGCTCTCGATCCTGACTTCTCCCGCGCTCGCCGTCAGCCGGAAGGGTTCACGGCCTGCGAACGCCCGCGACGGCTCGAGTTGCAGGCCGGCACAGGCCGCCAACGCGCCCGCCTTGATAAAATTTCGTCGGCTCAGCATTTACCCGTGCCTCCGTTTTGCGCGGCAAATCTCATTCGACAACCTGCTTCCAGCACAGGTGCAGGGTATCGAGACAGGAATGCGCCAGCTTCACGCAGCGCTCGGGACTCCAGCCCTGCACCGGGTCGAGCGTCGCGCTGGCGTCCTTGAAAGGCATCTCCAGCGTCATCACCAGCTTGCCGAAACGCTCGGCAAGCGAGTTCGAGCAATAACTCATGTTGGCCTTGCCCGGCGCATTCGGCGGGTACCCCCGTTCGACCTGGAAATCGGGGTTCAGATTCGCCAGCGTCTGCCTGAACAGATCCAGTTGCTGCTGGCGCGCGTTGTTCCAGCCCGGGATTCCCTCGGTGCCGGCGAGAAAGTTGTAAGGCAGCGATTCGTCGCCGTGCACGTCGAGGCCGAAATCGAGCCCGGTGGCGAAAATTCGATCGCGCACGCAGAGAACCTCGGGGCTTCTGTCCGCGCTCGGATCGGCCCATTCGCGATTCAGGTTGGCGCCCGCGGCATTGGTGCGCAGGTGGCCGCGGCGGCTGCCGTCTGGATTCATGTTCGGCACGAGGTATATTACCGCCTTGTCGAGGATAGCGTTGACGATCGGGTCGCCGGCATCCATCAAGCGGTTGATCATGCCTTCCATCCACCATTCGGCCATGGTTTCCCCCGGATGCTGCCGGGCAACCATCCAGATCTTCCTGCGACCGTCTATGTCCTCGCCGAACTGCAGGCAATCGATGCTCTGCCCGTCGAGGGACAACCCCAGGGTTTCGACACGAGAGCGATCGCTGCTTTGCGCAAACGCGATCAGGTCGGCGTGACGCTCCATCGAGTAGGGCGCGAAATAGGCGTAGTAAACCTGGTCGAATTCGCTGGCGTGCTCGATGACGAGGTTTTCATCGTCGAATCGCGTCGGCACCCGGAACCAGAACTCGCGGTCGTAACTGGCGACAGCCTGGTAGTTCTCCCAGCCCTTGACATAAGCTGCGCCGGCAGCGTTACGGATCAGGTACCTGCAGTCCAGACCCCTGACATCCGCCGCGCGAAAATAAAACCACTGGTAAAAGTCGGACCGATTGTCTGGCCGGATCTCGAGCAGAACCCGGCCCGGGTCGCTGCTGTCGATACACTCGATATTGCCGCCGTCGAAGCGGCTCGAAATGATCATTCGTTTTCCCGCAAATCTCGCAGTGTGAGAGAATACTGTATGCGCTGCCTGATTTCGATTCCTTTGCTGTTATTGCTCTGCGGTTGCGCCGATCTCGGCTATTACTGGCAAAATGCACGCGGACACCTGGCAGTCATGGAGCGGCGCGTAGAAATCTCGGATTTGCTCGCCGACGATTCGCTCGATCAGCACCTGCGCGAGCGCCTGTTACTGGTGCAGGAAATCCGCGATTTCTCGGTCGAGCGACTCGCACTGCCCGACAACGGCAGTTATCACAGCTACGTCGAACTCGGCCGCCCCTACCTGATCAAGAACCTGTTCGCCGCGGAAGAGTTTTCGACCCGGCTGCGCCAGTGGTGTTACCCGGTGATCGGCTGTGCCAGCTATCGTGGCTACTACGACGAGGATCGCCTGCGCGAATATATCGAGCGACTCACCGCCGAGGGCCTGGATGTCTACGTCGGCAAGGTCCCGGCCTATTCGACCCTGGGCTGGTTCGACGACCCGGTGCTCTCCAGTTTCATCGACTGGCCGGATTTCCGCCTCGCCGGCCTGTTGTTTCACGAACTGACTCACCAGCGGATCTACGTCGACGACGACACCACCTTCAACGAATCCCTGGCCTCCGCCGTGCAGCAGGTCGGCACGCGGCTGTGGCTGCAATCGCGGCAACGCGGGGACGAACTGACAAGCCTCTCGGCCTGGATGAGCTACCGAAGCGAGGTGATCTCGTTGATCGAAGCGACTCGCGAACGGCTGTCGGCACTGTATCGGGAAACTATCGACGACGCCGCGAAACGCGAGCGCAAGGCGGCGATTTTCAGCGAGGCGCGCAGCGACCACGACGCGATCGCCGCGAAGCATGGCATCACGGGCGGATTTCACCAATGGTTTGCCGATGGTTTGAACAACGCCAAGATCGGTTCGGTCTCGGCCTACAATGCCGAAGTACCGGCTTTCGTCGCCATCCTGCAGGCCGAGGAGCTGGATTTCGCCGACTTTTTCGATTACATCGAAGCCCTCGCCGCCCTCGACAAGGAAACCCGCGATGCCTGCCTCGAGGCCTGGAGTGAATCGCCGGCGGCGGCTCGTGACGCCTGTTCCGCGGCGGGCGAATTTCCGCCTACTGCTTCTTCATGAAATTCGAGTACTTGGTATAGACGGACTTGTAGTCCTCGAGATTTTCTTCCAGCATCTGCTGGTACTGGCCGGCGAAGAATTCCCGCGCCCGCGGTAAATCCTTCTCGAAATCCTCGAGTGTCGGCGCGTGCTGCGATACCACGTGGGAGTTGAAACGCGCGGCGGCATATAACAACGCCAGGCCGACATTTTCCTGGCTGTTGTGTTCTGCGAAATCGTTGGCCTGATCGATGAACGAGTCGATCATCCCGCGGTAAATATTGTCGAGCTCTTCGTCGTTTAGTGATTCGTCCGCCATCTTTGGCCCTGCCAGGATCTGAAGAAGCGTAATGATATCACAGCTCGATTCTACCCACGGAAATCCCCGTTGCCGCGACGGCACATCGAAACCGCGCCTAGTCCGCGCGCCCGTCCGCCAGATGCCCGGCAATCATTTCGGTCAACCCGACCAGTTCGACATCCATTTCGTTCGCTTCGACCCCGTCCTCCATCACCATGCGGCAATTGGAGCAGGCGGTTACCACGGTTTCTACTTCGATTTCGTCGAGTTGCGACTTCTTGCGGTTGAAGGCGGTTAATTTCAATCCTTCGGCACGTTCGTTGCTGCTAACGCCTCCGCCGCCGCCGCAACACCAGTTCATGCTGCCGTGATCCCGCATCTCGACGAAATTTTCCGCCATCGGGGCGAGCAGGTTTCGAGGCTGTGCCTCCACGCCGCCGCGGCGAACGATCGAGCATGGATCGTGGAAAGTCATGCGCGCAGTTTCCTTGCCGGTTGTTTTCAGCCTTCCCTGAGCACGCAGTTCGTCCAGTAGCTCGAGGATGTGCACGACCTTGAAAGAATAGGCGCGGCCGATGAAATTCGGGCCTTCCCAGCGCAGCGCGGTGTAGGCGTGACCGCATTCCGGACTGATCACTGTTTTGACTTTCAGTTTTTTGGCTCCGGCGACCACGCGTTCCACGAGTTGGCCCGCAATTGCCTTGTTACCGATCTGCAATCCGGAGTTGGTCGCCTCGAAGGCATCGGAAGACAGCGTCCAGCTGACGCCGGAATGAGCGAAGATCTTCGCCAGCGATTCGAGGTACTCGGGATACAATGCAATCTCGTTGGAGGACAAAAGCGCCAGGTATTCGGCGCCCTCGACGTCCATCGGTATTTCCAGCCCGGTATCCTCCTCGACGTGTTTTATCATCGCCTGCACGGTCTTCAGGGTAATTCCCATCGGGCTGCCGATGTCGACCGCACGTTGCGTGGCGCCCACCAGTCCTTCGGGTGAAAACCCGGCCATCGCAAGCCCGTGCTTGACCTTGAATATGATCATCGCGATGTCGACGCCGACCGGGCAAACCATGCTGCAACGGCCGCACATCGAGCAGCCGTCGTATACCAGTTCCTCCCAGTCGGCAAGATCTGCATCGGTCATCGGCTTGCTGATGCCGAGGCGACTGGCCAGCTTGCCCCAAAAGGTGTATTCGCTTTTCCACAGCTTGCGCAAGGGCTCGGTTTTGTAAATCGGGGTGTAACGGGGATCACGGGTTTCGGTATAGAACAGGCATGACTCGGCGCAGATGCCGCAATGCACGCAACTGCTGAAGAAAGACCTGACCTTGCCATCGATCTCTCCGCGCATCGCCGCCAGACCGTTTTCGAGCTTTTCGCTCATCGCTTCTCCTGCTCAGGCATCGATGCCGCGACGGCCGAACCAGGCACCGGTAAAAGCGCGGCTCGGGATAAATGTAAAGGTATGCATCAGCGAACTGAAGGGAAAATACATAAGCCAGATCTCAACGCTGAAGCGGTGCAACAGTCGCAGCTCCTCGAATCCCCGCAACAGTGCCAGGCAACCGGTGAGCATGACGATGAAGGTCAGGATAGCCACGGCGTGATCGTCGAAGGTCGATATCAGCCGGCTGACCGGGTTCAGTAGTCGGCGTAACCAGAGAACGATCAGACCCAGAAAGGCGAATTGCGAGGCGACTATGAACGCCCAGTGCGGCATCGGAGTCCAGCCGAAACCGAGCAGGTTATGTTCGATGAACTCGACATGCGGCACCGCAAACAGTAGCAGCGCGAACAAACCCAGGTGAAACAGGTAACCGGCGACGACCTGAATGCCGATTTGCGGCGCTATCTCGCGGTGCGGGACAAACCGGCTGAACAGGGTTTTGAATGCGCCGGGCGCCGCGGGCCCCCGCGCTACCGAAAAATCGGCCTTGCGCCGGGCGAATACGATACCCCCAATCCTCCAGACGACCCCGATGCAGAAAACCGCGAGCGAGAAATACCATAGAGGACCGTCGATCAGGTAAGCCATCACTGCTCCTTGCCGATTGCCGGAATACCGGAGGGAGTTTTCTCGCCCTGCAATCTGGCAAACTCAGCCGCCGGAACGATCAGGTTTTTGTCACGACATTCCCTGGCCCAGCGGTCGTGGTGCGCCTCGGCCCAGTTAATGTCGACATATCCGCTGATCATGGCCTCTGCGGATCCCTCGGTTCCGATGGACCCCATGTACATATGACCGATGGCTACCGCGATCAGCGCGATCGCGCCCAGCACGTGTACCACATGGGAAATTTCCATGATTACACGGCCCTGTCCGAAATTCGGTGATACCAGGATCAGTCCGCTGATCGAAATCGCCAGACCCACCAGAATCACGAGCCAGTACCAGGATTTCTCTCCCATATTGAAGAAACCACCAGTCACATGCCCCTTGCCGATGAAGCCGCCGCCGCGCAGCAGCCAGGTCAGATCGCCTCGCTGGTAAATATTTCGGCGCGCGAAGCTGAACAGCATCAGCAACAGCGATAGCAGAAAGATAGGGCCGAACAGATTGTGCCCTTCCTTGCTGGCAGAGGCCATGAGTGCGAATGCCTGCTGTCCGAAAATAGGGATCAGCAGGCTGCGACCGAGCAGTAATATCAACCCCGTGACCGCCAGAAACAGAAACACGATAGCCAGCGTCCAGTGCAGGATGCGCTCGTGGTCCGTGAATCGCTTGATCATGTTCCCGGACAGACCGCCGTCGATGCCGACCTTGCCGCGTATCACGTAAAACCCGAATAGCAGCAGTATTACCCCGCCGAATACGAGCGGCGCAAACCTGACAGGATTGTTGATACGAAACCTGGCCCAGCGGTCACCCTCTGTATTGATGAGCACCCCCGTGTCCACGCCGCGAACCTGGCTGATACCGACATTTTTCCCGTCGCGCTGGCGTACTTCCCGCCAGAGCTCTGCACCGGGATTGACGGTGGACACGCCATTGGGCGATGCGGGTGCTTTCGGAGGAATATTACTCGCGCCGGCAACCTGTGCCAGCAGCGCACAGAGCACGAGCAGTATTGAACTGATCCGGGCAAAGGAGACCCGGGCGGATTGCTGTCGATTTATAAACAAAATAGCCCTGCGAAACAATTTTCGAAAGCTTATTTACTCGCGGCACAGCTGCAACCAAAACCCCGGGATTTATTGATCCAGGACAATTTCGATCTGTGCGGGGATCGGATTGCGCTAGGTGGAGTCCGTCGATTCGCGTTGCGCCATACCGGGCTGTATCCCCGCCTGCCGTGGCTCGGCACCGGCCGAATCCTTGACCTTTTCGTACCACAGGTCGTGGTGGTCCCTGGCCCAGTTGGCGTCGCAATACCCGGTTTGCATGACCTCGAAGGTGCCCTCCAGCGCGGCCGTACCCATGTAGATATGCCCGAAAGACACGAGGATCAGTACGACCGCCGCGATGCTGTGCACGAGGTGGTAAAACTCCATGGTCGCGCGCGTCTGGCCGAAGATCGGAAAGTCGAGAACCAGGCCGCTGATGACAACCACGAGACCGCCCAGCGTGGCCAGCCAGAACCAGAATTTTTCACCGGCATTGTAGCACTGGGCGTGGGCGTGCTTGCCGAACATGCCGCCGCCGCTCATCAACCACTTCAGGTCGATGCTGGGCTTCGGCATGTTACCGTGCACGAACAACACGAACAGCCAGGTCAGCGAGAGTGCGAATAACGGTCCGAGATAATCGTGCAGGAATTTCGCGCCCGTGGCGAGATAACTGAAGCCCTCGGCGCCGAACACCGGGATCAGGAAATTGCGTCCCAGCAACAGCGTCAACCCGGTCAACCCCAGGATCACGAACAGGATCGCGGTAGTCCAGTGGGCGACGCGCTGATTGGTCGTGAAACGCAATATCTTGATGCCGGAGCGACCGCCGGACATGGGAATCTTGCCGCGGATAACTCGGAATAGCGCGATGATCCCGAGTATTACGAGAATCGCCACAGCCGCTTTCGGGATCAAATTCTGCATGCGGTACTCGCGCCACTTCTGGCCCGAGGTATTGATCAGCACTCCGGCGTCGGTCGATTTCATCTGCGTGGTACCGCGGATATCGCCCTCGCGCTGGCGAACTTCACGCCATAGCTCGGCCCCCGGATTGGAAGTAAACAGACTGTTCGGCGGTGGCGGCGGCGCGGATTGCGGGTTGGCCGCCTGAACCTGGAAAACCGATGCCAGCAAGCAAACCACGAACAATAATGTATGGATTCTCACGACTCTCACTCTGTGTTTTTATCTATTGTGCAACTGGTCTCCGCCGGGTGTTCTCGATACTTCCCTGTATCGAGTCCAATTTACCGCTGCGAGGAGTTAGCCTTGCAGCTTCTGCTTATTGAAGTTCACACCCCAGTCGAAGGCGCTGGCGCCGCGGTTGATGACGCGCTTGCGGTAGATATCCGAAACCACGTCGGCATCGCCGGCGAGCAGAGCCTTGGTGGAGCACATCTCGGCGCACAGCGGCAGCTTGCCATCGGCGATACGATTGCTGCCGTACTTGCTGTACTCGGCCGGGCTGTGGTCATCTTCCGGACCGCCGGCGCAGAAGGTGCACTTGTCCATCTTGCCGCGCGTCGAAAATGCCGCCTCGGCCGGGAACTGCGGTGCGCCGAAAGGACAGGCGTAGAAGCAATACCCGCAACCGATGCAGATATCCTTGTCGTGCAACACGATGCCGTCGCCGGTGGTATAGAAGCAATCCACCGGACATACCGCCGCGCAGGGCGCGTCCGAACAATGCATGCAGGCCACCGACAGCGAGCGCTCACCCTGCTCGCCGTCATTGATCGTGACCACGCGTCTGCGGTTCACACCCCAGGGAACGTTGTTCACGTTTTTGCAGGCGGTTACGCAGGCATTACATTCGATGCAACGTTCCGCATCACAGTAGAATTTCATTCTTGCCATTTCTAGATCCCCCTGCTTAAGCTTTGGTTATACGGCAAAGGCTACATTTCGATTCCTGCATCTGCGTGACGGAATCGTAACCGTATGTAAACGCGGTATTCGCCGCTTCGCCCAGGATGTAGGGATCGGCCCCCTCGGGATATTTGCTTCTCAGATCCTTTCCCTGGAAGTGCCCACCGAAGTGGAAGGGCATGAAGGCTACCCCGGCGCCGACTCGTCTGGTGACCATCGCCTTGACCTTGATCTTGGCGTTTTCGGGACTCTCCACCCAGACATCCTCACCGTCCTTGATGCCGGCGTTGTTGGCGTCGCGGGGATGGATCTCGACGAACATGTCCTGTTGCAGCTCCGCGAGCCAGGCGTTGGATCGGGTTTCGTCGCCGCCGCCCTCGTACTCGACCAACCGCCCGGAGGTCATGATGATCGGGTAATTCTTGGTATGGTCGACATCCTGTATCGACTTGTAGCGGGTCGGCAATCTCCAGAAGGATTTGCGATCGTCGTAAGTCGGATACTTTTCGACCAGATCGCGCCGCGAGGTATACAGCGGTTCGCGGTGAATCGGCACCGGATCCGGGAAGGTCCAGACGATGGCTCTCGCCTTGGCATTACCGAATGGAGAGCAGCCGTGCTTGATGGCGACGCGCTGGATACCGCCGGAGAGGTCGGTTTTCCAGTTCTTGCCGTCGGCGGCCTTTTTCTCGTCGTCGGTCAGGTCGTCCCACCAGCCGAGCTTTTTCAGCACGTCGGCACTGAACTCGGGGTAACCGTCCTTGATTTCCGAGCCCCTGCCGTAGGAACCCTCCGCCAACAGGCTGGTGCCGTCGCGTTCGACGCCGAAGCGGGCGCGGAAAGTCAGGCCGCCGTCGGCCACGCTCTTCGAGGTATCGTAGAGGATCGGCGTGCCCGGGTGGTTCATCTCCGGGGTTCCCCAGGACGGCCATGGCAGTCCGTAGTAGTCGCCATCCGCCGGGCCGCCCTCGGCCTTCAGCGTATCGTAATTGAAGGTGCCCCAGTTTTCCTGGTGCTTCTTCAGGCGTTCCGGGCTCTGGCCGGTGTAGCCGATGGTCCACATGCCGCGGTTGATTTCGCGCAGCACATCCTCGACCAGCGGCTCGTCGCCGTTGACCTGGATATTCTTGAACATCTGGTCGGCGAGGCCGAGCTTATTCGCCAGCTTGTACATGATGGTGTGGTCGGGCAGCGATTCGAACAGTGGCTCGATGACTTTCGAGCGCCACTGAAACGAGCGGTTCGATGCGGTGACCGATCCGTAGGTTTCCATCTGCGTCGCGGCCGGCAGCAGGTAGGTGCCGTTCTTGCGGTCGGACATGACCGCGGTCACGGTCGGGTAGGGATCGATGACCACCACCATTTCGAGCTCTTCCAGCGCCTTCTTCTGCTCGACACCGCGGGTCTGGCTGTTCGGCGCGTGGCCCCAGAACAGCACCGCCTTGAAGTTATCCTTCTGCGCGATATTGGCCGGATCCTCGAGCACGCCGTCGATCCAGCGCGATACCGGAATACCCGACGTGTTCATGACGTGCACGTCCTTGCCGCCTTTCTGCTCGTAGCTGCCGCCGTCGAACTGGCCCTTGACCCATTCGTAGTCGAGGTCCCAGACCCGCGACCAGTGTTTCCAGGAGCCCGCCGACAGGCCGTAGTAGCCGGGCAGCGTATTCGCCAGCACGCCCAGATCGGTGGCGCCCTGGACGTTATCGTGGCCGCGGAAGATATTCGCCCCGCCGCCGGAAACACCCATGTTGCCGAGCGCCAGCTGGAAAGCGCAGTAAGCGCGCGTGTTGTTGTTACCGATGGTGTGCTGGGTACCGCCCATGCACCAGACGAAGGTACCGGGACGGTTATCGGCCATCGCCTTGGTGGCGGCGTAGACCTGGTCTTCCGGCACCCCGGTAACCCGCTCGACTTCCGCCGGGTTCCAGTTCTTGACCTCTTTCATGACCTCGTCCATGCCGTAGACGCGCTGACGGATGAACAACTTGTCTTCCCAGCCGTTTTCGAAGATGTGCCACATCATGCCCCAGATGATCGGCACGTCGGTGCCGGGACGGATCTTGAGATAATGATCGGCGTGCGACGCGGTACGCGTATAGCGCGGATCGATGACGATCAACGGCGCGTTGTTCTCTTCCTTGGCCTTGAAGATATGCTGCAGCGCGATCGGATGCGCCTCGGCCGGGTTGGAGCCGATCAGCAGCATCGACCTGGATTGATGAATGTCGTTCATGGAGTTGGTCATCGCACCGTAACCCCAGGTATTGGCTACCCCGGCTACCGTGGTGGAATGACAGATACGTGCCTGGTGGTCGACGTTGTTGGTACCCCACATCGCCGCGAACTTGCGGAACAGGTAAGCCTGCTCGTTACTGTGCTTGGCCGAACCCAGCCAGAACACCGAGTCGGGACCCGACTTTTGGCGGATCTCCAGCAGCTTGTCGCCGATCTCGTTGATCGCCTCGTCCCAGGATATCTTTTTCCACTTGCCGTCGACCAGCTTGGTCGGGTACTTGAGGCGGCGCTCGCCGTGCCCGTGTTCGCGAATCGACGCGCCCTTGGCGCAATGCGCACCCTTGTTGATCGGATGGTCGAAGGCCGGCTCCTGGCCGGTCCAGACGCCGTTTTGAACCTCGGCGAGAACGCCGCAGCCGACCGCACAGTGCGTGCAAATGGTCTTCACCTCGGTGATCTTGCCGCCGCCTTCGGACATCGCGGCGTCGGCCCTTTTCATCATCGTCGGGGTCAGCGTGCTCGCCAGTGCGGCACCGCCGGCCATCAGGCTCGAGTTTCTCAGAAACGTGCGGCGGCTGATCGCATCGGGCACCGAGCGACAGGCTTGCCTGGCGACCGGGGCTGCTACCGTACAGGATGTCTTGGTTAATTTATTCATCATCTAACCCCCTGAATTAAATGTCGGCTGACTTGTAGTAGTCGAGAACATGCCGGGTTAGCTGATAACCCTTCTGACCTGGTTTTTGTTCGGTTTCATCGCCGACTGAGGCAATGACCCTGGTGCTGGCCATGCTCGTGACTGCCACACCCGCACCGGCGAGGGTGGACTTCTTGATAAATTCTCTGCGTGCCTGATCCTTGGGCTGACTTTTAGTTTTCACTTGCTTCTCCTCCACGGGGTCTAGAGTATGAAATTATCGTTAGTTAACTGCGCATCGACAGGTAGGCTTTCTCCAGTTCGATAAAGGCCGCACCAAAGCGCGCAACCGGTCGGTAAAAACCCGCTGACCCGGCCTTGCCGAGGTCGGTAAAGAATCGCTCCAGCCAGGAGTCCATATGCTTATTAAAAAAATTTTGCTGCATTTCGAGGCTCGATCCGTCGGCTATCATAACAGAAAAAACTTCAAAAATCGCGGAAATATGATCCTCCGGCTCGTGGGTATCCGGGCTGCGTTCGAAACCCAGCAGCCTGAGGTCGTCGCGTAGATCGCTGAGCGGCTTTTCCATCAGATAACCGGTCAAATACCAGGATCCGTAGGGCATCACTTCACCGCGGCCGATGCCGATAAACAGCGCATGGTACTCGTCGTCGAGCTGCTCCAGGCTGAATTCGCTCGCAGTTTCAGCCACTTGCCTCATCGCCTCGTACAGTTCGTCGGGCTCGGCGTCACCGCTGGGTGATAGTTGCCCGAGGTGATCGAGCAAAGCCTGGTCGGGCGGCGCACGCAACAATGCCGCGAGCAGGCTGTAGGCGGAAGCGCGATAGACCTGTTCGTCTTGGGTGGTTGCATCGGCGGTCGGCATCGGGTATCGGCTCCGTTTATCCGGGGTTACTGGCGAAAACCCTTTAACGGGTCGAATTGCCCGCCGAGGGACTCGGGATCCTGGACGATGTCGGCGACGCGACAGTTCTCGCACATCTTGAGGCGATCGAGCGCGCGCTGGCTGCCGAACATGTAGTGATCCTTGAGCTTGTCCTGCATCTTGTTGATCACCGAGGTCGGCGCGAAGGGCTTGCCGCAGGAGATACAGGCGAAAGGCGCATCCGAATTCAACGCCCGGGCGCGATTGCGCCGTTCGCGGTCGAACAGCAGGCGCGCCTCGAGTTTCACCGCGTCCTCGGGACAGGTTTGCACGCAGGCTCCGCATTGCAGGCAGTTGCCCTCGACGAAGAAAACTTCGGGGATTTCGCGATTCGAACCGTCTTGCAGCGCCTTGCCCGGACAGGCACCGACACAAGCCATGCATAAAGTACATTTTGTGGCATCGATTACCGCCTCGCCGAAGGGTGCGCCGGTCGGCAAGGCGACCTGTTCGGCGGCCGGTTTCGCCTGCTTGACGAGATGATCCAGGGCCTGGAAGATCGCGTTGCGCTTGTGCAGCGGCATGTCGAGTTCCGACGGTTCGACGGCCGGGGCCGAATCGATTGTCGGCAGCGCCGCGTCGGCCTCGATCAGGACGACCTGGGCCGAACCCATGCCCAGCTCGCCGATCAACGCATGCAGCCATTCGAGCTGGCGGCGCAGGTTGTCCCGCGCACTCGCCGGGGTTGCATCGTCGGCAATCAACACCACCTGCGCGGCACCGTAGGCGAGCGCCGACAGGCACAGATCCATGCCGACACTGGCGAGTTCCTCGACTTCGATCGGTAGCAGGCTTTCGTAGGCCTCGAGATAGCCGTCCGGTGCATGGTTCGCGGTATGGAACAGGATCACGGGCCGGTCACCTCCCTGTTCTCGATAAGCGGCGAGCATGTTACGCAGGCGCTTGCCGCTGTCGCGCAGGTTCGGATACAGGTAGCGGATCGCACCCGACGGGCAGACCGTAGCGCAGCTGCCGCCGCCCTGGCACAGGTTCGGGTTGACCTCGATGCGCTCGCCGATACTGACGATCGCCTCGGCCGGGCAGGCGTCGATACACTGGCTGCAAACGACCCTGCCGTTGACCGCATGGGCGCAGATCGACGCGTCGTAGTCGAAGTATTTCGGTTTCTCGAATTCGCCGCCTAGATTTTCGAGTTCCGCGGCCAGGCCGAGCTCTTCCCAGCGGTCGGGCGGCGCGTGAATATATCCCGGCGGCGGCATTTCGCGCACCAGCAGCGGTGCCTCGTTCAGATCGAGCACCGCGTCCCCGCGGTGGACGGCCGTGCCGCCGTGGGCATCGGTGACTTCGATCGTGAAGGCGCCGAGATAGCCGTCGATGCGGACATTTCCCGGCGCCGCCGAAACGCGCTCGATGACCAGCGTCGACGGCAATTCGTCGCAACGATCGAGCGCGTGGTCTTCTCCGAGTGCGACAATTCGTCCCGCCGACTGGTAGCCAACCCGGCTGGTCGCCTCCAGCGGCGTGTTGTCGCGCGCCTGGAGGGCCTGTTCTCGTGCGGCGCTATCGCTCATCCTGGGGATTTTCCTCGGCATCGTGATTCGGGTTTTCGGGCGTCTCGTCGAGCCGCGCCAGCTTATCGTCGGCAGGAACGCCAGCTTCCTCGGTATCCGTCGCTTGCGCATCCTCGGCGGCTTCCGCTTCACCGGGCTCGGCGCGCTCTTCGGCCTGCTGCTCATTGGCCTGTTGCTCTTCGGCGAGCGCTTGGCGCAGTTTCTGCTGCTGCATCTCGATCTGGTGCTTCATGTCGCTGGTGACGATATCGCCGAGTTTCTCGAAACTGGTGTAATCGTCGTCATACTCATCGAGACCGTCGCGGATATTGAAAACCGGCGCGCCAAACAGCTTGCGCAGCGCCAGGTTGCGCAGCTTGTCGCTGACCCCCGAAGACATGAATACGCTGAAATCGGAATTTTCGTCGAGAGTGTCGATATCCGGCATGTCGGCGTCGGTGAGTACCGGTTTTTCGGTGTCGTCGACGGTTTTATCGACAACCGGCGGCGTTTCCACGGGCGCCTCGGTCGCGGGCTGCTCGTGCTGAGCCTCTTTTCTGGCCTCGAGCTTGCGCCGCGACCAGCGTGACAGCGCCGTTTCGCCCTGGTGCCGGGTTGTTTTGCTGTCGGCGCTCATGACGGCTCGTCCGGCGGCGACCCGTCCCCGGCTTGCGGATCGCGCCAGTTCTTGAGCTTGCGCTTGATCTTTTTGACCGCCACGTAATGCGTGAGTACGTAAGCTTCGGCCCACTGGTAAAGCTCGGACGGAATCGGCACCGAATAGACTTCCTCGTCACCTTCGCCATAGGCGTGGGCCTCGTCGAAACTCAGCGATACCAGGTAGGGCTCCGGCATTTCGGCATCGCTGTCGGGCCGGTTGGCGATGATGAAGCAGCCCGGGTGGGGCGACATGAGGTTATGGTAATAGCTTTCGCATTCGTCCTCGTAGAGCCGGACCACCAGGCCGGAGATCAGGTAATGCTCGAGATCCCCGTCCTTGTAGACGCGTTCGACCGAATACTCGTCGCCCGGCGCGCGCACCACCACGCCGAGCGCCTGGTAGCGGAAGTCCGCCCAGGGGTGTGTCGAGGGCTGTTTTTCCATCAGCACCGCCACGTTCATATGCCCCGGCAATTCCTGGTCGAAATCGTCGAGTTCTAGCTTTTCCATGAATTCCATCGGTACCGCGATCCAGGGACATGCAGTTATACACAGCATGGCCATTACACCGCAACCATAGTTTTTAAAGGGTTATGTTTTCCAGATCCTGGAGACGCTTTGCCGATTGCCATCGCAACTGTGGGAGGCCTGGGGACTGACCAAACGCCGCCGGGGTGTCAGCTCGGGATGAGTGTCACCGGCGTTTGCTCTGTCCCCCTCGAAGAGAGCAAAGCATCTCGACGTCTCCTCGATTGCGGCCGAAGGTCGCTCCAGGCCGATCCTTGAAGATTTTTTGGAGGATCAAAATTCTGGATTACCTTTCCAGATTTGGGAAATATCCATTTAAATCGAATGGCCTCCAGTTTACTGAACCGTTTTCCCGGATTTGGCTATTCGGAAAACTGTCCGCTCCGGCAAGCCCGCTAGTACGGGCTTGCATCTGTGGCATCGATTGGATCGAGACCGCCATGGAGGGGGTCAGAGCAAAAATTCCCCGATTAGCGCGGTTTCGAGCGAAGCATGACGAATTCCTTGCGCAGGCAAGGATTTCGCCGACTCTCGAAGGCGTTAGTATTGGCGTTCTCGGAAATTTTGATCTGACCCCGATTGTCCGAACCGGGGATAAATCCTGCTAGACCACTTCGACGGTGAACTCGCGCTCGTTGTCGAGCACCGGGATGCGCCGGCGCACCTTGCCGACCCGCTCCAGGTCGATGTCGGCGAAGATCACACCGGGCTCGGCACCGCCGTCGGCGAGAACTTTGCCCCAGGGATCGACGATCAGCGAATGACCGTAGGAATAGCGCTTGTCGGCATGATGTCCGCACTGGTTGGGCGCGATCACGAAGGCCCCGGTTTCGATCGCCCGGGCGCGCACCAGGGTGTGCCAGTGCGCCTGGCCGGTAGTTTGCGTAAAAGCCGCCGGGATGGTGATGATTTCCGCCCCGGCATGGGCCAGCGCGCGGTAAAGGGCGCCGAAGCGCAGGTCGTAACAGACCGACAGGCCGAGCCGGCCGCGCGGGGTTTCGACCACCAGCGCGCGGTTGCCGGGTGCAATCGCATCCGACTCCCGGTATGCCTCGCCGTTTTGCAGCTCGATGTCGAACATGTGCAGCTTGTCGTAGCGCGCGCGAATCTCGCCCTGCTCGTCGAGCAGGAAACTGCGGTTGACGATCCGCTCGCCGTCGCGGATCAGCTGCGATCCGACCAGGACCATCACCCCGTGATCGCGCGCCCGGGCGCGGAACGCGGCAAGACCCAAATCGTCGGCTTCGCTATAGGTCGACGCCGGAATCCGCTCGTTGACCGGTTCGATCAGGCCCACGGTTTCGGGCAGGGCAACGAAGCGGGCACCGCCTGCAACGGCCTCGTCGATGGCACTGCAAGCCCATTCGACATTGGCCTCGATATCGCGCGTGGCGGTATTCTGGATGCAGGCAGCGCGAAATTCACTCATGGCGTAACACCTCCTCTGGGTCGCTGTACTCGTAGCCGAGATCGTGCGCGACCTCGCGTTGCGTGATCCTGCCCTTGTGGACGTTGAGTCCGTCGCGCAGAAAGCGGTCTTCCATCAGGGCGCGGCGGTAGCCCTTGTCGGCAAGCGTCAGCACGTGCGGCAGGGTCACGTTGTTGAGCGCATAGGTCGAGGTACGCGGTACCCCTCCCGGCATGTTGGCAACGCAATAATGTACCACATCGTCGACGATGTAGGTCGGATCGGCATGGGTCGTCGGCTTCGAGGTTTCACAGCATCCGCCCTGGTCGATCGCCACGTCGACGATGACCGCGCCGGGTTTCATGCCGCGGACCATTTCGGCGGTGACCAGCTTGGGCGCCTCGGCGCCCGGGATCAGCACACCGCCGATGACCAGATCGGCGTCGGTGACATGGCGTTCGATCGCGTCCTCGGTGGAAAACACCGTGTTGGTACTGCGGCCGAACTGCCGCCAGTGCGCTTCCAGAACCTCCGGGTTGCGGTCGATGACCCAGATATCCGCACCCATGCCGACGGCGATATGGGTCGCGTGCGTTCCGACCACGCCGGCGCCGAGAATGACCACCTTCGCCGGGTCGACGCCCGGCACGCCGCCGAGCAGCATGCCGAGGCCGCCGTGCGGATGCTCGAG
>Ga0102952_1000358_pt1 | contig 17756 bp, 19 predicted proteins | sample SalPon2A_C_D1_MG_FD_78506 | JGI IMG/M metagenome (GOLD analysis project Ga0102952, IMG submission 78506) | Soil microbial communities from South San Francisco under conditions of wetland restoration - Salt Pond MetaG R2A_C_D1_MG | ecosystem: Environmental > Terrestrial > Soil > Wetlands | place... | reverse complement strand
GTGTATGATGATCTAAAGCAAGTAACTAAAAACATTGCACAGGCAAAAGCTGTAATTCACATGATTCATTGGATGATAACTGATGGTCAGGATTATTCTGCAAGTTTACTGTATGTTCCATTATCTGATAAGATAGTAGAACTTGGAAAACAAGGTTTATCCAAAGTAACCTATGGTGGTGAATCTCTCTGGGATTATCAAGCAGATGTAGAAACTGCAGACTTGGGAATTCCAGACTGGATTAGAAACAATGCAAAATGGTGGTCAGAAAGATTGATAACAGATCAAGAATATATCAACGGACTACAATACCTCATACAACAAGGTATTCTTAAAGTCTAAACACTTTTTTTATTTTATTTTTTTAAAATATTTTTTATTTATTTTGAAATTTATTTTATGACTTTGTCCTAATTTTTAAAATAACTCACATGATGTTTTCTATATAGTTTTACGATGACTATCTATTGTTATATTCCAATCGTAAATAATAAGGATCTATCTTATAGATTGTTTTTCTCCTTTGAATTTCAATGACTTACAAGAACGCAAAAAACATTGCAATTTTTAGTATTGTTGCATTGTTCGCTGTTACATCTTATGGATTGTCAAATGTATATGCTGAAGAAAGCGAAGGATACAAAATGGTAGGTGATGTCACTCCAGTTCTTACATTCACATTCAGGGATGGAGTTGAAACATATGAATTCCCTGTATTTGAAATGGGTGAAAATTTTGCAGAAAACTCTGGAGTATCATTTTCTGTAGAGGGATCTGTTACCAATTCCCCATTATTGCACCAAGCAATGGATCAGGCCTATCAGTACAGATTTTCTAATGCGGCATTTGATTATCAGCTGAAATACTTTGAAGTTGATACAGATTTTGTAAAAGAGGATAAATCTGTAATCACTTTGCATTATCATGATTGTACAATCGCCAATTATCAAGTTGAGACACTAGACTCAAATGATTATGAAAGCTATTTTGCAGGCACTGGTTTTGCAGTTGTAGATAAAGTTGACTTTGAATGTGGTGGAGCAAAATTTGATAAGACAAAAACTATCTCTCCATCTGCAAAAAACTCTTTCACTGATTTTGGTGAATCTGGGTTTAACTTTGCTAATGATCTGAGAACCTCAGTAACCTTCATGTTTGAAAATGGAGTGGAAAAAATTGAATTTCCTATATTTAACCTAGTTTCAGGTTATGAAGAATCCACTGATAATGTAGTTGCAGAATTTCAAGTAGAAGGAATTTTGGATTACTATCCATTGTTATACAATGCAATTGATAAATCAAGACAAGTATCTGGACTTGCTACTGCATCTAACATTGATTTTGATGCATTAGTGGAATTTACTAATGGAGAATCTGTGGTTAGAGGCTTAAACTTCAAGGATTGCAGGATATCTGATGCTGAAATCACAACTAGAACAGATAAGGAGGAAGGATTCACTGGAAAGAGTGGATTTGCAATTGTTCATCAATTGTCATTTACCTGTTCAGGAATCAAAGGAGTGAATATGCATCTCGATAAACTTAGAGGAGATGGTCCTATTTGGAAAACCACACACATCACAAATGAGTATGTGGAACCAATTCAGAATACTGCCAAAGGTCTGAATGTTTTTACCACATTTGCTTTTGCAGATGGTACTGAAACAATCGAGTTTTCCATGTTCAAGCAAAGTGAAGTGCTTTCAGCAACTGAAAAAAACAAAGGCGATAATGGTGACAAAGCAGTAGCTGCTGAAGCCTTTACGAGAAAAACCACCTACCCTACATTGGAATTACGAGGAATAGTTGGAGATTATCCTATACTTTACAACTATTTGGATAACAATCGTAAAGTTCAAGGTGTGTCTGGAACTCAAAATAAAGAACTAGTTGACATTGATGTTGATTTAGTATCAAGTACGGGAGTAGTTCGCAGCTTTAACTTTGAGCATTGTAGAGCAATTGCCTATGAAGTTTCTACCAATCCAAACAGTGAGGAAAGCTATGTCAAAAACAAATTTGCAGTAGAGAATATCTTTGAATTTGAATGCCAAGGATACCATCCAAACAATCCTGCATATGACGTAATGTCTGACATAACTAAAGCAAATACTGAAAGTACAAGCAGTCTTAAAAACACTGACCAGTGGGGCCCAGGTTTCACAGTTAGAAATAATTTTCTCTTTTTTTCTTTTTATTTTTAATCTAATGATTCATTCTTCAGAAATAATACTCTGAATATTTTCGTCAATTGCAACTTCTGCAATATCTCCTGAATACTCTGCAATTCTTCTCAAATCTTCCAAGACAAATCTTATGATGCTGACATTTTTCTCTGTCTCTTTGATTTTACTCATAATTTGCTTTTCTTCTTCTACTACTTGACTGACCATTTCCGCTACTTTCTCCCCCTTTTCAAAATTATTCTCTTGTACTGAGGTAATTGATTCCTCGAAAACTTTTAATGATTTTTCTGATAGTTTCTTTATTTTATCGATAATTTTTTGATCAATCTTTTCTTCTATGAATTTTACTCTTTTGGCAATGAGTCCTGCATGATCTGCTACTCTTTCTATTCTGCTTACTATTGTTCTGTACCCAAGGCATTCTGATGGTTTTCGTAACACCATGTCTTGTAGAATCCTTTCATTTTCTATTGCCAAAACCAAATTGCGTCTCATATATAGGCCAAATCTATCTACTTCATCATCCATGCTTATCACTTCATCTGCATGAATGATATCTGATTCTGCGAGTGATTCTATTGCCTCTATGACCATGTTATTTGCCATCAAATACATTCTCTTCAATGCTGTGTCAAACGATAACTCTGGAAGTCTGGTAAGAATCTGAATACTCATGATTTCAGAACTTGATTCTACTATCTCAGTACCAATCATTGTAGTACGAACTAACTCTCTTACACTTTTAGAATGCTCAGGAGGAATCCTCACGCCCTTTGTTTTTATTTTAATTGTTTTATATCCTGCAAGATATGCAGCAATGATTTTTCGTTTTATTGTATCTCCTGAATCCTTTTGATTGGATGGAATGATTGCAGTACTTTTTTCTGTTTGGTTATCTCTTTTATTTGGGATTAGTGTCAATGACTTGTTTGAATTTTTTACAATTGTAACATTATCTCCAACTCTGATTTTTAATTCCTCTATCCAGTTTTTTGGTAGTGAAATTATGTATGTAGAACCTCCACTCAATTGCATTCGTCTTGTCTGTTTTGAACTTCCTATGGTTTCCAATCATTTAATATTAAGAAATTTTGTTATTTACAATTTAGATGTGGATCTATATAGAACTATGATGTTCTCGTATTTTATGATCACACCTTAGATAACTTCATTTTTACGCCTAAGGATATGGCAAGGATAAAACTCAAACCCGAAAAACCTGGTAGACGTCCAATTGCCGATAAAATCTTCAAAATTGGCGCAACCGTGGCCGGCGTTTATGTTTTAGTAATGGTTACTCTATTAGTTTTCCAACTAGTTTCTGAATCATATCCAATTTGGGAAGAGGACGGATTGTCATTCATCACTAGTACTGACTGGAATGCAGTTGATGGCCGTGAATCTTTTGGTGCATTGCCATATATCTTAGGTACCCTAGTTACCGCATCCCTTGCAATGCTAATTGGTGTTCCACTAAGTATTGGAATTGCAATGTTCATCTCAGATGCTCCGCCAAAAATAGGCGGTCCGTTAGGATTTTTAGTTGAACTTTTAGCTGCTGTACCAAGTGTAATTTATGGTCTATGGGGTCTTTTTGTTTTTCGACTTTACTTTAAGGATTGGATTGAAAAACCATTACATGATTTGTTTGGTGATTCCATCTTTTTGTTTTCAGGAACTCCGTTTGGTCTTGACATTATAACTGCAAGTGTAATTTTAGCAATAATGATCATCCCAACAGTTTCAGCAGTTTCTCGTGAAGTGATGAAAGCAGTTCCTCAACAACAGAAGGAAGCCGCATACATGTTAGGTGCAACAAAATGGGAAATGTTTAAGCTAGCTGTATTTCCATATTCTAAAACTGGATTGATTGGTGCATCTATACTGGGACTAGGCAGAGCTGTTGGTGAAACTATGGCAGTAACAATGTTGATTGGAAATGCAACCGGCATTGCTGCAATTCCGTCATCATTATTCAAACCTAGTCAAACAATGTCTAGTATTATTGCAAATGAGTTTGTAGAAGCTTCTCCTGCGTCATTACATCTTCCTGCTTTAATTGCAGTGGCTTTGGTTCTTTTGCTCATTGCAATCGCAATTAATGTTGTAGCACATTTTCTAGTAACTAGAATGATGAATGTAAAAGAGGGGGCAATTAACAATTGACTACTACCAACGAACGAAGACAGGAATATCGAAATCTCTTCAAACAAAATGTAGAAAAACGCCTTCTAGTAGACAAAGCAGTTAGAATTGTTGTTTTTGCATGTGTAATTATTGCAATCATTCCATTAGGCAGTATTCTAGTTGAGGTGTTCAAAAATGGAATATCTGCCATAAGTTATGAGTTTTTAACAGAAACCCCTGGTTCTATTGGCTCTGGTGAGGGAGGAATAGGCCCTGCCATTCAAGGCACTCTGATAATAATAGGACTCTCTAGCTTGATTGGTGTTCCTATAGGTGTGATGTCTGGAATATACTTGTCTGAATATGGTGATAATAGACTTGCAAGATCAATTCGGTTCTTTAATGATGTGTTCATGGAATTTCCATCGATTGTATTGGGGATATTTGCATTTCTGGTAATTGTGTTGATTCTTGGACATTTTTCAGTATGGGCTGGAGCCTTTGCATTGTCTTTGATCATGTTTCCAATTGTTGCAAGAACTACTGAAGAATCTCTGAAGATGGTTCCTATAACTTACCGTGAGGCAGGTACTGCTTTGGGGTTAAAAAAATGGGTTATTACATTTAGAATTGTGATTTCAGCTGCCAAAAGTGGTATGATTACTGGTATTTTACTTTCTGTTTCTAGAATTGGTGGTGAAACTGCTCCATTAATTATGACAATTCTTGGTAGCAGTCAATTCTTTAGCAGTATGGATGTGCCAATGGATGCACTTCCATTAAGAATTTGGAGATTGTCTCTGTTACCTTATGATAGTGCTCAGCTTCAAGGATGGGGATCAGCACTGGTTTTAATCATAATTATTCTTGGAATTAATCTTGGAGTTAGATACTTCTTTGCAAATCGGAAAAATGGCATTTTAGGACAATTAGTTAAAAAAGGGATCCATGCTAAAAATTGACAGCGTTGAGTGTCAAACCATCTGATGTAGCAATCAAAGAATCATTAGATACTGTGATTGATTCTGAAAAATACAAAATGATTGCAGAAAATGTCACTATAAGTTATGATAAAGTCCCTGCTGTCAAAAACATCACAATGAAATTTAAAGAAAAATCTGTCACTGCATTGATTGGGCCTTCTGGATGTGGAAAGACTACGTTTCTTCGTTGCCTGAATAGAATGCATGATATGACAAAAAATGCTTCTGTTACCGGCAAAGTTATGATTGATAACATTGATCTTTATGACAAATCAATAGATCCAATTTATCACAGGAGAAAAGTTGGAATGGTTTTCCAAAAGCCCAATCCTTTTCCTACTATGTCTATTTATGACAATGTGACTGCAGGTTTGAAATTAAATGGTGTCCGAGACAAAAAAATTCTAGATGAGATTGTGGAGGATTCTTTGAAGATGGCATATCTGTGGGATGAAGTGAAACATGATCTAAAAAAATCCGCCATTGAATTATCTGGCGGCCAACAACAACGGCTGTGTATTGCAAGAGCTCTTGCTATTCAACCTGAAGTCTTACTAATGGATGAGCCTGCATCCGCACTTGATCCTATTGCAACTCAAAAAATTGAAGAAACAATCATGGAATTAAAAAAAGAATATACGATTATCATTGTAACACATAACATGCAACAAGCAGTACGGGTTTCAGATTATACTGGATTTATGTATCTTGGTGACTTGATTGAATTTAGAGAAACAAAGAAACTCTTTACAGATCCTAAACATGAGTTGACTGCAAAATATGTTCAAGGACAGTTTGGATAAATGACTAGGCTGATTGACCCCTCTTTGCAAAAGCTTTCTTTTATCATGGGCGAGATGGGTGACATGGTTGTTGAGTCAATCTCTCTTGCCATTGACTCGTATCTTGATGGTACAAATACGATGGATCAAGTCCATAAACTATCTAATTCCATTCGTTCAAAATACTATGAAGTTGAAGACTTGACATTTGATATGCTTTTGAAATATCAACCAGTTGCAGACGATTTTCGATTTATTCGTTCATCGACTGAAATCTCTTATGCTTTTTCAAGATTTGGAAGATATGCCTATGATATAACACAAGTTCGAGATTTGTTTGGCGATGTATCTGAATGTACCAATGCGTCTCTGATTGAATCCACAAAGAAAGTAAAACATATGATTAAAGAGGCAGTTTTGTCCTTTGCCGAACTTGATGTTCGAAAAGCCATTAAAATTCGTGAGGATGAGCAAGTAATTGATAGAATCTATAAAGAGAGATTGCCCCGACTGATTGAATCAAATAATACAAAATGTGCTCTAGCTGAAGCATTATTGTTAAGATATCTGGAACGTATTGGTGATCATGCTGTATTCATGAGTGATGCAATAAATTACATTGTGACTGGAAAGCATAGACCAAGTGAAGAACGAATTATGTCTCATACGAAGCAGCAATAGGCTGTCTTGATTTTTATTCTGGCCAAAATTTTTTAATATATTCATATGGATATTCTACAACTAATACAATCAAATTTACTTACCCCTGTAATTCTATTTTTCCTTTTTGGAATAATTGCTGCCCGAATAAAATCTGATTTGAAAATACCTGAAGCGATTTCAGAGTTTTTGCCAATCTATCTTCTTGCAGCAATTGGACTTCATGGTGGAATCGAGATGAGGAACACTGGATTTGAAAACATGTTGATTCCCATGCTAGTTGCAATTGGACTCTCATTGCTGTTTACTCTGAATCACTATAACCTTTTAAGACGTTTGGGAAAGTTTAACATTTTTGATTCTTACGCATTGGCATCAACATATGGTGCAGTAGGGGCTGTAACGTTTTCAGTCGGACTGTCTTTTCTCAGGAATCAGGGAGTTACATCAGAAGGATACCTTGCAGCAATTCTTGCAGTGTTAGAACCAGCCGCATTCATCATGGCAATCTTTTTGACAAACATGGCAGTTTCAAAACAAATTAGAACAAAAAAACTGTCTTTTACAAAAGACAATGCATCTGACATTGACATGGGTATTCAAGAAACTAAAACAAAACTTTCTCAGGTCTTACACGAATCGATCACAGGTAAGGCTATAGTCATTCTTCTTGGAAGTATTGTGATTGGTTATGTCATTGGAGAATCTGGATTTACTTCAATCAGAATAGTGTTTGATGAAATGTTTACCGGTGCCATTGTAATCTTTATGATAGAGATGGGAATTGTTGCAGGACAAAGACTAGATGACATCAAAAAAGTTGGGATTTTCCTTACTACGTTTGCTGTTATCATGCCTACTTTTAATGGGATTATTGGAGTATTGGTTGCTACTGTAATGGGATTGAGTCTGGGCGGTGCAGTCATGTTTGGATTACTGTTGGCTAGTGCATCCTTTATTGCAGCACCAGCAGTATTACGTCACGCAATACCCCAGGCAAACCCTAGTCTTTACATCACATCAGCACTAGGAATTACGTTTCCATACAACATCATTGTCTTGTTGCCCATCATGTTTACTGTCTCGACATTTGTACACAATACCGAAGGATCGATAGACTTATTCAATTATGTCATACAAGATTTGACATGAAACTATACAGCGTAAAATTACTTACCATTACTTGCGAAATCCTTGCACAAAAAAATATAATTGAAATTCTAAAAAAGCACGAAATCACGGGATACACAACTTATGAGGTAGATGGAAACGGTGCACGTGGAATTCGTGGTCAAGGATTCAAAAATGAAAAGAATGTCAAAGTTGAAGTCATTTTAAGAGAAGAAAAACTACAAGATGTAGTTGAAGAAATATCTCGAACGTTATTTGCTAATTTTGCGATTGTACTGTATGTTAGTGATGTCAGTGTAGTGAGAACTGAGAAATTCTAACAACAATTACCATCTGAACATAAAACTGGAATTTTTTTACTTGTTTTTGTAATGTTTGATATTAATTCTGATAATTGGTTGCTTGAAATAATATATATTGCCTTTTTACCCTCATCTCTTGATTTTACGATTCCGCATCTTCTCAGTGTCTTAAGATGATGTGATATTAGCGGTTGCCCCTTTCCTAATTTTTCAACAAAATCGTTAACACACAACTCTTTGTTTTTTTGAAGTAATTCTAAGATCTCATACCTTGTTTCATCACAAATACATTTTAAAAGACTAACTCCATTCATATCAATTTAAATTTATATAAACTGATATTTATGTGATGATGTGAAAAGCGTTTTGTTTGTATGCGTAGAAAATGCTGGTAGAAGTCAGATGGCTGAGGCGTTTTTTAAAAAATATGCTCCAAGTAAGTTCAATGCTATAAGTGCAGGAACATCTCCCTCAACTCAACTTAACTTAACCCTATGGTCATTCAAGTAATGAAAGAAATTGGAATTGACATGAATGAACAAAAACCAAAACTATTGTCTGACTCTATGGTTAATAATTCATCCAAAACTGTCAACATGGGATGTATGGATAAAGAATCATGTCCGTTGTTATTTGTCAAAGACATTCTTGATTGGAATATCTCGGATCCAAAAGAAAAATCATTGGATGATGTAAGAAAAATCCGTGACCAAATAAAATCTGAAGTGATCAATCTGGTTCAATCCCTTGAGGAATGACACATGACTTATTCTAATTTACAAATTTTTATTGTTGAGATAATTGGAACGTTCATCCTTGTAGTGTTTGCAACAGGTTCAATTGTATATGATGCTGAAGTGTTTGATGGAAATCTGGGAATTCCCTTTGCCGCACTGGCTCCATTTATCGCATTATTGATTGGTGTGTATTCCTTTGGAAAAATATCTCTGGCGCATTTCAACCCTGCAGTTACAATTGGTTATTTCATTACTGGACACATTACTAAAATACAAATCGTGTATTATTTCACTGCAGAAATCATTGGTGCGATACTGGGCTCATTTTTTGTAATGACATTCATTGGAGAAAAAGCAAATCTTGGAGCAAATGCACCAAATCATGATTTTTCAATATTTTTGATTTTTCCAGTTGAAGTCTTGGCATCTGCTATGTTGATGGGCGTAATTTTCTATGTTGTGTATACAAAAGGTCTGAAGGGGTTTAGTGGAGTTGCAATTGGCGGAATAGTTGGTTTGGATATTTTATTCCTATCTTTTATTTCCGGGGCATCAATGAATCCTGCAAGGGCACTTGCACCTGCATTGTTGTCTGGAACTTTTGAGAATCTCTGGATATACTGGACTGCTCCTTATATTGGAACTGTGATTACAGCATTTCTATTCTGTAAGAAATTTCAAGCACAAAGAGCACTAAATTACGAATAATAATGACCCCCAATTACCCTTGAATGTTGACTAATTCCAAAAAATTATTCAATATTGCCAAAAAAGTAATTCCTTCAGGAGTGAACAGCCCTGTACGATATTTTGAGCCATACCCATTCTTCACAAAAAAAGCAAATGGTGCATACGTTTGGGATGAAGACAATAACCGTTACATTGATTTCTGTAATGGGTATGGTGCATTACTTTTGGGACATAGAAGAAAAGAGATAATCAATGCAGTGTCTAATCAACTCTCAAGGGGAACTCTCTATTGTACCCCGACAGAAGCTGAAATTGAATTATCGAAACTGATCATTGGAAATTTTCCATCAATTGATAAAGTCAGATTGATGAATACTGGTGGCGAAGCTACAATGACTGCAATTAGATTAGCTCGTGGATTCACCAAAAAGAAAAAAATAATTAAATTTGAAGGATGCTATCATGGTGCACATGATTCAGTTTTAGTAAAAGCAGGATCTGGCTCTGCACACAATGGAATTTCAGTCTCTGATGGCGGATTAGATGAAGTCTCAAAAAATACTTTGGTTGTTCAGTATAACAACATCGAAGATCTTGAGAAAACCATCCAAACAAATAAAGATGTCGCTGGAGTAATTGTAGAGCCCATATTAGCTAACATGGGGTTAATCTTGCCAGAAAAGAATTTTCTGTATGACCTAAGAAAAATCACCAAACAAAACAACATTCCATTAATATTTGATGAGGTGGTTACTGGATTTAGATTGGCTCCAGGTGGAGCCCAAGAACATTTTGGAATCAAACCTGACATTACTACTGTAGCCAAGGCTCTAAGCAATGGATTTACAATCTCTGCTGTTGGTGGACGAAAAGAGATAATGGATTTGCTCTCCCCTGATGGAAAGGTCTATCAGGCAAGCACTTTTGCAGGCAATCCTATCTCTGTCAGTGCTGCAATTAGTTCCATAAAAACAATAAACAAACTCAAAAACAAACTCTATTCCAAACTTGAAAAGTTCAATCTCTTATTTTCTAATGCATTAGATGATATGGCGACTGATATGAAGATCCCACACCAGATCAACTTTACCTCTTCAATGCTTCAGATTTTCTTTACTAACAAGCCTGTAGTTGACTATACCACATCCAAAAACGCGAATGCAAAAAAATTCAAAAAAATGTTTCAGACTCTACTAAAAAATGGAGTATTCATAGCCCCATCTCAATTTGAAGTGGTTTTCTTATCTGATGCCCATACTGAAAATGATCTAAACAGAACACTTGATGCATATGATGTTGCATTAAAATCGGTGAAAAATTGAAGTACATAGTAGGAGCTAGGAGAAGTGGTTTATCCTTGGCACAAACAAACTGGGTCATCTCAGAATTGAAAAAAATGAATCCTGGTTCTGAATATGAAATTAAACCAATAATTACAAAGGGTGATACTGATTCTAGACCTTTATTCACAATTGATCAAAAAGGAATCTTTGAGAAGGAAATTGACAGAGCAGTTGCACTCAAGAAAGTGGATTTTGCAGTACACAGTCTCAAAGATGTTCCTTCTGAATTAGATGATAATCTAGTCATCGCATCCATACCAAAACGTGAAATGGTTAATGACGTGTTCATTTCTTCGGATGGTTCAACTCTGGAAAATATTAAATCTGGTGCAGTGATTGGAACAAGTTCGTTACGTCGTGCAGTTCAGATTTCAAGAAAAAGACCCGATGTTACAGTTAAGCCAATTCGAGGAAATATTGAGACGAGAATCAAAAAAGCTTCTGGTGAAAACTATGATGCAATAGTGCTTGCCCAAGCGGGAATTTCTAGGTTAGGCGTCGATGTTAAATTTACTCCTTTATCTATTGACGATTTTTCACCCTCGCCTGGTCAGGGAGCAATTGCAATTATTGCAAGATCTGACGATACTGAAACAATCTCAATGCTCAAAAAAATTGAAGATGCTGATTCTAGATTGGAGATTGAGGCAGAACGAGCACTGTCCGACTATGTTGATTCAGGATGTAGATTCCCACTAGGCGCATATGCAAAATCAAACAGTTCAGAAATGATTCTGACTGTGACTGCTTTTTCTGTTGATGGGAAACAATCCCTACAAGTAAACAAAACCGGAGCAAAAGAAGATCCAAAGTCTCTTGGTAAAAGTACTGGAGAAGAACTTCGCGAGAAGGGTGTAAATGATCTTGCATTAAATTGGAGGGAGAAAGTGGAGGAATGGAATAAGACATGACTGGAAAAGTGTATCTTGTTGGGGCTGGACCCGGAGATAGTAAATTAATTACATTACGAGCAGTTGAACTGCTCAAAAAAGCGGATATTGTATTGTATGATAGATTGGTTAGTAAAAAAATAATTTCAATGATTCCAAAATCTACAGAAAAAATCTATGTGGGTAGAGCAGTAGGAGATGATACAACTCATCAAAATACGACCAATGATTTAATGGTAAAATCTGCAAAATTCAAAAAAAACGTGGTTCGCCTAAAAGGTGGAGACCCAATAATATTTGGACGTGGCGGAGAAGAGGCAGAGTTTCTAAAAGAAAACAAAATCAAATATGAGATTGTCCCTGGAATAACTTCTGGAATTGGGTCTGCCACATATGCTGGAATCCCACTCACTCATAGAAAATATGCATCCTCTGTAGTTTTTGTTACTGGACATGAAGATCCTGAAAAGAAAAAAGAGATCGTCAAGTGGAAGAATCTTGCAAAGTCCGTTGATACCATCGTAATCATGATGGGGTTGTCTAGAATTGATGTAATCTGCAAACAACTGATCTCTGGAGGTATGGATAAAACAACCCCTGTGGCTGTTATTCAAAACGGTACAACCCCTAAACAAAAAATGATTAAAGGAACTGTCACCGACATTGCAAAAAAAGTCAAGGAACACAAGATCACTCCTCCTACTAACATCATTATTGGAAAGGTCGTTGATTTGTCAGAAACTATTGGGTGGAAATAATGCTTGATGGAAAAACTATCGCAATTACTCGCTCAAAAGATGATGCTGCTGAATTTATCTCTCTTGTAGAGCAAAACAATGCAACTCCAATACCTTTGCCAACCATCGAGCTTGTCAGTAAGGGTGAGAAAATCGTTGACGAGTTTTTAGAATCTGTTTTAAAATACTCTCCTGATTATTCTGTTTTCATGAGTTCAAAGGCAGTAAAGTTACTTTTTGGTACTGCAAAACAAGTTGGTAAATTAGAGAAATTACAACTTGCTGTTGCAAATACGATGGTAATGTCTGTTGGACCAAAAACTACAATTGCACTTGAAAATGAAGGAATCAAGGTGAATTACCAACCAACTACATATTCATCAGTTGGGGTTGGCGAAGAATTCACAAAAATCCATGCTGTTGGCAAAAAAGTTATTGTTCCTCGCAGTGGTGCATCGACTCCTTTTCTTAAAGAACTACTCAACAAGATTGGAATTGATGTGTTGGAGATTCATTTGTATGATGTATGTGCTTTTAGAGATACTACTCAATGGAATGAATTCCGTCAATTATTCTCTCAAAATAAAGTAGACGGTATTGTTTTTACAAGTGCTTCATCTGTTAGAGGATTTTTTGAGATAATGTCAAAAGATCATAATGAGCAGACATTGCTTGATAATCTTGCAAACGTATCTGTAGTGTCCATTGGCCCGTTTACAGCAGATGAACTAAAAAAATTCAGAGTAAAAAATACTGTTGCTGACGTTCATACTGTTGCAGGTGCATTTGATTCCATGAATAGTACTTTATCTGACTGTTCTGATTCCATTTTGTCCTGAAGTAAACTAACAAATCGTCTAAAATTTAGGATATTCTTTATCAACTATTGCCCGCTGATTTATTCAATGAAGCACATCTTGATTTTTTTTGTATTGGTTGGATTTACAGGTACCTGTTTTGCACAATATGCTGAAAATGAAACTGGGTTTCCACAAGAAGTACTTTCTGCCGAAAAAAAAATTGATTTTATTCAAAAATTAAGTGTAACATTTGATCTAAAATCTCAACAACATGCAATTATCCCTGACGAAAATCTTTTGATAACATTTTTAAAAGTTACTGATGATTCTAGTACATCTGATACCAAAATACTCTCGCCATTAAAACAATTCAAATTTGGAATTTTAATTGATAAAATCACATGCAACACAGGACTACAACTAATTATAAAACATGATAATTCTCCCGCATGCGTAAAATTTGAATCTGCTGACATTTTGATTAAAAGAGGTTTTGGATATGAAATAGATAAAACACCAATCAATCTATCGGGAAAAATAAGCGCATCACAGGCAGATATCAAAGTCTATGACAATATCTTAGGCAAGAAACCTTTTGCAATATATCCTGGAATGCATGATATTGTTCTTTTTACCAGTAATTATTTTTGGAATAACACTAGTTATTATAATAATTGGGATAAAATAGATTGGAAACTACTCCAGTCAAAACTAAATCATATTGCAAAAATCACTCCGATTAGACCGATTGTTCTAGATATAGAAGGGACAGACAATGAAGAATCAGGAAAATCCCATTGGTCAGTTGATCAAAGGATGATAGATGTTGATTTTACAGCAGAGCAATATTATGAATACACGCAGCATTGGATTCAGATCATTGATTTTGTGAAAAATAACTATCCTGGAGATGTTGGTGTATATGGTTTGGCACCTATTAGGGATTTTTTTACCCCCATTGAAAATATTCCAAGTGACTTGGAGTCTTGGCATTTTGCAAATTCTGCTCTAAGTAATGTTGTGGAGCATGTAGATTTTGTGGTTCCTAGTCTATATACCTTCTATGACGAACCAAAGTATGGGGGAAACACTATTGATGCCAGATCAAAGTGGGTTACGTATGCTCAAAAAAATATACTTGAAGCACAACAATACGGCAAGCCAATCTATGTCTATCTGAGTGGTTACTTTCACCCAAGCAACTACCTTCTTGAAGAAAAACCTATTTCAAAAGAATTCATGATGCTTCAATATGAGACGGTTATTGATGAGAATATCAAACAGATAGTTATTTGGGGCAAATACAGTAATACTACTGAATTAGATCCGCTTGACGAACCATGGTATCGGGCTTTGAGTGAGATGGGACTATTGATTATATCTTAAATCGTGACTATCAAATATTTATCCCGTTCCAGTGTACCCTAGAAAACATGTCATAAAAGAAATCAGTTCTGAATCGTCTGAAGATACTTAAAACATATACGCAGAAGTTATTCGTTCAATTCATCAGTATGGCCTAAATATCATCTTGATGACATTTATGCAATGCTGAATAATGCTGTACACAAATACTACGTTACAATCCATGTGATTCTATCTCTATTTACAATATCTATTGTTATGGATTATGGTGATTTTGCATACGGTGAGACTGCCTCAGATCAATTCACAGTTGTCACGGATACAAATCTAAGTGATCCGCTTGTTCAACAAATCCTAAAAAACATTGAAAAGGCAAAACAAGATTTTGCAGAGTCTGAAGCCAAACAAAAAGAGACCGAAGAAAAACAGAAAATTATTGAAGAACAGAAAAACATCTCAAAAAACATTCTGGAAAGTGATTTGAAACAAATGGAAAAAGACTTTGAAGGCTATACCTCACTTGCAGCATTTAACAAATTCTTGGCAAAAATACCCGATGAGAACGTAAAACAAATCTACACTGGATTATTTGAGTACCAACAAGATAAAGTCAAGCAAGCAAGTGATGCACTACACAAAGTTCTGAAAAATGGTGGCACACTGCAAGAGGCACGAAATGCATACTATGAAGCGGCCAAGATACCTAGAGCGGATATGATTCAACTGGTGGAAGATCTTAACATAACGACCGGCTTTGCTGATTCTGAAATGCAGCAAATCTTTAATGAAAATGGAAAATTACCCAGATATGAAAATGAGACACAGTCTACTGAAAACTTTGTAGATCTTACAACAAACAGCATCAACGTGAACAGTTCTGATGTGATGTCTGCCAATAACAATACTGAATCCTACAATGGCGATACATCAGAAATGACAATCAAAGAGCTCAAAGGAGAGCTTGCAGTCCTTAGAGAAAAGATAAAGAGTCTAGAGAGACAAACCTCTGTTGTTCAACTAACAAACGTAGACAATTCGTCATACTTTGCAAAATGGATTATTGATTATAAACAGGGGTTAGATCATGACGGTATCTCTGTAATCCCTGAACGTTCAGCTGCAATAAACGTGCTAAACGAGCCAAACTCTTATGACAAATCTCTTAGCTTCTTTTCTCTGGGAGAACGTGGTGAGATAACGATGTCATTTGCTCAACCTGTTTCAAGTGAACTCGTAGTTTATGAAACGAGTTGGGGACCAACAACTTCAGAGACTGCTTCAATTGAGGTCAGCATAGACAACAAAAACTGGATACCATTAAGTAAAATGAGTTACTATAATCAAAATCCAAATGTTCATGAGTTTATCTATGACCTTCATGATGTCGGATGTATTCAATATGTGAAAATCACTGATACTACACCGACTAGTCTACCTGGTGATGGATTTGATGTTGATGCTGTAGGGTCTACCAAAACATGCACTGGTACCACATAATCTCTTTTTTTACATCGATTCCATTAAAATTATTGCCAAAAATGGATTATGTATCATGAATGATTCATTGGAACTTTTTTAGAAACAATTTGTTCCACTGGTCAGATCGATATATTTTTCAAAATCCCATGTTTTTAAAAAAAGACTAGTAGTCTTCCTCTCCAGGGAAAAGAAGACACCAATAGTTTGCATTAGTTTTTGCAGATTTCTTTTGGCCTACTTTACATGGTCCAAATACATTCCCTGCAGCCAATTCTGACTGATAGTTGGGAACTCTTTGAATCTGCTTGACTATTGCAGGTGTTACAAAAAAAGAACGTACCTGTTGGTCATTTACATCAAATGTCTCTACAGTGTCTATGACATTATAGTCTGTCATTCCATCCTCTCCAATTGCATCCTTTGGAGTATATGGTGATGGCTTACCTCTATTGGTTCGAAAATCCTTGATGTTGATGACTTTGCCTGAAATCTTTCCGATTCCTATGGCTTTGGTCTGTTCCTGTGGCTTGTTGTAATCACCCAAGTTGATTTGAGTTTGTGTCATTTCATTCATTTGTGATTCTCTTATAATTCAAGGAAATTCTAAATGAGTTGTTTCTTTCATGAATTGATGACGCCAAGTCAATAACAATTCTACCTCTCATTGGAACTTTACAAGTAAGTATTAGTTCAGTCAAACCCAAACCTCTAGGGGTTACTCTGATTTCTCTTTTTTGCGTTCCATTGTGACTAAATACGTGAAATTTAGTTAATGGTTTATGAAATTAAAAGTAATTCCAAATGATTCTATCTCTGAGACTGAAATTCCTTGCATTTCATGTCATACAAACTGCTGCAAGGAGTATGTGATATTTGTTAACTCTCATGACATTTACCGACTCTCAGTTGGATTGGGATTGGCTCCGGAGAATTTTCTCGAGATTTATGGTGCAAAGGACTATGATCTTGGAATAAATGTAAAAGAAGGTTTACTAGATCTTGCTTTAAAACAAAAGGATGGTGGATGCATGTTTCTTGAAGAGTCTAAAGATGTCTTTAGATGCACCGTAAATGACTTTAAACCAAGCGTGTGCAAATCATATCCGTTTCAAATGAAAACTGGAAAATTAATTCAGATGAGTGATAAGATGTGCCCTGTTGAGTGGAATGCTAAATTTGAGGCTATGATGTCAATTCATCTCAAAAAAGATGAATATGAATGGAAGTTTTATGATGAACTTGTACTGGAATGGAATGCAAAGAATTCGATAAAAAAACCACTATCAGAATTTTTAAAATTTATGCTAGATAGAGTGGCTTTAGAATTTGTAAAGTCTTGATAATTTATTTTATCTTTGGATGATGGAAGGCGGTGATTTGTTTATCGAGTATCTGGAAAAGAAAAACATAACTCTAAAAATTGCAATAATTCAAAACAAGATTAAAGACATTGGTAAAATAAAGCCAGAAACTAGAGAATTTAATCTGAATGCAGACAGAAAGAGGTTTTGGCTGGGAAGGATTGAAAGTATGGATGATGGTGT
>Ga0102952_1000357_pt1 | contig 17858 bp, 11 predicted proteins | sample SalPon2A_C_D1_MG_FD_78506 | JGI IMG/M metagenome (GOLD analysis project Ga0102952, IMG submission 78506) | Soil microbial communities from South San Francisco under conditions of wetland restoration - Salt Pond MetaG R2A_C_D1_MG | ecosystem: Environmental > Terrestrial > Soil > Wetlands | place... | reverse complement strand
TCTCACTGAACACGGTATCCGGCGATGCCCAACTCGACGCCGGTGAAATCAGTTCCGGCAAGTTCGAAACCGTTTCGGGTTCGCTGGAGCTGAGTCTTCACGTTGGCCAGGGCGGACGCCTGACTGTGGAGAGCATGAGCGGCGACGTCAACCTGGCCCTGCCTTCCAGCCAGGAAGGCGAATTCAAGGCGCAGAGCTTTTCAGGGGATATCCGGACCCGCTTTGGCCAGGTGGAGCATGGGGATTTCGGCCCGGGCAGCCACTTGAAGCACGTGGCTGGTAACAACGGCGCAGTGATTCGCATCGAGAGCTTCAGCGGTGACATCCAGATTGGTCATCGCTAGGCGTTCAAACCTACCCTAATTCTCGTACTTTGAAGCGGCCGGCCGGCCTTTTCGGCCGGCTTTTTTTGTCCTTCTGCCCCCCAAAACCTTCCGCGTGCCGCATAAAATAAGGACTTTGTCGCACTTAACAAACTATTAACAAACCCTTTTCATTTTGTTCAACTTAGTGATACTATGCGTCGCAAGTTGGGGAAAACCCCAGCCGGCGGTATTGTGCATGCAAATATTTTTGCCGCCTGCAAGGGATCTTCGATCGAAATACAGCCAACCTGACCAAAGTAAATTTGGGAGATATGAGAAATGAAAATCAACCGTAATCCACTGTCTAATGCTGTGAGAAACGGGCTGAGTAGTGTGCTGGTCCTTGGACTGGCTTCTGCTCCGCTGATCGCTCTCGCGCAGGACGATGCTGATGACGAGGAAGGCGTCGAGCTGGATCGTGTCCAGGTAACTGGTTCACGTATCAAGCGTACAGACGTCGAGGGCGCACTGCCCGTGACCGTTATCGACCGCGACATGATCGAAATGAGCGGCGAGAGCTCCGCTGCCGACATGCTGCGTAATCTGACCTTTAATACTTCCGGTTCAATCCGGCCGCAGTCCGGTAGTTCAGCCCAGGGTGTGTCTTCTATCGCCCTGCGCGGTATCGGCTCATCCCGTTCGCTGGTGCTGGTCAATGGCCGCCTCCTGCCGAAATCACCGTCAACCGGTAGCTCGCAGGATCTGAACCAGATCCCGCTGGGTGCCATTGAGCGCATCGAAGTGCTGACTGACGGCGCTTCAGCCATCTACGGTTCTGACGCCATCGGTGGTGTTGTGAACGTCGTTACCCGTGACGATTTCCAGGGTGCCGAACTGATGATCGGCGGTGCTGAAATCGACAAGACCGGCGGTGACCGCGAAGAGGGTTCCGTCGTGTTTGGCGCCTCCAGCGCCACTTCCCGGGTGATCGGTGGTGTTTCCTGGAATGATCGCGACATCATTTTCGCGCGTGATCTGCCCTGGAATCAAAAGGGTGCCTCCATCTACAGCAACAGCTTCACGACCATTACCGGCGGGTTCGATAACTTCGACTGGACCTCGTATCCGAATGGTATCGGTTGCGACTTCCCGGGCACCGGTTATTACACGATCCCGAATGCCAACTCGCTGAACGGTACGCGCTGTTCCTATGACTTCACGCTGGTATCAGCGGACGAAGCTTCTACCAGCAATAAGGCGCTTTACCTGAATGCCGAGCACGAGATCAACAACAACTGGAGCGTCTGGGCGAACGCCACGGCGAGCCGGTCCTGGTCTTTTGGTCGTTACGCGCCGGTTCCGGACTCAAGCTATTTCTACCAGCCGCTGAGCCCGGCCAGCCCGAACAACCCGACCAATCCCGCCAGCCCGCTGTACGATCCGGCTTTCGGACCGCCCGCAGCAGTCAACTGGTGGCACCGTTTCGATGCCCTGGGCAATCGTGACAACGAGGTCGAAACCTTACTGGATGACTTCATGGTAGGTATGACCGGTTGGGTCGGTAATGCGGAAGTCGATTTCGGTATCCGCAAGACCAAGAACAAGACCTATGACATCGGCCGCAACTACCTGCTGGCATCATCAGCAGTGGCTGCAATCGAGAGCGGCGCCTACATGCTGGACGATCCGTACTCGAACCCGTCTAGCGTTCTGAATAGCTTGAAGGTCGTGATTTCACGTATCTCCAACTATGACCAGGACGAGATGTTCGCATCGGTGGCCTGGGACATGTTCGAACTTGACGCGGGTCCGGTACAGTGGTTCTTTGGTGGCGAGTATCGGGAAGAAGTTTACTTCGACCGTTATGACTCACTGTCAGAAGCCGGCGTTATCGGTGGTTCAGCAGGCAACTCTGCTGGTGGCACCCGTGACGTGACCTCGTTCTTCTTCGAAACACTGCTTCCGTTCACCGACAGCTTTGAAGTTTCGCTGGCCGGCCGTTCGGATGATTACAGCGATTACGGCAGCGACTTCTCTCCGAAGATCTCCGCCCGCTGGCAGGCCAACGAAGACATCGTGGTTCGCGCTTCCTGGGGACAGGGCTTCCGCGCTCCTGGTCTGGACCTGATCACTCAGCTGACGGCATTCTCTGCCGATACAGTGTCTGATCCCGCGTCCTGCCTGGCGCAGAGCCAGCCGGCTACCTGTAACCTGCAGGTCAACGCAGCACGTCTTGCCAACCCGCAACTGGGTTCAGAGCACTCTGACCAGTACTCGTTTGGTGTGGCATGGGCTCCGACCGATTGGTTCAATGGCACGTTGGATTACTACAGCATCGCCATTGAAGACCGGATCAACTTCTTCTCCTCTCAGGAGCTGATTAACCTGGCAAATGCAGGTGATCCGATCCCGGCCGGTCTGGGCGTAACCCGTAACCCGAACAACGGGGCGATCCTGAACATCAACACCGGTTATGGTAATGAGGGTGACCTCGATACTTCCGGTATTGATATCAACGCTCGCTTCACGTTCGATATCGGCCCCGGCCGTCTGAGCTCTAACTTCCAGCACTCACATGTACTGGATTACAGCATCGACAGTGGCCGTGACCGGGTTGATGATCCGGGTCTGCCTGAGTACCGTACGATTCTGTCGAACGTGTACGAGATCGGTGACTTCAGCTTCGGCTGGAACACGAATGTCATTGCCAGCCAGTGCGATCAAATCGTCTCTGGCGCCTGCGTCGGTCACGTACCGACATGGACGACCAATGACCTTCAGGTCAACTACTTCACGCCGTGGGATGGCAAGGTGACGATTGGTTCACAGAACGTGACCAACAAGCAGCCGCCTATCTTCCTGGGTGACCAGGGTTCACGTGACTACGACTTTAACCTGTACAACGCTTATGGTCGTATCATCTACGCCCGTTACACCCAGACGTTCTAAGAACGTTTGAAGCAGTAATGAAAAAGGCGGGCTTCGGCCCGCCTTTTTTTTAGCCTGACAATAAGGGGAAAATGACAGCCCTGACTTGTTCAGCTTCCGCTGGACTCGATCTTCACTCGACCCATAGCGATGGCAATGAATCTCGTTCCAGCCCATCGTTCAGCGAAAGCTGCCCGTCGTCATCATCTGCCATTTTCCCCTTGTTGCCAGGCTGCGCCTCTAAATCACTTCGAGTTGATTTCCCTGACTTGCTCATCCGTCCTCTCGCGTGGTTTTCACTCGATCCATAGCTACGGCTATGCATTTCGCTCCAGGCCTGCGCAAGGACGCAGATATCCTGCGCCATTTAGCGCCGATCAGGGGTGATTTGAGGGCATCGCCGACGCATATCAGACGGCTTGCTACGATCGATTTGTTCAGCTTCCCCAGGGCTCGATCTTTACTCGGTCCAGCCTTCCAGGCAGCCAGCCTCGCGCAGGCGCTGTTCCAGCGGCGCCAATTGTTCCCGGTACTTCTTCCATAGGCCGACAGAGGATGTGTAGATGCCCTGGCGGACCTGGCTGGCGCTGGCGGTGGTAGAGGCTTGTGGGTTGCGCTGGAACTCGAGGCACTCGGGCTGCCAGGGCAGACGGCAGTGATCCAGCAGGCGCCGGGCCTCGTCTTCGGTCTCGCCCACCAGCGTTTCGTAACGGAGGGTGTAAATGCGGTCCCCGAGAACGTGTCTCCAGTGTTGGATCAGGCCTTGATGGGCAACGAAGTATTGGCCCAGTTCTTCGAGATCGTAGCTGAAAGGGTAGATGTCCGTGAACAGGGCCTTGAACATGGCGTAGCAGGTGTCCATCGGATGGCGCTCCAGCAGCACGATCCGCGCCCGTGGCAAGGCCTTGTGAATGGCCCCGATATTCAGGGAATTCCCTGGAAACTTGTCGACGAAGTGCGTGTAGCCCGCCTGCGGGGGTCGTGCCCGTCGGACATACTCTTCGCCGAGTTGGCGAAACGGGATATGGGCTGTTGCGCGAACCAGGTCGGACCGCGATGCCTGCGGCGATGGATCCACCTGCTGTGCTGCGCTGGCCACCAATCGCGTGAACACGGTCGATTCGCCAATGCTGGTGACGCCCTCGCAGGCGCCCAGGATGCGTTCTGCGAGCGTGGTCCCGGTGCGCGGCAGGCCAAGGACAAAAAGGGGTTCCTCGCTTTCGAAACCCCCGGACGGCGCCTTCAGGAATTCCGGATCGTAGACGTCGATCAGCGCCTCGATAAAGCCCAGGTCTTCGCGCAGCTCGTACTGCATGTTCTCACGGCGGACAGCCGCACCTTGTCCCAGCCATTGAAAACTGGCCTCGTGCTGCTCGCAGTCTTCAAGTTCCTTGGCCAGCGCGTAACACAGTTGCGCCTCGGCAATGGGTTTGCCTCCTATTCCATCCAGCGCGGACTGCAAGGCATCCACGTGGTTGGTCTCCAATGTCCATCTTTTCAGGCTCGATCGGAGATAATGGGCGTCGTGGTCCAGGGGATTCAGTTCGATCGCGCGGTCCACGTGCGCCAGCGCTTCGTCGAGCTTGCCCAGGTAACGTTGTGTGGCGGCAAGGTTGTAGTGCGACCTGGCATTGCCGCTGTCCAGGTCCAGGCACTCCTGGAACAATTCCTCTGCCAAAGCGTGCTCGCCCATGGACCCCGCCAGCAGACCGGTTTCCCCCAGCAAGGCGGCATCGCCGGACGCCTGGCCGGCCAGGTCCCGGAGGCCTGGAACCGCCTGGTCGAGTTGTCCGGCGGCCTGCAGGCAGCGAAGTTCGTGCAATCGCCAGGCCGCCTCCTCTGGACGGATGCCCAGGGCCGTGCCAACAAATTTCAGCGCTTCGGGCACAGCGCCGAGTTGCAGGGCGACGACGCTACTGGCAAACCAACCTTCGCCATCATCCGGGAATTCTCGGTTCATGGCCTGGCAAGCGGCGACCGCGGCCTGGGCATCGCCTCTTCGCCATGCCTGGTGGATCGCACGTAGCTTCTGCTGTGCTCCCGGAGAATTTGAATGCACGTCGTTTCCTGCCGCTCGTTGGGTGGTCCGCCTGGGGTATGGTGACATGATAACAATCGTTGGGTCGCCGGGGACCCCGGCTCTTTAATCGCCGGCGGTGTGCCGCTATAGTGCAGCGTTCGGCTCCGGGCGCTGGCGCCTGATTGAGTCGGGCATGGCCACGCAAGAATTTTTATGACTGAGAATACCGCCGATCATTGGAGCGACTACTGGTCGCTGGGCTGCCTGACTTCGCTGCCACAGGACTTCAAAGCCAACTACGATGGTGAAGTTCGCGCATTCTGGGAATCACAGTTCGAGACAACCCCCACCGGCGGCAGCCTGATCGATCTGTGCACCGGTAATGGCGCCGTCGCATTGCTGGCTGCCGGGTTTGCCCTTAGCCGGAATCGGGCGCTGGAGGTGACCGCCGTAGACGCTGCGACCGTGCGCCCGGACATCATTGCAACCCGATTTCCTGACCAGGCCACCTTGCTGGACCGCATCCGGTTCATTTCCGGAGTTCGCGTGGAAACACTGGACCTGGAGCAACAGTTTGACCTGGTGACAAGCCAGTACGGAATTGAATACTGCGATCACGAGAGTGCGGCGGCATCTGTCGCCAGGCTGCTGAAGCCGGGCGGGCGCCTGGTCATGGTATGCCATTCCGCGGGAAGCGATATCATGGCCTTCATGCAACGGGAATGCGAGGAATATGCCCTGCTGGAAGAATTGGGCCTGTTCGAGGCCATTGGCGCCTACCTGGCGAAGGAAATTCCGCATCGGGAACTGGCGGAAGCTCTGCAGCAAGTCCAGGCCCGCCTTTACCCGGAATTCCAGGCGCGCGAATCCTCGTTGTTCCGGTCGGTGCTGGAAACCGTGGGTGGCATACTGGCAATGCCTTCGGGGCGTCTCGAAGCCAGCGGCGCACACCTGCAGGCATACCATGACCGGGTGCGCCACGGCAAAGACCGCCTGGAAGACATGCTGCGCGTGAATCGTGATCTCGCGGCGCACCCGGACTGGGTGGACGTGTTCGAGAAGGCCGGACTTGAAGCATCGGGCTCCGGTGAAATCCGCTACCGGGGAAGCCACCACGCCGGTGACTACTTCATGTATTCAAAGCCGCGTGCTGGCGCGTCCTGAAGAGACGATGCGCGACAAGGCACTGATTCTTTTTCGCAAGGGGCAGGTAGCCGAGGCCCTGGAACTGCTGAAAGACAATCGCGACGACATGGGCATGCAAGTCCTGCTCAGGGAGCATCTGGTCGGTGAGGGAAACATGCAAGCGGCCATGCCGCTGATCGAACGCCTGGCCAATCAGCACGGGGCGGAGGCCCATGTGAGCCGTTCCATTGCCGCCCTGGCCGGAGGCGACGTGCAGGCAGCCGCGCGCGAATGTGAAACGGCGCTGCGCATGGATGCACGCCTGGCAACGGCGCACAATCACCTGGCACGCGCCCGGCATAACCTGGGCCGGGGCGCCGAAGCGCTGGAGTCATTCCGGCAGGCCATCGACCTGGATCCCGGGTACGCGCAAGCCTGGTACAACCTGGCGCACGTATATCGGGCCACGGGGCGCCTGGTGGATTCCATCCAGGCATACCAGCAGGCACTCGAGTTGGCACCCGGTTTCCAGGCCGCGCGGCTGAACCTGGGGATTACGCAATCCCTGGCAGACGAGCCAGCGGCTGCCCTCGCAAACTTCGAGCAATTGCTGGAGGCAGATCCCGCGCACGTCGAAGCGCGTGTCAACGCCGGCCTGGCGCTGCATGTCCTTGGCCGGCTGGACGCAGCCCGGCGCAATTTCGAGCAAGTGCTCGAGCAGGCGCCCAGGCACGCCAATGCCTGGTGCTACCTGGGCATCCTCCTGAATGAGCAACTCGACACCGAAGGTTCGCGCCAGGCATTGCTGACAGCGCTGAAACTGAACCCCGGGGACATCGAGGCGCGTGTCGAACTGGCGGGTGTTTACGAGCAATCGAACAATCTTGAAGACGCGCGACAGGCGGTGGAAGAGGGACTTCGGCTGGATCCATCCCACCCGGCTCTGAAGCTGGAAGCGGCCAGGCTGGAGCGCCGTTCCGGCAACGCCTCCGGTGCGCTGGAAGTTCTCAACGGCATCAGGCCCGACCGCCTGCCGCCCCGGCTCGCGCAACAGTTCTTTTTCGAGCGCGGCCAGGCGCTGGATCGAAACGGTGACTGGGACGAAGCGTTCGAAGCGTTCCGCGCGGGCAACGAACTGGCATCCAGGAGTCCCCGGCGTGCCGCAATCGATCCCGGCGGATTTGAACGGCGTTGCGGGGCGATCACTGACTGGCTCGGAGCCGGCGCGCCCGGAATCGAGCCCGGGGCGGGTGAACTGGATGGGGACACCGGGGCCGACTTGTGTTTCCTGATCGGGTTTCCCCGATCGGGGACGACACTGCTGGACACCTTTTTGAACGCGCACAAGTCGGTTTATTCCATCGAGGAAAAACCGACGCTGGAACGCATCGTCGAGGCACTGAGGGACCGGGGGCAGGGATACCCGGGCGTCCTGGAAGACATTTCCTCCGGTGACGTGGCCGCCTTGCGCAGCCGTTACCGCCAGGAACTGGACCGCCAGGCGGGCCCGGTTCCGCCCACCACGACCTTGTTGCTGGACAAGTTGCCGATGCGCACGCTCAACGTGGGGCTGATCCAGCGCTTGTTCCCACGGGCGAAACTGCTGTTTGCGCTGCGCCACCCCTGCGACGTGGTGCTGAGCAATTTCATGCAGAGCTACGCGGACAACGAGGCATTCATTCATTTCGACACCCTGGAAGAAAGCGCGAACATGTACCGGCGGGTCATGGATGTCTGGGTCCGCTACCAGCCGTATCTTGGCCTGGACTGTTTGCCCACGCGCTACGAAGACCTGGTGGCGGACGCGGCGTCTGAAATGGGCCGTATTTGCGGCTTTCTTGGACTCGAAACGAGCGAAGAGATGCTGGACCTGGAGACCCGCCTCGCCGAGCGGGGCCGGATCCGAACCAACAGCTATCAGCAGGTCGCAGAGCCCGTTTATACGCGCGCGGCCGGGCGGTGGACACATTACGCCCGTCATTTCGGTGACGCGTTGCCCGGCTTGCAGCCCTTTATCGAGCGCTTCGGGTACGCCGCGGCCGAAAACGGCGGGGAGGGACAGTAGTGGGCAATATCTGCTGGGTCGCGTCCTACCCTAAATCAGGGAATACCTGGGTTCGCGCCTTCATCGAGAATTATCTCCAGGACCCTCCGCGGCCGGTAGATATCAACGACCTGTTTCGCTTTTCCACGGCGGAATCACAGGCCGGCCGGTACGAGCGATATGTCGGTGAAGGCAGAAAACTGTCTGAATTGGAGATGGAGGAAGTCTGCGCGATCCGGCCGCTGGTACAGGCGGACATCGCCCGCGAAGCCAGCGGCACCCGCTTCGTGAAGACGCACAATTTTCTCGGCGAATTCGGCGGTTACCCACTCCACAGCTCTGCCGTCACCTCTGGTGCGATTTACGTGGTGCGCAATCCCCTGGATGTTGCAATCTCGCTGGCCAACTATTTCGACTACTCCATTGACGACGCCATCGAGTTCATGTCCCAGGACATGACGGGCACGCCAAACGAACCCTGGCACGTGCCGCAGCTGATATCTTCGTGGTCCGTGCACGTCCAGAGCTGGACGGGCCGGGGAGAATCAAGCGTGCTGGTTCTCCGCTACGAGGACTTGCTCGGCAATGCATTGAAAACCTTCAGGAAAGTCGAGTCGTTCCTGGGCGCCAGGAAAAACCCGGCCCGCCTGAAGAAAGCGGTGCGCTTCTCATCTTTCGAGCAGTTGAAGCAGCAGGAACGCAAGGAAGGTTTCGTGGAGAAACACGAGAACGCGAATGCCTTCTTCAGGCGGGGCCGGCAGGGTCAGTGGCGCGACTCGCTGAGCGACGAGCAGGTGCAACGCATCGTCGATCAGCACCGGGAACAGATGCAACGATTCAAATACATTCCCGGGGATTGATGGCGTTCAGGCGCCCGCCGAGGCCCGGTTCAATTCCTGCACGTCGGACACCGATTTGGCGCGCGCCGTGGCGGAACGCAGTTCCCAGAAATACTGGTGTGAATCGTACTGGATGTAGTCCATGTCGATGCTGGCCATGCCATCGGGATCATCCACGGTAAACTCGCCGGGCGGATAGTCGGACAGCGGCCTGACTTTGCGCACCGGGCGGCCGTTGTGATCCTTGAACCAGGCGACGAAATCGTGTGGCAGCGGTCGTGTCAGGGGGTAGTTGACGGTGTCGTCGGGCATGGCCATCTCGTTGGCCAGCAAAACCGTTTCGAAGGCCAGGTCCCGGTCGATGCCGTAGGCCTGGTGCGCCAGGTCTGCAATCTCATCGAAGAACGTCTTCCAGCCGCCTGGCATGATCTTGTCGGTGGTGAAGAATTTCATCGCCCAGGAAATGGTGGGCCAGGCCGTGGGATCGCCGGAGATTTCGTCCAGCACGCGGTGCAGGAATTCGAGGGCGGGAACGCCGTGCTCCCACTGCAGGAAACGCAGGACATAGCGCAGGGCCGCATAACCATCGGCGACTTCGAATACGCGGAAAATGGCCTTCATCCCGGCCAGTTCCTGCTCATTGAAACTGTGGCAGGCGATCACGAAATCGTTCTCGTCCACCCGAATCTGGTATTTCTGCATGTACTCAGGGTCCGCCATGGGGCTGTTGGGCAGCAGTTGCGTCGGGTAGGCCTTGGTGGACACGTCCACGTCGAAATAGCGCTGCAGGTCCCGGTCGAAAGCTTCCGGGGTAATTCCCGGCAGGCCGATCATCAGGTCGGTGGACAGCGGCAGGTTGGCATCCGCGAATACCCCGGTCAGCTCGTCGTAGACTTCGGTCTTGATGTTTCGCCGATTGATGACTTCCAGCGTGGCCTCGTCGGTGGTCTGGATGGAAATAATGCCCTGGCTGATGATGCCGCCGGCGGAAAATGCCTTGATGATTTCCACCAGGCGGCGCGTGGTGTTCTTGGTGTAATTGACTACGACTTCGAGCGGATATCCGTGTTTCTTCTTGGTTTCAACGATGTATTCCGATAGTTCGATGTCGCGGTCGTACATGCCGAAATTGGCGTCGGCGATCCAGATGACGCGGACCTGGTTGCGCCCGATCCAGTCGATCTCCTGCTTGACGCGGTCCAGTTCGAACTTGCGGACTTTCTGACGCGTGGCCGATCCCCAGTCGCAGAAAGTGCATCCGAAGGGACAACCCCGGTTGGATTCGATAATGGCGGCTTCCACCGCACCGTCATACGAGTCGAAGACCCCGGTCAGGTAGGGCGATGGGATACTGTCCGGTTCCTTCAGACGCGTGCGCACAGGCGTGTTCTGCAAGCCCGACGGCTCATCTTCCGAGCGGAAGGTCAGGCCAGGGACCTCCTTGAGCGCCGCTGCGTCATAGCGGATCGTGCCGTCATTCCTGCGGTGGATATTCTCCAGCACTTCCGTCACCGCGACCTCGCCTTCGCCGTGCACCGCGATGTCCACGGACGGGTTGCGCTGCATGAAATCGGCACAGGCCTTCGGGTAGCCCGGCGTGCTGGGACCACCATGGATGGTCAGGCTCCCGGGGTCACGCGTTTTCAACATCGCGGAGATCTTCAGGTTGATGTCCAGAGACCACATGTAGTTGGAGAAGAGCCACACCCCAGGACCGAATTTGCGATACGGGCCTTCGAACAACTGCTGGGGCGTCAGGTAGGAAATGGGCAACAGCTGAAACCGCTCGAGCAGGCTGCCGTCGTCATGGTCATTGATGGCGGCAGCGATCATGCCCAGCGCCAGCGGATAGTGATTTTCCATGTGCGGCGTGAAATACACGGGAATGCGGCCGTCCGGCTCGAGGTCCTGCCAACGTGGCCCATCCAGCCGCCGGGCGGTAACGACCGGTTCGCCGCGCGTTCGTGTCGTGCGCGCGGCTGCCTCGGAACTGGCAAGGATGCCGGCCCCGACCAGCCACTGCACGGCGCGGGAGCGAAGGTCACGATCTCCGGGCAGTGAATCATCGGCAATAACGTCGCCTGGGGACTTGCCGCCCAGGAACCGCAGCATGACCAGGACCAGTTCAACATCCGGTTCGAAGACCTTGCGGCGTGCCGGACTCCAGATCCGGTACCTGCTTTTGCCGGGTCTCAGCGCGATATTGGCGCCGGGCCGCAGCGCGCTGGTTTCGGTGCAGGGCTGAAGATCGTGGCACTGTTCGAGGTCTTGCTCTTGACCGGGCGACGACGGCCCCGGAACGCCGGCGTGGTCGACCGGAACCAGCACGTCGGCCTGGTATAACTGGTGCATCCGTCTCAGCAGGGCCTGCATGCCCGGGGCTGACGGCAGAATCCGGCGCGCCTCACCGCTCAGCAACTCGTTGGCGGCCTCGTGCGGTGTCGCACCCCCAAGGAAAAGTTGCAGCATGAGCACGTCAAACTCCAACAATTGCACCGGCTGGGCCGTGCCGGACAACTGTGCTGCGAACAAGGCGCCCTGCCGATGCAGAATGCGGATGTTCGGATTGAGCTTGAACTGCTGTGGGGTCACGCGGGTCTGATCCTGCTGGTTTCGGGTTGACTTGGGAGTGTCCTAGTCTGCGACGACAATGTCCAGCCCACCGGAATCGCCAGGTGGCTCGACTGGACGCTATCCCGCAGGACGGTCGAGCAAGGCCGCGATTTCGGCGCGGGCGGAAACCAGTATGGAATCACGGTCCAGCGAGTCCAGTATGTCACGTACCGTTTCGCGCGGTCCGCGCTGGCCCCAGGACTTTCCGCGGGCGAACCAGCGCGCGGCGATCGTTCCGGTAAGGTAGGTTGCATACCAGGCCAGGGCACCCTGCGCGGCCGCCGTGAGGGTGGTGGAAAGGCCGGCGCTGATGGTCTTCAGGGCCGACGAAACCAGGTTGATGCCCCAATACGTGCCCATCAGGGCGGCCAGTTGGGTCGCGATGGTCAGGAGCAGGCGCATCGCCTCACGGCGGGACAGCCGGAAGCCGTAGACCTCGCCCAGATGGATGACCAGGGCCACGTCAATGCCTGCGGCGGCCAGCAGGTCTGCAACAGGCACCGGGTTGGCGGCCACCGCCAGGCCCTTGGCAATGCAATAGTTGCGGATGACGCGTTCGGCGACGGCCTGCCGGGCTTCCACGATTCGATGCGCGATCCTGGAGTCCATCTCGCTGGCGAACAAGGCGGCATTGAGCGCAGCAAGCGTTTTTCCCTCCCGCTCCAGCACCTGCCACAGCATGTTCCGCAGATTTTCCACCTGCGGCGCCCGCGGTTCGAAATGCACTACTTCGTTGCCATCCGCCTCCACCCTGATGACTTTCTGGGGGCGGGGGTCCGCGGCAGCGGCCAGCACGTGCCCGGCGGGCACCAGGCCGGCGCAACGTTCCCGAAGGCGCGCCAGCAGCAGGTCCAGGTCCTCGCGGCTGTATCGGTCCGTCTTGTTCAGAACGACCAATAATGGGCGTTTGCGTGCAGACAGAGTTTGCAGGGCTGCCAGTTCTTTTCGGGTCAGGTCGCCCTCGCATACCATGATGAGGATGTCGGCCCGGCGCGCCACGGATTCGGCCAGGGCCTCGCGTTCTTCTCCATCGAGTTCGTCGATACCCGGCGTGTCGATCAGCAGCACGTGCTCCTGTTGAACGGCTTGCCATTGCGCCCTCTGCTCGGAACGGGTTTCCCCGTGTAGCGGGCTGGTCGAAAAAACCTCTGCTCCCGCCAAGGCGTTGAGCAATGAAGACTTACCTGCGCCGACCCTTCCGAAGGCCGCAATGTGAATTTCGCCCCGTTTCAGCTTGTCGAGAGATTCCTCTATTTCACGGAATTCCGCCTGCAATTCCAGGCGCACCGAAGCGGGGATGCCCGTATCCTCCAGCAGGTCCCGGAGGTTTCGGTTCGCCTCGAGCAGGTGTTCGTCAGGAAGTCTGGTCGCCGGTTTCCTGCGAAACCGCCAGTTTCGCAAACCGCCCAGCACCTGAGGCCAGGTTCTCACGCAACAAATCCTCGAAAGCTTCGGCGGCTGGATAGGGTCGGAGTTCGCCCCGGGACGCCAGGGTCTGGGCAGCCGCGCGGCCCAGGCTGTCGAATATGAGTCCATACGCCACCGCGTGGAGCACTCCGCCGGACAGGGTTCCGAACCCGGGGAATGCCTTGAGTGCGTTACCGGCAATGGCGAGTGTGATGGCGCTCATGTTCCGTACCTTGCCACCAGCCAGTTTCAGGAACGACTCGATCTGCACCTCCTTGACGGAGGCATTGTACAGTTCACACAGGGACTGTATCAGGCGCGTCGCGAGCACGCCCTGGATGACCAGATCGGAGCCTGGTGCAACGGCAGCCATGGCGCCGACTACCGCGCGCTTCGAATAGGCGTTGACCAGCCTGGCCGCCTCTTTTTCCCGGTGTTCGTCGCGCGCCGCTTCCAGCTTTTCCGTTGCCAACAGCAGCACCGCCGTGTCGCGTAATTCCTCCATCAGCGCCAGGTTTTCGTCCAGGTGACGCTGGATGGCTTTGCGCAAGCTGCCAATATCGGCGTCACGTTCGAGGGTGACGGTGGTTTTGCTGCCGTCCGTCAACATGCGAACGACATCTTCGCGCCCACCCGTCGATATGCGCACGATGTCCTTCTTTGGCACCTCGGTTTGCTTGCTGATGTTGTCAATGATGCTCGCAGCTTCGGCGACTCCGTACCGGTCCAGCTTGTTCAAGGCAATAATCGTCGGCTTGCCGAGTTGCTGCAGACGCCTGAACTGTTCTGCCTCGCTGCCCGCCAGGTCGCCGTCGCAAAGAAAAACGACCAGGTGCGCGCGTCGCGCCTCGTTTACGATTTCGGTGTCGTCTGCCAGGTTGAACCCCGGCAGGTCGGTGATCACGATGCGGTCACCCGTCTCGGATGTCCACTGATAGTGCTCGATCCGGGAGGTGGTTCCTGCACGCGGGTCACTGTCGACGCGAGCATCGGGCAACAGTGCGTTCACCAGGCTGCTTTTCCCTTTGCTGACTTCTCCGAAGACCGCGATGTGGACCTCGGCGCTTCCCTGGCGCCGCCGTTGTTCCCGCAATTCGTCCAATGCACCCTCGACGTCCACACCCTCCGCCGCGGATGCCAGCAGGGCCTCCTGCAGTGATTCGGATGAGAGTTGCCGGGGCTTGCGTGGCCTCTGCCCGGCTTTCTTGGGCCGCAACCATTTCCAAACCAGTAACATCGCACACATCGAAACCACCGCGAGGACCAGGGCGTACCCCAATTGCATCCAAATGGGCGCCTCCCCGAGCTGGTGCCAGACGGATAGCGCCGTGTCTGTTGCCAGCAGCACGATAAACAGCGCCAGTATCGCAACCAGCGTCAGTATGAGCACCATGAAAAAACGGACCGACATTCAACCTCCTGATACGCCCTTCCTAACGTTAGCCCAATGGAGCTGAAGGGCCAAGAACCGGTGCGTTTGCCGGGTCAATGGTACCGTGGGCTGATTTCCGCGACCGCGTCGATCAGCGCTGCAAGGTGGTCCGGGTTCACGTCGGGGGTGATGCCGTGGCCGAGATTGAACACGTGTCCGGTTCCGGCGCCATAGCTGTCCAGGGTCGCCGCCGCCTGGGCACGGATGACCTCCGGTGTTGCGAGCAGGACCGACGGGTCGAGATTGCCCTGGATGGCGACGCGATCGCCTACCCGTGCGCGCGCATCCGCCAGCGACAGGGTCCAGTCCACGCCGACCCCGTGGCAACCGGTGGCTGCAATGGCTTCCAGGTGGCCGTTACAGCCTTTGCAAAACAGGATGACCGGCACGGTTTCCCCATCGGGGCCCGGACGCAGGCTGGCAATGATCCGTTTAAGGTACTGCAGGGAATATTGGCCGAAGGTGTCGTGGCTGAGGACGCCGCCCCATGAATCGAAAATCTGCAATGCCTGCGCACCAGCGGCAATCTGTGCGTTGAGGTAATCCGTGACCGAGTCCGCCAGCTTTTGAAGCAAGGCATGCGTGGATTTCGGATCGCTATACATCATCGCCTTGACGCGGCCAAAATTCTTGCTGGAGCCACCTTCGACCATGTAGGTCGCCAGCGTCCAGGGGCTGCCGCTGAACCCGATCAGGGGTACGCGTCCGTTCAGCTCACGGCGAATCAGGCTGATCGCCTCCATGACGTAGGCCAGATCATCCGTGGGGTCGAGCCTGGGCAAGGCTGCCACGTCCGCGGGACGGGCAATGGCGCGTTCGAATTTCGGGCCTTCGCCTTCCACGAAATGAAGCCCCAGCCCCATCGCGTCTGGAATGGTCAGGATGTCCGAAAAGAGGATTGCGGCATCGAGATCGAAGCGCCGCAGGGGTTGCAGAGTGACCTCGCAGGCCAGCTCGGGATTCGTGCATAGCCCCATGAAACTCCCCGCCTGTTGCCGGATTTCCCGGTACTCGGGCAGGTAGCGGCCGGCCTGGCGCATGATCCACACCGGGGTTCGATCAACCTCCTGTTTCAGGAGCGCTCTCAGAAAACGGTCATTCTTAGCCTGGGTCATGTTCAAGTCCTTGCAATTCCATTTCGCGGGGAGTGAACGCAACGCATTGTATGACATGGCCGCCGGCTGCGACCAGAAAAGCCACGGTGGTTGAAGCGTGGGTTGGAAGGCCGTTCAGATTCACTAGCGGCAGGCCCTGATCGCGGACTCGATTTCTTCTCTTGTGCTCATGCTGTCGATCATGGCACAGCCCGCAGACTTGAGCAGGATCAGGCGGGCTTTGCCGCCCAGGTTTTTCTTGTCCAGCGCCATGGCATCCAGCAGTGGCCCGCTTTCAATCGAACGGGGCAGTGAGACCGGAAGCCCGAAGACCGCAAGCAGTGACTTCAGGCAATTCGCCGCACCCGGCGCGCAAAGCCCCCGGGCCTCCGAAAGCGTGGCGGCGATTACCATTCCCACCGAAACTGCTTCGCCATGCAACCATTCCCGGTAGTGCGTGACTGCCTCAATTGCATGGCCGAAGCTGTGGCCAAAATTCAGCAGGGCGCGCTGGCCGCTTTCCAGTTCGTCCTGGGCAACGACTTCGGACTTGTGCCTTACACAGGTCTCGATCATGTTTTCCAACACGGAAGGCTCCTGGGCCTTGATCTCGTCCGCGCGCTGTTCCAGCCACCGCAGAAATCCCTGGTCGCGTATGGCTCCGTACTTGATTACTTCCGCCATTCCCGCTCGGTAATGGCGCGGCGCCAGGGTCTGCAGGGTTTCGGTAGCCACGATGACCGCCACGGGTTGGTGGAACGCGCCGACCAGGTTCTTGCCCCGCGGATGGTTGATCGCGGTCTTGCCCCCCACCGACGAATCCACCTGCGCCAACAATGTCGTGGGTACCTGCACGAGATCGATTCCCCTCATGTAGGTGGCTGCGGCAAAGCCGCTGATGTCGCCGGTGACGCCGCCCCCGAGCGCGACCAGGCAGGCATCGCGGCCTGCCCCCATTTCCACCAGGCGATCCAGGATCAACTGCCAGTTGGCGGCGTTCTTGGTCCGCTCTCCGTCTGGTAACACCAACGTGTTCGTATCGGCGCCGTTCAGCATGGCGCAAACGCGTTCCAGGTACAGGGGCGCGACGACATCGTTGGTGACCACGAGGACTGACGAGCGGCCCCGAAATGCCTCCCAGGCCGGAGCGTGCGCGAGCGCGTTGCGAGCGATATTCACGGTGTAGCTGCGGGCTCCCAGTTCAACTTCAACGAGTGGCATGCGCTGAATGCTCCGGTTGGGTTTTGCGGTAATCCCTGATTTGCGAGATCAGTTCCTTCGCTGCATGCCGGTAGTGGCGGTCTGTTGATGAAAATTCGAGGTCGGCCACCGATGCATAGAGAGAGTCACGCTCCAGCGCCAGGTTCCGCAGTCGCTCCCGGCGGTCAGGCGCCTGCAACAGGGGCCGCGATTTGTCGTGGCTGAGCCGCTTCAACTGCTGGTCCACGGAAGTCTTGAGCCAAACGATCAATCCGCTTCGAACCAGCAGTTTGCGGTTCACTTCCCGGACCACAGCGCCCCCGCCAGTTGCGATCAATACGCTATTCTGCCCGGTCAGCTTGCGTAACAAGGCCGTTTCGCGTTTGCGGAACCCTGCCTCTCCTTCGACGTCGAAGATCAGGTTGACGCTGGCCCCCGTCTGGCGCTCGAGTTCGTGATCACAGTCATGAAAGTCGAGGCCGAATTCGCGCGCCACGACCCTGCCGATGGTGGTTTTCCCGGAACCCATCGGTCCAACGAGGATGATGTTCTCTTCAGCCGGCCGCATGTCGGGCCACGGGGGCGCACAGGATTGATGCAGGCAGCGACCGCATTAGGTAACATTGCCCGGGTTTGAATTGACCGGAAAATCGAATTGTAATGCTAAGGTTTTTCATTATTTTTTCAGTGCTTTTGGTCGGCTTGTTTACGCTGGAGATTCTACAGCCGGCGGAGAAGTACGTCATCATGCCGTTTACTTCGGCTGTCGCCGACATCAGTGTCTGGATCGTCAAGGCGTTCGATGAGAACGTGATTGCGACGGGCAATGTCATCCGTGACAAGGTTTCCGG
>Ga0102952_1000355_pt1 | contig 17983 bp, 15 predicted proteins | sample SalPon2A_C_D1_MG_FD_78506 | JGI IMG/M metagenome (GOLD analysis project Ga0102952, IMG submission 78506) | Soil microbial communities from South San Francisco under conditions of wetland restoration - Salt Pond MetaG R2A_C_D1_MG | ecosystem: Environmental > Terrestrial > Soil > Wetlands | place... | reverse complement strand
GTCCAGCTCGGCGGGAATCCGATCCCGACGAGATAGCCGCAGTGGTGCCGGTTGTAGTCGTTCAGTCCGTAGCTTCGTGCGACCTCATGCCAGGCGGCGTAGACGTCGCCCGCCTTGGCGCCCGGTCGTATGGCACCGCAGATCGCGTGCATGCCCGCTTGCGCCATTTCGACGGAGCGTTCCACGCCGGCCGGCGCCGTCCCGACATAGACCAGACGTCCCATCGGAGCCTGGTATTTGCGGTAGGCCGCGGCCACCTCGAGGAAGACCGCGTCGCCATTACGGAAGACTTCGCCGCGCCAGGTCGTGTGCTCCTCGCCGAGCCGCGTCGTGGGGCGAATGAAGGGGCCGAACCCGGGATATTCGCTGCCGGCCAGGATCATGGCGCGGTGGCACTCGGCCGAGACCTCGTAGTCGCTCGCGCCGTCGCGGATCGCCGCGATCGCGGCCATGGTTCCGGCATCGGCAGCCTTCGCAGCGCGCCGCGTGTATTCCATCTCGCGGGGAGAGAGCACGAGCCGGATGTCGGCGGCGAGACCGGAGGCGTCTTCCCACTCGGCGCGTGTCGCACGTCCGAGCAGGCCCTCCGCGACCCGCGGGGTCAAGAACAGGCTGTCCTTCTCGATTCCGAGCCGTCCGTCGGCCAGACCGAGGTCGGCGAGCGCCCCGAGCACGTGGTCGACCGGATCCTCGTGGTCGGCATAGCCGTAAAACCGAGCGTTGGAGACCAGATTTTCAACTGTGATCCGTTCCATCGCCCGGGCCACCAGGATCATCGGGCCGGTGAGCGGGACGATCAGGACGTGGCAGGCGAAGAAGCCCCAATGATCGAGTTGCGTGAGGTAATAGATACTTTCGGGAACGCTGATCAGCAGGCCGTCGAGATGGCGCTCGGCCATGGCGGCGCGAAGCTTTGCGAGACGGGTGTCGAGTTCATCCCGGGGGAAGACGCAGGTTCTGTCCATGTTGGCTCTGCTCGAGAGGCCCGGTTGCCAAAACCGGGAGATTAAATGGTATACCAATAGGGTTCAGATTAGTCTTCCTCGCCCGGCCCGTCAACGGCAGCGGTATGCCATTGAAGCGCCCGGCCGAGGGCGGCCTCCGGGAATCCTGCAGTTGTGGTAGGGCCTTTAACATCCTCCGGGCTTCGACGGGGGGATTGGATAGCGGCGGGCCCGCCGTGGTGGGATCGCGACGCCCTTTCGGTTAGACAATTGCCGGCCCCGATGGTATACCTATAAAATCTGCCGGCGACTGAAGGGAGAGAACAGCGCCTGGCACGGTTGGGCGGCCGTCGAGCGGTCGACCCGGGACCGCCGCCGGTCAGACGGAACGCAGGGCGCATACTCCCAATGAGGAGCTCAAGAACCAAGCATACGAGGCACACAAGGGAGGTTCGAAAGATGCAGTTGACCAAACGCATGTTCCTTGCCGGCATGGCGGTGGCGGCCACGCTGGCAGCGGGTGTCAATCTCGCAGCCGCCGACGAATTGACGGACAAGGTGAAGGCGGGCGAGCCGATCCGCATCGGCTTCGCCAATGAAGTGCCCTGGGCCTATCCGGGCGACAATAATAAGCCGCTCGGCTTCGCCAACGCCCATGCCATCGGCGTCCTGCACGAAATGGGGATCACGAATATCGAGCCGGTCGTGACCGAATGGGGCGGCTTGATTCCCGGCCTTAAGGCAAACCGTTTCGATGTGATTACCGGCGGCATGTATATTTTGGGCAGCCGCTGCGAAAATGTGAACTTCGGAGAGCCGATGGGCGTCTTTGGCGACGCCTTCATCGTCGCGCCCGGCAACCCCAAGGGCCTGGAAACCTATCAGGACATCAAGAATGCCAATGCCGTTCTCGCGACCGGCGCGGGCTACAACATCGTCGAGGTGGCGAAGAAGGAAGGCATTCCGGAAAGCAATATCATGCAGGTGCCGGGTCCGACCGAGATTCTCGCGGCGGTCAAGTCGGGCCGCGCGGACGCCGGCGGTGTGACCTACTTTACGGCCCAGAACCTGGCCAAGGAAAGCGGTGGCGCGGTCGAAGTCACCGATCCCTCGAAGTTGCCGAAATGGACCCTGAACTGGGTCGGCATCGCATTCCGCAAGAGCGACAAGGATTTCCTGGCCGAGTTCAACAAGGCACAGGCGAAATATCTCGGATCGGATGCCATGCTGGAGGCTGTCGCGCAGTACGGATATACCAAGGCCCAGCTACCGGGCGACACCACGACGGCCTATGCCTGCGCGCATCGCTGACTAGCGGGAAGGGCTCGATCCCGATGTAACGGGGAAAACAGGCGGCAACGAAAGTTTCCGCCTGTTTTTTCGAGCGCGCATCGGGCGCCGGCCCACAGCACGGCAGCGTGCCTGGGATTCGGGGTGATTTCCTATGGGCTATATCGAATTTCTCGCGGAACACGGTGCGCGGCTCGCCAACGGCGCGGTCGTCACCGCGGAACAGACCGTCTTGGCCGCTCTGCTGGCCGTGGCGATCGCCGTCGTGATGGGCCTCATGCGCCTGTCGGGCAACTTTGCCGTGCGCGGCCTGTCGACGGTCTACATTGAGATCTTTCGCGGCACGTCGCTTTTGGTCCAACTCTACTGGATCTTCTTCGTGCTGCCGCTCTTCGGTCTCTCCTTGGAAAAGTTCACGGCAGGGTTCGTCGCGGTCGGCATGAACCTCGGCGCCTACGGCGCAGAAGTGGTGCGCGGCGCCATTCAGTCGGTACCGCGGGGCCAATACGAAGCGGCGCTGGCGCTCAACATGTCGCCGATGACCCGAATGCGGCGGATCATATTTCCTCAGGCGATTTTGATCATGCTTCCGCCGTGGGGGAATCTTTTCATCGAGCTCTTGAAGGGAACGGCCCTGGTCGCGTTGATATCGGTTACCGACCTGATGTTTGCGGCCAAGCAAATCAACGGCTCGACCTTTCTGTCGATCGAATCCTTCGGGACCGCATTGATCATCTACTATGTCATTGCGCGAATTCTGATATCGCCGTCGATGCGCTCTCTGGAGCGCTTCATGATCCGCAAGATGGGCCGGGCCTGAGGGGGCGAGCATGTTCGACTGGCGTTGGGACTTCGTAATCGAGATCATGCCGCGGCTGCTCTGGGCGACGCTCAACACGCTGATGGCAGCGGGCATCGGCTATGGAATCGCTCTGGTTCTCGGGCTCGTCTTCGCCCTGGCGCAGCGTACGCCCTATAAGCCCGTGACGATGGTCGTGCGCGAGTTCGTCGAGTTCATCCGTTCGACTCCGCTGGTATTGCAGATCTTCTTCGTCTTCTTTGTCGGCCCGCAGTTCGGCATTCGCCTATCGCCCTGGACCTCGGGGATGATCGCCATTGGGCTGCACTACGCGTCGTATCTTTCCGAGGTCTACCGGGGCGGGCTCGACGCCGTGCCGAAGGGCCAATGGGAGGCCTGCAAGGCTCTCAATCTGAGCGCGCAGCGAACTTATTTCCGGATCATAATTCCGCAGGCTCTGCCCGCCAGTCTGCCCGGCATGGGGAATTACTTCATCGGTATCTTCAAGGATACGCCGATGCTCTCGGTGATCGGCGTAGCGGAACTCATGCAGACCGCGAACGCCCTGGGGTCCGAGACTTATCGCTTCCTCGAACCCTATACCCTGGTCGGCGTTATCTTCCTGACGATTTCGCTGCCGACGGCGGCGGGGCTGAGGGCCTTCGAGGCCTGGGTGCGGCGGTCGCTCGGAATGACCAGGTGAGTATCGGCGCTTCGCTCCATGGCATTGGCAAGGCTCCGATCCTGAGAGGTTTCTCATGACCGAAACGACATTTCCGACGCAGCTGGACGCCGACGGACCGATGGTTCGCTTCACCGAAGTGACCAAAAGGTATGGCGATCTGACTGTGCTCGACTCCCTCGATCTCGATATCGCGTCCAACGAGATGGTGTCTATCATCGGTCCGTCCGGGTCGGGAAAGACCACCGTTCTGCGCATGCTCATGACCCTGGAGGAAATCGACGAGGGCGTGATTTATGTCGACGGACAGCCCCTCACGCATATGGAGCGCAACGGCCGGTTGGTCCGGGCGAACGCCGCACACGTCCGCAGGCAGCGGTCCAACATTGGCATGGTATTCCAGCACTTCAACCTATTCCCCCACATGACGGCGCTGGAAAATTGCATGGAGGCTCCGGTCCAGGTTCTGGGGCTGAGTCGGGACGAGGCCGAATCGCGGTCCGTCGAACTGCTCGACATGGTCGGCCTCGCGGACAAGAAGGACCAGCATCCCGCCCGGCTTTCGGGCGGCCAGCAGCAGCGCGTGGCCATCGCGCGGGCGCTGGCCATGCGCCCCAAGGTGATGCTGCTCGACGAAGTGACCTCGGCGCTCGACCCGGAGGTAATCGGCGAGGTGTTGAATGTCATTCGACGGCTCAACAGCGAGCACAATCTGACAATGCTGATGGTCACCCACCAGATGGGCTTCGCGAAGGAAATCTCCGATCGGGTGTGCTTTTTTTTCGCCGGCAAGATCTACGAGCAGGGGCCGCCGGACCAGATCTTCGGCGACGCGCAGAACGAACGCACCAAACAGTTCCTGAGCGCCGTTCTCGAAGCGACTTGACCCTCATGCGGCGGGCTCGAATGTCTTCGATTCTGATCCCTTGTGCCGCCGGCCCGGCGTTTGGGCCGATTCCTGAGCCGGCGGGCCGATCGGCGCCGCCGGCGGCCGTGGCTGTGCGGTTCCGCCGCTCGACCGTGACCGTGGCGCGCGGCAGCATGTTCCCGGTCGCGCGGTGATGGCCGACAAGGCGTTGAGTCGGGTACCGATGAACGAGCCGCGGCGGCGCGCGCAGTTCATCTACGAGACGCTCCGCGAGCGAATCTGCTTGCTCGATTATCCACCGGGAACGGTCCTCAAGGAGCGGGACCTAGCCATAGAGTTCGGGGTCAGCCGCACGCCGCTCCGGCGCGTCCTCCAGTGGCTGGAAAGCGACGGCTTGACGGTGTCGAAGCAGGGTCACGGGACGGTGGTCACCGATATCGATGTCGAGAGCCTGAAGGATATCTATTTTCTCCGAATCAAACTTGCGGAGATGATCGGCGAGTCCGAGCCCTATCGGCCGACGGAGGAGGTTGTCGCGAGCTTCGTTGCGCTCAAGCAAAAGTGCCGGGAGGCTATGCAAAGGCCGGATTATCGGGCCTTCGGAGAGATCAACATCGGACTCCACAAGCACTTCCAGACGGTGATTCGCAACGAGTGGCTGCGAGCGTTTTCCGACAAGCTGTTCTATTTGACGGCGCGAATGTGGTTCCGCCTTCTCCAGGATGTCGATTGGCGCGAAGAGGTGAACGACCTTTTGCGGGAAATCACGGAAGTCGAACGATATTTTCGTGCCGGGGATGTCGAGTCCGCCGGCTTTGTCCGCCGGAACCACTTGGCGCAGGTCGTGCGCCGGTTCGAATCGTAGGGGTAGAGCCCGAACCGGTCAGGATGTAGGTCACCATGAACCTCGCGGTCCGTGCCAAATCGTTCGCTGCGTATTGCGGGACGAAGGGCCGTGCTTGCGGCAGACGTGGCCGACGATACCGGATCGGTATCGTGAAGATGAAGATAATGAATCGCTGGCTCGTTGGCAGAGTGGCAGCAGCGATCAAGCGGCGCGGTGGGCGCAATTCTGTCGCATACATCACGCCGGTTTGCGTCGTCATCTCGGCTTTCTTTCTGCAGTCGTGTTCCCAGGTCGACGGCTCTCCTTTTGCCCTGCGCGAGCAACCCCTTTTCGCACCCGGGCACGAGATCCGGCGTCTGATCGAGAACGACTTCGTCGCATACGACCCGGATTACCGTAAAAAACGGACGTTCTACGGTGCGCGACTGCTGGCGCTGGCGGGGAAGCTGGCCGCCACCCAGGCGGCTGGGAACCAAATGGCCTGCTCCAACCAGATCTTCCTCGAGGCAAAGTGGCTCTATCATTACACCGCCGACTGGCAACGCCTTGACAGGCGTCTCGGGCAGCTTAGTGCGAGCTTGAACGACCGCGACCAGACATTCGGATTAGCGCAATCACGCGATGACGGAATGTGGGGTGTCTGCTACGACGAATGGTTCCTGAAGGTCGGCGCAACGTTCCAGGCGATTGAGGAACTCTACGACGAGGGACGTACCCCGGCCTATCCGATCGGGAACCTGGAGCGCATAAGCTCGCCACGGAAATTGCGGCGCTACATCGAAGAGCTGCTGATATCCGATATCGCCAAAACCGGCCGTGACAACCGCGCTGAGCTCGTGAGCATGACCAGCATCCTCTCCGCCACCTATTTCAAGGAATACCTCGAAACATACCTCCGTGAGGACGTGTCGGGCGAGCCCGGCACTCGAGGCCTCTATCCCTGGGACAGCTTCGAGGCCATCTATTTTGACCTACTCTCAAGGTGGCAAGACCGTAAGACCGGCTTCTGGGGAGCTTGGTACCGCACCGAGGGCGGCCTTTATCGAACCGCCGATCTGAGCATGACCTATCATACGATCGCCTACCGCGGCGGTCGGGTCGACCGTTGGCCGCAGATCATCGAGACCCTGCCCGGCATCCGGCGGGAACCCTATCCCTACGGTTGGTTGCACGACGGGCACATCAACAATCATAACGCATACGATGTCGCCCGCATCATGAAGCTCGGATGGGCTTATATGGATGATTCTCAGCGCCGACGTTCCAGAGAGGCGATCGGCGAAATGCTCGACTGGACACTGGGGAAAAGCCTGGACGAGAGCGGCGGATTCAAAATCGATCTGACCTTCTTCGATTCCCTTGCTGCGGAGTATTACTTCGGCGTGTCGTTTCTCGATCTGATCGGCTATTGGAATCCTGCGCGGCGCTTCTGGACCGATGCCGATTTTCCCGACTCCGTGGCGCTGTGCTACCGGATTAAGAAACGTCTGGCCGCGCTCGGACTGGACCAGCCTGCGGCGAGGGAAGCCCTACGTCGGCTCGATGACAATTGCCCCGGACAATCGGGATCGACAGCGAATGGCGACTTCGGAGGCTGACCGGGGATGAGCCGTCGGCTGACGGCACGCTGGCGCCGCGGCTCCTTCAGCCGCCAGCTTCTGCGGCCTCGAAGCCGGCGAGAAACGATGCGAGGTTGTCGCCCAGGGCGTCGCAGAGATAGCCGCCCTCCTGGACGGCGACGGTGGGCAGCCCGAGGTGCGCCAGCTTGCCGCCGATCCGGCCGAAGCCCTCGGTGGTGACGGCGAGGCCGCCGAAGGGATCGCCCTCGAAGGCGTCGAGCCCCAGGGCGATGACCAGTGCGCCGGGCGCGAAGGCCCGCACTGATTCCAGGCCGCGGTCGAGCGCCGCCAGGAAGGCGTCGTCCTGCGAGCCGCGCGGCAGCGGCAGGTTGAGGTTGTAGCCGAGCCCCGGTCCTTCGCCGCGCTCGTCGGCATGGCCCCAGAAGAACGGGTAGAAGCGGATCGGATCGGCGTGAACGGACATCGTGAAGACGTCGGCACGGCGGTAGAAGATGCCCTGCGTGCCGTTGCCGTGGTGCAGATCGACGTCGACGATCGCCACCCGTCGGTGCCTCTGCCGCAGGACCGCAGCGGCCACGGCGGCGTTGTTCACGTAACAGAAGCCGCCGGCCAGGTCGCTGAAGGCATGGTGCCCGGGCGGGCGGCACAGGGCGTAGGCGCAAGCGGCCCCGTCCGAGACATGGGCCGCCGCCGAGGCGGCCGTGTTGGCGCTCCAACGGATCGCCTCCCAGCTGTCCGGGCCGATCGGGCAGGCCGTGTCGGCCATGTGATAGCCGGCCTGGCCCACCGCCGAGAGGGGATAGCCGGCACTGCGCCGGTCCGGATGGATGTTGGGGATGACTTCTTCGGAGGCGTCCGGGATCCGCGCCCAGCGTTCGTAGATGCGCGAGAGAAAGCGGATGTACTCGGGCGTGTGAACCGCGGCGATGGGACCGAGGCCGTGGTCGGCGGGAGCCTCGACATCGTGCCGACCGCTTGCCAGGGCCTGCAGCAGCCGGTCCAGACGCTCCGGCACCTCGGGATTGGGTTGCCGCGCGCCGTTGACCAGGAAGTTGCGAGGATAATGCGCGCGCTGCCGCTCGGCGGAGCAGTAGACCTTCATGGCTGCGTCCCCCCCGCACTTCTCGGACGCGCGATGCATCGGTCATGGCGCCGGTCTTGGCTCCGCAGCATCGATGGCTCGCGGGGGACGTCGCTGCCCCGCGGTCGGCCTCGCGCCCGGGAGAGAACGGCGCCGGCCATCAGAAGGCGACCCGGTCGCCGCCCTTGAGGGCAAGTTTCGCCCGCGCCTCGTCCGGCGTCGCGAGCTCGTAGCCCAGCTCCTCGGCGATCGTGCGGATCTTGCGCACCTGCTCGGCATTGCTGGTGGCGAGCCTGCCGCGGCCGATGGTCAGGCTGTCCTCGAGGCCGACGCGCACGTTGCCGCCCAGGATGACGCTCATCGTGCCCAGCGGGATCTGATGCCGGCCGGCGGCCAGCACGGAATACTGATAGGCGTCGCCGAGTAGACGGTCCGCCGTGGCCTTCATGTGCATGAGCTGCTCGGGCGAGGCGTCGATGCCGCCGAGCACCCCGAGCACGAACTGCAGAAACACCGGCGGCCGGATCAATCCCTCCGCGATGTAGAACGCCACGGTCTGTATGTGGCCGACGTCGTAACACTCGAACTCGAAGCGCGTGTCGCATCCGTTACCCAGCCGGTCGAGAATAGTCTCGATGTCGCTGAAGGTGTTCTGGAAGACGACGTCCTTGGTCGCGTCGAGGAACGCGGGCTCCCAGGCGTGCTTCCACTCGCCATAGCGGCGCTTCAAGGGAAAGGTGCCGAAGTTCATGGAGCCCATGTTGAGCGAGCACATCTCGGGCGCGGCCTGCAGCGGCGCGGCGAGGCGGTCGTCCAGGCTCATGAGCGAGCTGCCGCCCGTGGTGATGTTCACCACCGCGCGGCAGGCCTGCTTGATGCGCGGCAGGAAGGCCATGAAGACCTCGGGATCCGGCGTCGGCCGCCCATCCCGCGGGTCCCTTGCGTGCAGGTGAAGGATGGCCGCGCCCGCTTCCGCGGCGGCGATGGCCTCGGCCGCGATCTCGTCCGGCGTCACCGGCAGGTGCGGGCTCATGCTCGGTGTGTGGATCGAGCCGGTGACCGCGCAGGTGACGATGACCTTTCTCGGCGCCATGCCCGCGCTCACGCTTGCGACAGGCCGGACTGCGCGGCGAAGGCGGTCAGGCTGTCCTCGAGCAGGGCCAGGATCTCGCCGATCTGCGATTCCTCGACGATCATCGGCGGGGCGACCATGAAATGATCGCCCTCCAGGCCGCCGCGGGTGCGGCGCGAGTAGATGATCAGGCCCCGCTGATAGGCGGCCTCGACAAGCCGGCTGTGCGCTTCCATCGCGCGCGGCAACGGCCGCATCGTGCTCCGGTCGGCGACAAGTTCGAACGCGAGAAGGAGTCCCAGGCCGCGCACGTCGCCGATGATCGGGAAGCGCGCCATCAGATCCTGCAGCCCCTGCTTCAGGATCCTGCCCATGCGCTCCGCGTTCGTCATGAGGTCTCGGCCCTCGATTTCATCGAGGACGGCCAGCCCTGCCGCACAGGCCAGCGGATTGCCGGCATAGGTGTAGCCGTGGACGAAGCCGCCCGCTTCGAGCACAGGCTCGACCAGGCGCCGGTCGGCCACCATGGCGCCGAGCGGGGCGTAGCCCGCCGCGAAGCCCTTCGACAACGCAACGATGTCGGGCCGCAACGCCCAGTGCTCGGCCGCCAGGAAGCGGCCGGTGCGCCCGACGCCGCTCATGACCTCGTCGAGGATGAGCAGCACGCCGTATTCGTCGCAGATTTCGCGGATCCGGCGGTAGTAGCCGTCGGGCGCGACGAGCGCCCCGGTCGCCGCGCCGCCGACCGGCTCCATGATGAAGGCGAGAACGGTCTCGGCGCCCTGCCGGCGGATTTCCTGGCGCAGCATCTCGGCGTAACGCAGGCCCCGCGCCTCCCAATCCAGGTCGTCGTCGTCGAGATAGCAGGTCGGGGCAGGGATCTTCGGCATCTCGTGCATCATCGGCGCGAAGGGTGCGGTCATCGGCGTGTAGCCGGTCAGCGCCAACGCCCCGAGCGTCGCGCCGTGGTAGGAGGGGTAGCGCGAGATCACCTTGTAACGGCTCGCCTGCCCGGTCGCGAGCGCGTACTGGCGGGCCAGCTTGAGGCAGGACTCGACGGCCTCCGATCCGCCGGACACGAAGAACACGCGGTCGAGCTGCGCCGGCATGCGCGCTACGATGCGCCGCGCCAGGGTTTCGGCCGCCTCGTTCTCGAAATGGAGGCGGTACGCGAAGGTGGCCTCCTCCATCTGCCGGCGCATGGCGGCCAGGACGCGCGGATTTCCGTGGCCGATGTTGGCGACCATGGCGCCGCTCGATCCGTCGATATAGCGGCGGCCCTGGCGGTCCCAGATGTAGATGCCTTCGGCCCTGGCCACGACGGGGCGCCGCGTGCGCGTCTGATAGAAGAGGTTGGACGGCTCGCGGGTCTCGGCGGCGGTCACGGCGGTCACGGTCATCGCTGGCGGCTCTCGTTGTCGCTATTCGGGCCGGAGGAGAACGATGTCGCGTGCGCGAACCTGCACCGCGACCTCCGCGCCCTCCGTGAACGGGTGTCTGTCGATCGGATTGATCACCTGCAGGCTGTGAGGTCCGACCGTGACGAAGTATCGGGCGGCCTGACCCTGGTAATCGACCGCCTCGATGCGGCCGGCCATGCGGGTGGCGCCGGGGTCGTCCGCCGGATCGGCTGACAGCCGGAGCTTCTCGGCCCGCACGACCAAGCGCACATGGTCGCCGGTCTGCGCGCCGTCCGCTCGTTCCAGATCGGCGCGGACCTCGCCCACGCCGGCGACCTCGATGCGGACGCCGTCCGGGTCATGGGCTACGACCCGGCCGTCGAGCAGGTTGGAATTGCCCAGAAAGCGCGCGACGAACTCGGAGCGCGGTCGCGTGTACACCTCCTGGGGGGAGCCTTCTTGCTCGATCCAGCCGTTGTTCATCACGATGATCTTGTCCGACATGGCGAGCGCCTCGGACTGGTCGTGGGTCACGAAGATCGTGGTGATCCCGAGCTGATGCTGGATCTTCTTGAGCTCGACGCGCATTTCCTCGCGCAGGTTCGCGTCGAGCGCCGAGAGCGGCTCGTCGAGCAGCAGGACGTCCGGCTCGACCACGATCGCGCGCGCCAGAGCGATGCGCTGCTGCTGGCCGCCGGACAACTGGCTCGGATAGCGGTCGGCCATTTGCGGCAGTTGCACGAGCTCGAGCGCATTCCGGACCCGCTTGGCGATCTCCGCTCTCGCGACCTTGCGGTACTTCAGGCCGAAGGCCACGTTGTCGAGTACGGTCTTGTGGGGAAACAGGGCGTAGTTCTGGAACACGAGGCCCAGGTTGCGGCGATGGATGGGAACGTCGTTGACGCGCGCCCCCTTGATCAGGATGTCGCCCGCGCTCGGCGCCGCGAGGCCCGCGACCATGCGCAGCGTCGTGGTCTTGCCGCAGCCGCTGGGGCCGAGCAAGGTCACGAAGGCTCCCGGCTCGATCCCCAGGTTCATCGGCTGGACCGCGGTAAAGCTGCCGTAGCGCTTCACGACGTTACGCAACTCGACGACGCTCTCCCGATCGTTCATCCGGCGTCACTCCCGGCTATGCCGCTGGCGGCGGCGGGCCGGCCCGCGGCCGGCCCGCCTGGATGCCGTCAGTAGCCTTTCTGTACGCGACCGAACATCTTCGACCACTCGGCCTCGTGCCCGTTCCAGTAGGCCGGACTCGCGAAGGTCAGGTTTGCGAGCTTACCGGTCGGATCGAACGCGGGCAGCTTCGGGATCTTGTCACCGAGATCGACCTTGGTCGGGTCGAGCGAGGGCGGATAGTTCTGGCCCTCGGCGACGGCGATCGCCACCTTCGGCTCGAGCATGAAGTTGAGCAGCTGCTCGCAGGCGGGGAGCGGGCTGCCCTTGAGCACCATCATGCATTCCTGCCAGGCGTAGCCGTTCTTCGGATCGTAGTAGCCGATCGGATGGCCCTGCTGCTGGAGCGCGGCGATGCGTCCGGACCAGCCCTCGGTGACGTAGATCTCGCCCTCGGCCAGCAGGCTCATCAGCTCGGCGCCGGAGCTCCAGTACTTGAGGACCAGGTCGCGGTGCTTGCGGATGGCGTCCCACACGGCGTCCATGTCCTTGATGTCGTTCGGATCCTGGTCGGTCGCGAGAGCGCCGTACCAGATCCGGGTGCGCCAGTCGCCCCAGCCGCCGATCTTGCCCTTGTATTTCGGGTCGATCAGGATCCGGGCGCCCTTTTCCTGCATCTCCTCCTTGCTGATCTTCGTGGTGTTGTAGGCGAGGCCGGTGGTCCCGTAGTCGTAGGGCGCAGCTGACAGCTTGCCGTGCGTCACCGCTCGGAACGGCTTCATCAGGGCCGGCATGACGTACTTCAGGTTCGGAATGTTGTCCTCGTTGAGCACGACGTCGTAGCCCAGGTTGACGTAGCGTGCATAGTCGAAAACGCCGCTGGCGTGAAAGACGTTGAACTCTCCCGGCTGACCGGCCTTGACCCGGTTGAGGTACTCGTCGCCGCTCGCGAATGTGCCGTCGATCACCTTGACGCCGGTCTTCGCGGTATAGGGATCGAAGGCATACTTCCGCAATGCATCCGAGACCACGCCGCCCCAGCCGTCGAAACGAATGCTGTCCGGATCGGCGGCAAGCGCTTGGCGCTGCAGCCCCGCGAAGGGCCCGCCGGTCAGTCCGACGCCGAGGCTTGCGGCGCCCAGAAGCGTCAGGAACGTGCGCCGGTCGATATCGCCGTTGCGATATCGCTCGAGCAGTTTTTGATAACGGGTCGTATCATCCATCTCCCATACCTCCTCTTGGGTTGAAGTTTATTGTCGTCGTTCGGGGTAACTCCTCTCCTCCCTACCGCAACGCGGCAGCCATCCGACGGGCGAGGGCCGCCCCCAGAAGCGGCACTGCCACGGTGATCACCACCATGACCGCACCGAGTGCATTGATCTCCGGGCTGATCGAGTTGCGGAGCATGGCGAAGATTTGCGTCGGCACCGTCTCGACGCCGCCGGGTTTCCAGAACAGCGTGCCGGTTACGTCGTCGAAAGATATCGTGAAGGCGAAGATGATACCGGCGAAGACCGCCGGCATGATCAGCGGCAGGGTCACGTCGCGAAAGGTCTGGACTGGGTTGGCGCCCAGGCTGAGCGCCGCTTCCTCGTACTCGCGCCGCACCGCGACCAGGCGCGCTTGGACGATGAGCAGGACGAAGGGCAACGTAAAAATGACGTGGCCGAGCATCAGCAGAGGGAAACTCTTCGGCATCTCCAGCCAACGCAGGAACAGGAGCAGAGCGACGGCCAGCACGACTTCCGGCACCAGGATCGGCGCGACGAGCGCGGTCGTGATCAGACCCTTGCCGCGAAAGTCGTAGCGAACCAGCGCCAGGCTGGCCAGGACGCCCATGGTCGCAGATACCAGGGCGGTGAGCGACCCCAACAGCATCGAGGTCTTGAACGCCCGGACGATCGCCTCGTTGTTCCACAGCTCGACAAACCAGCGAATGCTGATCCCTTCCATTGGGAAGCTGCCGAATTGGTTGGCGTTGAAGGCCAGCAGGACCACGACCGCGACCGGCAGAAACATGAAGAGATAGACCAGGACCGTGAACGCCCGGATCAGGCTCCAGCCGGTGACGATGCGCCCCAGCCCCGTCATCGGAAGCTCTTCGCGAGTTGGCCGATGCCGACGAAGCGGTTGTAGACCAGGACGACTGAACCCAGGATCACGAGCAAGGCCAGCGACAGTGCCGAGCCGAGCGGCCAGTCGAGTTGCGTGATGATGGCATCGAAGACGAGATTGGCGAACATCGCGTCGCGCGGTCCGCCCAGGATCATCGGCGTGATGTAGGTCCCGGCGCCGAGGACGAAGCAGAGCAGGCAGCCGGCGGCGAGCCCGGGCAGCGACAGCGGCAGCGTCACCTCAAGGAAAGCCTGCCAGCCGGTGCAGCCGAGCGAGCGCGCGGCATCGACCAGGTTTACGTCGATTCCGTCCAGGCTGACGTAGATATTGAGAATCATGAAGGGCAGGAGAAAATGCACGAGCCCAAGCACGACGGTCCCTTCGTTGTACAGAATCTCGAGGGGCTTCGAGATCACGCCAAGCCATAGAAGGAACACGTTCAGTGCGCCGCTGACGCCCAGGATGTTGATCCAGGACATCGTGCGGATGATGTAGCTGATCCAGAACGGGAGCATCAGCAGCAGAATGAGCAGGGTCTTGTACCGCGTGGCCGAGCGCGCGATGAAATACGCCGGCACGTAGCCCAACAGGATGCAAAGGACCGTCGAGACGGCGGCGATGCGCAGCGTCTGGATCAGGATGTCGCGATAGAACGGATCGGTCAGCACCTCGATCCAGTTATCGAGATAGAAGCCGACCTGTTCGGTTCCCACGGCGGTGCGCAGCCAGAAGGAATAGACCGCGATGAAGCAGACCGGCACCGCGAGAAGGAGGAACACCGCGGCCAGCGCCGGAGACATCAAGAGCCACGGACGCGCACCGCTCCGGTCAGCATCGCTTGCGGCCATGGGCTGCAGATCCTCCCTGGTGCCCATCGTAATTATTCTATGGCCCAGCCGGTTCAGTGTTCTCGCTCCCCCTTTATTGTGCAAATAGATAAGTGTTATACTAGCCATAGATGAAATTAATGAGGCGACCATGCTGCAGGACAGCGGCGAGCGTCTGGCGCGGGAATTGGACTGGAACCTCCTGCGCACCTTCATGATCGTCGTCCAGGAAGGCAGCGTCACCGGCGCGGCCCGGCGGCTCTATCTGCGCCAGCCGACGATCAGCCATGCCCTCAAGCGCCTCGAGACCCGGCTCGGCAAGCGCCTGATCGACCGCGGCCCCGCGGAGTTCCGCGTGACCCCGGCGGGCGAGGTCCTCTACAAGGAATGCGTCGAGATCTACGGCAACGTGGCCCGCGTGGCGGTGCTGACCCGGGACATGACGGACGATGTCACGGGGCACGTCCGCATCACCATGGCGAGTCACGTGGTCAGCCCGATCTTCGACGCGGTGCTAGCCACGTTCCACGCCGAAAATCCCAAGGCGACCTACGACGTGGAAGTGGCGACGAGCGCGGAGGTTGCCCGCGCAGTGCTCGAGAAGTCGGCCAGCTTCGGCCTCTGCCTCGTGCACAAACGGCTGCCGAAGCTGGACTACAAGATCATTTACCGGGAGTACTTCGGGTTCTTCTGCGGCCCGCCGCACCCCCTGTTCGGTCGTTCCGGCCTGACCCTGGACGATCTCAGGGGGCACGCCTCGGTGTCCTTCAAGACCGATCAGATATCCGATGCCCTCCGACCCGTCGCCCTGCTGCGGGCCCAGCACGAGCTCGAAGAGCGGGTCGTCGGTCACTCGTCCCATCTCGAGGAGGTTCGGCGCATGATTATCGCCGGCCTGGGTATCGGGCCCTTGCCGATCCACGTGGTGGCGCGCGACGTCCGGGACGGCCTGCTGTGGCGCCTCCCGCCCTACGAGTCGCCGCCGGCGATCGACATCTATCTGGTCTGGAATCCGCGAACGCATCTCAATCGGGCGGAGGCCGGCCTGCTGTCGTCGCTGCAGCGGGCGATCGATGCGAAGCCGTTGAGCGCCCGGACCTACGCATAGGGCAAAGGGCAGGGCCCTATCGGTACGCGGCCGGCGCCGGGCTACGACGACGGCGGGTACTGGAGAATCAGGCGATGCTGGCGCCACTGGCTCTTGAGCATGGCCAGGGCGCCCGACGGGCGGTATCCGCGGGTCCGATTTCTGGCTCCGATCTCGAACAGCATCCGTTGCTGGTCGAAAAGCTCGCGGTACACTTGCGACAACGGCATGACGGGATCCCAGACGTTGATCGATTCTCCGCCTGCACCGTTGATCTCAATGATGTAGAAATCCTCGCCCTGGCGAAAGCGATCGACCGAAGCAAAGCGCACGTCGTAGCGGCCGTAATAGAATTCCGGCATCGAGCGGGAAATCGCGTCGAAGCGCCGGATGAGCGCCGGTGTAATATGGGCGCGCGCGTCGCGGTACAGGCCGCCCACCCGGTTGCTGCCGATGAACGACAGGCGGACCGTCTCTCCCGGCGCCGGTACGTGGTCGAGCTCGCGCCCCGCGGTGCCGACGTGCGTCTCGTCGAACCCGAAGTGCTCCCCGGCCTTCCAGGCGGCGCGCTGGTCGGCCAGAATGAGATCGCGCACGGTACGCTGGCCGTCGCCGACGACGTAGGGGAAGTAGCGGAAGGTGAGGGAGACGATGGTTCCTTCGGTCGCACCCGGCATGCGCGCATAGAGCACGCCGGCTTCGCCCTCGAACTCGATCGCACGCTGCAGGAGCAGCGTTTCGCCTTGCGGATACCTGGCGATATAGTCGGCAAGCTCGTCCGCGGAAGCGACCAGCCGGACGCCGAAGCCGCGCCACCCGATATCCGGCTTGGCGACCACCGGGAAGGTCAGGCCGGTTGTCGCCATGACGGCGAGGGCGCGCTGCGTGTCGCACGCCGCCGTGGCGGCGCCACGATTGCGCCGGAGCGTGGCGTAATCCGCCAGCCAGTGGCGCTGATCCGGTCCGACCATCGCCAGGCAGCCGCTTTTCGATTCGCCCCACAGGCCGCCGACTTCGATATTCGGATTGGCGAGCGTCGGCAGCGAGAGGCTGCCGTGGCGCAGGCCGAGCCACAGCCATTGAACCCCCAATGGCAGGTAGAACAGGCCGGGCGGGATCCGCTCGGCCAGGGCCACCGTCCGCCGCAGTTTGCCGAGCGCCGGCATGCCGCGATGGCTGATCTGCCCGGCGCCATTGAGGACCACGCCCAGGCGCCGCACGAGACCGCGGGTGCCCGAGGCGGAGACGCGGAGCAGGAGCTGCCAGTTCGGGCTCCGGATCCAGTTCACCGCGGCCAAGGTGAAAAGCGCGATGGCCACGATCCAGGACCAGTAGCCGAGCGAGGACAGGACCGCCTCACCGAATCGGCTGATCAGAAATAGCACCGCCGGCAGATAGAGCGCGGCCGTCAGCGCCGTCGTCGAGAAGAAGCGGACGAAGGAAACCCTATAGAATCCACACCCGAGGTAGACGGGAAACGTCAGTCCCGGAACGAATCGGGCGAGGGCGACCATGCTCACTGCGTGCTTGCCCAGCCATTGGCCGAGGCGCTCGGCCCCTGGCCGAAGCAGGAGCCGGCGGACTCGCGGGCTCTTCCGGGCCAGTCCGCCAAGTCCGAATATGAGCAGGTCGCTGCTGACCATGCCGGCGTAGAGGCTGGCCAGCGCGAGGAACGCTGGCAGCCGATGCTCCACGATCATCAGGCTGCCGCCGAAGATCGCGACGTCCTCGTGCAGGAAAGGGATGAGAAACAGCCCCAGGCACTCGATGCCCCAAGAATAGTCGGCCTCGATAAAGCGCAATAAACCACTCAGCACCGGAGGGTCCCCTCAGGTTTCGGCGTTCCGGACGGTGGTCATGCTCTTAGCACAGGATGGCCCGATATGCCCCCCGGAGAGGCAATTTTCGGTCCTGCGGCGGATTTCATCACGGTGGAAGAATGTTGCGCGCGGCTGTGGGCAATGGGAGCGCCTTTGGGCTTCGCAAAGGGCCGGAAGGGCGATTGACGCGGGTCCGCCCCCCTCTTTTTCCGCCGCCGCGGAATCTTGACGAGTATTGCGCGGTGCGGTGCTACCGTGCGGTGTACCCGCCGTCGACCACCAGTTCGCTGCCGGTCGCGAACTTCGACTCGCGGGACGCGAGGTAGAGGACGGCGTAGGCGACGTCATCCGGCTCGCCGAGGTGGCCGATCGGGTGCAGGCTCGCCAACGCCTTGCGGGCGCTCTCGATGTCGCCATCTTTGGCCTGGGCCTTGAGGAAGCCGCGCACCATCTCGGTG
>Ga0102952_1000354_pt1 | contig 17996 bp, 17 predicted proteins | sample SalPon2A_C_D1_MG_FD_78506 | JGI IMG/M metagenome (GOLD analysis project Ga0102952, IMG submission 78506) | Soil microbial communities from South San Francisco under conditions of wetland restoration - Salt Pond MetaG R2A_C_D1_MG | ecosystem: Environmental > Terrestrial > Soil > Wetlands | place... | reverse complement strand
TTTACAATCTTTCTTATCAAGAAATATTTTTTGCCTCGCATTCCCTCTTGAAGTGATATGGTAAACAGCTCCGGGAAACTGTACTCTCAGTGGTCGGGACATATGTAATCATTATATAACTCTAACGGTAAAAAGTTAAGACCTGGCCCTATAACAGAGGATTTATAAGACACGAAACTTAAGCATAATGTGCAAGTGCTTTTGCAACCTTCCCGTTTTCGTCGAAATGGAAGACCTCGGCAGACAATCCTCGAACACCTTTGTAGTAAATGGTAACACTATCCACACCGATGAGTGTTGTAATGAGTTCGAAATGAAGATCGGGATAAAACTGGAGTGCTTTCTCCCAGTAAGAACTAACAACTTCTCTACCCTTCAGTTTTCCTGTAAGTTCACCAGTTATGGCTGTGATCGCAGGAGATATCATTTCAAAATCATCAGTGTAATGACTGAGTATCCGGTCGAGGTCATGCCTATTCCAGGATTCTATCCAGTCAGCAGCAAAATCAGTAGCAAATTTCTTATCGATCATAATCTACGCCAAAAATGTAATTTATTACGAAAACCCGACCTCTATCATGATACCGTAAACAACAAATATAATGGCAAGAATGGTAATGAGCGACCAGAGGATAATCCACCATTTTGAGAAAGACTTATTCCCTGCTTCAGTATTGTTAACCAGGCGATTATAGGAGAACGTACCCTGAACACCCCTCCAGAAGAAATAAAGGAAGATGACACCGACCAGTAAATTCGGGTTCAGCCCAAGTGCAATAGAGATATATATTTTAGAAACCAGGAAATATGCGAAAAGTGCAACCGCCGCAAACCTCGAATAATACAAAACCCCGATACCGCAAAGTGCCAGGAATAAAATATCAATGAGATTTACAGGGTTATCGAAAATACTGAGCGAATTATTCCATTTGTAATATATAGCAAGATTAACCAGAATTAATGACAGTCCTGACAATATAAAAGCTGCTATCGCTGCCGATTTTGAGGCATAGCGTGCATCACTGTTATTTAAATTAGAATCAAACAATTTCATTTTTTTACTTCTGTTCTTTGTGAACTTTAACCTGCTTCAATTGATAAACATCTATAACCATTCTTGCATAAATTTATAGGCTTAAATAGAATAGCCTAAATATTTTAACTCTTACCGGATATTGAACATATATGAAATACCGGGTTTCAGGGATAAATGTTTAAATCACATATCACTTCATACCAGTTTTTTACAACCCGCTAGAGCCTAAAAATAAAGCTTTACTTACCTCTACTACCAATCTATTATACTCCTATCCTAAATTCAGCAGGTATCCGAAAATGAAAAGTATTTCAGCAGTTAAGCTGTGTAGTTTTATTTTCATTTTTTCCTTTTTTTTAGTCTTATTTTCCACTACTTCAAATGTTAATGCCGCACCTCCCCAGCTACCGCCGGGGCTGCAGAAAGCAGCACAGGTCCAGGAAGCACATACTGCAAAATTAATGCAGAATACCGATATTGTCGGGACTGCGGTTGGTAGAGATCAAAACGGCAAAGCAGTAATAAAAGTATATGTTACTAGACAGAACGTACAGGGTATACCTACAACCCTGGACGGTATTCGTGTTATAACCCAGGTAACCGGTCAACTCATTGCTTACAAGGGTGGACCTCCTCCCGGACATGGGGGTGGTGGAAACACATCGGCACAGGAAGATCCTCAGGCAGTACAATCCGAACCAATTAAGCTGGGCACATCCGGTGGCTGGAGATATGATCTTGCAAACGGATACTGCTGCGGCGGAACACTCGGAGCACTGGTTCAGAAAGACGGCAAGCAATATATCCTGAGTAACTGGCACGTATTGTATTCCGATATCGTAAGTGGCGGAAACGGTATTACAGCACAAAGCGGAGACTTCGTGATCCAGCCGGGTCTGATCGATGTTTCCTGCAATAAGGCTTACGGGCAGGATGTAGCCAAACTGGTTGCAAATGGTGGAAGTCTGCCGGACGCGAATGTAGATGCCGGAATAGCCGAAGTTGTTCCGGGTGCAGTCGACTCTTCCGGTGCAATTTTAAATATTGGAACGATCTCGTCATCAACATTAAATGCATCAGTTGGACAAAAAGTAAAAAAGATGGGTCGTACTACCGGTCTTTCTAATGCTTCAGTCGACGGGCTGAATGCAATAGTAGATATTACCTACGAAAATGAATGTGCCGGCGGAACAGCATTTATAAAAGAGTATACAGGACAGATCATAACCACAAACAACAGATGCAATTTCCTGGATTCAGGTGATTCAGGTTCTCTTATGGTTGAAGATGTTAATACCAATCCCAGAGCCGTGGGATTGCTTTATGCAGGAAGTTCTATCTGCAACAGATTTTCAATTGCTGTTGCAAACCCGATAGATGATGTTCTGAACTATTTTGGGGCATCTATGGTCGGCAACTGATCCGGAATATAAATTTTGCTAAAACCTGATTGCTGAATACATTCGCTTATTTTGGCAGGGTATTTGTGGATGATACAAATACTGTTAATGATGTATACGTATACAAGACAGTCCTCAATCTATCTCTGAATCATTCTGCATTAACTACTTTAAATAGAGGGTAAGTCCCTGAAACCGAAATTTACGAAATCCGGATGTACTTTCGATATGGTCTCATGTTCTTGAGTCTTATCCTTACCGGGACTGCCGCTAAAATAACCAATGGTAATAATCAGGATAACACTCACTATCAGGAACAAGGTCGGAAATAAGCTTGAAGATTCAGGGTTTTTTTTACTCATCATCCATACTCCTTGTATTTAAAAATGAAGTTAATTCTATATATCGCATATTTCATGCCACAAGATATCTGATCAATTACATGATTCTCCGTAAGTTACTAAAATTATTGTCTAAGATTTTCCTGTCGCTAAGTATTAAAAAATAAATAGAAATCTTGTTTGCAGACCGGGTTCACGTAATTTGTAAGGTATCCGTACACTTTACAATCTTCATTTTTTACTTTTTTACGAATGAAGCATTGTTTATAAGGAAAAAGCTTCTTATACATTCGGTTTGCCAACGTTTTCTCAACACCAAACACAAATTTGAAGCAATATAAACAATAGCTCCTGTTTCTCTTATTCTGGAACGGTAATTGCAACTAATATCAGCGGAATTGATTACATACTTTACAGAAAGGGAGAATTATTAATGAAGAATCTGAAAGACATCAACTTCTCTCAAACACCATTTATAGCGATCTGGGAAATAACAAGGGCTTGCGCACTTGCATGCAGGCACTGCCGTGCAGAAGCGATCGACTGGCGTGACCCGAATGAGCTTGATACCGAAGAAGGTCTTCAGTTAATAGATGACATAGCAGATATGGGCACAAAAATACTCGTCCTTACCGGCGGTGATCCCGCAAGCAGGGAAGACATATTCCGGTTGATCAGATACGGATCAGATAGGGGAATAAGGATGGCAACAATACCGGCTGCTACTGAAAAGCTGACATACGATCTGGTTAAAAGAATGAAAGAAGCGGGATTATCCCAGATGGCTCTAAGCCTAGACGGGCCGAATGCTGAAACACATGACAACTTCAGACGCATTCCCGGATCATTCGAAAGAACGATTAAAGGTGCCGAATATGCCCGTTCACTAAAACTCCCTTTACAGATCAATACCGTACTGTCAGCATTTAATTACGATCTTTTTGACGATATCGCAAAACTGGTCAAAAATCTCGGGGTAGTATTCTGGGAGGTATTCTTCCTTGTACCGACAGGGCGGGGGAAGATACTAAAACAGCTCAGTTCAACACAATACGAAATACTTTTCGAAAAACTCTACAACCTTTCAAAAGAAGTGGATTATATAATCAAGATCGCTGAAGCCCCTCATTACAGAAGGTTTTACATGCAAAAAGAAATGATGAACAATTCCATGGAAAATGACGACATCCGGTATCACGAACTGCCTGACTTCATGGCTCCCTCAACCGGTCCGAACGGTACGATCGGGCTTGCTCCCAAAGGTGTCAATTCGGGTAACGGATTCGTTTTCATTTCACATACGGGTGAAGTTAATCCAAGCGGTTTCCTCCCGATCAATACAGGGAATGTAAGAAATACCCCTATAAAGAAGATATACAGGGAACACCCCGTATTTAAAACCCTTAGAGACTATGATCAACTACAAGGGAAGTGCGGAGCTTGTGAATTCAGGGCGATCTGCGGAGGCTCCCGGTCGAGAGCATTTGCCATGACGGGGGATATGATGTCTTCAGATCCCAAATGCAGTTACATACCAATGAAGTACAGGCTTGATAAAGTGGATATTTTCAAGACATCCATGTTCTAATTGCCCTGATCGCAGGTAAAAGGGGATTTGTACATTAAGCGGATGAAACCGGAATTTAAAAAATGTATCCGCTGTAAGACATTATATCTATTTCTCCCTTTCAGGTTGTTTTGATTCATGGGACATTTTCAAAGTTCCTTCGGCTATATATTCCGATACGTCAATGCCGTTAGAAGGGTGTTTTATTGTATTGCATGTAACGACCCTGGAAGCACCCGAATCCAGTATGTGCTTATATGCACCATCCGCGAATATCCCGTGGACACCGATACAAACCGGCTTTTTTATCCCATGAACCCCACTAAGATGCCTGAGAGTTTCAATCATTGTCTGTCCGGAGGAGATTATATCGTCTACGAGTACAGGTGTGCGGTCATCCCAATTACTGATTTCCGGAACCGATACTTCAACACTCGTATCACTGGTCCGTATTTTACTCAATACCGTATAAGGTGCATCGGCGTCCTTTGCAACTTCTGAAACCCACTGCCTGCTTTCAACGTCAGGACCTATCAGAAAAGGATTATCTATATTCTCTTTTATCCATGCCGAAATTATCGGTGCAGCATGAACTATGTGGTTAGGAATACTGTATATTTCGCTTAATTCGTGGTAACGGTGGAGGTGTGGGTCGACTGTTACCAACCAGTCAAAATATCCGGATATAAGCTTTGAAAAATAGCGAGATGTTACTGCTTCGCCTTCTTCAAACCTCCTGTCCTGCCTCATGTACGCGAGGTATGGAGATACAAGTCCGACGCTTGCAGCTCCTAATTCTCTTGCAGTTTCCGAAAGGAATATCAGGGGAAGGAGTTTTGAATCGGGATGTTCGAGCGAGGAAACCAGGACAACCTCCCTGTCAGCGCACGGAGTTTCAATACGCAGATAAGTCTCACCGTCCGGGAAATGCCTGAATTTATATTCAGCCTGTTCCGCGGGCAGGATTTCCATCAACCTTCCGGCAATATCCGGATCTGAATTAAATTTTATTATAAGAGGTTTCACAGCAGCATTACCACTCATCTAACTGTAATTTAAAAATGCCTTTATGTTTCTTCACGTATTCCAGGGCGTATTCAAGTGTTCCCGATGCCTCTGAATGGATCGTTATCATTGGTTGTCCTTTTTCCAGCTGATCACCTTTCTTTACATGCAGTACAATACCGGCGGTCTTGTTAGAAGGTGCACCTGCAAGCTTTGCAACTTTGGCGAGCATATGATTGTCGATCGAAATTACCGTCCCTTTGGTATCGGATTCAATAGTATGCTGGTAAACGGAATTCCCGGGTTCACGAAAACCCCCCTGCGCTTCACATATTGCTATCAGCTTGTTATAAGCCTTTCCGCTGTCAATAATTTCAAGTGCTTTTCCCCTGCCTTCACCGTCTTTAACGTAACCTGACATTTCAAGCAGCTTCGCAGCAAGTTCAACAGACCTTTCCCTGAGGTCCCGCGGGTAATCTTTTTCACCTGAAAGAACTGACAGTACGTCCCTGGCTTCCAGCGCCGGACCGATCCCCCTTCCGACAGGCTGTGTTCCATCAGTCACAACTGTCTTTACATGTAGTCCCAGTCTTCTGCCAACTTCCTCAAGTCCATATATGATCTTATGCGCCATGCTTTCCGAACTTACTTTTGCTGTAGGTCCTACCGGTATGTCAAGGATCACGTGTGTTGAGCCGGCCGCTTTCTTTTTTGAAAGCACTGAGGCTATCAGCTGCCCTTCACTATCAAGATCAAGTGCTCTTTCCACCCTTATCAGGATATCATCCGCCGGGCTGAGGTTTACAGACCCTCCCCACACAATGCACCCGCATTCCTTTTCAACCACTCTCCTTATATCATTCAGCCCCAGCTCCACAGGGGTAATGGTCTCCATCATATCAGCGGTTCCGGCAGGAGATGTAATGGATCGGGAGGACGTTTTCGGCATTGTTAGCCCGCATGATGTAACTATCGATACAACTATAGGAGTAGTACGGTTACCCGGGAGACCCCCGACACAGTGTTTGTCAACAACCGGGGAAGTGTGCCATTGTAATTTGTCGCCCGCATCTATCATCGCCTCTGTAAGAAATTCTATTTCCTCGATATTAAGAGAATCATTCGCACATGCCGTAATAAAAGACGAAAGGTGGATATCAGTGTATTTACCCTTCACTATATCATCGATTATCTCGTAAAATTCAGACCTTGGAAGTCGTTCACCGTAAACCTTGGACCTCACATAATTCATGGAATCAACAGGGTCGGGGTGTGAGAGTTGTGCGATTTCTCCTTCCTCCGCTTCAAGCAGGTTCCATGCCGACTCCGAAAGACCCGCTTCATCCGGAGAGAGGAAACTGCTGTTATTCAGAATATTAAGTGTAGCTATAATAGATTTTTTATTTACCCGGATACGAACCCTTGACTGTGCCCTGAACCCCTCTGAGCTGCAAACGTGACAACCTGAAAGCATATAAACTACTGCTTCCTGGTATGTATCTATTCCCATCCTTTTTATCCTGAGAGTGTGCGTATTATCATTCATTACTTTAATTCGGCTTTTTCAAGATATGCAGGTATTACCACTTCACTATTTACTTCTTCTTCAAGAAGTCTCCTCAGGTTGTCCTGGGCAGACGGTTCACCATGAACGAGGAATATCTTTTTGGGGGGATTCTTTATTCCGGATACCCAGTCAACAATGTCCCTGTAATCAGCGTGTGCAGAAAGGCTGTGTATTGAATCCACTTCAGCTCTTACCGGGTAATATTTCCCATGTATCTTGATCCTGTCTATTCCTGATATCATCGCCTCCCCCCTGGTCCCCGCAGCCTGGTAGCCCACAAAAAGAACTGTGTTAGCCGGGTCGGAAACATAAGCCTTGAGGTGGTGAAGTATTCTGCCGCCTGTCGCCATTCCGCTTGCAGAAACAATAATCATGGGACCGTCTTTTTTATTAAGTGCTTTTGATTCTTCAGCTGTCCTCACATATTTAGCCGTTGCACACATTTCGTCGCATTGCCTTTCGGAGAGCCTGTGTTCATTCACATATCTGCAGAAGATCTCTGTCGCGTTTATAGCCATTGGGCTGTTTAGATAGACGGGTACATTCTCTATCCTCTTTTCGTTCATAAGATCCGAGATTATGTGCAGTACCATCTGTGCACGACCAACTGCAAATGAAGGGATCAGCAAAACACCTCCCCTGGCGATAGTTCGGTTAATTATGTCTTCTATTTGCTTCATGGGGTCAGTATCGCTGTGAAGCCTGTTTCCGTATGTTGACTCCAGTATAAGGTAATCTGCGTTCTCAATTGTTTCAGGCGGTTTCATTATTATGTCATGTAGTGGTCCGATATCCCCGCTGAATACAACTTCCGTCTTTTTTTCCGCTACATGAACGCATGAGGCACCGAGTATATGTCCGGCGGGTGTAAATTTCACTTTTATATCCTGGTTTACACCGAATTCTTTTCCTTGCGGAACTGTTTCGAACAGCTCAAGTGATCTGCGTGCCTCGTTTTCGGTATATAAAGGCAGTGCCGGTTTGTGTTTACTGAACCCTTTCCTGTTGGCATACATCGCCTCTTCTTCCTGCAGGTAACCGGAGTCGGGGAGGAGAATACCACAAAGCTCTTTTGTAGCCGGGGTTGTGTAAATCGGTCCACGGTAACCGTTTTTGTAAAGAACCGGAATGTACCCGCTGTGGTCGAGATGGGCATGAGTCAGGATTACAGCATCCAGATTTTTAATATCAACCGGAAGTTCCTGCCAGTTCTTCAATCTCAGATCCTTAAGTCCCTGAAAGAGACCGCAATCTATCATTAACCTGCTCTCCTCGGCATCCAGAAAGAACTTCGATCCGGTTACTGTTTGCGTAGCACCAAGAAATTGTATTTTCATATATATTTTCCTTTTTATAAATTTTTTTTAATTTATGAGTTTTAACTCCCGGTATGAATAGTATTAGTGCAATTTCCGTACCCAATCAATATAAAAAATTAATTTGTTTTAATTATCCTGGATTTTTAATTAACAAAACAGAAAAAAAATATTATTGCTGTCAAGCCCGTGATAATAGATGCCAGGGATATAAATCATTGCTTATTCCTAATAAAAGCGTGAGAAGGTTGGGAAGAAGGGAATTTAAATTGTCATTCCCGGGAGTGAAATGAGACTGGAATATGGAGTTAAGTATGCTCCTCTTTACTATTGTCATATCCATTGCGACAAACCCCCTGTCATATTATCTCAATATGTTATTTGATTTTGTCGCCGAATTATCTGACACCCACATTAGATGACAATTCTGATGTCATTACCGAATGCTTGAATCAGAAATACATTGTCCTGATCCGTACTTTCTGTTGATAGAAAGTACCAAAGATCACGGCAGACAACTCTTGCTGCATCCGGTCAATTCCTCGATTGTCATTTCGAGTGATCAGTTACAACGGGAAATCAAATAAAAAATCTCTCGCTTTCGTCCGGGGTGATGTATTGGTTAACTATAAAATTGGCAATAATAACGACAAGTTTTGAAGACCGGTACAAATTAATCCTGCAACCAAATCCCTCAACAAATCAACAATTGTATTTACAACATTATCGTCATATAATGAACTTACTTATATATGTTTCTACACCCGTGTAGAGAACATATTGGAGATATGATTATGTATAACAGGTTAGGGCGAATGCCGGCTAAACTCTGGAACGAAAGGTACAAGGGAATTACCATAAGGCACTTCGGACCATCACACTCCGCGATTGAAAAAATTGCATTTCAAGCGGAGGAAGACCTGGGTTTCGATGTAGAAATGGTTGTAGAAAAAGATGTAGATCTGATCAACAGGGCGATAAATGAACCCGAATCTTTGGACATTCTGGATATTGACTACTGGGCTTACAAACTAGTCCTTCCGAAAGGTGTCCTGCAGGGTATAACTCTCAGTAAATATAATTGGTGGGAAGAAACACATCCCATGTTCACCAACGGAACACTACAAAACGGAAACAAAATTTCCACAGAAGGCACTTTCCCGTACTCAGTTCAGTACCTGGAAAAAACCTATAGCACAGAATTCGCAAGGTCCGCAACCGATACTATATGCATGGTTCCTCACATGATGAACGCAGACACACTGGGTATCAGAAAAGACCTCATTGGTCGTGCAATAGAAAGCTGGGCAGAGCTGATCAATCCGGAATTCAGTGGAAGAACAGCACTTGTAAACATCCCCGATATTGGTATCATGGACGCCGCAATGGCTTTTGAAGCAGCAGGCAAAATTGATTATGCAAACAAGGGGAACATGACGACCGAGGAAATAGACGAGACTATAAGACTTTTGATGGATCTTAAGAAAATGGGTCATTTCTACAATTTCTGGACTACATTTGAAGAATCGGTGCACCCGTTCTCACTTGGTAAAGTGGTTATCCAGTCAATGTGGTCACCTGCAGTATCAGAAGTTGCTGCAAGGGGAATTGACTGTGACTACCCCGCACTTAAGGAAGGATATCGCGGATGGGCATCAGGGCTTGGTATAATGCGACATGTACAGGGAGACAAGCTCGAAGCAGTTTATGATTATTTAAACTGGTACAACTCCGGATGGGTCGGTGCATATATAGCCAAGGAAGGATATTACAGCCCGGTACCCAAAAACACCAGGAATTTCCTTACAGAGAACGAATGGAATTACTGGTATGAGGGAAAACCAGCAACTGAATCCATTACTGATATGCGCGGCAGAATAGAAGCGCATCCAGGGGACACCCGCATGGGCGGATCTTTCTGGGACCGCGTCGGCAACATCGCATGCTGGAATACGGTGATGAACGAGAACGACTACCTGATCAAACGGTGGAACGAGTTTATTGAATCATAAAACAGTTCAGGGAAAGAAGACCTTAGACATTCTGGATCTTTTCCTACAAGCCACGAACTACGAGCTTTTTTATTACTAAGGTCCAAGGTCTAAGGTCTTAATTAATTGAACCTTTTTGTCACATTCGGGTAGAGCTTTTCTCTGCAGTTAGGGCAGATGCCGTGGGTAAATCTGGCGTCAGAATGTTCGCGAATATAAGATTCGATTTCCTTCCAGTAGCCCCCGTCATCCCTGATGTTCTTGCAGTTTGCACAGATCGGAATTAAACCCCGGAGTGTTTTAACCTCTGAAAGTGCGGTCTTGAGTTCTTCAATGACCTTGTCTCTTTCTTTTTCAGCTTCTTTGCGACGCGCGATCTCTTTATGTGCGCGATGAAGTTCACTTTTGATCTCGTCTACTTTCTTAAGGATCGCAAAAACGGGCCGGCTTTCAATATATTCACCTTTCTTTTTACTCTGAAAGTGCAGATAGCCATAAAGAAATGGAAAGGCAAACGCAGAGATAATAGCACGGCTGATCATAGTACCCTTAACAATGCTTAGATATGATGAATCACTCCCGAAAGCAAGTGTGGCGAACAGAACAACGTCAAGCATCATTACACCAATGAGAGTCAGAAATGTTCTTAGCCAAAGCGGAACTTTAAATACGGGCTTGCCGAGGAATTCCCAGGCCATAGCCAGGAATATCATATCCACAATAGTTGCAAATATAGATGATAAATTGATCCTGAAGCTGGGTACCGGAACATATCCTATGGCAAAAGTAGAATTTTCAATAAACCCTGACTGGAAATGTAAAGCGGCGGCAGTAATCGGGATCAATGCAGAGACCACTGCAACAGTAGAAATCGCTATCCTCATATTCCTGGGTCCATTGAAAACATAGATAACAAAAACGGAAAGGAGTAAAGAAGTATAGAAAACAGTAGAGCCCACATAGAACGTTATTCCGCTCACTTCCGTCTTCAACCCGATATCTGTAACCCAGGACATCACCGCCGTAATAGCGCCGATGGTTGCATAGAAATGTCCGAGACCAAAGCGAAAACGGAGGGAATGTGCCCAGAGAACCATGAAATACAGGCACATCGCCATTGCAATGAGTATAAGGACTTCTTTTTCCATTCTATAATCCGGTGAGAAATTAATTGTTTTATCAGATGAAATAATTTTTTACATCTGTATTATTTGGAAATTTAACACCAACTCTAAATTCACCGCATCTGAAATTATATTCCGGCTACATAAGGTGTCAATATATTACGAAAAACCTATATACAGATTTTATTTATGTTAATTCAATGATTATTACCCGGCGCTTGCGCCGGAACAGCCCGAACCTGTTTTGCGAGCACAATACAAGCCTCTAATTCTGAGGATACAAAGTTTTAGAAGAATCTCCCTATATACGCAACTACTTTAACTTAAGGTGAATTAGGTGCTAGACCTAAGGAGATACTTCGGCATTCGCCTCAGTATGACATGCCGGTTTGGAACATTTGCTTAAATAAGTCATTCCCGTGAAAACGGGTATCCATGTCTTTTATATCATTCCCAATGAGCAAAGAAGCAAGACCCACGAGCTAAAAACCCGACGCATGCGTCAGTTTTAATCCTAGGATATCATTAATAAGAAACTAAAATCAGGTGTAATAAAATGAGCAATACAATAATGGTAATTTATCCATACAAACACCAGGGACTCTGGGTATTCGACGATGAAGCAACCGGACTTGTTCAGGAACCGTTCATAGCAGGAGCCGATGTACTTATAGACAGGGCGCTGGAAGTGAAGGGTATATCAAACGGTGAAAAAGGATTTCGCATAATGTTCAGCGCCGGACAATTCCCCGGATACGATTTTAAGTTGAAGTGGATAAGAGAAGGTGAAGGTGGAAACTGGTATTACTCGGACGATTTCAGAATAGAAGGATGGCTCTGCCCCGCCTTGCTAAAGTATTTCGACACAGCCCCGGAAGAGATCTATGCAAAGTTTGAAGGGATGGGGGGAAGATTTTAATTCTTATAACTATGTTTAATTACAATCCTTTGTAAATCTGCATTTTGGGAAATTTGAACATCCCAAAAACTTTTTGCCTATATTATCTCCCCTTTTTGCTTCACGAACAATTAAACCCTATTCCTGTTTAATTTATTTACGAAATAATAAAGCCAAAATTGTTAATTTGAATAATCAATTTATGAAACTAGAATTCAATAATTAGAAAGCAAGAAAACTGTAACCTATATAATTAGCAGAAATTCATTTTTTGCTTTTTTAATTATGCACTTATCAATAAACTCTTTCTGTAATATTCTTATTGTTATTCAGATATGACTTATAAAGAACTTGCCGATTTTATAGAAAACAGGATGAGGATGTCACACATCTATCAGCCTGTTATGATTATGACTCTCCTTAATAAAAATGGTAGATGCCATCAGAGAGAAATCGCAGAAATGCTGCTTATGTTCGATGAAAGTCAGGTTGAATATTATGAAAAGATAACAAATAACATGGTAGGAAAAGTACTTAGAAATCATGGTATTGTTGAGAAGAAAAATAAAGAATACGTTTTAAAAGGGTATGAAAATCTTACGACTGAAGAAATCGAAAATTTGATAGAACTTTGTGAAACTAAAAGAGATGAATATATAGAGAAGCGTGGAGACAGAATATGGGAACATAGAAGAAGTTCAACAGGTTATATAAGCGGAACTCAACGTTATGAAGTTTTGAAAAGAGCAAAGTTCCACTGTGAACTTTGTGGTGTATCAGCTTTCGAAAGAGCTCTGGAGGTTGACCATATTGTTCCGAGAAATAAAGGGGGAACAGATAATCTTAATAATTGTCAAGCATTATGTTATAGCTGTAATGCTATGAAAAGAGATAGAGACGATACAAATTTTAGAGAAACAATTGCATCATATCAAAAATCAGATCATGACTGTCTTTTCTGTAAGATTGATAAGAATCGTATTGTTATGGAAGACAATCTTACATACGTAGTTAGGGATGCATATCCCGTTACAGATTTACATACTCTGATTATTCCAAAACGCCATGTTAAAACATATTTCGATCTTGGGCAATCAGAGGTTAATTCAAGTACAAGAATTATAAATCATTTGAAAGAAGAAATTGAGAATGAAGACAGTAAAGTTACAGGCTTCAACATAGGGATAAATTCAGGAGAATCTGCAGGACAAACAATTTTCCACTGCCACATTCATTTAATACCACGTCGTGATGGAGATGTAGATAATCCACGTGGTGGAGTGAGACACACAATTCCGGGTAAGGGTTATTATTGATACAATTTCTCATCATTGCTTATAAAAACGGTAAATTTTCAACTTTGGAATCATAATTTTAATATGCTTCACAGATATTATTATTCAAATTCTATTCTGGGTTTTTTATCTGAATCCACTAATCAGATTTTAGGGAAACTATCTCAAAATAATCAATTCACACTTGAACAAACACAAAGAAATGCATGGCTAGAAGAAATTTCTATTCTAAAAAATGTTCTAAATGAATTATCTTATAAAGCTGGATTGATATTTTTCGAATATTCGATTCCGAGAATGGGGAGTAGAATAGACGTAATTATTCTAATACAAAATATAATTTTTATATTAGAATTTAAAATTGGCGAAAAATATTATTCATCAGGTGCAATAGATCAAGTTCTTGATTATGCATTAGATTTAAAAAACTTCCATAAAACTAGTCATAAACCGCTTATCTCATCAATATTAGTTTCAACACAAGCAAGTCAAGTTTCCCTAGATTTTTTAAAAACCCCGCATAATGATAATGTACTCTTCCCGCTAAAAACTAATTCCAAATTTCTTAAACAAGCAATTGAAAAAGTAATTCGTCATGCTGACGGAGATGAAATTAATCTAGATACTTGGTCTTCCGGCATATATTCACCCACCCCAACTATAATTGAAGCAGCAACGGCTCTGTATAACGAACATTCAGTAACTGAAATTTCAAGGAACGATGCTTCAGCAATTAATCTAAATAGAACGAGCAACAAAATAATAGAAATAATAAACAAAGCAAAAGCAAATAATGAGAAAGCAATCTGCTTTGTTACTGGTGTACCTGGAGCCGGAAAAACATTAGTTGGATTAAATGTCGCTACTAGGAATTTAGATAATCAAGGAACAACTAGTGTATTTCTCTCAGGAAACGGTCCATTAGTAAAAGTCTTAAGAGAAGCGCTAGCAAGAGATAAAGTAAAAAGAGAGAAAATAAAAGGAAATAAATTAAAAAAACAGGATGCAGAAAGAGAGGTAAAAATGTTCATTCAAAATGTTCATCATTTCCGTGATGAATATTTAACAGATCAATTACCTCCATTTGATCATGTAGCAATCTTCGATGAAGCACAAAGAGCATGGAATAAGAAACAAACTGCGAATTTTATGAGTCGAAGAAAGAATAAAACCGATTTTTCACAATCAGAGCCAGAATTTCTAATTTCTTGTTTAAATAGACATAGAGATTGGGCTGTAATAGTTTGTCTCGTGGGTGGTGGACAAGAAATAAACACTGGTGAAGCTGGAATAAGTGAGTGGATCAATTCCCTAAACCATTCTTTCCCCCATTGGCATATCTATATTTCTTCTAAGCTTTCTGATAATGAATATGCGGCGGGGAAAGCTTTAGAATTGTTAAAAAACAGAGATGACGTAAATTCAAACGATGAATTGCATTTATCAGTTTCGATGCGTTCATTTCGTGCAGAAAATGTATCCTTATTTGTTAAAAAATTGCTTGATATGGAAGAAGAAGCAAAAGATGTGTATGAAGAAATAAACAAAAAATATCCAATTGTACTAACAAGAGATTTAGATAAAGCTAAAAGATGGTTAAAAGAAAAGGCTAGAGGAAGTGAAAGATACGGCATTGTTGTCTCCTCTTATGCAGAAAGATTAAAACCATATGCAATTGACGTAAAATCACCTATGAATCCAATACATTGGTTTCTAAATGGTAAAGATGATATCCGATCTTCATTCTATCTCGAACAGGTAGCAACAGAATTTCAAATACAAGGATTGGAACTTGATTGGGTGTGCGTTACGTGGGATGCCGATTTACGTTATTCAAAAGAGGGTTGGGGTACATATTCATTTAAAGGAAACAAATGGCAGAATATTAATAAAAAAGATAGAAAAAAATATTTGAAAAATGCATATCGTGTACTTTTGACTAGAGCAAGGCAAGGCATGGTAATCGTTGTTCCCAACGGAGATGAAGAAGATACGACAAGAAAACCGGTATTTTATGATCGGACATTCGAATATCTAAAAAATACTGGTATGGAAATAATTTAGAGCAGTTAAATCTAGCCAAATAATAATTTTTTAATCTACTCCACCTCCACCCTGTCCGCTTCCACATTATTCCCAACCAGCAGAATTCCGTCAATTCTAACATCATCACCCCGGAATAGCTGATCGCAAAGAATTTCACTGTCGTTATCATCAAATATATCGGTAGAGTTTAAGACCTGGACAATTACTTCCACAGAAATATCATTTTTTGCTTCCACGGTTATAGACCCGCTCATTCCTGCGCAGTTATTCTCGACTATTTTTCCATCAAAATCTATCTCTATATCATCTTCAAACACCACAGTCCTGCTATTGAGTCTTATATTCCCAAGGTCCAGCCGGGCTCCCGGGAACACATTTAGGTTTATTGTCCCGAGCAGGCTGCCTCCATCGTCTTCATCAAAGAACTCAACCCGGGGCGATCCTTCAAAATTACCATCTACCCTGAAAAAACCTGTATTTTCAGAAATATCAGAAAATTCTTTACCGGTTCGTTCATCAGTAACAATTACTGAAATGTCCTCAACGCCAGCAGACCTTGATGGAATAACATCAACGATAGTACCCTGAATTCTCTCATTGTTTCTTATAAAACCGTCGTCATCATCGTCAGTAACAACGACCCCGGCGAAACACCCGCCTATAAGGGTGTATGAGAGGAGGAGAAGTAATAAGATATTGTTAAATCCCTTTATCTTCATGTCGATACTAAATTATAAATTATGTGTTGCTCCCTGCACTACTTAATAAAAAGTTCTTATTCAATAACCATATCCCGGCGTTTTTACTAATACATTTAAATAATTGTATAAATAATGATTTACAAATATATATTGTTATGGAATTCTGTATACATATAACATTCTTAAGGAGGTTAATGCTATGTACAAAGCATTGCTAAGCACTATTTTTACACTTGTTTTAATGGTTTCCCTTTCATTTGCAGTAAACGCCAACGCCGCATCAGGCAAATATAAAGCCTACTACGGCTGGTCTGCACACGGGGATGTAACGAAGATATCAGAAAACCATCAAAAATTTGAGGGAGATTTACGGGGAGCTTCTTTTAATGTAAAAGGAGAAGGGTTCGCACATACGATGTCTGTCGTATGCCCGACGGTCAATGACATCAAGGACGGTGTCAATAACGCAAGCGGCACCTGCACTATGACCGATGTCGACGGCAACAAAATTAATCTCAAATGGAGCTGTAAAGGTGCGCCGAAGTGCGAAGGAACTTTTACATTTACAGGGGGAGAAGGAAAGTATAAAGGAATCTCGGGTAAGAACGATTTCTATGCTTTCTTTATAACACCCACCGAAGGATATTCCTGGTGGGACGGTCAGTTTAAATATTAATTTTACCGGCAAGGTAAATATCTAACTAAACATTCCAGTAAAGGGAAACTCCATATTCCGGGAGGGTCAAAACGGCTCTTCCGGAATTTTTTATGTTTGGGACAAAGTACCTTTTACATGTCTGAATGTTTTCATCAGGTATCCATAAAATAATTAAATTATGATTTATTATGTATACAAAATGACTAACGGAAAAAATGGAACTTTGTATATAGGTATTACAAATAATCTTGTTAAAAGGATTTACGAACATAAGAATGAATTTGCAGATAGTTTTACAAAAAAACATCAGATCAAAAGACTGGTATATTTTGAGACCACAGAGGACATAATTACTGCAATAAAAAGGGAGAAAAGATTAAAAAATTGGAAACGCGACTGGAAAATTCATCTGATTGAAAAACACAACCCAGAGTGGAAAGATCTTTACCCTGAGATATTAAAATGATTGTGGACCCCTGATAGAAACATTCAGGGGTGACAGAATTTAAGACCCTGGACGTTTGTTATTAAGTTTGTAGGTATTAGTTTTTCTTATCGGCATTCAAATCTTGTCCTTGTTATTGTCAATTTCGAGGCGTTAAAAAAAGTTTTCGTGGTGGCGGGCTGATATTGAAAAGTTTTTAGCCGCAGGAATTGACCGGATGCAGCAAGATTTGTCAGCCTTGATCTTTGGTACTTTCTATCAAGAGAAAGTACAGAATTAACACTGGATTCCCGTTTTTACTTCGATAAACTCAGTACAGGCTATGGGGATGACGATAACTCCATACGTTCCTAAATTGCATATCATTACCAGCCGCAAGGCTTGGTAATCTCCTCGCTTATGCAGCTTAGTTACTTTAAATAAAAGTAGTAGCCTGCTTTAGGAGATTCCCGCGTCGCTGTGCTCCCGGGAATAACAAGTATTTATATCGGCATTACACGAATTCACGTTAATAAAATCTGAAAAGAAGTGTTAAGAAAAATTTGTGAGGCTGGGGTGGAGATTAAAATTTTTTAACCGGAGTGAGGATTTTTAGTAGAAACTGTG
>Ga0102952_1000353_pt1 | contig 18067 bp, 10 predicted proteins | sample SalPon2A_C_D1_MG_FD_78506 | JGI IMG/M metagenome (GOLD analysis project Ga0102952, IMG submission 78506) | Soil microbial communities from South San Francisco under conditions of wetland restoration - Salt Pond MetaG R2A_C_D1_MG | ecosystem: Environmental > Terrestrial > Soil > Wetlands | place... | reverse complement strand
GTGGTCATCATGAACGTGGTGGGCCTTCCGGCCGAAGCGGTGGGCGTGCTGTTCGTGTTCGACCGCGTGCTCGACATGTCGCGCACGGCCGTCAACGTGTATGGCGATGCCACCTGCGCGCTGATCGTCGCCCACCGCAGCGGTGAAACGGGGTTGCTCGAGCCTGCCGCCGAATAAAACCGCACGCCCGACGCGTTAAACTGGTGTTCTGCACGTCGTGAGCCGTATCCATGCGTTCGTTCCTCATTGCTCTTGGCCTGATTTTCGCCGCGCCCGCCATGGCCGCTCCGGCGCCGGCACCCGCCACGGCACGGCACGCCATGGTTGTTACCGCCCAACACCTCGCCACCCAGGTAGGCGTCAAGGTTCTCAAGGAAGGCGGCAATGCAGTCGATGCGGCGGTAGCGGTCGGCTATGCGCTGGCGGTCGTGCATCCGTGCTGCGGCAACCTCGGCGGCGGCGGTTTCATGACGCTGCACCTGGCGGACGGGCGCAACCTGTTTCTCAATTTCCGTGAACGGGCGCCGCTCGCGGCCACCGCCGGCATGTACCTCAAGGCCGACGGCTCAGTCGATCACGCGGCCAGCCTGCGCAGCTACGAGGCCGTCGGCGTTCCCGGCACCGTCATGGGACTGAACACGGCGCTTGATCGGTTCGGCAGCCTGTCGCGAGCCAAGGTGATGGCGCCGGCGATTGAATTGGCAAAATCGGGGTTCATCATCGCACCTGGCGACGCCGCCCTTTTCGCTCATGCGGGCAACAAGCTCGAAAGCGATGCCTCGGCCCGCAAGCAATTCCTGATCGACGGACATCTGCCGCGTGCGGGCGAACGGTTGAAGCAGCCTGCACTGGCCAACACCCTGAAACTGATTTCCACACAGGGCGACAAGGCGTTTTATGACGGGCCGATCGCCACGGCCATCGTCAAGGCCAGCCAGGCCAATGGCGGTCTGCTCACCATGAGGGATTTCCAGCAATACAGCGTTGAGTGGCTGCCGACCATCGAATGCAGCTACCGCGGCTACAAGATAGAATCCGCGCCCCCGCCCAGCTCGGGCGGCATCACGCTGTGCGAAATGCTCAATATTCTCTCCGGCTGGCCGAAGTTCCCGCACTACGCCTACCATTCCGTGCCCGAGGTGCACTACATGGTGGAAGCCATGCGCTTTGCCTATGCCGACCGCAACAACGACCTGGGCGATCCCGACTTCGTCAACAACCCCGCGGCGCGCTTGCTCTCGGACAAGCACGCGGCCTGGATCCGGGCACAGATTCCGGCCGACAAGGCCGTACCGTCCACCGCCGTACACGGCGGCAGTGTCAATGCCGCTCCCGGGCCCGAGGGACGCCACACCACGCAGTATTCCATCGTCGACACCCAGGGCAACGCCGTATCCGTCACCTACACCCTCAACTCTCTATACGGCACCGGGCTGATGGCGCCGGGCACGGGCTTTCTGCTCAACAACGAGATGAACGATTTCACTTCCAAGCCGGGCGTGCCGAACCAGTTCGGACTGGTGCAAGGCAAGGCCAACGCCATCGCCGGCGGCAAGCGTCCGCTCTCTTCGATGACACCGACCATCGTGCTCAAGGGCGGGAACGTGTTCATGGTGACCGGCAGCCCCGGCGGCTCGACCATCATCAACACCACCATGGAAACCATCCTCGATGTGATCAACCACGGCATGAACGTCAAGCAGGCCGTGGATGCCCCGCGGATACATCAGCAGTGGCTGCCCGACATCGTTTACCTGGAACCGGGCGCGCTGGCGCCGAAGGTCAAAGCGTCGCTGGAAAAAATGGGCTATAACTTCAAGACCGTGAGTCACTGGGGTGCGGCCGAGGCGATCGTCGTGCGACCGGACGGAGTGCTCACCGGAGGCAACGACCGTCGCCGCCCGGCCGGACTCGCCGCGGGCTACTAGCCCGGATTATTCACGAGGGCGGACAGCACTCATAGGCACGTCGTTGAGGCATAGGGGATTTTATGGTGTTTTTCCGCGTTACAGTCTGCTTTCCCCGCCGCCCTATCGCGGCGCTTGCGGTTTCTCGCGGCACGGGCGGCGAATGACTGCATTTCCGACACCATGCGGGTAGTCGTTCTCGGCGCGGGCATCGCCGGACTGACGAGCGCCTGGTACCTGAGCGAAGCGGGCGCAGACGTCACCCTGGTCGATCGCGGAGCGGCGCCGGCCAGCGAAACCAGCCATGCCAATGGCGGCCACATCTCCACCCAGAGCGCCACGCCGTGGACCGGCCCGCGCGAGATCCTGGCATTCATTCTCAGCCGTGGCCGACGCCAGCGCGCCGTGCGGGTTCATCTCTCGAGTTACCCGGAATTCGTACCGTGGTCGTGGCACGCGCTCGCCGCCTCGCGCCCCGCCCCCCATCGCCGCGCTCACGCGCACCTGAGGCGCCTGGCTGCCTACAGCCGGGAATGCTTCGATGCGCTGGCAGGCGAACAAAAACTGGACGTGGCCTTGGAGAGCACCGGCACCCTGGGCCTGTATCGCAGTGAACGTGCTTTCCGCCGCGCCCGGCGCATTAAAAACGCCGCCGAACCACTCGGTCCGGCCGATATCCTGGAACGCGAACCGGCGCTCGCCAATGCCCGGGTGCGCCCGGTCGGCGCCCTGTACTACCCGGGCGATGCCACCGGCGATTGCCACCGCTTCTGCGAGCAGCTCGCCGCGCGTCTCGAGCAGCGTGGCACCACCCTGCACTGGCATACGCCGGTGCGCGATCTGCATTTCGAAGACGGCCGGTTGCGGGCCATCGTTACCGACGGGCAGGCCATCGATACCGATGCCTGTGTCGTGGCCCTCGGCGCCGATGCCGCGCGCTTCATGCGCGCCCTGCGGGTGCGGCTGCCCATCATCCCGCTGCGGGGCTACACCCTGACGGCACCGATCACCCCAGGCGCACACGCACCCGGACGCTTTGTCGACGCTGAAAGCCATCTTGTGTTCGCCCGCCTCGGGGATCGCTTCCGTGCCGCCGGCATGGCCGATTTCGCCGGACTTTCGCGGGACGAACCCGCGAACCGCCTGGCACAGCTGGAACGACTGAGCCGCGACTGGTACCCGGACATGGCGGCACCGGAATTCTGGGCCTGCCTGCGCCCGATCACCCCCGACGGCCCACCCATCATCGGCGACTCGGGGCTGCCCGGCGTGTGGCTGCATACCGGACACGGCCCGCTCGGATGGACGCTGGCTTGCGGCACGGCCCGGCTGCTCGCCGATCTTATGCTGGGCCGCACCCCGGCGCTGGCGCTTGACGGACTGACCCGCGAACGTTTCGACTAGATACTGTTTCAGGCCGCCAGCGGCCGCGTTAAGTACACTGATGCCCTATTACCGTACCCGACGCTCCCGCCCATGAATTTCAACCAGGCCCGTTTTCTCATCAGCGCCGCCGAAACCCGTGGCTGCCCGCCCGACACGGGGCATGAAGTCGCCTTCGTCGGACGCTCCAACGCCGGCAAGTCGAGTGCCATCAACAAACTCTGCTCGCGACGGGCCCTGGCCCGCACCAGTTCCACGCCCGGGCGAACCCGCCTGCTCAATTTCTTCGCGCTGGACGAGGAAGCGGCCCAACGGCTGGTCGACTTGCCCGGTTACGGCTACGCCAAGGCGCCGAAAACCGAGCAGGCCCGCTGGGCAGAGCTGATCGAACGCTACCTCGCGACCCGCGCCTCACTCACCGGTCTGGTCCTGCTCGCCGACAGCCGACTTGCGCTCAAGCCCGCCGACGAACAATTGCTGGGATGGGCCCGGGCCAGTGAACTGGACACCCTGGTGCTGTTGACCAAGGCCGACAAACTGGGCCGCAATGCCCAATCGCGTGCGGCTGCGACGGTCCGCTCACGGTTGCCGTCCAATGCCGAGGCCCTCGCCTTTTCCGCCGTCACGGGGCTGGGTCTGGAGACCGCCCGGGACTGGGTCGCGGCCCACCTGGCCCCGGCGGATGAACCCGCTCCATAACCGACCCGAGCGCTGTCCCGGCCAGGCTTTCGCTACGTGTTCTGCGCCGAAAAAGTTGCAAACGACACCCGATTCCCCTCGAAATTACAGCCATCTGCACAAAAAAAGACCCGGCAGTCCTTGGACCACCGGGTCAGTCTTTCCGGCTTGGGGTTGCCGGGGTTTCCGCTCTAGGGAGGGGGGAGCGGAAACAAGCACCACAAGGTGCTCGATACGTATGATACTGACTTTTTCGGAAAGTTCCAGCAAAAAGTGACAATTTTTGTCATTTTTTAAAAAACCCCTCCGTACCGCTATAGTGAGGCCTCCCGACCCGGATTTTGCCCATGCGCCTGTTGATTCCCGCGGCCTTGCTGGCCACCCTCACATTGGGGGCTTGCACCACGGCCCACCCGGTATCCGCCACCCCCAGCCCGAAGGCTCGGCTACAGGCACTGATTGACCAGGCCTGGCAGCAGGAAATGCAGGCCAACCCGATGGAAGCGTCGCTTGACGGCGATCACCGTTACGACGACCGCTGGAGCGATCCGAGCCTCAAGACAGAGCAGCGCGAGATCCGGAACATGCAGGCCAACCTCGACGCGCTGGAAAAAATCGACATCAAGCAACTCAGTCCGGCCGAACAACTCAATTACCGGCTGTTCGAATTCCAGTTGCAGGACAACCTGGCCGGCGCCCGCCAGCACGATGCCGGCCAGGCGCTGATCACCCAGTTGTGGGGCCCGCAGTTGATGGCCGGCAGCGTCAAGCAACTCCGCTTCGACTCGGCGACCGACTACCGCAACTGGATCAAGCGCCTGCAGTCCTTCGGCACCTACATGCAGGCCTTCACCCGGCGCCTGCAGGAAGCAGTCGACCAGGGCATCACCCAGCCTCGCGTGGTCATGCAGCGTGTGCCGGGGGAAATCGAGGGCGCGATCAGCAAGAACCCGACGAAGAGCGGTTTCTACGAACCGTTCAGGCACATGCCACCGAGCATCCCGGCCGCCGAACAGGCCAGGCTGCGCGCCGAGGCGAAACAGGCCATTACGCAGGTGGTCAATCCGGCGTACGAAAAATTCGATGCCTTTTTCAAGACCGTCTACCTGCCGCACGCCCGCACCCGGGTCGGCGTCTCCAGCCTGCCGAACGGCAAGGCGTATTACACCTACCTGGTCAGGCATTTCACCACCACCGACATGACGCCGGAACAGGTCCACCAGTTGGGGCTGAAACAGGTCGCACGGCTTCGCGGCAAGATGCAGGCACTGTTCAAGAAGATCGGCTTCAAGGGCAGTTACCGGGACTTCCTGCACTACCTGCGCACCAGCCCCAGGTTCTACTACAAGGACCCCGAGGCGCTGCTCGAGGCCTACCGCGCCGCCACCAAGCGCGTGGACCCCAACCTCGTGAAAATCGCCGGCACCTGGCTGCTGCCGCGCGTGCCCTACGGCGTGCGCCCCATCCCCAAGGCGCTCGCGCCCAACACCTATCCCGCCTATTCGGTGCCGCCCGCCGGGGACGGCAGCGTGGCGGGCTATGTCGGAGTAAACCTCTACAAGCCCGAGACCCGGCCAAAATACGATATCCAGGTACTCATGTGCCACGAAGGCCGTCCAGGCCACCAGTTGCAGATCCCGGTGGCCGCCCAGCTCGACAACCTGCCGCCGTTCCGCCGCTTCGCCTACTACAACGTCTACGGTGAAGGCTGGGCGCTGTATGCCGAAACGCTATGCAACCAGCTCGGCCTCTATGACGATCCCTATTCCAGATTCGGCTACCTCAATTACCAGATGTGGCGCGCCGTGCGCCTGGTGGTGGACACCGGCATCCATTACTACGGCTGGAGCCGCAAAAAGGCCGTGCATTACATGCAGGACAACACCGCGCTTGCCGACCAGAACATCAATACCGAAGTGGACCGCTACATCGTCTGGCCCGGCCAGGCGCTGTCCTACATGATCGGCGAGCTGCACATCCTGAAATTGCGCGAGGAAGCAAAGCAGAAACTCGGCAGCAAGTATTCGTTGCGCGATTTCGACGACGTCGTGCTCGGCCAGGGCAGCCTGCCGATGGCCGTACTCACCACCGTGGTGCAGCGCTGGATCTCCAACACGCTCGCCGGCATGCCCGCCGATCAATTACCCTACGCGAGCAGGCCGCGCAGCCTCGGCAACGGCGCGGACGACAATGCGGGCGACCCTCCTGCCGTGGCTGCGGATCCCCCGGCCAACAAAGCCTCTGCCTCGCGCACGACCGCTTACCTGATTCAACAGGCGAAGTTGGAGAGCCCCACGGTATTGAAACTGGAATACAGCGCAGGCTACGCGCCCTGCTACGGAAAGCTGGGGCGCGTCGAGGTCGAGCAGGACACCAGGCAGGTGACGGTCACGCTGCACCGCGCCTACCCGCAATCGCCCGGCACCCAGCAGATGTGTCCGCAGTACCGCAAGCTGGAGTGGACGAGCATCGCGCTTGATGCGCCGCTCGGCAAGCGTGCGCTCGTCGACGGCTCTACCGGAAAGGCAATACCGATTCACGACTGATTCCCGGCCGCACCTCTCCTTGGTGCATCCGAATCCCGGTTCCCGACGTATACGGGACATGCATGACCTTTCGATCATGCATGTCCCGTTTTTTCAAAAGAGGTTCAAGCAATGAATACGTCGATGAAATCAGGTTTCGCGGCCGCCCTGACGGGGCTCGCCGCCGCCGCTCTGCTGGTCGCCGGCTGCGCCATGGGCAGCCAATCGAAGATGAACGATTCTTCGATGCAGGGGACGCCCATGAGCAACCAGTCCATGGGCACCAACCGCTTCGGCGGCCCGGTCTATGAAGGCAAGCCCGCGCTGGCCGTCACGGTAGCCCTGGTCGAAGCGGGCGGCGGCCCCGCGCATTTCTCCCTCGTGACCGCGCTCAACCACATGCTCGGCAAGAAGACGGTCAATGCCGAAGTCGCAAAACTCAGCAAGCAGTACGGCAGCCACCGGGTGCATGCCTGGGTCGAGGTGATGGACTTCTATGTCGCCGACACCCTGAAGATCGTCAAGGCCAAGGGCATCACCCTGCCCCCGCCAGCAAAACTCTCGGGCGTCGAGCTTGCCAGGACTCTGGTCAAGGTCGGCACCGACAAGGACGGCGTGTTCCGGGCCGGGTTGATGTTCGACCACGCCGTGTCGCATCCCATCCACATGCAGTTGATGAACGATGCCGATACCAAGTACGGCGCCCGGTGGGATGCCAATGCGCATGCCATGACCAACCAGGCCTTTTATGACGTGGCGCAAGCCCTGGGAGACAAGCGCGTCAAGCTCTCCCCGTACCACCAATAAGCACGAAGAGTCCCCCCGCTCCAAGGCGTCGGCGGCAGCCGGCGCCTTTTTACATGCACATTCCCGGCATGGCTCTGCTTGACAGGGTGTAATATAGTGTTATAGTTAACTACAACAGACTCAGATGCTCCCGATGCGCCTACTTGTTGGTCTCTTGTTGTCACTCTTCGCCCTCGCCGGCACATCGCCCCTGCTGGCGGCAACGCCCGCCCCGGCACACGCAGCGCTTCCCGTCATTCCGGACCTGTCGCCCTGGGTTGGCGCACACGGCCGGCCCGGGCCCGCGGGCTGGCGTCACGCCAGACAGGTACCGATCTCCTATGAAATACAGCCGGGACACAACCTGCCAGCGCCGGTCGCGACAACCGTCGCCGTCGGTTATACGCACAAGGCCCTGTGGCTGCGCTTCACGGCCAGTGATCCGCACCCTGAAGACATCAGGATCAAATACCGTACCCGCGACAATTTCGACAACAACGACGACTACGTCGGCTTGATCTTCAGCCCCTTCAACGACTCGCAATGGGCCTACGAATTCTTCTGCAACGCCGGCGGCACCGAACTGGATTCCTACCGTCAGCAGGGCAACGAATACAACTCCTTCGACGCCATCTGGTCCTGCCACGCGCACCGGACCCCGAGCGGCTACGTGGTGATAATGGAAATCCCCCTCAACTCGATCAAGTTTCCGCACAAGGACCAGCCGCAACACTGGCGCATGATCTTTTTCAGGAACTGGGCGCGGAGCGTACGTCACCAGATCGATGATATGCATTTCGATTTCAACAACAATTGCCTGCTGTGCCAGGCTCAGGTCTTCCGCACCGCGACACCTGTCCGGTCCCACGGCACCAACCTGCAGATTATCCCGGCGGCCACGATCCAGCAGACGGACCAGCGCCCCGATCCCGCTTCCGGCCTGCAGGACGGAAACCCTGAACTCAAGGGTGGCCTCGATGCCCGCTGGACCATTCGTCCCGACCTGGAATGGTCGGCCACTATCAACCCGACCTTCTCCGAAGTCGCCCCGGATGTGCTGCAACCCACCTTCAACCGCCGATTCGCGATCAACTATCCCGAGAACCGCCCCTTCTTCAAGCAGGGCACCTGGGTATTCAACACGCCCGGCGATCTCGTCGACACGCGCCAGATCGCGGACCCCGACTGGGCGACCAAGTTGATCGGCCAGATCAACGCCCACGCCATGGGTGCTCTGGCCGCCAACGATTCTGTGACCAATATACTGCTCCCGGGCCAGCAATCATCCCAGTTGCAGTCATTCGACTTCAATACCCGCGACGCCCTCCTGCGCTACCGCTACGACGGTTCCGGCGATACGTCCGTGGGCGTACTGGCCACCGGCCGCCAGGGCGGCGGCTACGACAACGGCGTGCTCGCCTTCGACAGCAACTGGAAGATCGATGCGAGTGATTCGATCACCGCCCAGGTGGTGCACTCCACCACCGCCTACCCCCAGCAGGTTGCAACGGCATTCGGCATCCAACCCGGTACAGTGACCGGCAACGCCTGGATTATCAACGCCGCCCGCACCCGCTCGAACTATGTCACCACGCTCCAGCTCAGCCATGTCGATCCGGGCTTCCGGGCCGATCTCGGCCTGGTGCCGCAAGTCGGCTACACCGAAGTCAAGCCCACGTACGAATACGACTGGTACTCAAACACCGCGTGGTGGAACAACGGCGGTTTCGGCGCCTATTACGACTGGATCCATGCCAGTAACGGCGGCCCCGTGCTCGATCGCAAGATCACACCCTTTGCCTTCGTGCACGCCGTGGACCAGAGCCATTTCATCTTTTATGCGAGCCATGAGGATCAGTATTTCTCCGGCCGCACCTTCAGTCTCAACGATTACGAACTGGATGCCAGCGCGCAGCCCCTGAGCTGGCTGCAGGGCGAGGTAGACATCATCGGCGGCGACGGCGTGGACTATACCGGCGTGCGCAAGGGCGGCCTGCTCTCGATCGCGCCCTCGTTCTCGCTGACCCCCGGCAGCCATTTCGAGGCACAGCTGGTCGGCAACTTCGAACGGCTCAACGTGGCGGGGGGGCGCCTGTACACGGCGGATCTCTACGACCTGCGGGTAGCCTGGCACTTCAACGCCCAACTGTTCGTCAGGGCTATCGCGCAGGAGCAGAACATCCGGCGCAACGTCGCCCTGTATCCGCCGGGAACATCCAGCCAGAGTCGATCCGTGGCCTCCCAGTGGCTGCTCGGTTACGTGCTCAACCCTTTCACCGCGTTCTATGCCGGATATTCCAACGGCTACCTGGGAACCGGGAACACGGGGCTGCAGACACAGCAACGCACGCTGTTCATCAAGCTGAGCTATGACTTCCAGACCTGAGGTGGCGGGTCAGATACTGGCAATCGGTGCCGTATAGACCACCGGTCCCGTGGGCTGTCCGGTGGGCGAGCCGCCGGCAGGCTCGACGCTGACTGCCAGGCCGTCGGCTGACTTGAGCGCCGCCAGCATTGTTGCGCTCAGCGCCTCGCTCGCTCTGCCCGCGGCCGGCAGCAGCCCCAGCGAGATCGGCTTGGCTCCATGGCCCGGCAGCATCCACAATTCATAACTCTTGCCCGCCGGAGGCGACACCCGGCCCACGGCCCGCATCTGCATGTGCTTGTCGTGGACCGTGATGACCCATTGCGGCGAGCCCCGGGTAGTGGAAATCACGGCCACCTGTCCTGGCGTTGGCATCATCGCCGGGCGTGAGAGGTAAAGACCGAGCACTACCAGGAACGCCGCGGCCGCCACCCCGGCCAGCACAAACCCGCTGTTCCCGAACCAGTCCGACAAGCGGCGGCGCGGACTGAGGCGTCCGGCGTCCGCCCGTACCTGCCGTGACACGCGTCGCCATACGCGGCGAGGCGGCTGGGCCGGCGCCACGGCCTGCGCCAGCGGCGCCAGACGATCTTCCCACCCGGCCACGGCACGCGCGTAATCGGGACGGCCCAGCAGCAGGCGCTCGAAGCGATCGCGTGCCCGCCCGCGCAACTGCCCCAGCACGTATTCGCCGGCCAGCAGATCGCGAAGTTCGGGGTGATCGTAATTCATGTTTCCAGGCAACGTTTAAGACTGATCAGGGCACGGCGTACCCAGCTCTTGGCCGTACCCAGTGGTGCCTTGAGCAGGGCGGCAATTTCTTCCTGTGTCCGGCCCTGGAAATAAGCCAGCACAACGCTCGAACGCTGCTCGCTGGACAGGGCATCCAGGCAACGGCGCAGGCGGCGATATTCGGCCAGGCTGCGTGGCACCTCACTCGCATCCGCCTCGCCGGCGACCCGGGCATCGCTCATCTGCAGCAAGTCCTCGGGCTCCACGTTGACCTCGCGCCGGTTACGGCGCAGCATGTCCAGGGCCCGGTACCGGCCGATAGCCAACACCCATGTCGCCACCTTGCCGCGATCCGAACGGTATTCCGAGGCTTTACGCCAGACGCTGACGAATGTGTCCTGCAACGCCTCCTCCGCGAGGTCCTTTCGCTGGAGAATACGCAGCAGCAGTCCGAATAGTTGCGGAGAAAGCTCGGCATAGAGGCGTTCCAGCGCCGCCGCCTCGCCCCGGGCACAGCCCGCCATCCAGGCGACCAGCTTCGCTTCGTGTTGTTCGCGTTCCGCTTCTTCCACGCCGGGCGCCGGGATGATCAACCCCGTCATTCTTGCATATTCGACCGCCGCGATCCGCGGCGGCATGCCTTTGTTCTACCCCTTCGCGGCCAGTAACATCCCTGCCTTGCGCGCCACCAGGAGATGGCCCGTCTTGCGCGCGGACGTTTCCAGTGCCCTGACGCTCTTGCGCATGGCATCCGTCATTTCGCCGTGCGCCTGTATCTCGGCAAGTCTGTACCGGGCCCGGTACTCCAGCGTCGTCAGCCCCAGCTTCCCGGCCTGGCCAGCCGTTTTGCGCAAAGACTTCATCGCGGTTTGGCGATTACCCAGGCCGGCATTGATTTGCGCCACCAGGATGTCGAGCTTGAACCTGGCGTTTACGTTCTCGACACCCGGATACAGTTTTTCCACCGCCGCCAACTGCACTTTTGCTTCCGCGCGGTGGCCTTCCGTCAGCAGCGCCAGACCGAGAACGGCCCGTGCATGCGCCTCGTCCGTACCCGCCTTCTCGCCCTGGTAAGCCTTGACCGCCGACTGCGCCTGTGCCACGGCCTGCGCGGGATGATTGGCAAGCAGGGCAAGTTCAGCGAGATCGCGCTCGGTCTCCGCCACTTCGTTATGCATACCCTTGTTCCGGCGTATCGCAAGGGACTTCCGGTAGTTTTTGCGGGCGGAGTCGAGCTTGTCTTCCTGCACGTCGAGCCCGGCAAACGCCGCAAGCACGTTGGACATATCGGACTGGTTCTTCCCCTTTTTATATACGGCCATAGCCTCGTCCAGGGACTGTCGCGCCTTCTGCCATCGCCCCATGGTCGTGTAGTCGAGGCCGAGATTGAGCAGGAGATCACCCGTAAGCGCCTCGGCGCCGGCGGCACGCCGTATCGCAAGAGCCTTTTCATAGTTCTCGATCGCGCCCGTCATGTCGCCCTGGTAACCCTGGATCACAGCGATATTGTTCAGCAGGTAGGTCGAACTCAGCGTGCGGTGGGCTGCGGTGATCAACGGCAGCGCCAATTCATAGTATCGACGCGCATCCGAGAGCCGATTGCGCCGGTAGTAGATGTTGCCGATGTTGTTGAGTGCGGCGGCTTGCCAATACTGGTTGCCGACGCGCGCAAAATTCTTGTTGGCTTCCTCGAACGCCGAGATGGCTGCCTTGTAATCCCCCTTTCCGGCATAGGCATTGCCGATGCGTTCGAGCACGATGCCGATGTCGTTGGCATCGCCGCTCACCTTCTCGTAAAGATGCTGCGCACGGCCGAGGAAATCGAGCGCCTGGTCGTAGTGACCCTGCAAATCGGCGGAACGGCCCGAGCGGGACAGCGCGCGCGCCTCCAGAAGTATCGCACCGCGGTCTCGCGCCACGGTTACGGCCCGCGCCGCCGCGGCTGCGGCTTTACGATTGTCTCCCAACGTATCGGCGGCATCGGCTTCGGCCAGGTCCACGCGGGGGTCGTCACCGGCAGGCGGCGGCAGTTTGCGCATACGGCTTACTGTCTCCAGGGCCTCTTTCGGCTTGCCGGCCTTGACCTGCGCACGGGCGAGCAACAGCCCGTATTGAAGGTCGTCGGGGTAGAAAGTGAACAATGCGCGGTAATCTTCGACGGCCTGAGGCCATTCGTGCCCGGCTTCGCGGTACAGCCCATCTATCAGCAACCGCTGGGGACGGGCCAGACCGGCAGAGTTCTGGAGTGCCTTTTCCGCCGCTGTACGGGCATTCACCTCGTCGCCCAGGTCCATCCAGGTCTGGGCGAGGCTTACGTAGGCCAGCGGGAAATCCGGCTCCATCGCTATGACATTTTCCAGGGCCTTGCGCGCGCTCACCGGATCGCTGGAAGCCAGGGCCCGCAGCCCCTCCGCATATGCGCGCGCAGCCGCCGGCAACGCGGGAATGGTTGCGCGCACTTCGCTCGCCTGCAGATTGCTGAGCCCAGCGGCTCCCAGACGATTGCGCAGGCCGACGCCCAGCGAACGGACGAGAGCGAACAACTCGCCGCGTTTGCCTGTTTCGCTGAACGTCGCCACCGTATCGCCGCTCTCCGTATCGACAAGCCTGACGTCCACGCGCAAGGGTGCGGCATCGCCCCGCCCGAGCAGCAGGTAGGCGCCGGTGGCCACATAGTCCGTATCGAGGTTACTGCGAATGGCACGCAGCACACCACGGTTGAGCGCCGAGCCGCCCGCTGGCAAGTTGAACTCGCGCCGCACGCGGGCAACATCCATGGCCGGGGCTGCACGCAGTTGCCCGCCGGCCTCGAGATCGGTGCCCACCATTTCCGTGAGCGCCGTTCCAACCCAATCGACACCGCTGTCCCCGGACAGGTTCTGGAACCCGAGCACCGCAATGGCGGGCCGCCGGGACGCAGTCGTCTGCGTTGGATGCGATGTGCCGCCGAACAGACGCGGCCATGCCACGAAAATCGCAATCGCGGCCGCGGCCGCGACAAGTACTCCAGCGCCCGCTGCAAATAGCGGCCAGCGCCTGCGCCGTCCGGGTAACCGGCCTCCTGCTGCCGCGTCCGCCTCCTCCCACTCGACCGGGGCGACGAATCGGTAGCCCCTGCTGCGCACCGTTTCTATATACCGCGGTGAGGCACTGTCGTCATCCAGCGCCTTGCGCACAGCCCGCACGTTCCAGGAAAGATTGGTTTCCTCGACGACAGTCGTAGGCCACAACGCCTCGACCAGCTCTTCCCGGGTTTTCAGATGCCCAGCCGACTCGACCAGCAACCGGAGCAGGTTGAAGGCCTGCGGGGTAAGAGGCACGGGGTCGCCGTCACGCAACAGCAGGCACTCGTCCGGCAACAGCCGAAACGGCCCGAAAACATAAGCGCTCCCCTTGCTGCGCTCGCTGATTGTTATGCCTCCCATGGCGAATCCCACGTAAATACAATCGGATTCCAACGCAAATTAAATGCCGATTCCCGCGGAAAAGCAAATAGTTAATCCCGGTCAGCACGCCGCCCGGCGCCGGGCACTGTCAAAAATGGCACATGTATTCGCTCTCCGAGCGCGTAGGATAATTCGCACACTTGCTGCGCTATGCGTTGCTACGACGCTGCTTGGCGCCTGTCACTCACGCCATGGCACGCTGGCAGGATCTGCGGATCCCGGCATAGATCCCTGTGCTCTCGTTACTCAAGCCGATGCCGAGCAACTGCTCGGCATCCGGGTAAAACCCGCTGTCCGGCGCGACATCGTACTCATGGCGACCGGCCACCAATGCCGCTACACCGCCGCACCCACCGCCTCTTCTGCGGAGGCCGGCCAAAGCATCGAACTCACGGTCTACGACAACGCATCCATCCGCGCCCATGACCCGATGTTCAAAAACGCAGGTGATTACTTCCGACGCGAAATGAATGCATTGCGCCACTCGGGCACGACGCTGATGCCGGTACCCGGACTGGGAGAAAAAGCCTATTGGCAACCCGGCACCGACCTGCTGCACGTGCTCGACCGTGGCGTCTACATCTTGCTCGAAGTCAATATTCATTTCACCTCCTCCAAGACCGGCGGAACCAAAAGACAACTACGGGAAACAGCCACGCAGGCCGCCGAAATCGACCTGGCCCGCAACACGATCCTGCCGCGTCTGCGGCCTTCGTCCTTTATCTCAACTCACCAAGAGCCGCTAGCCGGCACAGGAGCGCATTCGTCATGAAACTCAAGCATCTATTCGTCATACTCGCCATCGGGGGCTTTCCGGTTACGGTAGCGGCCCATTCGACATCGCCGCACACCGTCAACGTGACCTTCACGGTCAACAGCGTCGCCGACAGCGTCGATGCCAACCCCGGCGACGGCCTATGCCAGGATCTCAGCGGCCAATGCTCGTTGCGCGCCGCCATCATGGAGGCCAACGCGCTGGCCGGGCCCGACACCATCGTCTTCGACCCCATCACGGATGGCCAGCCGCAGTTGTTGCAGTTACACGGAGCCGGTGAAGACGGCGGGGCGACCGGCGACCTCGACATCACCGAGGGACTGACGATCACCGGCAACGGCACCGACAAGACGATCATCGATGGCGATGCCGCGGATCGTGTCTTCGACATACACCCGGCCTCGGGCACGATCATCGTGCAAATCGATGACCTTGCGGCGCAGAACGGAGCCGGCGTAATCAACGGAGGCGGAATTCAAGTCCACAACGCCACACTCACGCTCAACGGCGACCTGCTCGAGCAGAACCAGGCCACGAACATAAGCGGCGGAGCATACGGCGGGGCCATTTACGCCGATGGTGCCAGTCTCACCCTCGACCACACAACGTTGGACGGCAACGCCGTTTCCGCCTCGAACCGAGCCGCGGGGGGCGGTATCGGCGCCTCCAACGCGAGCATTGTCCAGGTACTGGACGGCAGCACCATCGCCAACAACGTCGCAGAAGCCGGCCCGAGCAACGACGCTCAGGGCGGTGGAATCTACTCGGCTGCCGGAAGCACCCTGACCGTTGACTCGAGCGCCGTACGCGGCAACGAAGCAAACAACGCAAACGCCAACGAAGCGGCCTACGGCGGGGGCATAGAGGCCTCCGGCGGCACTTATCTGGTCATCAACAGCGAGATCAGCAACAATACCGCACAGAGTACGACCTTCGCTTTCGGCGGCGGAATGGACGCCGAATTCCCCGGCGCGGATTCAGCACTGGTCGATACCACCGTCAGCGGCAACAAAGCTATCGCCAATCCCGGAAGCGCCTTCGGCGGCGGATTGAGTTTGGGCAGCAATGTAACAAGCATTACCGAGGCACTGGACAACGTCACCGTCGCCAACAACTCGGTCAGCTCCAACAGTGGAGGCGGTGGCGGCGTAAGTGTTTACAACAACGCCGACACCGTCTTGTTGAGCAACACGCTCGTCGCAAACAACCAGGATTCAAGCGCAAACGCCCCCGACTGCCTGGGCGCCAATGGAGGCATCCTGACTTCCGGCGGTTACAACCTGATCGGCGACGGCACGGGCTGTAATTTCGCGAACGCCACCGGCGACCAGATTGGATCGGGAACCGCTCCGATAGACCCACTGCTCGACACACTCGCCGACAATGGCGGCAAGACGCAGACGCTGGCGCTGCTCGCCGGCAGTCCCGCCGTGGACGCAGGTAACCCGGCGGGCTGCACCGACGCCTCCGGTTCGCCTCTCACCCGCGACCAGCGCAACTACCCGCGTCCCGAGGACGGCAACGCCAGCGGCACGGCAGTGTGCGACATTGGTGCCTACGAACGCGCCGCCGATACCCCGCCGAGCGCGAGCGACTCTTCGCTGACCGTCACGAAAAACACGGCGGCGAACGGCACGCTTTCGGCCAATGATTCCGACGGGGACGCACTGGTCTTCGCCATCGCCTCCCAGCCCGCCCACGGCACGCTGACCCTCAAAAACTCTGTAACCGGCGCGTTCACCTACACGCCGGACCAGGGCTACACCGGCAGCGACTCGTTTACCTTCAACGCCAATGACGGCTTCGTCGACTCCAACACCGCGACCGAATCGATCACCGTCAAGGCGGCGGCCAACAGTGGTGGCGGCGGCGGAAGTTCCGCGCCACTGGTGCTGCTCGGCCTGCTGTTACTGGCCCTGGTGCCCTGGTGGCTGCGCCGCCGGGACATTAATTCCGATTCCAATCAATCCCCGGGGGGCCTCCGGATGAAACCCGGGTTGCCAATGGCGGCCTGCGCCGCACTCATGCTCGGCCTGTTCACATCGCCTGCATTAGCCGCGCCCGGCGATATCGACACCACCTTCAACGGCGGCATACCGGCCGTCCTTGATTTGAATCCCACCGGAGAAGTGCGAGCCTACAACGCTGCGGTCAATCCGATTAACGGCGACATCCTGTGGTCGGGCTACGTTCTAACTCCGGTCAACGAGGGGGGCGCCATTACCGCCTACAAGCCGGACGGCACGCTCGATACCGCAGTGGGCGGTGGCAGCGGCGAAATCGAACTGACCGCGGATCAGGCAGGAATGTCCGGCGGCTCTCTGGACTTTTACGCGATCGCCGTGGATGGCCAGGGCCGGATCCTCGCCGCCGGCATAGTCTCCAGCTCTTCGGGCTACGCCATGGTGCTCGCGCGCTTCAAGCCCGACGGCACGCTCGATACCGGATTCGGAGCCGGCGGAACCGGCGTCCTGACCGATGGACTCAATACCGCCGCACTCGGTACCGGACTGTCGCTCACCGCCGATGGTCAAATCCTCGTAACCGGCAGCGCGGCCGATCCGGCCATCACCGAGGCGCAACTCACCGTCTGGCGTTTCAATCCCGACGGCACGGCCGATACGGGCTTCGGGGACCACGGACACATCCAGGTCCCCGGCATTGCCAACATAGGCCTGGTAGTTTGCTTCCCGGCCCTGCAGAACGATGGCGCGCTTATTGCAGGCTGCTCCTTCAGCAGCGACGGATCGTGGAAGATCACCCGGTTGAACCCCGACGCCTCGGTCGATACCGGCTTCGGCTCGAGCGGCTTCGTCACGGGCGGCGCCGGCTTGAGGCTCGAAGGCCTGGCCCTGGCGCCGGATGGCGGCTTTGTCGTCAGCGAACTCGACCAATCTTTCTCGCCGCCGCCCATCGGCCTGCGCCGCTATCTCTCCGACGGTTCCGTGGACTCCGGCTTCAATGGCGGCAGCCCGCTCGACTTCGGCACCCTGCCGGGACCGAGCGCCATGTTGCCGCTGGCGGTACAGCCCGACGGCAAGATCCTCGCCAGCGGCAACGGCGGCAGCAACAGTCTCGTAGTCGCACGCCTGCTCGCCGACGGCACGCTCGATTCCGGATTCGGCAATGCATCGGCCGGGATAAGCGCGATCGACTTCAACAGCATCAGCGGGAACAACTACACACCCGGGGCCACCGCACTCGTAATGCAGGGCGACGGCAAGATCGTCGCCTCTGGTTACGCCGATTCTTCGGCGGGCAGTAGTTACGCGGCCTTCGTCACCCGCCTCGACAACGACACCTTCAGCTTCACGCCCGACGCGTTCTCGTTCATGGACAAGACCGGCGTCAGCCTCAGCACGCTGATCACCTCCAACGCCATCAGCGTCTCCGGCCTGAGCAGTAACATCAGCGTCCCGGTCAGCGTGAGCGGCGGTGAATACAAGGTCAACAGCGGTGCCTGGACCAGC
>Ga0102952_1000352_pt1 | contig 18068 bp, 10 predicted proteins | sample SalPon2A_C_D1_MG_FD_78506 | JGI IMG/M metagenome (GOLD analysis project Ga0102952, IMG submission 78506) | Soil microbial communities from South San Francisco under conditions of wetland restoration - Salt Pond MetaG R2A_C_D1_MG | ecosystem: Environmental > Terrestrial > Soil > Wetlands | place... | reverse complement strand
GCGATCTCGGTCTGGAGGGCCTGAATGGAGTGCTCCCAGCCGCCGCCGAGCGAGCGGTACAGACGAATGACCTGCCGCGTCACCTCTGCCTCCGATCGCACGAGGTCGAAGTCGACCTCGAGTGCCCGACGTTCGGCGTCGAGCACGTCGAGAAAGGGCACCAGACCGCTCTCGTAGTTCTGCCGGACGAGGTTCGCGGTGTTCACAGCGGCATCCCGGGACTCCGCGAGATCGCGCCGCCGCAACTCCTGCTGGCCGTATCCGACCAGTGAGCGCTCGACGTCCTCCACCGCGAGGAGGATCGACTGTCGATACCGGGCGTACTGCGCGTCGACGCGGGCTTCGGCGGCCTCTGCCCGTGCCCGGAGTGCGCCCCCCCGGAAGATCGGCCACCGGATGGACGGCCCGATGGAGAAGAAGCCGCTCTGGGTCTCGAAGAGATCACCGAAACTCACGCTCTCGACCCCGCCAGCCCCGGTCAGGAAGAAGCGGGGATAGAGACCCGCCGTTGCGACACCGACGTCCGCCGTGGCCGCGTGCAGGCCACGTTCTGCGGCGCGGACATCCGGGCGGCGAAGGAGCAGCTCGGATGGAAGTCCGACTGGAACCAAGTCGCCCCGTACCACCAGCTCCGCCGAGCCCTCGAGCGAATCCGTGAGTTCACCGGGCATCCTGCCCGTGAGGACAGCAAGCCTGTAGGTCGCGATGTTGATGGCTGCGCGGAGCAGTGGCTCCTGTGCGGTCGTGCCAGCGAGTTGCGAGCGTGCTCCTTCCACGTCGAGCTCGGAAGCGATGCCGACGCCGAGCTGACTCCGGATCAGCGCCAGCGTCCGAGACTGGATCTCGATGTTGTGCTGGAGCACCGCGAGCTCTCGTTCGGCGCCGCGCAGGTCGGTGTACGCCAGGCCGACCTCAGCCGTGACCGCGACGAGAGCATCGGCGAGGCGCTCGTCCACTTCCTGAACCCGGGCCAAGGCGGCCTCCTTGTCGCGACGCACGGAGCCGAAGACGTCGATCTCCCAGCTCGCCTCGAGGCCCGTCTGGTACAAGTCGGTCTCGGCGTCCGCGAGGCCAGCTTCCGCAAGTGGCCCGACGAGCACTCCGTTCTCGCTCGCGCGCAGCCGGCTGTAGCTCGCATTGGCGTCGATGGAAGGCAGCGAACGGGAGCCAGCGATGCGACGCGCCGCTCGTGCCTCATGAACCGCCGCCACTGCGACACGGATGTCCTGGTTGCGGTGGACGGCGTCGTCAATCAGTCCCGTGAGGACCGGATCCTGGAAGGTTTCCCACCAGGCATCGGGTCCTTGGGTCTCGGACAACTGGAACGCGGGATTCCGAAACGCTGCAGGCATTTCAAGATCGGGGCGCCGGTAGTCCGGCCCGACCGCGCTGCAGGACATGAGGAACGCCACCGGAATGGTAGCAAGGACGGGCCATTGTGAAGGTTTCATACGAGGGCCCCCCCGGATTCGAGACGTGGCGCACTGTCGGTCACGCGTTGATCCTGATCGCCCGGGCTCACCCGGAACCAGATGGCGTAGAGCGCGGGAAGGAAGACGAGCGTCAACACCGTGCCAACAGCAGTGCCCCCGATCAGCACGTAGGCCATGGAGCCCCAGAACACGGAATGCGTGAGCGGAATGAAGGCAAGCACGGCGGCCAGTGCGGTCAGGATGACAGGCCGCGCCCTCTGGACGGTGGCCTCCACGATCGCGTGATAGGGATCCAGGCCATCCCCCTGATTGGAGTGGATCTGGCCGAGCAAGATCAGCGTGTTTCGCATCAGGATGCCCGATAGGCCGATCAGACCGAGAATGGCATTGAATCCAAACGGTTGATGGAACAAGAGCAGCGCCGCAACCGCGCCGATGAGTCCGAGCGGTCCGGTCAGCATCACCATCCACATGGCGGAGAAGGAGCGCACCTGGACAATGATGACGGTCAGCATGAGCAGCAACATGATCGGAAAGAGCGGAGCGAGTGCTGAGTTGGCCTTCTGCGCTTCCTCGATCGAACCCGCCATCTCGATGCGATAGCCTTCCGGCAGCGCCAGTCGAAGCGGAGCAAACTTGGCCCAAAGCTCTGTGGAGACGTCCGGCGGTTGCGTCGTCTCCGAGTTGTCGCCCCGCACAGTGATGGTGGGAACTCGGTCCCGCCGCTTGATGAGCGGATCTTCCGCTTGGATTTCGACCAGCCCCACCTGACTCAGGGGAATCGGCTGTCCACCCCGAGCAATGAGCGTGAAGTTCTCCAGTCTCTTCGGATCCAGTCGCTCTGGGCCGGCACTCCTCACGACGACACTCACCGCGCGAATGTTCTCCCGCATCTGAGTGATCGTTTGACCGTTCAGGAGGACCTGCAACTGCTGCGCCGCCTCTTGGGGCGAAAGTCCGATCAGTTCCAGCCGCTCCTGATCCAGGTCGAAGTGCAACTGGGGAACCCTTTCGCCCCAGTCCACGTTCACAGTGCGCAGGTTCGGATCGTTGAGCATGATCTCTTCCACGCTGCCGGCGATCTCCCGCAGCTTGACCGGATCCGGCCCCATCACCCGAAAGGCAACGGGGAAGGGCGAGTAGGGTCCGAACACCAGCTGAGTCGCGCGAATCCTCGCTTCCGGCGTCAGGCCATCGGCTGCCGCGCTGCGAAGGCGCAGTTTGAGGCGATCGCGCGCCTCCGCATTCGGCGTCAAGACCACGATCTTCGCAAAGGACGGGTCAGGAAGCTCCGGGTTGTAGGAGAAGAAGAACCGTGGCGCACCTGCTCCGACATAGGAGGTTACGATCTTCGCCTCGGATTGCTCGGACAACCACGATTCGATCTTCCCTGCCGCGGCGCTCGTCGTCTCGATGCTGGTTCCCAATGGAAGCTGGACCTCGACCAACAGTTCCGGTCGGTCCGAGTTCGGGAAGAACTGCTTCCTCACGACGACCATGCCGCTGCCCGCCATGAGGAACAGCCCCACGACAATTCCCGCCACCGTGTACTTCCTCCTCACGCACCTTGCGACCAGCCGGCGGAGTCGCTGGTATGCCGGAGTGGCGTAGATTCCCGCGTGGCCTCCCTCGACAGGTTGGATGTCGGGCAGGAGCTTCACGCCGAGGTAGGGAGTGATCACGACCGCCACGATCCATGAGGTGATCAATGAGAATCCGACGATCCAGAAGATGTTGCCGGCATACTCACCTGCGCTCGAGCGCGCGAACCCCACCGGCAAGAAGCCGATGACGGTGACGAGCGTCCCGGCAAGCATGGGCGCTGCGGTGTGGCTCCACGCATAGGCCGCGGCCCGGATGCGATCCATTCCCTCCTCCATCTTCACGACCATGGACTCGATGGCGATGATGGCATCATCCACGAGGAGCCCTAGCGAGATGATGAGCGCGCCCAGCGTGATCCGGTCAAACGCCCTGTCGGTGATCATCATCAGCACGAACACCGCGCCCAGGGTCAGCGGGATTGCCGCCACGACGACGATCCCGACCCTCCATCCAAGGCTCAGCAGGCTGACCAGCATCACCACGCCGACCGCCATGGCGAACTTGAGCATGAACTCGTTGACCGCCGAGCTGATGTTGACCGCCTGGTCGGTGATCTTCTCCATGCTGACGCCCAAAGGCAGGCCGGAGGAGATCCTGTCGCTCTCTGCGCGCAGCGCATCGCCCAATTCCAGCCCGTTCCAGCCCTCCCTCATCACGACACTCAGCAACAGGGCAGGCTCCCCGTTGTGCCGGACGGCAAAGGTTGCCGGATCTTCGTAGCCCCGCGTGATATCCGCGATGTCCGACAGTTTGAAGCTCCGCTTCCCGACGACGATCGGGGTGTCGGAGATCAAATCGAGATCGGCAAATGCTCCGTCGAGACGGACGAACACCTGTGTGCCATCCGTGTCGACCGACCCCGCTGGTGTCACCGTGTTCTGTCGCGCGAGAGCGGAGAAGATGTCGGCGGGAGAGATGCCCAGCGTCGTGAGCCTGGGGTAGGAGAACTCGACGAATACCCGCTCCTGCTGTTCCCCGACGATGTCTACTTTCTTGACTCCAGGAACGTGGAGGAACCTCTGCCGGAATTCCTCGGCGAGGCGGGTGAGCTTGCGCGGCGGCAGACCAGGAGCCTCGACCGAGTAGAGCGCGAACGAGACGTCAGAATACTCGTCGTTGACAAAGGGTCCCAGCGCGCCTCGCGGCAGCTTGCGGGCCTCGTCCCCCAGCTTCTTTCGGGCCTGATAGAACTGGTCGGGAACTTCCTCTGGGGGAGTCTTGTCAATGAGCCTCAGCGTCATCAACGCAAGCCCTGGCCGCGTGATCGTTTCCACGCAGTCATACCAGCGCAATTCCTGAAGTCTTTTCTCGAGCGGCTCCGCCACGAGGTCCTGCATCTCGCGGGCGGTTGCTCCGGGCCATACGGAGGTTACCGTGAGCACCTTGACAGTGAACGATGGGTCTTCCGCTCGTCCTAGCTGCACATAGGCATAGAGACCCGCACCTGCCGATGCCACGATGAGGAACAGCGTGATCGCGCGTTCCCGTACCGCCAGCGCGGAGAGGTTAATGCCGCCCATGGAACATCGCCTCTTCTTGGGCCAGCTCGACCGCCTGGCCCTCGTGCAGAAGGTGCGCTCCGAGAGCCACCACCTTCTCTCCAACCTCGATCCCATGAGAGACGACGATTTCCTCCTTGCCGATGGAGGCGAGCTGGACGAAGCGGAAGTTCACTTCCGACCTGTCGTTCACGATCCAGACGCCCGGCCCGCTCCCGCGATCACACATGGCCCCGACGGGCACCCGTACGGCCGAGTTGCCGGGGTCCTCGGGGGGGACCAATGTGATGGTGACCGTCGATCCTAGCGGCGCCGATGCGGCCTCACCCTCCAACACGTAGCGCGCTTCGAAGGTCCGGCTCTTCGGGTTCGCCGCATCGGAGAGCTGGCGCAACCGAGCCTGGTGTACCGAGTCCTGTCCATACAGCCGGGCCGAGGCGGTCGTTCCGAGAGCAGGTCGCACGCCTTCAGGCAGGTTGATCAAGGCCTCGCGGGGACCGGCTTGCGCCAACTGGATCACGGCTTGTCCTGCGACCACGACCTGGCCCGGTTCGCTCAACGTCCAGACGATCGTTCCATCGGCGTCAGCGAGCAGGGTGGCGTACTCGATGGAGTTGTGGCTGACTCTCGCCTCTGCCTCCGCCGCTTCCAGCAGTGCCATTGAGATGTCCAGCTCCGTCCGGGCCGCGTCATACCCCAGTCGCGATACCCCCCCGAACTCGACCGCCCCAGCGAACTTCGCTTCATCCGCCTTCGCTTGCGTGGATCTGGCCCGGGCCGCATCGACCGTTGCCTGTTGCGCCGCAAGAGCGAGCTCGAGGTCCAGCGAATCGAGCCGCATGAGGACCTGACCTTTGTGGACCCGCTGTCCAACATCTACGGAGCGCTCGAGGACCTTCCCCGCGACGCGGAACCCCAGGCTGCTTTGCACACGGGCTTCCACTGTCCCGGTGAAGGTCCGGCCATGCGCGCCGCTCTCCTTCACCTCGACGACCTGCACCGTCGGAGGCCGCACGCGCGGATCCTCTACCGGTGGCTTCGAGCACCCGCCTGCCATCGTCGCCATGGTCAGCCCGCCTGCGAGCAGACCAAGCCCGACCAGTTGTGTCCGGGGGCTCATGATTCCTCCCCTGTGGTTCGCGGCGGGTTGACGTCGCGCTGGCCAAGGAGCAGTTCCTTGACGGCCCGCGAGACATCACCGCGCAGTGTCGCTGAAGACTCTGAGTCCAGCGCTCGAGCGAGCATGACCGCCCCGGCCATGTGCGCGAAGGCGGACAGGGCCCTGCGCTCGGCCTCCTCGCGTTCGAACGGCAGACGGGGGCAGAGGCGCTCCAGCCTCCGCGCGAGACCCGCAACGAACGCCTCGCGGGCTCCCGAGCCCGCCCTCGCGACCTCGGGCATCAAGGACGGCATCGGGCACCCTTGCTCCGAGTGTTCGCAATGCGCATCGCTGAGATACGCCTCCACCCACGCCTCGACCCACGCCGCGCCCTGCAGCCCTTCAACCTGCGACTCGAGCCCATCGCCCGACTCGTCCGTGGCTTGCCGCACAGCCTCGGCGAAGAGGTCTTCCTTGCTCGGGAAGTGGGCGTAGAAGCCGCCGTGCGTCAGCCCGGCGTCGCGCATGACCTGGTTGACGCTCGTCTCGACGTACCCCTGGCGCCGGAAGCGCGCCGCGGCCGCCCTGAGGATGCGGCCCCTCGTCTTCGAGCCCTTGGTGTCCGTGGTGTCCGGCTGGTTCATATGATGAGTATCATCATATTTTCCAGGCGAGTCAAGCTGCCGCCTCGGTATTCTCCTCGCTCTCCCGGCCCAGCCTTGCTGTAACTACATTCTGCGTCTGGTCTTATGGAGAGCCCTTGAGGACCTGGAGCACTCCGATTCCCCGCCTGGTATGCCCGACTTGAACTCCATGGGGTGTGCCCCCACCCGGCACGCCAAGAAACACCGCCAGGCGCCCCCGGCCGGTCCGGGCCCCGGGTGGCCGGTGGCAACCAACGCCGCTCGACCGACCGCCAGGAGCCGTCCATCCCCCATCAGAGGAGGGCCATCGAGCGCTCCGCCGCCGAGCACGACCTCGAGCTGGCCCGCTACTTCGTCGACGACGCCATCAGCGGGACGAGCGCCGTCCCGCGTCCGGCCTTCCAGGAGATGGTCGGCCTGGTCCGGCAGGAGCGCCGGCCGTTCTCGTACGTCATCGTCTACGACGTCAAGCGCTTCGGCCGGCTCGACAACGACGAGGCCGGGTCCTACCGGCACAGGTGCGCAACGGGTCCGCCACCCGCCTGCGACCCCACCCCCGCTCACGGGCCAAAGAAAGAGGACCGCGGCCCGTCGGGGCTGCGGTCCTCTCTTGGAAGTGGTAGCGGGGGCCTCATGCGCTCGACAGCAGAGCCCCGGGCTCCCTGCCGTAGGGGAAACGGGTAAGTCCCTTGCTGACCGCCAACGACCATGGCTGTGCCCGGTGCCAGCCGTGCTCCCAGCGCGCGGGCGGCCCAGCCACAGCGCTCGTTCATGCTCGGAAGTCCCCTGCTTGCGACCGCTCCGGACTCTACGCTCGTTCCCCTACGCCGCAGCAGCCTTCGCCTCTCAGTCCCTCGACTCCCTCCTTCACCAGCCACGGCACCATGAGCAACGCGGCGCCGGGATCGGCCCACCACCATCCGACGGCCGCGTTCGCCCCGAGCCCCACGAGCAGCGTGAACGAGAGGTACGAGCACGCGAGAGTCTCCATGGCCTCGGCCCGCAACGCCGCGCTGCCGATCTCCCGAGCGGCGCGCAGCTTGCCCCACGAGACGAGCGGCATCAGGACCAGCGAGGCCACCGCGACGACGATTCCGAGCGTGCTCTCCTCCGGGACCGCGCGGCGCCAGAGCGTCCACCCGGCTTGCGCGGCCACGTAGAGCGCGAGGAACAGGAACGTGGAGCCCACGATCCGCTGGACGCGCCGTTCGGCAAGCTCCAGCTCGCGGCCGCGAGCCCCGCGGCTCTCGACCGTCAAGCGCCAGAGCAGCGCCACCGCGGCGATGCACTCGATGACGCTGTCCAGACCGAACCCGACGAGCGCGATGCTCTCCGCCTCGATTCCAGCCCAGAGCGCCAGGCCGGCCTCGACCACGTTGTACGCCATCGTCGCGATCACGAGCGCGAGCGCGGCCCTGCGCCAGCTCCGCACGCTTGCTCGCGGGGCCTCAGCCACTGGCTGTCGCCTTGACCGGACCGGACCGAGGTGTGCGCCGGCCGAAGAGCGTGTAGAGAGCCGGCAGCACCATCAGGGTCAGGACGTTGTCGGCCAGGACGCCGCCGATGACGACCGTCGCCAGGGGACGCTGCACCTCCGCGCCCACACCGGTGTTGAGCGCCATGGGCACGAAGCCCAGGGCGGCCACGAGCCCGGTCATCAGGATGGCGCGCAGGCGCAGGAGGCGCGTCTCCTCCACGGCGCGCTCCAGCTCGAGGCCGTCCTCGTCGATCTTGCGGCGGATCGTGGAGACGAGCACGAGGCCGTTCAGCATCGAGACCCCGGACACGGCGACGAACCCAACGCCGGCGGAGATCGTGAACGGCATGTCCCGCAGGGTGAGCGCAGCGATGCCGCCGAAGGTCGCGAAGGGGGCGCCGGTCGCGACGATCAGCGCGTCCCGGACCGTCCCCGTGCTGAGGAAGAGCAGGAAGAGGATCGCGCCGAGCGCGATCGGCACGATGATCGCGAGGCGCTTCGAGGCGCGCTCCAGGTGCTCGAACTGGCCGCCGAGACGCACGAAGTAGCCGGGCGGGAGCTCGACCTCGCGGGCGATGCGCTCCTCGGCCTCGTCGACGAAGCCCTTCAGGTCGCGGCCGCGCACGTTGGCCTGCACGACCACTCGGCGCTTCTGCCACTCCCTCGTGATCGTCGAGGGTCCTTCCACCTCCCGGATGCTCGCGAGCTCGGTGATCGGGACGCGCTGGCCGGAGCTCGTGGGGACGCGCAGCTCGCGGACGGCCGCCGGGTCGGCGCGGTAGCGCTCGTCGAGGCGCACGACGAGGTCGAAGCGCTGCTGGCCCTTGCGGATCTCGCCCACGCGGAGCTCGCCGAGCGCCGCGACGAGGTCGAGGACGTGCTGCGCGGAGATGCCGTGCCGGGAGAGGGCCTCGCGGTCCACCTCTACCTCCAGGACGGGCTGGCCGGTCACCTGCTCGGCGGTCACGTCCGCGGCGCCGGGGATCGCCTCGAGCACCGCCTGCACCTCGGCGGCCTTGGTTTTCAGCACGTCCAGGTCGTCGCCGAACACCTTCACGCCGAGGTCCGCCCGGATGCCCGCGGTCATCTCGTTGACGCGCATCTCGATCGGCTGGGTGAAGATCGCGCGCATGCCCGGCATCACCCCGAGCTCCGCTTGCATCGCGGCCGTCAGCTCCGCCTGGGTCTCCGCCCGCGTCCACTCCGAGCGTGGCTTCAGCGTCACGAACACGTCGGTGACCTCGAGTCCCATCGGGTCCGTGGCGACCTGGGCCGTGCCCGTCCGGCTCCAGACGTCGCGGATCTCGTCGGGGAACTCGTCCAGGAGCAGTCGCTCGAGCTCGGTGCCGTAGCGCACGGACTCGTCGAGGGCCACGCCGGAGAGACGCACCGTGTTGATCACGAGCGCCTCCTCGTAGAGCCTCGGGATGAAGGTGCTCCCGAGGCCGGAAGCCAGGAAGCCGCCGTATACGAGGACGAGGGCCCCGCCGGCCACCACGGAGCGAGGGAAGCGCAGCGCGACCCGCACGACCGGCCTGTACACCCACTGTGCGGCCCGCACGAGCGCGTTTTCGCGCTCGTCGCCGCGCAGCCGTCCCAGGCCGAAGCTCACGAGGACGGGGATCAGCGTGAGCGAGAAGACCAGCGAGCCGGAGAGGGCGAAGATCACCGTTAGGGCCATCGGCCTGAAGAGGCGCCCCTCGACCCCCTCGAGCAGCAGGATCGGAAGGTAGACGATGAGGATGATCAGCTCGCCGAACATGGTCGGCTTGCGGACCTCCAGCGTCGCGTCGCGGACGACGTCCAGCGTCGGGCGCGTTCCGCCCTCCTTGCCGAGCCGGCGCACGCAGTTCTCGACGATGATGACCGAGCTGTCGACCACCAGGCCGAAGTCGATCGCCCCCAAGCTGAGCAGGCTCGCCGAGATCCCGAAGCGCAGCATAGCGTTGAACGAGAACAGCATCGCCAGGGGGATCGCGACGGCCACGATCAGCCCGGCGCGCAGGTTTCCCAGGAAGACGAACAGCACGGCGATCACCAGCAGGGCGCCCTCGAGCAGGTTCTTCTTCACCGTGCCGATGACGCGGTCGACGAGCTCGGTGCGGTCGTAGAGGATCTCGACGCGCACGTCGTCCGGCAGGCTCGCGCTCGCCTCCTCGAGCCGCTCCCGCAGCCGGCTCGTCACCTCGTGGCTGTTCCCCCCCATGAGCATGAAGCCCAGGCCGAGGACGATCTCGCCCTCGCCGCCGGCCGTTACCGCGCCACGGCGGATCTGGTGGCCGAGCCGCACGTCTCCGATGTCCCGGATCCTCACCGGGATCCCCCCGTGCTCGGCGACGACGATGCCCTCGAGCTCGTCCAGGTCCCGCGCCAGGCCGATGCCGTGGACCAGGTGCAGCTCGCCCGCCGAGGAGATGACCCCGCCGCCGACGTTTTCGTTGTTCTGCCGGAGGGCCTCGACGACGTCGTCCAGCGTCAGCTCGTGCTCGAGCAGGCGCAGCGGATCGACGACCACGTGGTACTGCTGTCTTCGCCCGCCCCAGGTGTTGACCTCCGCGACGCCGGGCACCGTCAGGAGCTGGGGACGGAGCACCCAGTCGTGCAGGGTCGTCAGCTCGGCGAGCCCCCTGGTCTCGCTCAGGAGGGCGTAGTGGAGGACCTCTCCCAGGCCCGTCGCCACCGGTCCCATCTGCGGCCGCGGCAGCCCCTCGGGCATATCGACGGCCTGCAGGCGCTCACCGATGAGCTGCCGCGCGAAGTAGACGTCGACGTCGTCCTCGAAGATCGCCACGACCTGCGAAAGGCCGAACTTCGAGATGGAGCGCACCTCGACCAAGCCGGGGAGCCCCCCGATGGCCTGCTCGACGGGGAAGGTGATCTGCTGCTCGATCTCCGTCGGGTTCAGCGACGGCGCGTTCGTGTTGATCTGGACCTGGACCGGCGTCGTGTCCGGGAACGCGTCGATGGGCAACCGCGCCAAGGCCGCGAAGCCGCTGGCGACGACGAGCGCCGACAGGACCAGGACGATGAGACGGTTCCGGAGGGACCAGGCTACGATGGCGTCGAACATGGGGGCGTCGAGCTTGCGGCGGCCGGCTCGCTACTGAGCCAGGTGGTCGACCTCGCAGCAGCCGGCGCCGATGCTGCCCTTCTGCAGCTCGGTCTTCAGGATGAAGCTCCCCTGCGTCACGACCGTCTCGCCGCCGCTCAGCCCTTCGAGCACCTCGTAGTGCTCGCCGGCGTCGTAGCCGAGACGCAGCTTGCGCGGGACGAACTCCGTCGAGGAGGTCCGCTCGAAGGCGACATTGCAGCAGCCCTCCCACTGGACCGCCGCCTTCGGGACGAAGACCGCCTCCTGGTCGTCGCGGGTCACGACACGGCCGGTGGCGAAGCTGCGCGCGCGCAGGTGCCCTTCGGGGTTCTCGAACTCCGCGCGTACCTTCACGTTGCGGGTGTGCGGGTCGACCTCACTGCTGATCCAGGTCACGCGTCCGCCGTGAGTCTCGCCTTCCCAGCCCTCCACGGAGAGCAGGACGGGGCGTCCGACCTCCACGAAGCGGACGTCCGCCTGGTCGACGTCGAGGATCACCCACATGCGGGACGTGTCCGCCACGGAGACGATCGGCGTTCCCTCGCTGGCCAGCTCGCCGAGGACCGCCTCGAGACCCACCACGGTGCCGGCGAACGGGGCGCGGACGGCCAGCTGCGAGGAGGTGTCCTCGTTCGCCTTCACCTCGTCGATCTCCTCGGACGTCAGCCCCAGATTGGCGAGCCGGCGCTCCGCGGCCGCGAGCGCGATCCGGCTCTCGGCGAGCAGGGTCTCGGCCTCCAGGGCATCGCGCTCCGTCGCGAGCGATTTCTCCAGGAGACCCCGCTCGCGCTCGCTGTTGCGCTCCCAGAGCTCGACCCGAGCCAGCGCCTGAAGCAGGTCCGCTTTGGCCATTCCGAGATCGGCACAGTCCAGGACCACGAGCGTCTCGCCGGCCTCGACCGCGGCCCCGAAGTCGTGGCGCACCTCGACGATCGTGCCGGCGGCGCGGGGCGCGAGGCGCGCGTGCGCCCGCGAGTCGTACTCCACGGTCGCCGGCGCCTCGAGCGTCCGGCGGAGCTTGGCGCGCTGCACCTCTTCCGTACGCAGCCCCACGCGCTCCGCCACCTCCGCTCCGGCGAACCGCACGATGCTCGCGTCGGTGGAGCACGCGAGAGACGACGGACGCCGGTAGCGCGGAGTCTCGACCGTGCCCACGGCGATCTCGGGGGTCGGGTCGCCGGCACCCGGCTCCGCTCTTGACGACTTGTACTTCTCGAACTTCTCCAGCGCTCCGGGGCTGCAGGTCTCGCACTGGGACTCGGGCAGCCCGTGCTCGCCGCACCAGTCCCCCTCGTCGCGGAAGCCCTGCTCGAGGTCGTCGCGGCACCTCGTGCAGACGGCCTCGGGAACTCCGTGGCCGTTGCAGAAGCCCATCGACTCGAGCAAGGACGGCGAGCAGAAGGGACAGTCCGTCACCGAGTGCTTCGAGCAGGGTCCCTCTGGTTCTGGGGACGACGGCGCCTGGCTCACCTCGGACTTCCACTTGTCGAGGACACCCGGGTTGCAGGCCTCGCACTGGGACTCCGGCAGTCCGTGACCGCCGCACCAGTCGCCGGCCGCGCGGTAGGCCGCCTCGAGGTCTCCGCGACAGCGTGTGCAGATCGCCTCGGGCACGCCGTGCTCGCTACAGAAGCCCATCGTGTCGAGCAGGGTCGGGTCGCAGAACGGGCAGTCCGCGATGGCGTGCTCCTCGCAGGAGGCCGACACCGACGAAGCACTCGCCGGGGGGTCGCTCGCTGTGCGGTCGCACGCCGCCAAGCCGAGGGCCGCGGCGAGGATCGTCATCGCGGCGAGTCTTCCGTGGATTGCTTTCATGGTTGCTGGCCTCCTTCCGAGGCCCGATCGAAGAGGGTCTCTCGTGGGGTTCCGGTGGCGCGCTCGACGTCGGACAGGGCCGCGGCGACCTGCTCCAGCCGTCGAACGTAGTTCTGCCTGGCGCCGAGCACCTGACGCTGGGCCTCGATCACGGGCAGGATCGTCGTCTTGCCGACCCGGTAGCTCTCCCGCGCTTGCTCGAGCGTCTCCTCGGCGCGCGCCAGGACCTCGTCACGGTAGATCGCGAGAGTATCGAAGGCGGCGCGCATCCGGGCCTCTGCGGAGCGCACCTCCCGGGTCGCTTCGATGGCGAGCGCCGTCCGGATCTTGGTGCGGCGACGAACCTCCTCCGAAGCCTTGGCGACCTGCGCCTGGTTCTGGTCGAAGAGCGGCAGCTCGAGACGAACGCCCGGCCCCAGGCTCCAGTCGCCGTCCTTCTCGGCGCCGAGCCCCACGTCGACCTTCTGCCACACGAGACCGCGTTGACGCTCGCGCGGGCCGAGGCGGCGCGGAGGTCGAGCCGCCGTTCGACGGCGATCCGCTCGAGCTTCTCGACCGGGGGCAGAGCCCGGGACGACGGCTCGGGGAGCTGGCCGAGGCGCAGGTCGAGGTCTGCGGGCAGGCCGAGCAGCGCCTTGAGTCGGCGCGCCGCTTCCCCGGAGAAGAGTTCCGCGTCGCGCAGCGCCACGGCCGTGGCGGACGTCTCCAGGCGCGCCAGGTTCGCGTCGATGGCCGTCGTCGCCGCGGCCTCGAGCCGAGCCTCCGCGAGCCCGACCAGGTTCTCCGCGATCGCGCGGTTCTGTGCGGCGATCTCGACGAGGCTCCGCGAGGTGACCGTCTCGATGTAGGCGACGCGGATCTCGGCGGCGAGCAGCGCGGCCTCGTGGGCGAGCTGGAGGATGCGTGCCTCGAGCGCCTGTTCGGCAACGCGCTCGCGGTCCGGAACCTGCCACAGGTCGAGCAGGCTGCCGAAGAGGGCCCCCTCGAAGCCGGTCCCGCCGCCGGACGTGGGAAAGCGCAGGACCGCGTTCAGCGAGGGGTTCGTGAGGAGCCCGGCTTGCACGCGATCGGCGCTCGCCATCCCGACGCCGTGGAACGAGGCCTGGAGGACGGGGCTGTTCAGCAGGCCGAGCTCCACGGCCTCCGTGAGCTCGAGTCCGTCCTCGAGCAGCTCGGACACGCGCGCGCCGAGTCGATCGGGTTCTGCATCCGGCTGGAAGACACTCGCGGCGCCGGTCGCGCGGCGGATCTCCTCCGCCGCCCGGTCGTAGTCCGGACCGGGGTCCACGGAGCGGCACCCCGCGACCAGGAGGAGCACGCCGGTGCCCAGGGCAGAACTAGCTCGAGACCGCACCATGGAGCTTCTCCGAAACGGTGTAGGTCAGCTCGAGCCAGAACGGATCCGCGATCCGGTAGTAGGCCAGCTTGCCCTGCGTCCGGAACTCGACGGCTCCGAGCCGCCGCAGCTCCTTGAGCTGCGCCGAGGTCCCCGACAGCGAGATCCCCAGGACGTGCGCCAGGTCGCAGACGCACAGCTCGCGTCCCTCGAGCGCCCTCAGGACCCGCAGGCGGCCTGAGTGCGCGAGGACCTTGATCGCCTCGGCGATGGCCCTCGACTCCTCCTCCGACGGGAGCGCCGCCCGGGCCTCGGCCGCCCGGGGACCGTCGATGCAGTCGACCTCGCAGATTCCTTCGCTGACGCGGCGCTTTCTCATGGGGCGTCGTTCCATCATTTCGTGAATCGACGCCTTGAGGCTAGGACTTGAGCCCGGCTCGATCAAGGCGGCACGGCGGCTCGGCCCCCCGAGGGGCCTTCCGGAGCCCGCAGGGGGAGCACTATTCCGGGATGCCGAAGTCGTCGTGCACGGCGACGGAAGCGAACTCGATGGTCGCTCCGCCCGTGCCCGGGATCCGCCACCAGTGCAGCCGGCGCGCGGAGGGCGACTTGATCTGGAGTGCGCAGCGCCAGGCCTTGGCACCGTCCCGCCCGCGCGTGCGCTGCCTCGACCCACCCGTGGATTCCCCCAGGGGATGCACCTCGCGCCCGTCGACCTCGTGGGCTCTTTCGCAGGCGACCTGTACGGCGACCTCGACGATCTTCTCGACGCTGATGCCTTGCAGGCCGCGGGCGCTCGCCAGGAACTCGGAGCCGACACGCATCGCAAGGAGCGGTCGCCCCAGCCGCTCTCCCTCGCCGACCCGGCGTGCGTAGGCGGCCCGCACGGCCCGGAGGAACGCGCGCTCGTCCGAGAGCGGATCGAGCTCGACGGAGGCACGGCGCTCCAGGTCGTCGAACCGGCCCTCGAGGCTCTTGTACTCGCGGCGCAAGTCGGTCAAGGACCGACGGAGTGCCGCGCGGTCCTCGTTCGCCGCTGTGAGCTCCTGCTCGAGCTGATCGATGCGTTCCTCGCGTTCGTCGCGCTGCTCCCGGAAGGCGACGCCCGCCCGCTCGAGGAAGGCCGGCCAGTCGAACGGCTTCCCTCCGGGCACGAGAGAGGGCAGAGGTCCTGGCGCTCCGTTGGCGATCCGCGCCGCTTTCACGGAGAGCTGGGCCCGCCCGACGGCCGCGTCGAGATCGAGGATCTGCACCAGGATCAGCTCGTCGATCGCCAGGAAGTCACCGATGTCGCGAACGTAGGTGTGATCGACCTCCGCCAACCCGACGATCCCCTTCGCCCCGGGAAGGAGCTCGACCAGCGCGTACCTGTCCTTGATCGCCACGACCCGTCCCTGGACCACGTCTCCGTTCCGAAGCGCCTCTCCGACGAGGGACCACGGAGACGGGAGCTTTCCGCAGAGCGAGCAGGGAGCAGGCCCTCGGTCCGACGACCAGCCTGCCGCCCTCGATACGGTGATCTCCTGACCCACCCGGAGGCACACCGCCACGGCCTCCAGGGGGATGTCCGCATCGACGACTCGCCCTCGGGCCCCGTCCGCGTCCTCGATGAGGATCTCGTCCGCGGCCGAGGTCACCACCACCGTCACGGTTTCCGGCTTCTCCGGCGGCGGGGCTGCCGCGGGTCGCGTGCTGACCAAGCCGCGGCTCTCGGAGCTCGTTCGGGGACGCGCTCTGCGGCGCAGCTCGCTCTCCAGGGCCGCCACTCTGCGCTGCCCCTCCTCCTCCGACCGGAGCAGGTAGAGCTTGTGGTCGTAAGGATCCGACTCGCGCGTGAGGCCCGGCCACCAAACGCGCAACGCGCCGCCGTACACGTCCAGACGATCCGGCAGCGCATCCGCGAGCTCCCAGGTCGCGTCGCCCGTCTCGAGCGCGACCACGTCCGCCCACTCCCCGATCCTCTGCTCGACGGTGCTGGGGTCGATCCAGAAGCGGCCGGTGGACGGCTGTGTCGTCAGCGCGACCACCGGCCTCTTCCGCTCCGAACTCAGGAGCACGGAGCAGACCCAGTCGCCGATCTCGGATGGCTGGAGGGACTTCACGTCGCGCTGGGGGAGCCTCATGGGATCCGATGGGCTCTCGTCGAGATCAACTGCCCCTCCATCATGACCTCGACCGCTTGCGGCGGACGATCGGCTTCCCCTCGAGGCCGTCGAGCACATCCATCAAGCGCGGCTTCCTTCGATGGGACTCCCGGACTTCGGCGAGGATCCCGGGCCATTCGCTTGAGCGGCCCGAAGCATCAAGGGTCTCCCGAACGCGTCGCAGCAGGCCACCGGCCTCCGCGTAAGCGTTCGGGTTTGCCCGGTCGATGAGCCGCTCCGCCGCCGCACGGTAGATCTCGATGGCGCGCTCCGGGTGCGTCGAAGCCACCGCGCGCGCGACTCTCAGCTCCGCGTCGTCCGAACGCCGGAGACCGGCGCGGCCGCGCGGCGAGAGCCGGTCGTGCCACCGCAGGACGTCGTCGGGCCGACCCTCATGGATCGCGAGGTCCCGCAGCACGTCCCAGTGCTTGGTGGGAGCGCGACCGTCGTCCCCCCGCTCCCGACACGGGAGGTTCGTCGAGGGAAGCGGCCACGCGGCGGATCTGGCTGGACGCTTCCCCGTCTCGAGGAAGCACAGGGCCGCCTTGCGCACGTCTCCCTCGCTGCCTGCCTTTTTCGAGGCAGCCAGCAGGCTCTCGAGCCGCGAGACGTCCGGGCGCTCGAAGAACCGCTCCGCTTCGTAGGCAGCGACGAGGGGCCACTGCCGGCGGCGGCGCGCCAACTCCGACAGGATCGTGTGCAGCCTCGATGCCGTTCCGGGCTGCTCCTGCAGGACGGCGGCGTAGCCACGCTCCGCCCACTCCCGGGCCTCGTCGAGGCGCTTCGCCTCGATCATCCTCCGCACCAGTCGCTCGTAGCTCCCATTGCGCGAGGCCTCGTCCTCGCAGACCTGGAGCGCCTCCGCCTCCCGTCCGGCGGCGTCGAGAGCGGACACCAGCCAATTGCTCGTGCGTTCCTGGTGATACCGGGTATGGAAGTCCTGCCCCACCGATGCAGCGTGAAGATCCACGCGCCGCGTCAAGGCATCGGCCACGGCCGACCACGTGCGCTGGCTCCACTTGCGGTCCGCGATGCGCGCGATCCCGTCGGCCAGCCCGAAGTCGTCCGCCAGCGACATGTCGATCGCGACCAGGATCTTGTCGGGATCCGGAAGCGAGGACTGGAGCAGCGCGCGGGACACGACGGACAGGCAGTCGGCGATCGCCATGCCCGTCTCCCCGTCGTCGTGCGACCTCCCGACCTGCTCCCGTCCGGCCTCGAACAGCTCCCGGCCGAGCTCGACCACGGCATCGGCCTGCCCGTCGCCGAGGAGTTGCTCGAGCCCGCTCCGGACCCGCGAGTAGTCGGGCAAGTTCCCTTCCCCGCTCCAGCCGTTGCTCCAGGCATCCTGAGCCGAAGCGGTGGCGATCTCCTCCCGGGTCCGTTGCACGATGGCCGCCACGTCCCCGCCCGACAGGGCGCGGCGGTGAACGAGGTCGGCCTCGATCTCGGGATGGAGCGCGCTGGTCTCCAGGAGGAGCTCGACGAGTTCCGCCTTCCCGAGCGAGCACAGGTACGAGGCCAGGTCGCTGCGCTTCGCGGACGCCTCCTCGGCCGCGCTGCCGGAGATTCTCGCGGCGAGATCCCAACGCAGGTCATCGGCCGCGACGCGCGCAAGCTCCTCGCCGGCTTCGATGCACTCCAGTGCCGCTACCACGGTCGCCACCGCGTGCTTGCACTCGAAGACGACCGGACACGAACACGACGACTCCAGGCGACCGACTCCCCGCTCGCGCGCGCGCGATGGACGGCAGCGCACGCGCGTCGCGTAGCGTGTCGTTCCGACGACCCAGGCCAAGAGCTCCCCGTCGGCGGAGATCCCCAGATCGGACACCGCACCCCGCCTTTGATAGGTGCGCCCCCTCGACACGGCGCGCGAGCCCGCCCACTCCTCCACGTCTCCCCAGGTCACGCTCGACCAGGAG
>Ga0102952_1000350_pt1 | contig 18267 bp, 15 predicted proteins | sample SalPon2A_C_D1_MG_FD_78506 | JGI IMG/M metagenome (GOLD analysis project Ga0102952, IMG submission 78506) | Soil microbial communities from South San Francisco under conditions of wetland restoration - Salt Pond MetaG R2A_C_D1_MG | ecosystem: Environmental > Terrestrial > Soil > Wetlands | place... | reverse complement strand
TTTGCAACAAGAACGACGAACTCGTCACCACCCCAGCGCGATACTATATCAGCCTTACGGAATGTCTTTAACAGGATTGCTGCTACATCATTGAGAGCCATACTCCCTATGCTGTGACCATAGCTGTCATTAATTGACTTCAGACCATCAACATCAAAAAAGGCAATAAGGAACTGTCTTTTGATCCTTTTCGATAATTCGAGATACTTTTCAGCAAGATTCTCAAATCCCCGGCGGTTATAAAGATTAGTATGGCTGTCAGTTATAGAAAGATTTTTAAAATATTCCTGCATTTTTTTATGTTCCGTTATCTCGCTTATCGACACCACGTAGACCTTTTCACCCGAAAACTCTGTTTCCTTTGAACTCATTTCGACAACTGTCTGAACACCATGTTTATTAACAATATCTATCTCTGTTTTTTCACCGTCTACAATAGGTAGTCCGAACGATTTGCCGATCAATTCCTCCGAATCCCTTCCCATGATATGTAATGCAGATTCATTGGCGAATATCACTCTCCCGAACCTGTCTATTACAAGAATCCCCAGGGCGCTGTCTTTTACTATATTCTGGAAGTATTCAGCATCAGAACTCCTATCCACCATCTGCTCACGATATTTTTTGTACCTCTCAATCGTGTACATTATCGATCTTATGACTTCCCTGTTTGTAACTTCGGACTTCAGGAGATAATCCTGAGCACCTACACTTAAGGACCTAAGCATATTTTCTTCATCCCTGGAACCGGTAAGCACTATTATTGGTATATCGGTAACAACCGAATTAAGTGTTTTCAGGGTGTTAAGACCCGAGCTGTCCGGAAGGTCGAGATCGAGAACGATAATATCGACTTCATTTTTTTTAATCCCGTCTATACCGTCTTTAAGATTTGAAGAATGGGAAACATTGAAATCGTATTTTTCATTCTTATGAAGCATTTCCCTCAACAGTAGTTTATAGTTTTCGTTGTCCTCTATCAGGAAAATTCCGATGGTCTGAGTCTCGATCATTTTAATATTTTTGTTGATAATATGATTCTAAGAAATCCTTTTCGTCATGTTTATAGATTTATCAAAGCCCATATTAAATAATTAAATTATAATACAAATTAAAAATCATTTTTATCACTTTTTCATATTTCTATTGTTAAATATAAAATATTATATGGCAGACTACTAAAATGCTTTACCCTTATATCAGATTAATTAATCTTTTACACAGAGATCTGCAAAAACCCGGGTTGTTAAAGAATTTCTCAATTGTTAATAAATTTGTTGGATGTTACAAGAAAACCCCTTTATTATTATAGTGTGGTCACGAAGATTTAGTGCAACACCTGTTAAGATAAAACGAGGCAGGTGAATATGCAAGACAAGAGATACACAAAGGTTACAGATTCGGAAAGAGACACAATATCATGGCAGCTGGCAAAAGGTTATTCAATGAGAGAAATAGCCCGTATTTTAGATAGGTCACCTTCTACGATAAGCCGTGAGGTAAACAGGGACATAAGTAAAATAAGCGGTAATGTATACGGATCTTCCCGTGCAGAACGCCGTAGTGGCAAGTACAAGCTGGAAGGCAACCTTGTTCTATATAACCATGTCATAGAGAAGCTTTTTCTATTGTGGTTACCGCAGCAGATTGAGAAGAGGCTCATACAGGAGTATCCTGATGATATAAGTATGCATATATCGTCGGAGAGTGTGTACAGGTATCTGTATGTTAAACCCTCAGGGGAGTTGAGAAAGCTTTTAAGACACGGCCATTTGAGGAGGAGAAGGCGGGGAAGGCCAAAAGTGGGAAAGGGGAACGAATGAGAACACAAACGGTTTGTTAAGACAGTTCTTCCCCAAAGGAAGAGACAAGGGGTAAGATACCCGATATGACCATGATAGATGAAAGACCGGAGGAAGTAATACCTCGTCTTGTTCCCGGTCACTGGGGAGGGGATCTGTTAAAAGGGAAGTACAATAAGTCAGCCATAGGTACACTAGTGGAGCGGAGCACCAGGTATACGCTTTTGATACCACTGCCTGAGCTCAATGCACAAAGCGTGCGCAGGGCATTTGCAGAAGCAGTGCTTGAGCTTCCCTCTGATATAAGGAGAAGTCTTACTTATGATCAGGGCAAGGAGATGGCAGAGCATATTGAGTTCACACTGGATACTGATATGCAGGTGTATTTTGCTCATGAGGGTGCACCGTGGGAAAGGGGAACGAATGAGAACACAAACGGTTTGTTAAGACAGTTCTTCCCCAAGGGAACAGATTTTACACAGGTAAGTATTGAGGAACTTAAAAGAGCGCAGGATCTGTTAAATAACAGACCGAGAAGAGTACTCCACTGGCAAAAACCTCATGAAGTACTCGCAACGGTGTTGCATTAGATTATTGAAACCACATAGTAATTATAATAGAGGTTTATAATTTCTAAAATATCAAAAGGCAGATTTGTACATAATATTTTTAAATATTATTTCAAACTCACCGAGACGCCAGTCATCCTGGTAGATAACAAGCTTGAAGTAATAGACGCGAATAAATCAGCATGCAGTTCTTTAAATTATGACTATAAATCCCTGCTTGATCTAAATTTGGGATCCATTCTGACAGACTTTTCCCGGGATAAGGTATCTTCTCATATAAATCCCATTAATGAAGGTAAATCTTTTAATACGATCTGTGATATAAGAAACAGCAGTGGTAAAATCGTATCTTTTGAAATAGACGTAACACCGTTCCTTTCAGATGAAAATCTCTTTGCCGGTATTTCGCTAAAAGGTCATGAAGCCAGCACGGAGAATATGGAAAATGCCAACTCCACTGATGACCTGCATCTGAAACTGGTCAAAAAAAACATTAAAGATATAACAAATACGCTGGAACTGAACCCTCTGCTGAGTATTATTTTACAAAATTCAATTGAAATGATCGGTGCAGATACAGGAATTGTGTTCCTGAAAAAAGATAAGGGATTACACCTCGCAGCAGAATTGCCAGCCTCGGAGGATAGAAGCGATCGACTCAGCTTCCCTCTGGATAAAGGAATTACTTCTGAAATCATATCTTCATATGAACATGTTTTTAAAAAAGAATTAAATAATGACGGCTCGGAAATTTCAGAATTTTTAATAAACCGGGGGATAATGTCCGTTTTCTTTGCCCCGATAACACTTAAAGGTGAGTTTAAGGGATTTTTGCTGCTCGGTTGGTTCAAAGAACACGAACTAGAACGGCAGGAATCAGTTCTTGCACAAATAGTTTCCGTATATTTTTCATTCGCACTTCTTAATGCCGGACTTTTCGATGAAAAAAGAAAACTTGCAGAGGAACTCGATCTCAGGTTCCGCAGAATGCCAATCGGCTGTATCACATGGACAACGGATATGAAAGTTGAGTCCATGAACCCGGAAGCCGAAAAGATCTTCGGGTTCACCAGCCATGAGGCAAAAGAAAGTGATATTCTGGAGCTTATATTACCAGAAGACGATAAAGAAGTATTCAAAAAGATTCACTCAACGCTACTTAATGGTAAAGAAACCCATCAAAGGGAGACCCGGAACAGGACGAAAGACGGAAGAATTATATTTTGTGAATGGACAAGTACTCCGCTGAGGAATAATAACGGGGAGATCGCCGGAATTATTTCCATGGTGAAGGATAAATCTGAGAACAAACATTTATATTCGAAGCTGGAGAGTAAAATAGAAGAACTCTCCAGAAAAAATCATTATGAAGAAGCTGTAAGAAATATCAGCTCCGGTATCCACAAGTCTTTAAATATGCAGGAAATCATGGAATCCTCGGTCGATCTTATATCTACAAATATTGAGAGAGCGAATAACGTAGCAATTTATTCAATGGAAGATAATTTTGCCGTCCTTAAATCATACAGGGGATATCCGGAATGGTTTATAAACAAGGTTAGGAAGATCCCGTATCCCAAAGGTTTTACATGGCAAACAGCAATTGAGAAAAAAGCCCGGTTCGTAAATGACATAGAAAACGATAAAGCGATAGGGCAGTCCGGTAGGGATGTGGGGACAAGGAGTTATGTCTCGATGCCAATTATGATCAATCAGGAAGTAGTTGGTGTGCTTAATATTAACTCCTATTCTGAACAGGCTTTTTCAAAAGAAGAGATAAATTTCCTCGAGACGATGAAGAATCACCTGGAGATTGCTTTAAATAATGCAAAAAGCATAGAGACAATAATATATAATGAAGAACGATTTATTTCCTTTATGGATAACCTCCCTGGAGCTGCATTCATTAAGGACCTGGAAGGTAAATATATCTACATCAACGAGGGTTTCAGAAAGATATTCAATATCGACATTAATTATGCGATCGGCAAACAAGACGAAGAGTTATGGGATCCAGATACCGCCGCACAATTCTCCAGGAACGACCAAAAAGTACAAAAAGACAAAAAAGGACTAACAACAATAGAAGTAACACAGATTAACGGTAAAGAACTCAGCTGGTTCGTAAACAAATTCCTTCTTTACGACAGTGACGGAAACCCGAAGTATATAGCCGGGATAGCAATTGATATAACCGACAGGCTTAAAGCAGTCGAGAAAACAAGGGAACAGGCTGCCCTGCTGGACATAGCATCGGATGCGATAATGGTAGTGGATAACAATAACTGTATACAGTACTGGAATAAAAGTGCCGAATTACTATACGGATGGAGCGCGGAAGAAGTAAGGGACCAAAAGCCGGAAGATTTATTTTCACTGGATACCGGAACTTTCCAAATGGCTCTTGATACAGTAAAAAAAACCGGCGAATGGCGGGGAGAACTAATTCACACAACAAAAGATAAAGGTGTTATAAATGTCGATAGCAGATGGACACTTGTAAAGGATCAGGAAAGTGTTCCGTTTGCAATATTTATAGTCAATACAAATATCTCAGAAAGGAAAAAGACCGAAAAACAGCTGTTACAGGCTCAAAGACTTGAGAGCATAGGGGTCCTTGCAGGTGGTATTGCGCATGACCTCAACAATGTCCTGCAGCCTATCCTTATGTCGATTCAACTATTGAGAAGTATCGTCGAGAGGACTGATAAAAAACATATAGAATGGATCGATATTCTCGAAGAAAGTGCCAAGCGAGGCTCCGGTCTTGTACAGCAGGTGCTTTCTTTTGCCAGGGGTGCAGAAGGAGAGAAAACGACACTCCAGCTCAACAACTTTATAAAGGAAATCACAAAGATCCTCAGGCAAACATTTCCAAAATCTATTGATATAAAAACGTATTCCCCGGAAGACCTGTGGGATATCAGTGGCGACATAACAAAACTTCACCAGGTAGTTATGAACCTTTGTATAAATGCGCGCGACGCAATGCAAGACGGTGGCGAGTTAATCCTTAAACTTGAGAACCTCTCCCTTGATGAGAACTATAGCCTGGGGAACATAGAAGCAGTTCCGGGACCCTATGTTCTCATAACAGTTTCCGATAATGGTACGGGGATACCGGAAGAATATATTGACAAGCTTTTCGATCCTTTTTTTACCACAAAGGAACCTGGCAAAGGTACAGGACTCGGTCTTTCAACCGCTTTCAGCATAGTGAAGGATCATGGTGGTTTTATAAGGGTTTACAGTGAAGTCGGAGCAGGGTCGGTTTTCAGAGTATACCTTCCAGCAGTTAAGCATCCACATATTCAAAAGCTGAGGAAAAACAGAAAAGACGAAGCAATACCACTTGGAAAAGGAGAAACAGTACTTTTAGTAGATGATGAATCGTCCGTTCTCAACATAACTACCCTGACACTTGAAAGCAACGGCTACAAGGTTCTTACAGCGGGTGATGGAGTAGAGGCAGTTGCGAATTATATCAAAAATATGAACAGTATAGATGTCGTCTTAATGGACATGCAGATGCCCGTTATGGGGGGTGTTTCAAGCATAAGAGCACTTAACAAAATTAATCCTGATATCAGGATAGTAGCAACAAGCGGATACAGTGACAGTAGAATTGCACTTTCGGGATTAAGTGATATAAGAATTTACGATTACCTTTCAAAGCCTTATACTTCAGAGACACTTCTGAGATGTCTTAGGAAAGTACTCGATACTTGAAATATATAAAGTCCGAATATATATCTAAGTGTCATATCAAATAAAACCGTAATTTTTTCTTTACAAAAAATAAATTATCATAATTTATAATAAAAGTATCAGAATAAAAACTGTTTATTTACTGTTACAATATCAGAAGAACCGAACTAGGAGGCCACTTTATGAATTACATTGTTAAAAATGTTAAATATATTACGTTAGTCGCTTTTCTGTTTTTTTCTCCTTTTGTGGTTAACAATCTGGCAGCGCAGGAAACTTCCAGGATGATATGCCATGCCGGCGGAACCATGAGCGTTATAGTTGCACCAAGCTCAAACCCTGAAGAGACATGGCTTCAGATAAGATTTGTAAGATCCCGCTTCTCATTCAACAATATCAGGCCCAAAGAGGGCGAATGTGCTTTCCTGAACAGAAAAATTTCTGACACTGAACCCGACATAATGGCGATTAGCCTTAGAGTAAAAGTGTGGACAGAATTCAGAGCGATAGGAGAAGGAATTGCGAAAGCTGGAGTTATTCCTAAAACCAGATACAAGAGCGACCAGGATACAGCAAAAGAGATATTGAAGCAGGCAAGGAATTCGGGTTATTTTACCGCAGAGGTCTACAATACTAAAGAAGGTTATTTCAAGATAGTTTCTGTAAGTGATGGTGTAGAATAGGGTCATAGAGATATTTTTTTAATACATAAAGGAGTGACTATCCATCATGTCAATATCAATTAAAAGTAATGCTTTTTCAGAAGGGGGCATGATAACTGCAAAATATACATGTGACGGAAAGGACATTTCTCCCGATATCTCATGGACCGGTATACCGGAAGGAGCGAAATCCATAGTACTGATATCGGATGACCCCGATGCACCGGCAGGAACATGGGTACACTGGGTAGTCTATAATATTCCCCCGGAGAGAACAGGTTTTGATGAAGGCATCCCCCCGAAAGAGGAACTGGAAGATGGAACTATCCAGGGGAAAAATGATTTTGGACGAATAGGTTATGGCGGACCCTGTCCCCCGGGTGGCACCCACAGGTATTATTTCAGGATATATGCCCTGAAAGAGAAACCCGGTGTCAGACCCGGACTTACAAAAAAACAAATAATGGAAAAAATAAATGACCTGATAATTTCTGAAGGTCAGCTCATGGGAAAATACGGGAGATAAATCCGTATTTAATGTGGTAGTGCAAATGAAACTAAAAAATAAGATTGCAATAATAACAGGCGGCAGCCTGGGAATAGGCTAGGCGGCAGCAGAATTATTTGCAAATGAGGCGGCAAAAATATATATAACCGGAAGAACAGAGGAAACGCTGAAAAAAGCAGTTAAAGATATCGGGAAAAATGTTGAATATCTTGTTAGTGATGCATACAGGGAAAAAGACTGTAAAAAATTAATAGACCAGACTATCAGGGGATATGGGTAAATAGACATACTTTTCAATAACGCAGGTGTTCTTCCGCTCGGGATTACTGATGAGACATCGCTCGAAGACTGGGCTTATGCTTTTAATGCGAATATCAGGGGTACTTTTCTGATGTCGAAATACACGATCCCGCATATGCTTAAAAAGGCACAAGGAACAATCGTTAACAATGCATCGATTCCGGGTCTTAAAGCCATACCCGGAGCAGTTGCCTATAACTCCACAAAGGGAGCAGTGGTACAATTGACGAGGAGTATGGCTCTTGAATATGCAGATAAGGGTATAAGAATGAACTGTATTTGCCCAGGTACAATATTCACCCCGATGGTTCAGGAATTTCTCAGGAGCGCTCCTGAAGTAGACGAAATACTGAAAACAAACAGCCTATTACGGTACACCTTAACAGGTACGGAAAGCCCGAAGAAATTGCACACGCCGTACTTTTCCTTTGCGATAGAGAGAATGTCGAATTCATGACCGGTTCTGCTCTGTCAGTAGACGGTGGATGGATTGCCAACTGAAGTAAGCCTATATTAATTATTACCCCGTGAACATTCACGTATATTAGTTTTGACTTTGTTAATTATGGGAAAGTGCAAAAAAAACCCAGAATCTTGGTTAGATCTGGGTACCTAGGTTTTTTGTACCTTTGTTAGATACAAAAATATAAATTTTGGTGAAAAATTTGTAGAATAGTAATATAAATCTCTTTTTTCCTATATCAATACTTTTTCAAAAATTTTATGAAAATTTTACTAAAAACCCGAATATACTATAGAATTGTAATAATTTAATGCTTTACTATCCCGATCAGTCCGTGAACTCTTTAAGAACGTCCTGCATATGGTCATAATGTGAACCCTTCCAGTAAACTTTTCCGCAATTCTCACATTTATAGAAATCCTCGTAGAAAAGTATTGTTTTCGGCTCAAGCCTGTTGATAACCGACTCCTTGCTGACGGACCTGATTTCACCGTTGCATTCCAGGCACCTGTTAAAAGAATCTATGTAATCCTGCATGTTAAATCTTCTTATAACCTCTATCGCCTGTTCGTCAGGATGGACAGACCTTAACCAGTAGCCGTGTTCTATCACAGAAAACCTTAGAAGTCGTCTATCCCTTGTCAAGACTATTCTGTTTGTATCTTTTGCAAGAGCGGCGATCTCATGGTCATTGTAATCATTTCTGTATAGACAATCGAAACCCATAAGTCTCATCAGACGTGCGAGTTTCCCAAGGTGTACATCGATCAGAAACTTTAGTTCAGGTTCACCACGTAGTTTAAGTTTATCATTTCTACCTTTTGTCCCCGACACGGGAAAAACATCTACCCTGTCACCGTCAGACAAATTGTAATCAAAACCGGCGGTACCATCGTTCACAACAATTAGTGATACTTCGGTATGAGGAACACCCTGCGCCTCGATCGCATCTTTGACTGAGGGATTTCCATGGAAATTATAAACTCTTTGTTCAGGCTTCTTTCCGGACCGAAAGAAATCGGTCAGTTCCCCATAGAAACAGAATTCAGCAGAATATTCATACATACAGATTATATTAATGAGTATGAATAAATTCTAAATTAAACATTTTATCTTACTTTTACCTTGGCTTCTCGGTCCTTTCACCATGAACCGTCTGGAATCCTGAATATGCAACCTCTCCGTGTTCTCCAATATCAAGTCCATCATACTCCGCTTCTGCAGAGACCCTGAGACCCATCAGGTATTTGAGTATGGTGAATATCACAATAGTACCTATAAATGTGAAGACAATTGTAGCCAGAACAGCAAACACCTGTATTAGAAGCTGTCCGGGATTTCCGTAAAACAAACCGTTACTTCCCCCCTCGTTTACGGCAATGGTTGCGAAAAGTCCCGTAGCTATAGCACCCCAGGTTCCGCCGACACCGTGAACGCCAACAACATCCAGTGCATCATCATAGCCGAATCTGAATTTCAAATTAATTGCCAGGTAACAGAAGATACCCCCACCTGCTCCAATAACTATAGCAGAAACAGGTGTAACAAAACCGGCTGCAGGTGTAATAGCCACAAGACCGGAAACTGCACCTGAAGCAGCTCCGAGAACCGTAGGCTTCCCCTTTAAGATCCATTCGGTAAAGGTCCATGAAATTACTGCCGAAGCGGCAGCAGTATTGGTCGTTATAAACGCGAGGGCGGCCAGCCCGTTAGCTGCAAGTGCACTTCCCGCATTAAATCCGAACCATCCAACCCACAGCAGAGATGCACCTATTATACTGAAAGGAAGCATGTGAGGAGCCATCGATTCATGACCATAACCTCTCCTCTTCCCTAATATGATCACAGCAGCAAGGGCTGATGCACCGGAGCTTATATGCACGACCGTACCTCCTGCGAAATCAAGAGCACCCATTTTGCCGATCCAGCCTCCACCCCACACCCAATGGGCAAGTGGATCATAAATAAGAGTTGTCCAAAGAACTGCGAAAATGACGAATGCGCTGAACTTTATTCTTTCAGCAAAAGCACCGGTTATAAGTGCAGGGGTTATTATTGCAAATGTAAGCTGGAATGCCATAAAAACATAGTGGGGTATTGTAGAGGCGTAAACAGGGTCAGGAGATACTCCGACACCATGCAGACCCAGCCATTTAAGCCCCCCTATAAAACCGTTTATGTCCGGACCGAACGCCAGTGTATAACCTATGAGGACCCATTGAACGCTTACAATGGCAACTATAAAGAAACTGTGCATTATTGTTGAAAGACTATTTTTTGAACGGACAAGTCCTGAATAAAATAAGAAAAGTCCGGGAATTGTCATCATTAAGACAAGAGCCGTGGATATTAACATCCAAGCAGTGTCGCCCGAGTTAATTACATTTTGAGTACTCTGGGAAAAAGCGGGAGTAGTGCTACCGGTTATTAAAGAAAATATTGTGATAATGAAAAGTGTAATAACAATATAAAGAGAAAGCCGGGAGATGTACTTAGCCATCCTGCATCCCTCCATTTCGTGATGTTTTACATTCAATCATATTTCAAAATTTAATTCAAGAAGTCATTAAACAGGAACCATGGACGATGAATACATATGAGTGAATTCATTGTTTATGTTTAAGGCGGAACTGGTTAACTTAGTTAATGGTGCGGAATTAGGCATTAGAAACACTGTAGATATAGAGTAAAATTATTAACAAATTACTTTAAACCGAAATAAGTTGAATATTCGTAGAGGTAAACAATGTTGGAATCAGAGCAGTTCGACATAATACTGGATCATTATGACCAGCCACGAAATCACGGACATCTCGAAGATCCTGATTATAGTTTCGAAGAGGGGAATCCGGTATGTGGGGATATTATAAGGTTTGACATAAATACGAACGATAACAGGATTACAAAAGTCAATTTTTCTGGCGAAGGATGTGTGATCAGCCAGGCAACCGGGTCAATGCTTTCAGAGCTAATAAAGGACAAGACACTTGACGAGGTCAGGGAGCTGGATGCTAATGACATTTTTTCTGTCCTCGGGATCAGGCTTAGCCCGATAAGGTATAAATGCGCTCTGCTTTCCCTTAAGGTAATAAAAGCAGCGTTATTTGATATCAAAGAATGGCCTGAAGTACCGGGTGAGTAAATTTTTCCCTTTCACGTCAAGATCTAAAGCTGTCTTTTATAATTTCAAGTTTTAAAAGGAATAAAATTCTGCACAATGAAAAAATTTAAAGTTACAGAGATAAGAAATGACTTTCCAATATTAAATAAGTATATAAACGGCTCCCGAATCGTTTACCTGGATAATGCGGCCACAACTCAAAGGCCGCATAGTGTTATAAATTCCGTAAAGGAGTTCTCCGAGGAAACGAACTCCAATATCCACCGCGGTGTCCATACCCTGAGCTATGAAGCGACGAAACTCTACGAGGATGCCCATAAAAAAGTTTCAAAATTCATAGGTGCGGACAGCTGGCAGGAAATCATATTCACCAGGAATGCTACCGAGGCTATAAACCTAGTAGCTTACGGGTGGGGACTGCATAATCTTAAAAGCGGTGATGAAATACTGCTTACGATAACCGAACACCATTCGAACATAGTTCCATGGCAGATGCTCAGGGATATAAAAGGTATAAAACTGAAATTTTTAGACGTTGATGATGAAGGGAATCTCAGGCTTGAACAGCTCGATGATCTTCTAACATCAAGGACTCGTCTCGTATGTGTGAACCATATATCCAATGTACTTGGCACTGTTAACCAGGTGGAAACGATCATTAAGTCAGCCAGAGAAAAAGGAGCTCTGGTCCTCATAGACGGATCACAGTCAGTTCCGCATTACCCTGTTGACGTGAAAAAAATTGATTGCGATTTTTTAGCTGCTTCGGGACATAAGATGCTGGGTCCGTTCGGTATCGGCTTTTTATACGGGAAGAGAGAGATACTTGAAAATATGGAGCCTTTTAACTACGGCGGCGATATGATCGAAACGGTCACAAAAGAAAAATCGACCTGGAACGAACTCCCCTGGAAGTTCGAGGCAGGAACCCCCAATGTATCGGGTGGGATCGGGCTGGGCGCAGCAGTAGATTACCTGAACAAGATAGGTATGAAGGAGATAACAGCATATGAAGACGAGCTGACTCGCTACGCTTCAGAAAAGCTTTACGAATTGCCCTTTATAAAAGTTTACGGTAAAGGCGCAGGTCAGAAGATAGGTGTGTTTTCTTTCAATTTCGAAGGTATACATCCACATGATGTTGCATGGATACTCGATGAGAACGGAATTGCTGTGAGGTCAGGACACCATTGTGCTCAGCCACTGATGAACAGGCTCGGCATAAAGAACGCGGTCCGTGCCAGTTTTTATCTCTATAACACTAAAGAAGAGATCGATAAACTGGCAGAAACTCTCGGGAAGGTTAAAAAGGTCTTTAAGAGATGACCTGTATTGTTAAAAATTTCTTAATTCATTAACCGCAGTCTTTATAATGTGTATTATTTTCTGAGAACTGTGTTATTTATTAAAATTCCGTTTTTTAACCATGAAAGATTCCTATTACATGAAACTGGCGATCTCCAGGGCAGAAGAAGGAGTAAAAAAGGGACAAAGTCCTTTCGGTGCGGTCGTTGTTTATAACGGAGATGTGATATCGTGCGAACACAACCATGTTTGGGAAACTACCGACCCGACGGCGCATGCCGAAATACTCGCAATAAGAAATGCTGCGGGGAAGATGGGCGTACTCGACCTATCAGGGGGTTCTATATATACAACATGCGAACCGTGCCCGATGTGTTTTTCCGCCATACACTGGGCAAGGATATCAAGAATAGTTTACGGGGCCCGGGTTGAAGATGCCCGGAACCTGGGTTTCAATGAAATACCGGTTACAAACAAAGAACTAAATAAGGCGTGGAACTCCGGGATCGAAATTGTTCGGGATTTTATGCGAGACGAGATCCTGAGACTTTTCCGGCTTTGGTCGGACTTATCCAACCAACCCTACTGACCGGATAGTAAACACGGGGTTAAAAAGTTCAGGGTTATTGTTTAATAAAATAAAACTCTTATTATATTTTTATGCGTTCGGGAATTGCGAATTTACCCCTTCACGGGGGCAAGGCTCCTGCATGGCTGTTTGGGCGAATGGTCAGGCTGTCAAGGGAGATCACAAGACACATTGTTGAAGAATATGGCTCGGATGAAATGCTGAAGAGGCTTTAAGATCCTTACTGGTTCCAGGCGTTTGGCTGTGTTCTGGGATTCGACTGGCACTCAAGCGGTGTTACAACGACGACCTGCGGTGCTTTAAAAGAAGGTATAAAAGGGATGGAAAATGACCTGGATTTCTTTTCCGCCGGAGGGAAAGGAGGAGCTTCCAGGAAAACTCCTGACGAATTAGCCTGTTTCGGTGACATGTATTCAATAGATGCATCCCCTCTTATAAAAGCCAGCAGGCTTTCGGCTAAAGTTGATAACTCCGCTATTCAGGACGGCTATCAGCTCTATCATCACAGTTTTTTCTTTACCAGGAACGGTAGCTGGGGTGTAGTACAGCAGGGATTTAACGATTCAAGGGATACAGCTCGCAGATATCACTGGCTTGGCGAAAATGTAAAGAGTTTCGTCAACGAACCGCACACAGCTATCTGCTGCAACAAAACAGGTTCAACACTTGATCTCTCTGCCGGAGAAAGCAAAACGACCAGAGACACTGTAACCGAAATAGCCAATCAGCCGGTTAGGCATTTCGAAAAAGAATTAAAGCATATTACAACTCTAACGCTTCCCGAAAGACATCATATAACGAAATTCGATATCAACCAGAAATATCTGAACAAAATACTACTGAAAACGTACGAGAATAAACCCGCGAATTTTGAAGAACTTCTGGGGATCCAGGGTGTGGGTCCCAAAACCTTGAGAGCGCTAACGCTTGTGGCTGAACTGATATACGGAACGAAGGCAAGTATAAAAGACCCGGCACGTTTTTCTTTTGCGCACGGCGGTAAGGACGGTACACCATACCCCGTGGATAGAATGACCTACGACCTTACGGTTAATGTGCTTGGGAATGCCCTCGACAGAGCAAAGGTAGACAGGAGTGAAAGAATTAAGGCACTAAGGAGATTAAAAAGTTTCGGGGATCTAACACGTGGCTCCCGGTAGTATGGCATTGATTTGATGTATTAATTTTCAATATTTTCGATATTATTGCCTGACTCCTGCCATTCTTTAATCCCACCTTCAAAATCATAGACCTTGTTAAATCCAAGGTCCTTTAATTTTTCAGCGGCTTTTGTACTTTGAGGGCATGACTCGCTACCGCAGTAAACTACTATTTCATCATTTTCCGAGATATTTGAGTCTTTTATTTTTCTGTCTATTCTATCCAGCGGCACCCAGGTTGAGCCAGGTATAAGCTCACCTTTGAAATTATCATCAGTCAGAACATTCCAGAAATAAAAATTCTTGTTTGAATTGAGTTTATTTTGTAGCTCTGTTTTTGTAATTGAAACTATGTTTTCCATAAAACAATCACCACATATTCTTAAAAATATTTATATAACTTATTGTGAATATTATATATTTTAACTTTCTTCAGTAGTCATAACAAATCACTTGCCAAGTAAATTGTCAAGGAATTAGAAATTAATATTAGCAATCTGTTAATTTTCTTGAAATAGACAGGGATTTAGTCCATTATTGTTAATACTTATACTACAGTTATGAAAATATTATTAATACCATTCATTCCTTTTACTCTTTTTTTCGTCGTCGCTGCTTTAATCCTGACAAGCTGCGGGGAGAAAGAACATCCCGAAACAATCAGGTTTAGCCGCAATCGGATCGAAAGAGGAGAACAGCTTGTAAGCGAAGGCAGGTGTAATTACTGCCACACACCGACGAAGGGAACAGCCGAAGGTACAGTACCAGACGAGGACAGACTACTTTCAGGGCATCCTTCAGATGAAAAAATTCCGGATATTCCTAAAGTTCCGGTAGGTTCACAGCAATGGTTGGAATTTCAGTCCAATCTGAGCAATACCGTATGGGCTGGTCCATGGGGTGTTTCATTCTCGACAAATCTCACACCCGACAAGGAAACCGGAATAGGTACCTGGACTGTAAAGGATTTCGCAAATGCAATGAGAACAGGAAAGCACGCCGGTTTTGGAAGAAAGATATTACCCCCGATGCCATGGAGTGACTACAGCCATTTAAGTGACGAGGACCTAATATCAATTTTTGCTTATTTGAAGTCTATAAAGCCTGTAAAGAACAGGGTCCCGGATCCGATAAAGTTTGATGAAAGACCTTAGACATTAGACCTTGGTAAAACAGCAGCTCTTGGCTCGTTGCTGGTACTTCGTAGAATAAAAAAGACCTTAGACGTTTGACCTTGGACCTTGGTTTTTTGTATCGGCATTCAAATCTTGTCATAATTATTGTCAATTCCGAGGCGTTAAAAAAAGTTTTCGTGGTGGAGGGCTGATATTGAAAAGTTTTTAGCCGCAGGAATTGACCGGATGCGGTAAGATTTGTCAGCCTTGATCTTTGGTTCTTTCTATCAAGAGAAAGAACATATTGAACGTGTGTATGATAATTATTTATTCTGTACTTTTTCTGGATAAAAAGTACGAAAAGTCACGGCTGTACTCGACTTCTACTAAAAATCTTCACTCCGGTTAAAAAATTTTAATCTCCACCCCATCCGCACAAATTTTTCTTAACACCTTTGTTCAGATTTTCTTAACGTGAATTAGTGTAAGGCCGAGAAGAGAAACTCGGCGGAGACTTATCATCCCCGGGAGTGATACGAAAAAAAATCATCTGGATTGGGCAAAGAAATAATGGGAAATAGGCAAAAGTACATATTTAAAAAACTACTTGACAGACAAGTCTGTCTACTGTATTATCAATACTATTATGAAAGCAGATTTCGAAAAAAGCGCCAAGGAAAGGATAATTGATACAGCTTTCGACCTTTTTTACAGGCAGGGCTATTTTCAGACAGGAATCAACCAGATAATAGATGAAGCAGGTGTGGCAAAAGCTACTTTTTATAATAATTTCAAGTCCAAGGAAGAACTCTGCACCGAATACCTCAGAACAAGGGACAAGATAGAGATCAATCTGATAAAAAATATGGTAAGGAACATAAAAGACCCCTATGAAAAATACATAACCATAACCTCATCCATGATAGAACACATGAAAAATTCGAATTTCAGAGGTTGTGCTTTCAACAACATGGCTATAGAGGTTACCGAGCCTGACAACCCAATAAGAAAAGAGGTGGTCCACCACAACGACAGTTTTCGTTCAATATTAACAGATGTGGTTGAAGAGCTCAGGGACTCAGATAAAAAATACAGTGGCATAAATGTTAATAAGGTAGTTAACACATACTTCCTGGTCTCCGAGGGAGCTCTTCTTGCGAGCCAGATCTATCATGATACCTGGCCACTCGAACATGCGGTTGAAGCAATTAAAGGATTAATAGAGAAATAAAAAATTTTTAACAAATAACAGACAGACCAGTCTGTACATTAACAAACAGGAGGATTTAACAATGAGCAGCAATTTACAAGCAGTTATGGATCAGCAAGGATCTGAGCAGTTTGCAGAGAAAATGATGACCATACTAAACTACGGCGCATTAAACCTGATGTCATCCATCGGTTACAGAACGGGGCTTTTCGATACCATGGCCGATATGCCGCCTTCAACCAGCGATGAGATAGCTCAGAACACCGGACTTAACGAGCGTTATGTTCGCGAATGGCTGGGTGCTATGGTTACCGGGGGGATAGTAAAACAGGATAAAGTCAACAACACATTCTATCTCCCTCCGGGGCATGCAGCCTGGTTAACCAGGAAGGCTACACCAAACAACATAGCCGTTACTACACAATGGTTTTCAATTCTCGGTTCTGTTGAAGACAGAATAGTGGAATGCTTTAAGAACGGAGGCGGTGTTCCTTACGAGGCATTTAACCGTTTTCATGAAGTGATGTCCGATGAAAGTCATCAGACAGTAATCGTTCCATTAACGGAGCATCTTTTACCGCTTGTTCCGGGTTTGATAGAAAGACTTGAAAGGGGTATCGAGGTACTGGATGTAGGATGCGGAAGCGGGTTCGCCATTATAGAAATGGCAGAAAGATTCCCCCTCAGTAATTTCACCGGATATGACCTCAGTGAAGAAGGTATAAACAGGGGCAGAAAATTATTGCAGGAAAAAGCACTTAAGAATGGAAAGCTGGAAATCAGGGATGTTGCCGAATTCAATGATAAAGGAAAATTCGACCTGATCACAACATTCGATGCTGTCCACGACCAGGCGAAACCGGATGCTGTGCTAAAAAATATCTATGATTCACTGAAAGATGACGGTGTCTATTTCATGCAGGATATAGCCGGTTCAAGTCATCTACACAACAACATCGAACATCCCGTAGCTCCGCTTTTATATACAATTTCTTGTATGCATTGCATGACTGTTTCCTTGTCTCAGGATGGAAAGGGACTTGGTGCGATGTGGGGGAAAGAACTTGCATGCCAGATGCTGAAGGAAGCTGGTTTCAGCAATATTGAAGTTAAGGAACTCCCACATGACCCACTAAATTATTACTACATAGTACAGAAATAAAGATTCCGAACACCGGGGTAGCTGATACTCACAGCTATCCCATATCAAAAAACAATCCGAAATCATTTCATTATTTATCTCTTTAAAGAAAACATATTCACTATTTCAAATTTGGCTATATAATTATTTCGGGTTGGGAAATTGAACTTAATATTTCTAACCCGGGATTCCCCGGTTTCGGCTAAGCTGGGTTATTATTTTGAGTCTTTCTTTAAGGATATAGAAAGTTGTTCATACATTAAGGCTGACGAGGTTCTGTCCCTATCCTTTACTTTTTTCTATATATTATAAATAAATTTCTTCATAGGTACATGTAAATCAAATTACCCTCAACAATTCGGAACTTTATTAAAATTATGATCTTTCAAGTTAACCATATTGATTAATTACCAAAATAACTATAAATACCAAAACACAAAATTTCACCTTCATAAAGTAATAATTATCATTTCAGATTACCTAACTTTACGTTAACAATTTACTCCATTTTTTTATTTATAATTACTTTGAACATCTATTTTTTACGGAAATAAAATATACAGCAATTTTCAGATAATTTATGCATAATTTCTTTAATGCTCAATAAATGTTAC
>Ga0102952_1000349_pt1 | contig 18390 bp, 18 predicted proteins | sample SalPon2A_C_D1_MG_FD_78506 | JGI IMG/M metagenome (GOLD analysis project Ga0102952, IMG submission 78506) | Soil microbial communities from South San Francisco under conditions of wetland restoration - Salt Pond MetaG R2A_C_D1_MG | ecosystem: Environmental > Terrestrial > Soil > Wetlands | place... | reverse complement strand
TAAAGATACACCTGATTGTGAGAGAGAATCAAAAAAGAAATATAGAAAGAGATTCAAGGGCTCAGATGCAGAGCTTAAAGACCTTGTCGCATATATTTCTAGTCTTAAAAATAAAAACCAGCAAGCGGCTGATTTCAAATCTTGTCTGAAGGAAACCGATTGATGAACAGGGTTTATCATGCATTCGGGTCTTCATTTGGACAGATACAGGGTGTTCACAGCACAGATATACACTTTCTGGATTATGTAACACTTACTCTCTGCATACTGGGTATTTTAATCGTCGCTTACACTATATTCTTCCGGAAAAAGGATTTCGTAAATGACAATGTCTCCAAATGGATACTTTTAATTGCATTTCTTATACTTTCACCCATGGCATATGTTGTTAATTTCACCATTGCTCTCGAAAGAACAAAACCTGTCAGTTTCTGTAATTCATGTCACGTTATGAACGGCTATGTAGATGATCTAAAGAATCCTGACAGTGAACACATAGCGTCTCTCCATTACCAGAACCGATGGATTGCCGATGACCAGTGTTATAACTGTCATACGAACTATGGCATTCAAGGAACAATAAATGCAAAACTATCAGGAATGAGGCATATATGGAAATATTACATAGCCGGATATGACACACCTGTAGAATACAGAGGTACATACGATAATCAGATGTGTCTGCATTGTCATGAGCCAGTTTCATATTATCAGGATGTTCCGGAACATCAGGAAAACAAAAAAGCTATAGAAAGCAGTAAAATGAGTTGCTTTGGATTACAATGCCATGTGAGCCCGCATCCCAAGGACGCCTGGAGGACAACTAAGAAAGATGAATAACGACTACAGTAACAGCATGGACAAAACAGTAACTATAGCCGGGTTGATTAACATTCTTGGATTGATATCCATCATATTATCTATATTCGGATTTGATCCTTTAACTTTTATTACTTCGATTACGCTCGGCGCGATATTCATAGCGGTTTCTTGTATAACATACCTATATGTAGTGATAATTGATATGAAGAATAAAGGAGTGCTTTGAGCAGCGTCTGAAATACTGATTCTCAGCGTACATCGTTTCAAGACCGATATAATAAAGCTTATCTAAGTATTTCTTCCGCTTTTATCTCTTCCTTGTGGTAGTCGATATCGAATCCAGGTTTGTAATTTTTATAAAAGTAATCTATCGCATGTCTGACTATTTCGTTGTAGGAGACGCCAATTTTATTTGAAAGCTCATATATTTCCCGGACCTGTTTTTTTTCCAGAAGATAGGTCTTTTTTAATTTGCTTTTTGTTTTATCTTTCCTCATACCTATATGTTGCTAAATCGGTATATCCAAGTCAAGGAACCAAATACTTATTTATAAAGATAAGAATCCTGCTTCCAATATTTATTGCACTATTAATGCTCATATAAACTGTTTCCATATATGTAAGAGAACCCCGTGAATTATCAGTTAAAGGAAGGTCACCCTACCCTCCGAAATAAACTGCCGTGTATTCAGTAATAAGTAGCCCGCCCGATCCCGGTTCATCCCTGACTTCGATAGAATTTAATCAGAAATCAGAAAGTTGATTACAAGTGAAACAATGCAAATAGAACCATAGATCAATAGCACCCTGCTTCTTGCCTGCCTGACATTGAATTCTCCGAGGACCCATGCCGGGTTAAGCATTCCAATATATATAACAATAAAAGATACAAGATATATAATCATGAATATATCGGGGATAAATATATTCCTGATATTTTTAAGTATGTATTCGAAGTACATTAGTTATCCGCGAGGCTAATATTATTCGTATATTATAATTTCAAACAGAAATAGTAAGTTCATATTCCGAAAAATATCTATCGATAACAGGTAGCTCGAATTCCCCCAGAATAGCTTCTTTAGGCTCTCTGTCGAGAAGAAACTCAAATGATTTCTTCACAAGTTCTGCCGGAGTTATTTCACCTTTTGTGAGTTTCAAATAATATTCTTCGGAAACTGTTACTCTATGCCTCGTCTCATTACCGTCTTTTACTTTAACCTCAAACACCGCCTGAGGGAAAGAACTCAATTCATTTACAAATATATTATCTTTTTTGGCCATATTATTATGCTACCTGTTATTTCATTTTACTTTCAATAATGCCAATTCAATAATATTATGTGTTCTTTTAACTTGTAGTTCAGGTTCTACAATATTAACTAACTTTGTTATTTTAAATCTTTAGTTGTTATGATAAATAAAATCTGCTCAAAATTATTAATTAAATTTCCTACAATGAATCTGGAAATAACTTATCATTAAAATAATATAATAAAGCCGGGAAGATTTTATCCTACCCGGCTTAATATATTCTCAGTCAAAAAAGATTAACCTTTTTTTGCATTTAACTCTTAGATTAAATTTATCATTTCCTAAGAACTAAGAGCTACGAACTACCAGCTATTTTTTCCTTCTTTTTAATTTATATGCTCCAAACAATGGAAGTAACGGGAGAAGGAAGTTCGCTGCCGCCGTTACGGTGTTTACGCCTGTTGCAACATTACAGCCGCCCCCACCGGTTGTTCCGCCTGTGGTCTCTGCTGCCTGACAGTCCGAATCGTCACCGTCAACCGCACCGTCAGCGTCGTTATCTATTCCGTCATTACAGCTAACCTCTGTTCCGAATTCACATGAGGCAAATCCGTCACAGCCAAGGTCTGCACAGTCAGTCTGTCCGTCATTGTCATTATCCATCTGGTCTGCGCACTGTTCTTCACCAGTCTCGCAGTTGGATGCTGTTGCACAGTCCGAATCGAGACAGTTAGCAAAACCGTCTTCGTCTTCGTCAACCATAGCTTCATCGTCACAGACTTCCACCGTTGGAGGTGGAGTTATATCGGTCCTTTCTCCTCTTACGAACATCCAGTCGGCAGCATCAATAATTTCATCATTAACTTCTCCGTATAATCCCAGATGATTATCAAAATCACTCAGTCCGCTCACGAATATCCTCGTCCACGCGTATGTATCACCGTTGTCGTTATCAGGGGGCTCGAATCCCGAGCATAATACATCATTGCCGAGAAGATCATTTTCCTGCACGAAAACATTCTCGTCCAGCCCAAGATCATCAAAACAGTTTATAGTTCTGTTACCACAGGATGTCGGGTCTTCCTTGAAATCGAAAATAAAGGTCGACCAGTTAGCAGAAGCCGGCAAGACCTGATATCCGAGTAAACCCGCAGGTCCATAGGAATCCTGGAAAGCTATGGCCACTATTTCCGAATTAGGGGCACCACCAAAATCACTTGAATTGAATATTAATTCTTCAGGCTGAAGAACAATGTAACCATTTGTTGTTCCGTTCAGAGGGGTATTGTCAGGAACTATCTCGCCCGTCGTGAAATCTACAGCATCCCTTCCCATTGCATTTACTATCGCATAAATACCGCTATCCAGGTTTGAATTTCCAATGAGGTGCTGAAAAGAGATCGCTGTCAGATCTGACTCGGATACCACAGGGGTAATTACTATAAAACCTGTAGAACTGCTTGGTGGCGTTGAATCACCATCGAGGTCAAGGAACACCAGCTCACCACTCTTACCTTCGGATTCTCCCGTATTTTTGTAAAAAGGGAATTCATACAATTCATAAATATGGGTGTCGTTCGGTGTAAAGAAATCAATAAAATCCCTTTCGTCGCATATAACCTTGTCACTCGATGTGCCATAGTCCGAATCGTCCTGGTCAAATGATCTGAATATCTGAACATGTATCCAGACCCCTTGAGTGTCATTCGTGTTCGTAACCTGAACGAAAGTATCATTATCATATTCGTCGTACCAGTAAACCAGCTGGCTTGATTGCCTCGATGTAGTTCCAGTAGGAGCGATTATCTGTGAATGAGATTTACTGTAACTACTTAACATTAATAGAAATACAAAAATTATAATTTTCATCGTTGTTTTCATCGTTATCCTCCTTTACCTACCTTGTGAACATCCACTTGGCATCATCTGCAGGAGCAAGCTGTGCAAATATCCCGACATGGTTCACAAAATCACCCAGGTCACTTACGAAAATCCTCGTCCATCCAATTGAACCGTCTCCGTCACCGTCACCATCTCCGACTCCCGAGGGAAATGGAGTGATATTAACTCCCGGGCACAATGCATCCAGCCCGAGAGCCGGGTTGAACTGTGAAAACACAGCACCACCGTCTCCATCAGCATCCCCCATTACAAATTGAGGTACGAATTGCTCATTTAAACCCATGTCATCAAAGCAATCGATCGTCCTTGTACCGCATGATGTGGGGTCTTCCTTGAAATCAAAAATAAAGGATGTCCATGTCGCAGTAGCAGGTATAACCTGGTAGCCCAGAAGTCCCGCTGGTCCGTATGAATCCTCGAATACGATGCCGACTACATCTACATCGGTAAATCCCGGTTCAGGGTCTCCAAAATTGATCAGGAGCTCCTCAGGCTGAAGAACCACATACCCGCCAGTTTCACCGTCCAGAGGCGTTCCCGCGGGAAGTACTTCACCGTTAGTGAAATCAACTGCATCTCTTCCCATTGCGTTATACTTTGCGTACAAGGGATCGGACAACCTGCCATTGCCAGTAAGGTATTGGAAAGAAATGGCACTCAGGTCGGATTCTGAAACAACAGGTGTAATTACCACAAAACCTTTCGTACCTGAAGGTCCGGTATCAAGGTCAATGCTTACCTGTTCACCTACCTGTGTTTCGGATTCGCCCTCGTTCTTGTTGAAAGGAAATTCATAAAGGTTGTAAACATGTGTATCATTCGGAGTAAGGAAATCTATAAAATCCCTTTCATCACAAATTACCGGGGGGTGTGGTCCGTTATCAAGGTCTGCCCCGCCATCGGCTTCACCACCACCGACTGTATCCAGATCGGGGTCATAGTTCCTGAAGATCTGTACGTGTATCCAGACTCCCTCGGTGTCGTTAGTGTTCGTAACCTGTATCTGGGTACCTACATCGTATATACCTTCAAGATAGATATTGTCATACCAATATATAAGCTGACTGGAGGCTTCGGATGAAGTCCCAGTAGCTCTTATGATCTGTGAAAAAGTTTTAGCGGGATAAAACAGCATTAATGACAATATTAATGCAAAAATAAAAGTAAAGTACCTAGAGCCCATTGCTTTTATCCTCCTTTAAGATTTGGGAATCCCGGAGTTCCGGGGAATACTCATTAGTGATGTTATTGTAAATTAAAAATAATTTCAAGTACTGCAGATTATTGCATTTCAGATGCGAAAAAATATTGAGTGGTTTATCACGGAATGGTCAATAGGGAAAATGGTCGGGGCGAGAGGACTTGAACCTCCGACCTCAGCATCCCAAATGCCGCGCGCTTCCAACTGCGCCACGCCCCGACTTAAAGCTCAAAATTATACCTACGAAACTTTAAACAACAAGTAAATAATTATAAATATTGAATTATTGCTGGTCACCGAGTTTGAACTTCTTCCAGTATCTCGTGAGCCCGTAAACGTTCATCCAGAAGGGATCGGAAAGTTCGTATGACTTCACCAGCGGTTTGCTTACGTTGTTTTTTCTAAGGATATCGTAAGTATAAGATTCAAAATCAGGGACTATCTCTTCGTCAGTTTTACCCGCTTTAACCCTTTCTCCTATCCATTCACTGAACACTTCAAGGTTCTTTTCTAGTGTATCGAGATGCTTTTTCACATCTGTGAATCTTCCGAAGTGTGTGGGATGGATGGCGGCAGCTTTTATATTCTTCATCTTTGCAATTGATTCGAACCACTGTTCAAGGTTTATGTCCGGTGGTGGAGTTGCCGGCAGAATGACATCTGTTTCTATCCTGTTTCCTCCGACATCACCGCAGAAGAGGTCTTCACCTACAAGATAGGAATGATGATGTGAGGCATGTCCGAAGGTCTCTATTGCTTTTATCTCATATTCACCTACTCTTACAACCTGTCCGTCCTCAAGCGAAACGACCCTGTCTTCATCGATCGGCTCTGTGTTGCCCCATAGCTCTTCCATCTGTTCTTTATAGATCATCTTTGCAGATGCAAGAAGTTTTTCAGGGTTTACCAGGTGTTTAGCACCCCTTGGGTGTACATAAATTGTGGAACCTTTCTCTGCAAAATGCCATGCAGCACCGGAGTGATCAAGATGTATATGAGTGACAAAAACGTTCTTCACATCTTCGACCTTGTATCCGTTCTCATCCAGTCGTGATTTCATTTTATCGAAAGTTGTATCTGGTCCTGTCTCTATAATAAAAGGACCGTCCTGTGATTCGAAAAGATACGATGCTATAACATTCGGTGAAAAGAAATTAAGATCAAGTATTTTCATGTTTTATTCCCTGTTAATATTTCTCAAGTATTATAGATTTTATAAATCCCAATCTTAAAAGCATCTTAACCAATAGTTAAATTTTATCCAAAAAGTGAATATCAGACTCCAGTTTACCCTGAATATAAAGATCACTACACCTTCTCGATCAAAGACGCTTTTCCGTTTTCTATTCTGAACACTTTTCTCTCACCCGTATAAGGAATCTCTTCCTGACTTGTTGAAGTAACGAATATCTGCCCGCTGTAGCTTAGAAGTAAATTGAAAAGGAAGTTCTTTCTCCTCCTGTCCAGTTCACTTGTTATATCGTCAAGCAACAGTATAGGTTTTTCTTCCTTTAATGACCTGTATAAGCTTATTTCAGTGGCTTTCAAGGCAAGCACCAGGTTCTTTGATTCTCCCTGGGACGCGAAGGATGATGCGTCCCTTCCGTTTATAAAAAATGATATTATATCCCTGTGTGGTCCCACCGAGGTGTGTCCCCTTGCCTTGTCTTTCTCGAATTTGTCTCTCAGTGCTTTTTTTATCGATTGTCTGAGATTATCCTCATACACATAAGATTTTTTATAGCCAACTTCTACCTCGGAATTCACCCCTGATGCAGAACTGTAAATTCTCTTCAGGGTCTCACCCAGCTTCTTCAATGCTTTAAGTCTTCTGGATGTCACCCTGGCCCCGGTCTCGGCAAGTTTCTCATCCCATACATCCATCGTATTTATATCCAGTTTCGAACCTCTTGAAAGTAATGCGTTCCTCTGGCCCAGTGTCTTGTAATAAGCCCTAGTATCCTTTATATGTTCAAGGTCAAGATTGGAGATAAGCGTATCGATATATTGTCTTCTTACCGATGGCGAACCTTTTACGATATTAAGATCGGTCGGGAGGTAAAGCACCACAACGAACATACCTGTGTATTTACTGAGTCGATATACAACCTTTCCGTTCACCCTGACATTTTTCCCTTCCGGCGAAAGAGCGATATGTATCTCGTTTAGTCCGTTTTCCGCTTCTATTTCCCCTTTCAGCCTCGCTTGAGGTTGTCCGAAAGCAATCAGCTCTTCGTTACTAACCTGTTTGAAGGGTCTGAAATTGCAAAGCATGTATATCGCTTCCAGAAGGTTTGTCTTCCCTTGGGCGTTGTCCCCGATTATAAGGTTAAACCTTCTGTGAAAGCTCACTGATTCTGTAAGATATGTTCTGAAATTTTTTAGGGTGATCGATCGAAGATACACAGTTACTCGTCATTTTGAATAGTTTGTGAATTATAATTGATACATAATTATATTCAATGTGCATATTTCTTGAAACCATAAATCTGTAGCGGTAATATTCTGTAAAAGGCGAAAAATGTTATCACTAAGAATTTCGGAAATAGCAGCGTCCTACGCATTAAAGGGATATGCAAGAATAAGCAAACAAAACATGGAGGAACTAGGTATATCCTCATGGGACCTGATCGAGATCGGCGGAAAGAGGAAAACCGTAGTAAGGGCCATCCCGCTTGAAAGCGCCAATGGTGACGGCGAATCAGTAATAGAAACAGATATAGTAACAAGAGACAATGCAAAAGCCAGAATAGACGATTTCGTCGTGGTAAGAAAGGCGGACTCAAAAAATGCTACTAAAGTAACACTTGCTCCGAGAAACAAGGCCCTGCTCTATAACACACAACACCACAAATACCTTAATAACAGGCTGCACGGCGTACCAATGACCGTCGGAGACAAAATATCAGTGAACTTTCCCGGCTCAAAAGTGGAAGAGTTCGATGTGCTTAGTACCCTTCCCTCCAACTCGGTAGTTGTTAACAACACCACTAAGCTGGATATAAGGAGACGCTCCGCTGCGGGGAATGACGCAAGGGTGCTGGGCTATGAGGATATAGGCGGTCTGGATGAACAGGTAAAGAAGATCAAGGAAATGATTGAACTGCCGATAAAATTCCCCCAGATTTTCGAAAGACTCGGGATAGATCCTCCGAGGGGGGTACTTTTGGTAGGACCTTCAGGAAGTGGTAAAACTCTTATCGCAAGGGCCATCGCCCACGAGACAAATGCCAATTTTCAGGTTATAAACGGGCCCGAGATTATACATAAATTCTACGGCGAAAGCGAAGCAAGGATCAGGAATATCTTCGATGTCGCAACCAGGAACCAGCCCTCTATCATATTTCTGGATGAACTTGACGCGATAGCTCCAAAGAGGGAAAAAGCTAACGGTGATGTGGAAAAAAGAGTTGTTGCGCAGCTCCTGACCCTAATGGACGGACTTAGGGAAAGGGGGAACGTGATAGTTATTGGTGCAACCAACCTCCCGGATGTTATCGATCCGTCACTGAGAAGACCGGGCAGGTTCGACAGAGAGATAGTCCTTGGTGTTCCTGACAGCAATTCACGGACGGAGATAATGAAAATACATTCCCGCAGCATGCCCCTTGCGGATGATGTTGATTATGACAAATTGTCGGATCTCACGCAAGGCTTTGTGGGAGCTGACCTTGAGAACCTTTGCCGGGAAGCTGCAATGATATCACTTAGAAGGACCATCCCGGATATTGAACTTGAAGACAGTTTCCATGATTTTGACAGCATAAAGCCACTTACGGTAAACATGGATGATTTTCTTGAAGCCCTTAAGGATGTGGAGCCCTCTGCAATAAAGGAAATACTGGTCGAGATACCCAAGGTCAGCTGGGATGATGTCGGCGGACTTGAAGATATAAAGGAAAAACTGACCGAATGTGTAATACTTCCGCTAAAGCATAAAAACCTATTTGATGCGGCTAATATTAAGGCGCCCAAAGGTATAATGCTCTCAGGACCCCCCGGCACCGGGAAAACGCTTCTCGCCAGGGCACTTGCGAACGAAAGCAGTGTCAATTTCATTTCTATTAAGGCTGCCGAACTTATATCCAAATATGTCGGGGAATCGGAACAGTCGATCAGGGAAATATTCAAGAAGGCCAAACAGGTAGCTCCCTGTATTATATTCTTCGACGAGATCGATGCTATAGCTCCCTCACGCTCTAGTTCAGATACGAACAATGTATCCGAAAGAGTCGTAAGTCAGTTGCTGACTGAAATAGACGGTATTGAAGAACTCGTTGATGTATACGTTCTGGCAGCGACCAACAGGATAGACATTATAGACAATGCACTTCTTAGGTCAGGAAGGTTCGACATGATCATAGATTTCCCGTATCCTGATAAGAACGAGATAAGGGAGATCCTGAGAATTCATACCAAGGACAAGCCTGTAAAGAAGGACCTGAAACTGAGCAAAATAGCAGTCAAACTTGAAGGACTGACCGGTGCAGACATTGCATCAATATGCAACAGGGCAGCCATACTGGCTATTAAAGAACATCTGAAGAATAGAAAGAGTCTGTTCAGAATATCTGAAAAGCATTTCACGAGTTCTGTAAAAGAACTAAGAAGTTATCAGAGGAACAATTCTGTAAAATAACAGGAATATCTATTTGTATTCAACATCGTTTCTAACATCATCAGCATTTTTTATATTCGCATTCGTTTTCGGTGCGATTATAGGCAGTTTTCTTAACGTCTGTATATACAGGATACCCAGGGGTGAATCCATAATATCACCACCATCTCACTGCCCGCAATGTAAAACACCGCTCAGATTTTATAACAACATACCTTTTCTGAGCTACCTTCTGCAGGGAGGAAAATGCAGTAGTTGCGGCACACGTATTTCATTTTCATATTTTGCCATCGAATTCCTTGCAGCAATACTTACATTACTCATTTTCATCAGTTACGGATTCGCCGAAAAAACACTCATTTACCTTGTACTAACATATTCCCTGATAGTAATCTCGGCGATAGATATAAGATATATGGTGATACCGAACATTATTACCATCCCGGGAATTTTTGCCGGTCTTTTCTTAAACGCTCTGCTCACGGACTGGTCTGTCTTAAGGTCTTACCTTACCAGTTCGGGGGTTTCGGATATCTTCTTTCTTATCGGAAGGTTCCCTGTACTCAACTCTATTACAGGAATAATACTGGGAGGAGGCATTTTACTTTCGATAGCCTATATATATAAGTTGCTCAGGAAAATTGAAGGTATGGGCATGGGCGACGTTAAGCTTCTGGCCATGCTCGGGGCTTTTCTTGGTATACAGGGAGTTGTTTTTATAGTATTTCTGAGTTCAATGATAGGTTCAATAACCGGGGTTTCACTCATGATCTATAACAAGGGGGACCTCAAATATGCCATCCCATACGGACCGTTTCTTTCCCTGGCTGCGGTAGCCTTTATGCTGTACGATAATATATTTTATATATTCCGGTAGGAAAAATCCTGCAATACTTCATATTTGATTCATAACTTTTAAATTTATACTTTAATATAAGAGCATTATCTTTACTAATAGGAAAGGATTATAATCCAGCTTGATGAAGAAATTCGGTATCAGGTTCTACATACTGTTCAACATAATAATAATCTGTGCTGTCGGGGTTACCCTTCTCGGCATTATATCACTGAAGATCACGGAACAGTTCGCTATAAAGGGAAAAATAGAAGGAACAAAAGCTATAATCGAGGCTTTTGAATCAACTTATTACCGGTTCAACGACAGCAAGGAAGGATTGAACTTTCTGGAAAAGGCCCTCGATTCGGGTGCGTGGGGAGTTGTTCTTGACAGGAATGGGAAAAGCATTTTCAGGACCAGCGATGCCAAAGTCGATGAGAGTCTCTACTCTGAAAGTAAACTAAATATGGTGCGCAATACAGGAGATTCGGACCTATCGGTTTCCGGTTCATCCATAATTCCATTCTCGTCATACAAGGCATTCAGCATAATCATGCCTATCAGGTCCGGCAATAATACGGGTTCTGTGTTCGTATATCAGCCCCTTAACTCGTTTTCGAATACAATAAAATCAAGCCAGAAACTAATAACCGCGTGGATAATACTTTTCATACTCGTCCTTGCGATCTTCGGCTATTATCTGCTGTCCACAACCCTAGTAAACCCGTTCCAAAAACTTATCGATGTAACCCGTAGCATATCGAAGGGTGTATTTCCTGAAGATGTGAACATGGGAAGAATCGCGGAAATCAACCAGCTCTATAATGCTCTCGGGAATATGCATAGTGAAATAGAGAGTAACAAAATGGAACTCGAAAAGAACATCGACGATCTGGAAGCCGCGAACAAGACAATACTCAAAACCCAGAAGGAGCTTATAGCATCCGAGAAGCTTGCATCACTCGGAAGGTTATCCGCGGGAGTAGCTCACGAGATAGGCAACCCTCTCTCGGCCATTAACGGTTATGTGGAGATACTGAAAAAAACAGAATTTCTAACCGAGGAGCAGAGGCAGAAGTACCTGGACAAAATATTAAGTGAAATAGAGCGAATCAATACTATAATTAAAACATTACTAGATTATTCAAGACCGAAAGAATCCAGAGTAAAACCGAACGATATGAATGAAATAATATACGAAGCAAAAAAGATACTCATCAATCAGGGTATAATGAAAGATATAAAGGTCAAACTGAACCTGCTGGATGAACCTATACCGGTAAAAGTGGACAGATACCAGATGCTTCAGGTTCTTATAAACCTCATGCTGAATTCAAGAGATGCTATGAACGGCACAGGTAAAATAACCATAAGCAGTTTTATTGATAAAGATGATAATGCGGAAATAGATATAGAGGATAATGGTCCGGGGATACCTGGTGATATGATTGACAAGATATTCGACCCTTTCTTCACAACGAAAGATCCCGGTGCGGGAACAGGACTTGGTCTTTCGATATCACAGAGGATTATTGAACAGTTCAAAGGCACTATTTCAGTGACCAGCACTGAAGGTATCGGAACAAAATTCAGTATCGTTTTTACTGATTACATGAAGGAACGTAATGAAAACAATTCTTATCATTGATGATGAAAAAGGGATAAGGGAGTCACTGACCGTAATGCTTCAGATAGAAGGTTATGAAGTAACCCCCTGCGAAGATGCATTAAAAGCTACTGAGCTCATCAATCAAGGCAATAACTACGATTTTATAGTGTGTGATCTGAAAATGCCACGTATGAGCGGGATGGATTTCCTTAAGGAAGTGAGAAAAAAACATATAGATTCGATCTTCATAATGATAACAGCGTATGGAAACTCTGAAACATCCATCGACGCTGTTAAAAGCGGAGCGGACGACTATATAAATAAACCAGTAAAGACAGAAGAGCTGATCCTGAGAATGAAGATGGCGGATGAGAAAAGAAAGCTGAAAAGGGACAATCTTCAATTAAAGCAGGAGCTTGGTATAACCGAGGGCTTTAAAAGCTTCGTTTCCGAGAGCAAGACAATAAGGGAAATAAAAGAACTGGCATCCAAAGCATCCCAGTATAACACTACTGTACTTATCTCGGGTGAAAGCGGAACGGGTAAGGAACTCCTTGCCAGGTCAATCCATAGCAACAGCAAGAGAAAGGACAATCCCTTTCTTGCAGTCAACTGTGCAGCAATACCCGACACACTTCTTGAAAGTGAGCTTTTCGGATACGTTAAGGGTGCATTCACCGGGGCATCAGACTCCAAAACTGGTCTTGTGGAGGATGCGAATGAAGGGACCCTCTTCCTGGATGAGATAGGGGATTTCCCTACCCACCTCCAGTCAAAACTCCTGAGAGTGCTTCAGGAACAGGAAGTCAGAAGACTCGGAGATACAAAAACAAGAAAGATCGATGTAAGAGTTATCGCTGCTTCGAACAGGGATCTCGAGGAAGAGGTGGAAAAAGGGAACTTCAGGACAGACCTTTATTACAGGCTTAACGTATTGCCGATACATGTACCACCGCTCAGGGAAAGAAAGGAAGATATCCCGATACTTTTAAGCTATTTCCTCAAGAAATTCAACAAAAAACTGAACCGCAACATAAGCGGTTTCAGCAGGGAAGCTATAAATCAAATGATGCAGTATCCATGGTACGGAAATGTGAGGGAACTGGAGAATTTTATTGAAAGAACAATGATATTCGCAGAGACAGACAATATAGAAAAAATAGAACTGCCAACTGGCGGAAATCATAAAAAGCACTCTATTGAATCCTGGCTGGACACATTCTCTCTCGAGGAGGCAAAGTCCAGACTTGAAAAGGCATATATTGAAAAAGCACTAGAGAAAACAGGTGGCAACAGAACACGAGCTGCAGAATATCTTGGAATTAGCAGAAGAAACCTTCTTTACAAGCTTAAGGAAATATACTCACACGAAGAATAGACAGATCGCATCCGCCACATTATCAAAAGGTGTTATTATGAAAAACTATATAGAGATCTCATTTATTTTCTTGCAATCCTTATTGTGGATTACATTGCTATTGTCGCCCTCCTGGGCCGGTGCGCATGCTAATGGTAATGAATATATAGACCTTGGCAGGTTTAGCAAAGAAAGCATAAATGAAATGCTTAATAAAGCATCTCAGATGGAAACCGACAGTAAAAAAATTGAATATATATCAGAGAAATTCCTGGGGATACCATATAAAAGTTCCACTCTCATCGGGGACAGTGAACACAGTGAAAAACTTACGATTAACCTCGCCGGGGTAGACTGCTTTACACTTCTGGATTATGTAGAAGCCATGAGACTCTCCGGCAATTATGATCAGTTCAGACAAAACCTCGTTAAAACGAGGTACAAGGGCTCTGATATAGAATATAGGAAAAGGAATCATTTCTTTACTGACTGGTCTGTTTATAATGATCTTGTAATCGACGTTACTGGAAAGATCGGCGAAGGAAAAACTTCTTCAGAGTTAAAACAATTAAACCGGATTAATCGAGATAAGAGATACCTTCCTGACATACCAGTTGTGAGTAGGAATGTTTACTTCATAACTTCAGGGGATATTAGCAAGGATATCGCCACCCGGATCAGGACCGGTGATTATATAGGAATTTATTCTAAAATGCCCGGTCTTGATGTCTCACACACCGGCATAGCGATTAGGCGTTCAGGGAAGCTGTACTTCAGGAATGCCTCTTCAATGTCAATTAATGAAAAAGTTGTGGATGAACCCTTGCTTGAATATATAAAGAACAAGCCGGGGATTGTCATCCTGAGGCCTCTTCCCCCGGGTAATGTTAAAAAATAGAGCAGTGATAAATTATATTATTTTCTAAAAACGAGTATTATTAAATTTCAATATAATCCGAATAAAACCGAAGGAGGTATTCATGTCTCTAACAGTGAAGGATCTAACTCATCTCCAGAAAGAGGTTCAAAAAGCAAGGAATATCGTGGACAAGATGCTCGATTTCGTGGATCTGATGAATTCGGCTTCAGATAAAATAGATGGTGAAATCGAACCCCCCACCAAAAATATAAAACAGAACGCTGAACTCATTGCCGGCTCGGTAAACGAGATAAAAGATTTAATAGACACTCAGCTTAACAAAATACCCGTTGACCAGGAAGAGGTTAAAAGTGCAGCACACAAGCTTCTGCTTTATCAGGGAAGCAAAGAGCAGGTTCTGATCTGGGCTCAGCAACAGAAAGGAAATCATAAGCCGGAATCCTACTGGTGGAAATACTGGCAGGGCATATACGAGGAGATAAGCGAGTCCGGTAAAGGCTGATATATTTACCTGTAATATTCAATAATTTTCATGGAGATCATCTCCGCCACTTCCATATTCTCATCGTCGCTATTTGCCTCAGGATCAAATACTATATAGCTAACTCCTGCATTCATGTATTGTTCTACCTGCTTTCTGATATTGTCCGCGCTACCACTGAAAACGAACATCCCGTTACCCCCCGCTGACGCTAAAGCCCCTTTTCTCAAATCAATTCTGTTTCTAACGGAGAAGGTAAAATCCGAAAGGTCTCTGCCTTCATCACGCGCTATAGATCTTATTTGTTCTATTCTTTCTGATACCTGCCCGGGATGGAGCCATGTCGGATGCCAGCAATCACCATATCTGACAGCCCTTTTAAGCACTTTACCACTGTTACCGCCAATCCATATTCGCGGTCTTGGTTTCTGAACGGGTTTGGGTTCGAACTTAATTTCCTTAAATGTGAAGAACTGCCCGCTGTATTCAGGGTTCTGGCTTTTCCAGAGTTCTGTAATAATCCCGAGGTACTCATCTGTAAGATCGCTCCTTTTCTCAAAGGGGACACCGAGGGCATCGAACTCGGGTTCAAGCCAGCCTGCGGCTACACCGAAAACCAGCCTTCCGTCAGAAAAGTTATCCAGAGTTGAAAGTGATTTTGCAAGCACGACAGGATTTCTGTATGGAAGGATAATAACACTGGTGCCGACCATTATGCTTTTAGTACACGAGGCTATGGCAGCAAGCGTTACAACCGGGTCATAAAACAATCTAGTAAAACTCCCGGATACCTTTTCAGGTATTACAACATGATCGCTCGCCCAGACTGAGTCAAAGCCCATTTTCTCGGCTGCGGTTCCGAGTTTCAGATTAAAATCCAAGCTGGCATCCCTTCTTATGGGTAAACATATACCGAATTTCATGCATCCTCCGTATAGGATCCTAATTTGAATGGAATGATATGTTAATGATACATGGTATGATTTTATGTAGTATTTATTCGTCCAGCGAATATAACATTCTGAAAAAATAAATTATATTAATGTAATGGCAAAGTTCATTGATGAAGCAAAAATTCATGTAGTATCCGGCGGGGGGGGAAACGGCTGTCTTAGTTTCAGACGAGAGAAATACGTCCCGAGGGGGGGGCCCAACGGTGGCGATGGTGGGAATGGCGGTGATGTGATACTCGTAGCTGACGAGAACCTGACATCACTGCTGGATTTTAAATACAGGAGTATATACAAGGCTGACAGGGGAGAACACGGAAGAGGGAAAAATCAGCACGGTGCCAGTGCAGAAAAGCTGTATATACATGTTCCGGTCGGGACCGTGGTGAAAGATCTCAAAACAGGTTCTGTAATTGGTGATCTCGTAAAGCACGACCAGACACTGCTTGTAGCACAGGGTGGAAAAGGAGGCAGGGGCAACGCCAGGTTTGCAACATCTACCAACCAGGCTCCAAGGCGTTTTGAGCCCGGTCAGGAAGGAGTGGAAGTGGAACTCCAGCTTGAACTCAAGCTAATTGCGGATGTAGGCATTATCGGGTTCCCCAACTCAGGTAAATCAACACTGATCTCGCGAATTTCTGCGGCAAAGCCAAAGATAGCGGATTACCCGTTTACAACTCTGGTCCCCAATCTGGGGGTAGTTAGTTATGGTGACGGCAAAAGCTTCATCGTAGCAGATATACCGGGAATAATAGAGGGTGCTCATGAAGGGACGGGACTAGGAATTCAATTCCTTAAGCACGTCGAAAGAACAGAAATACTACTTCATGTACTGGACCTTTCTCCGATGACAGGAAGAGACCCTGCTGAAGATTTTGAAATAATGAACAGTGAACTCGAAAAATTCAGTTCGGAACTTGGCAAAAAACCGCAATTAGTGGTACTTAACAAGATAGACATCACAGAAGCATGGGATAGATCAAAAGAAATTGAAAAATATTTCAGTGACCTGGGAATAGATGTAAGCAAAATATCCGCTGTAACAGGTGAAGGGCTTGATGAGCTTATCTACAGGATCGCTGATTTCCTTGAAGAATTCAGGAACACTAGTGATGAGGAAGCAGATTACTGTAATGTATCCGAATAGTTCTCGGACCTTGGGACCGGTATTGGGGAAGCATGATGAAGTACCATATACCACCTGGAATCGATCATCTCGAAAACGTTAGTGGTCTGTGCCATTGTCATTACCATCTGACCCCCTATGTAGTGTCTCAATTTCTCTATACAGTTTATAAGGGCAGCACTTTGATTTATCTCGACGAAAGTATCACTTATTTCCACTTCGCTCAATTCGCCAGATTCGAATATCCTCTCCCAGCTGTTTTTGATATCATCCCACCCGGTTAGGAGCGGCCATCCCGGATGAATACATTTTGCATTACCGTCAGTAAGCCAAATCTCTTCCATTGTGGAAATATCTCCCTCTTCAAGTGCCTGATAAAATCTATTATTCAGCTCAATTATCTGTTTTTTCAATTTTTCCATTTGTACTTCCTTTATTTTCCTGTTTGAGATTAAATATTCTTTTTATTTCATTCAATACAGCGCTGTCAGTTTCAGTTGAGAGTATTTCTGAAAGTTTATCGAAACACTCTATGCCTTCCAGCTTCCATAGAGCCCATACAGCATGTGACCTCACAAGAGGTTCTTCATCATATAGACATTGACTTACATTGTCAATATAATCCCTGTTGCCGGAATTTCCCATCGCAACGAGAACATTTCTGAGCAAACCCCTTCTTTTCGCTCTCTTTACAGGGCTTTTACTAAAAAGTTTACTGAATTGTTCCTGGTCAAGCACTACGAGCTCGCCGGGATTCGGAGCAAAAAAACCAGGCCTGGGAAGAAAGTCACTATCTCCCGTGCCGGCTTTCCTGTTCCAGGGACACACATCCTGGCAGATATCACATCCGAATATGTTATTTTCCACTCCCTCTCTTTTCTCCGGGGGGATTTCACCTTTGTTCTCGATAGTCAGGTAAGAGATGCAGCGGTTTGAGTCCAGAATATAAGGCTCGCGGATTGCATCCGTCGGACATGCATCTATGCACATCGTACAGTTTCCGCATCTGTCAGCAACGGGGCTGTCATAATCAAGCTCAATGTCGGTTATTAATTCGGAAAGGAAAAGCCAGGAACCTATTTCCTGGTTAATAATGCATGTATTCTTCCCGGTCCAGCCGATACCAGCATACTTAGCATAAACCCTTTCAAGGACAGGTCCGGTGTCTACATAAGCCCTGTAATTCAATTCCGATTCCGAAACCTCTTCCAGGTATTTGCCAAGTTCACCGATCATATCCTTTATCCGGTAATGGTAATCATCAGCCCATGCATACCTTGAGATCCATCCCCTGTTCTTATCGTTGAGCTGCGTTGAATATGGCATGTCTGTATTATAGTTAACAGCGCATG
>Ga0102952_1000348_pt1 | contig 18474 bp, 14 predicted proteins | sample SalPon2A_C_D1_MG_FD_78506 | JGI IMG/M metagenome (GOLD analysis project Ga0102952, IMG submission 78506) | Soil microbial communities from South San Francisco under conditions of wetland restoration - Salt Pond MetaG R2A_C_D1_MG | ecosystem: Environmental > Terrestrial > Soil > Wetlands | place... | reverse complement strand
GAAGGGCCAGCCGTCTGTATGAGCGGTGATGCCCAGCACCATTCCTATCGCTGCAGTTGCAGTGTAGTTGAAAGGAAGAATGCCATGTGCCGCCAGTCCGGCGAAAAGTGCACGGGCTCTTAAAGAATCGAATCTACCTGCAACCGATTCGGCTGAACGGATACCCTGAAGCCCGAACCTCGCCATTAAGAGCGGATGTTTTGGCAGAAGAGAAAGTGGTCCGAGAAGATCGGGAAGCATTTCTGCCCAATTTGCAACAAAAGGTTCTATAAGATTTCTGTATTTATCCCCATCGATACCCAGATGCTTAGTTGTTTTATCAAGCGATCGAAAGACTGCCGCTGTGGGTTGGTCGTCAAGGGGATGTGCAACAGGTACACCCGGCTGAATCCATTCCAGCCCGTATTGTTCAAGAGGAAGAGAATTAAGATATGGAGACGCTTTAGCCATTGGGTGTATGGCTGAACAGACATCGTGTTTAAATCCCGGCACTGTAAGTTCAAGGGTCCTCGTTCCACCACCAACAGTATCTGTTTTTTCGACTATTTTCACTGACAAGCCTTTTTCTGCAAGCCTGATACCGGCTGCCAGCCCGTTCGGACCTGATCCTATTATTATTGCGTCGTAAGCCATATGAATTTTGAAAACTTATATTATGTAAAAAATTCAAGCAACATTATTTAGAAAATTATGTCTTGTAGATAATTACAAAGTTAATACTCTATGTATCTCTGTTTTTATCTTTTTTTACTTTAATATTTTCTTTTATATCGACTTGCTCGTCTAAATCTATAACAAATGATTTAATAATTTGATCTGCAAAAACAAAAAGAACTGCACTAATTATATATAGAAAATAGGTCCATATACTCGGACTTAGTTTTATTCCCAGTAAACCAACAAACAATCCTGCTATGATGTTGGGAATTCTTTTTTTTATTTTAATATCAGCCAGAATTTTCATAATGCGTAGAGCAAAAAATATAAAAAGTCATCCCTTATACCACTTTGGTATCTTTCCGCCTGTATAAATATTCACTGTTTTTGTCTCGAGATAGTTCTCAAGACCTTCGTTCCCGAGCTCTTTCCCGATACCGCTTTCCTTTAGTCCACCATACGGCGTCTGTGGAATGATGCCGCCGTAAGTGTTAATCCAAAGGTATCCTGCTTTGATTGCTTTTGCCATCCTCATGGCACGGTTAATATCCTTTGTCCATATACCGCCTGCCAGTCCGTACCGGGTATTGTTTGCGATTCTTACTGCCTCGTCTTCAACCGTGAAAGGCATTACGGCTACTACAGGTCCGAAAATCTCCTCGCATGCTATGGTGTCGTCAACCGAGACATTATCAACAACTGTGGGTTTCAGGAAATAACCCTTTTTCATGTTCTCCGGTCTTTTGCCACCAGTTAGCACATTGCCGCCCTCGGAAACCCCTTTCTCTATATATCTGTTTACATTGTCGTAATGTTCTTTGGAGATCAGTGCTCCCAGCTCGGTGTTTTCGTCCATCGGGTCGCTTATCCTTATCTTTTCTATCTTCTCTATATATCTCTCAAGGAATGATTCGTATATGTTTTTCTGAAGGAGTAACTTTGTTACAGCGGTGCAGTTCTCACCCTGGTTAAAGAAACCTCCTCTCAGACAGGCCTCGACAGCCTCGTCAATATCTGCGTCATTGAAAACTATGCAGGGTGCTTTTCCACCCAGTTCGAGTGATACGCGCTTTATATTCTGTGAAGCGGTTTTCATTATTATTTTCCCGACATCTGTTGAGCCTGTGAAAGCTATTTTGTCTATGCCGGGATGCTCAACAAGTGCCTGACCAGTTACCGAACCTTCCCCTGTAACTACGTTGAATACCCCGTCAGGAAGACCAGCTTCAGAGCATAGCCTGGCTACTTCGAGTATTGCAGAGGATGTTATTTCCGCCGGTTTAAGCACGATCGTGCAGCCTGCAAGAAGTGCTGGTGCTATCTTCCAGAATGACAACAGCAGGGGGAAGTTCCAGGGTATTATCTGGGCTGTTACTCCAACAGGTTCTTTAAGTGTGACTGAGAGCTGATTGTCCGATACCGGTATTGATTCTCCGTTAAGCCTCGAGACAGCGCCCGCATAATATTCAAGGGTTTTTACAGAGCCGCCGATCTCCACGAGCTTACTTTCCCTTATTGGCTTTCCGGTTTCGAGCGTGTTTATTCGGGCAATCCTGTCGGTGTTCTCCTTTAGTTTCCCGGAAATTCTGAGAAGCATGGAAGCCCTTTCCGTAGGCTGTACGGAGGACCATTTCTGGAACGCGGCTCTTGCCGCGCTTACCGCCTTGTCAACATCAGTTTTACCAGCCTGGGCAATGCTGAAAGTTGTTTCTTCGGTTGCAGGGTTTTCCCTTTTTAAATACTTTCCGTCTGAAGGTTTTACATCCTTGCCGTTTATAAAAAGATCATATTTCATAATTTCAGCACTCATTGACTTGCTCCCGGGTAAGAGATTGAAAATAAATATTAATATAAATTCCAGTCAAAGTATAATAGATAGGAATGGATAAGAAAAAAGTTTACCTCGCAAGTCCGCTGGGCTTTAACGAAATTGGCAGGAAATTCTATTATCAGGAGCTCATACCGATGCTTGAAAGCAGCGGACTCAGGGTGCTGGACCCATGGAAATCCACACCTCCTGCCACTATACATTCAGTGCAGAATATGCCCTATGGGCAGGAAAAAAAGGAAGCGTGGGAAAAACTCAATAAAGAGATTGGTGAAAACAACAGGAAGTACCTTGACGACTGCGATTGTATCCTTGCAGTTCTTGACGGTATTGATGTAGACAGCGGAACTGCATCAGAGATCGGTTACGGATTCGCCGTTGGTAAATTGATAGTCGGCTACAGGGGTGATTTCAGACTCAGTTCAGACAATGAAGGCTCTATAGTTAATATTCAGGTAGAGTATTTTATCAGGAAGAGCGGGGGAGATATTGTAGCTGATATTGGCAATGCGATAGAGCTTATAAAAACAACCTGACCGTCATTTCAGACAAGGTTGTTTCATATTGACATTCAGGCAACTTTCTGTAAAGTAGAGTGCGTATATTTTAACCCGGAGGCAAAGAAAATAGGTATCTTAAATACAGCAGCAGAAAAACTTCTGGAAAAAGAGGAACAACTTACTTTCGATGAAGCCATGGAGCTCACGGAGCTCTCAAAGCAGGACCTTCCCGATCTGCTCTCCCTGGCAAGAAAGGTAACTCTGAAATACGAGGGAGATGGCGTTTTCCTGAGATCTATTATAAGTGCACAGACGGGGAACTGTCCCGAAGACTGCTCATTCTGTTCTCAATCGGCTCATTTCGATACCGAAGTGGAAGCTCACCCTTTGATGGCTGCAAACAAGATACTGCTTGCCGCAAAACAGGCTGAAAAAATGGGTGCCATGGATTTCTGTATAGTAATTAGTGCCAAGGGCCCCACACCAAGGATTTTCAAAAAAGTACTTGAAGCCGTTGATATACTCCGCGAAGAAACAAGCCTGAAAATAGGCTGTTCCCTTGGCGACCTTAAGGAAGAACAGGCTTACGAGTTAAAAGAACACGGCGTTTGGCGTTACAACCATAATATAGAGACCTGCAGAAGCCACTTTCCCAATATTTGCACAACACATTCCTACGACGACAGGCTGAAGACCGCACTGCTGATTAAAGAAACAGGTATGCATCTTTGCTGCGGTGGCATACTGGGTCTTGGTGAGAGTGTAAGACAGAGGGTCGAACTTGCCTTTGAGATCAGGGAACTGGACCCTACATGGGTTCCGATCAATTTCCTGAACCCCAGGCCGGGAACTCCATTCGAGAACCTGAAGACAATCACACCGTTCGAAGCCGTTAAGACGATATCAATTTTCAGGTTGCTCCTTCCTGACAAGATCCTTATGACTGCAGGCGGAAGAGAAGTTACACTTCGCGATCTCCAGTCAATGGGACTTATGGCAGGTGCGAACGCCATGATACTCGGAAACTACCTGACTACGCCCGGAAGATCACCCGAGGAAGATCTCAAGATGCTTGACGATCTTGAACTCCCGATCAGGACAGACATTACCAACTGATCCGGTAATTCCGAATTATTTAGACCAAATCCGTCTCTTTCTGTTATATTAATTCCCGATATGTCTGACAACAAGAAAAATATAGGTTCTATGGACAGGGAATTCGTCTGGCATCCCTTTACCCAGATGAAGGAATACGAGGAAAGGGATCCGCTGGTAATTGAAGGCGGAGACGGTTCCTTCCTGATCGACAGTGAAGGGAATAAATATATCGACGGGGTTTCATCCCTCTGGGTCAATATACACGGACACAAGGTTCCCGAGATAGACCAGGCAATAGAAAAACAGCTCAGGAAGCTCGGTCACAGCACACTGTTGGGCATTACAAACCCTCCTGCAGCCGAACTTGCAAAGAAGATCATTGATATATGTCCGCCCGGGCTTAAGAAGGTTTTTTATTCCGGAGACGGTGCGAGTGCTGTTGAAGTGGCTCTTAAAATGGTTCTTCAGTACTGGCAGCACAAGGGCAAACCTGAAAAATCAAAATATGTCTATCTTGAGAACGGATACCACGGTGACACGCTTGGTGCGGTTTCTGTTGGCGGTATAGATGTATTTCATTCAGCGTTCAAGCCGCTTCTGTTCGAAAGCTACAAAGCTCCTTCCTACTATTGCTACAGGTGTCCGCTTGGAAAGACGTACCCTTCCTGTAAAGTTGCATGTGCGGATGAGGTTGAAAAGATACTTAAACAGAACCATGACCACATAGCGGCTGTTATCCTGGAGCCGTATGTACAGGCTGCCGGTGGAATGGTTGTTTCACCGCCTGGTTATCTTGAAAAAATAAGACAATACTGCGACAGATACGATGTTTTAATGATAGTTGACGAGGTGGCAACCGGATTCGGACGTACCGGAAAGATGTTCGCATGCGAGCATGAGAATGTCACACCGGATATAATGGTCCTTGGAAAGGGTCTAACCGGAGGTTATCTGCCTCTTTCTGCAACTATTACCAACCAGAAAGTCTACGATGCGTTCCTCGGCAATTACGATGAATTCAAAACTTTCTTCCACGGACACAGCTATTCCGGTAACCCGCTCTCTTGTGCGGCTGCTCTTGGAAATCTTGAAGCTTTTGATAACTATGAAACACTCGAAAATCTCCCTGAGAAGATCGAGATATTCGAGAACGAACTGAAAGAATTCGCTTCACTCGACCATGTAGGCGATGCGAGGAATAAAGGACTGATGGCAGGAATAGAACTTGTAAAAGAGAGGGATACAAAGGAACCTTACCCCGCCGGTGAAAAAATGGGCTGGAAGGTATGTGAAAAGGCACTGGAAGAAGGTGTCCTTATAAGACCACTCGGAAATGTTGTTGTACTGATGCCCCCACTCGGCATTAAGAACGAAGACCTGAAGCATCTTATGAAAGTTACGTACAGATCAATAAAAGAAGTTACCGAAGAACCTGAAAATGAATGACCCGCTATCCTGGATCAATAATGAGATCAGAACTATTGAGGACCGCCATCTTTTCCGTTACCTCACGGAGATAGAATCAGGGCAGTACCCGGAGATAAAGATAGGCGGGAAGAACTACATACTCCTCGCTTCAAACAATTATCTGGGGCTTTCCACACACCCTGCGGTTATCGAGGCTGCTTCTGGAGCATTGCATAAATACGGCACATCGTCTGGAGGGTCAAGGCTTGTAAGCGGCAGCAGTGATCTTCACCGGGAACTCGAGGAAAAAATAGCCGCATTCAAAAATACTGAAAGCGCAATACTGTTCAGTTCAGGCTACCTGGCGAATATAGGTATTATCTCGTCCCTGGTAGGGCCGGGTGATGTAATTTACAGTGACGAGCTGAACCATGCATCCATAATTGACGGTTGCAGGCTTTCGAAAGCTGAAACCAGGATTTACCGGCACCTAGACTACGATCACCTTGCAGAACTTTTAAACGCTGAAAAAATAAAAGGGAAAAGGCTTGTCATAACCGATACTGTTTTCAGTATGGACGGTGATCTCGCTGACCTTAAAAGGCTAGCGGAGCTTGCTGAAAACCGGGGTTGCATACTAATGGTTGATGAGGCTCATGCAACCGGGGTACTTGGTGAAAGGGGGAGCGGAGCAACGGAATATTTCGGCGTGGAGGCAAAAATACCGGTAGTTATGGGTACTCTTTCAAAAGCCGTAGGGTCGCTGGGGGGTTACATAGCAGGCAGTAAAAAACTTACTGATTTCATAAGGAACAGGGTAAGGAGTTATATTTTCGATACTTCACTACCTGCCGCATCACTGGCTGCTTCGTTAAAATCAATAGAGATAATAGAGACCGATTTTGATAGAAGAAGACATCTCTGGGAGCTGATAAAAAGGTTTAAAGAGGGAATTGTCGATATCGGTCTCGAGGTACTTGAAACCAACTCGGCTATTATACCCGTGCTGATAGGTGAACCGGACAGAGCGGTAAGATTCTCGGAATACCTGAGGGAAGAAGGTGTTTATACACCTGCGGTAAGACCTCCTTCAGTCCCGCCCGGGAAAAGCAGGATAAGGGCTTCACTGATGGCATCACATTCAATGGAGCAAATTGAGTATGCTCTCAGGGCTTTCAGAACTGTGAGCAGTAAATTTAATTGACAATATTCAGGCCGTACTTTAAATTTTGAGTCTTAAAAAACAAGAGAGGTGCTTAAATGGACTGGGGAATGAAGAACAGGATGTCAAGGATCATAAATCCGGAAACGGGAAGGACTGTCATGCTTGCTTTCGATCACGGATATTTCCTTGGACCCACACACAAACTCGAAGTACCGGGGGAAACGATAACCCCGCTTCTGCCCTACGCAGATACAATTATGCTTACAAGGGGCGTATTGAGAACATCGGTTGATCCGGGATCGGGTGCAAACGTAGTTCTGAGAGTATCCGGAGGTACAAGTATCGTGGGACCACACCTCGAAAACGAGGGGATAACTACCACATTCGAAGAAGCAATCAGACTTAATGTAGCCGGGGTAGGGCTATCCGTTTTTGTAGGCACACAGTTTGAAAGGCAGACTCTTCTGGGACTGGCAGAGCTTGTAAACCAGGGCGAAAAATACGGAATCCCCGTGCTCGGGATCACGGCAGTCGGCAAGGAGCTTGAAAAAAGAGATGCCAGGTACCTCGCACTTTGCTGCAGGATCTGTGCCGAGCTTGGTTCGCATATAGTAAAGACTTATTACTGCGAAGAGTTCGAAAAAGTTACCAACTCCTGCCCTGTTCCGATAGTCATAGCCGGCGGACCAAAGCTGGAAACTGAAATGGATGTTTTTAACATGACATACGATGCGATCAACAGGGGAGCAGCGGGTGTAGATATGGGAAGAAATATCTGGCAACACGACCATCCGGTGGCAATGTTAAGGTCTATAAGGTCTATCGTTCACGACAATAACAAACCCGAAAGGGCATTCGAACTTTTCAATTCCATAAAGAACGGGGAAGCCTAGTTAATATCACAAACGCTTATAAAATCTAATGAAAGCAGCGGTATATTACAGCAACAACGATATAAGAATAGAGGATTATCCCGTCCCTGATATCTCTCATGGCGAATTGCTTCTGAAGGTACAGTCAAGCGGCATATGCGGAAGTGACCTTATGGAGTGGTACAGGAAGCCAAAAGCCCCGGTTGTTCTCGGTCATGAGGTGGCCGGCGAGATCGCCGAGGTTGATAAAAGTGTAACGAAGTTCAGAGAGGGAGACAGGGTGGTCGTAACCCACCACGTTCCATGTAATACCTGTCATTACTGCCTTACGGGAAGACATACCAATTGCGAAATGATAAAGCAGACAAGCTTTTACCCGGGAGGTTTCGCAGAGTATCTGAAGGTACCCGAGATCAACGTAGACCGGGGTACATTCCTTCTTCCTGATAATGTTTCGTATGACGATGCTACATTTACTGAGCCCCTGGGCTGTGTTATCAGGGGGCAGCGGATCGCAGGGATGTCTCCCGGAAAGAGCGTTGCTGTTATCGGCAGTGGTATTACGGGTCTTCTTCATCTTCAGTATTCGATATCCCTTGGTGCCGGTTTTACCTGTGCGGTCGATGTAAACGACTTCAAGCTGGATTCAGCATTGAAATTCGGTGCATCGCAAGCCTACAATGCAGGCGATGACATAAAGGAAAAGATCAAAAAAAATAATAGCCGTATGCTCGCTGACCTTGTTATTGTCTGTGCAGGAGCGGAATCTGCGATATACCAGGCATTTGATATAGTTGAAAACGGGGGCACTGTGCTTTACTTTGCACCTTCTGTCCCGGATCTTGAAATTAAACTTAACTTTAACAAACTGTGGTGGTCAGGGGTTAATATCGTCAGTTCATACGCCGCTTCACCTGCTGATCTACTTGTAGCACTTGATATGATAAGCCAGGGCAGGGTGAATGTAGCTGATATGATCACACACAGATTACCTCTCTCGGATATATCCGATGGTTTCAAAATGGTTGAGAGATCGGAAAAAAGTCTTAAGATTTTGGTAAAACCCTAATTTCTTTCTCGGATTTTGTATTTATAATTGTAATAATCTATATACTTAAATTATGCAAAAGATTCTGCTCGTAGAAGACAATGATCAACTCAGGAGTCTCTACAAGGAAATGCTGGAAAAAAAGAGCTACACGATCGATACAGCTCCGAATGCAACAACAGCGTATGAGAAGCTTGAGACCTACAAACCTGATATAATCATTCTCGATATCATGCTTCCTGACACAAACGGGGTTGAAATACTCGAAGAGATAAAATCCCGTAAGCAATTTCGCAGGACACCTGTGCTAATGCTTACAGGCGTTTCGGAAATAAAACAGATGCAGAAATGTCTTCAGCTCGGCGCAGCGGGTTATGTACTCAAAGGCAGTTCAATTGAGGATCTTAGCCGTAAAATAAGCCTTGTACTTAACAGTTTCGGCGGTTCATGAACCTTTTGCAAGATTAATTATGCTATCAAGTATCCTGTGAGCTACATCATCCTTCGACATCAGCGGTATCTCGGTGACGTTGGACTTGCGGTCAATTATCGAAACCTTGTTAAGATCGCTCCCGAACCCTGCCTGCTTGTTCGAGATATCATTTGCCACGATCAGGTCCAGGTTCTTTTCCCTGATTTTTTTTATTGAATGACTGACAATATCATTCGTTTCGGCGGCGAATCCAACAATTATCTTTCCCGTGTAATTTTTGCCTAGTTCGGATAGTATGTCTGTTGTTCTTTTCATTTCCAGGCTCATATTGTCCTGGTCTTTCTTTATTTTTGATTTGTTGGTCTTAACCGGTGTGTAATCGGAAACGGCAGCAGTCTTGATTATGATGTGATAGTTGTCCGCCTGCTTCATAACCTCTTCATACATATCCTTTGCGGAGGTAACTTTTATATTCCTGATCCCGTTCGGAGGTTCTACCGTGGTCTGTCCGGATATGGTAGTTACAGAAGCGCCTCTGAGCCAGGCCGCTTTTGCAAGGGAAAAACCCATCTTGCCTGTGGAGGGATTTGATATATACCTGGCGGGATCTATATATTCTCTGGTCGGACCGGTTGTTATTAGTATCTTTTTGCCGCTGAGGTCTTTGGGTGCGAGCATCCTTTCCATCTCGGAGACTATTACCGGTATGTCAGGCATCCTCCCTTTCCCTTCCCAGCCGCAGGCCAGATACCCTTCGCCGGGCTGAATTATCTTATAACCATATTTCAGAAGTTTTTGTATATTTTCCTGAACCGCAGGATTATCAAGCATATTAACGTTCATCGACGGACAGAACATTACCGGGGCCTGCGTTGCCATAATAACCGTGGAGAGGAGATTATCCGCTATCCCGGAGGCTATCCTTCCTATAAATGAAGCGGTTGCAGGTGTTATTATTACGAGGTCGGCGTTATCCGCGATCTCTATATGACTTATACCGGATCCCATTTCAAGATCGTACTGATCAACTGCCACTTTCCTTCCAGAAAGAGTATGCAGTGTTAGAGGTGTAATGAAACGGGTCGCGTTCTTTGTCATAACTACCTGAACGGAAGCTTCTTCCTTCACAAGGTTCCTCACAAGTTCGCAGTTCTTGTAAGCTGCTATACCGCCGCAGATTCCGAGAACTATATTTTTGTCTTTTAGATAATTCATACAGGATATTATAGAATTGCAGGAAATTTAGGCAAATTAATTTTATTTATATTCAGGGGACAGTATGCCAAAGTCTGCCATTCCCGGACTTTGAAGGAGAATCCCCAAGGTTAATGATCCTGGAAATGCTTACCTTGACCGGAATACCGCTTTTCTGTTCCACTGCCGTTTTTACCTTTTCCTCATCAATATAGCCGGTCAGGTTCTCCTTTCTGAGGATATCATTTGTGTATTTCAGAAGATCGCCTACAATACCATAGATATCCTTGTGGACTTCAAGAAATACGGAATCATCCCTCACAGCGGTTTTAACAGGTTTATATATTATCTCTCCCGGAGTCCCGATATCGATCGAGTGGTATAGTTCGTCGGCATCCTTGTCGTACATTCTTATACATCCGTGGCTTATTGAAAGACCTACGGATTCCGGTTTGTTGGTGCTGTGAATACCTATATGAGGCAGAGTAAGGCCCATCCAGTATTTACCAAGCGGGTTTTCAGGCCCCGGTTTTATTATCTCATCGGTCATATTATAAACCCTGGCCATTCGAGGTGGCACCTTCCATGCAGGGTCTGTGACCTTGTTTGCAATTCTGAATCCCCCCCGCGGAGTCTGCCAGTTCTTCTTTCCGATAGCAACGGGATACGTTCCCGCAACTTCTCCATTGCGGAAATAATAAATGGTGTATTCGGGGAGATTGAGGACCAGTCCGTTGTCGGGATGCGGCGGTACTATCCTGTCTGTTGACAATCTGATCTGGTCTCCGGACTTGAGCTCTTTGTTCCCGGGTATATTATTTAACTCTAGCAGTCTTCTGACAGGAACATTATAATTCTTTGAAATACCGGCGATGTTTTCGCCTGATTTTACGGTATGGAAATGATCGTTTCCTATGATCTCCGATGCGTAAAGAGAACATGCTGTGAAAAACAACGTAGTAAAAGCAAATATTACTCTGACAAGCATGAGAATAGAGAATCCTTACCAGAAGACAGGGGAAAACCCCTATAGTACCGTTATAGTGATCTTTTTAACAGACTTTTAAACAGTTTAGTCCGTTACAGCCCCGTCAGAAGCCGATGAAACAAGTTTTGCATATTTTGCCAGTACACCTTTTGCGGCTTTCGGTTTGGGCTGTTTCCATTTTTTGAGCCTGCTGTCAATTTCTTTCTGGCTTACATCCAGTGTTATTTTTCTGCTGTTGGAATCTATTGTAATGGTGTCACCGTTCCTGATCACCGCCATAACGCCGCCGTCAAATGCTTCCGGTGTTATATGGCCGACAACAAAACCGTGAGTGCCGCCTGAGAAACGGCCGTCTGTAATGAGGGCAACATCCTGACCGAGGCCCCTTCCCATAATTGCGGAAGTAGGACCAAGCATTTCGCGCATTCCAGGACCGCCTTTCGGTCCTTCGTAGCGTATGACCACGACGTGTCCTTTTTTAACACGGCCCTGCAGTATGGCTTTCATGCTCTGTTCCTCGGAGTCAAAAACTATTGCCTTGCCCGTAAAAACATCTCCTTCATGCCCGGAGATCTTGGCAACAGCCCCTTCAGTGGCTATGTTGCCTCTTAGTATAACAATATGGCTGTTTTTCTTTATAGGGTCCTTGAAAGAATGAACGATCTTCTGGCTTTTTGGGTATTTCTTTGCCGACTTGAGATTCTCTTTCAGGGTTTTACCGGTCACCGTGAGGCAGTCTCCGTGTAGAAGACCCTGATCAAGAAGGCGTTTGAGAAGAGGTGTAAGTCCACCTATCTTGCAGAAGTCGGACATCATGTAATTGCCGCTTGGTTTGAGATCAGCGAGAACGGGTACTTTCCTGCCCAACCTGTTAAAATCCTCTATTCTCAGATTTATACCTGCGGACTTTGCCATTGCTATCAGGTGCAGTACGGAGTTTGTAGAACCCCCAAGTGCTATTACAACTGTGATAGCGTTCTCGAAGGCTTTTTTCGTCATTATATCCCTTGGTTTTATATTATTTTTTATCAGGTTCAATACAGCTTTGCCTGCTTCGGAGCAGTCCCTGTTCTTTACATCGGAGATTGCGGGCTGGGCAGAACTGTTGGGAAGGCTCATGCCAAGTGCCTCTATTGCCGAGGCCATTGTATTGGCTGTATACATTCCTCCGCAGGAGCCGGCTCCTGGAATCGCGCAGGACTCGATCTCCTTCAATTCCCTGTCACTGATCTGCTTGCTTGCGTGTGCGCCAATAGCCTCGAATACCGAGACTACATCAACATCTTTCCCGTTATAGCTGCCGGGCATTATAGTTCCGCCGTAAACAAAGACCGCGGGTCTGTTTAACCTGGCCATTGCTATAAGGCATCCAGGCATATTCTTGTCGCACCCTCCTATGGCAACGATACCGTCAAAACCCTCTGCTGCTGATACTGTTTCGATAGAGTCTGCTATTACTTCTCTGGACACCAGGGAATATTTCATTCCCCGCGTACCCATTGATATTCCGTCGGAAACGGTGATCGTGTTGAATATGATCGATTTTCCGCCGGCATTATCCGCACCTTTTGAAGCGTGGAGTGCGAGCTTGTCGATATGCATATTGCAGGGTGTTACCATACTCCATGTCGAGGCGATACCAATTACGGGTTTCTTGAAATCGTTGTCTTTGAAGCCGACCGCCCTGAGCATTGCTCTGCTGGCAGCCCTGTCAGGACCTTCAACGTAGGGAGAGGAATATTTTCTGTCTTTTTCGGCATTCTTTTTCTTTGGCAATTTTTCCTCCGTTCAGAATTGCTTTTGGATATTATCTATATTAAAAAAAACCATGTCAATTATTTAAATATGAAAAGATCAAAGATCCCGGGTCAAAGAGGGGAAGCTGTGCTTAATTTGTTCGGGGAACTTGTAAAAACTCTCAGAAATAACCGTCCGGATGGGCCTGATCTGCTGTACCCTGCTGGGTATTGTTCTGACCTTCCGGGTTATTGTAATTGTCCGGAAACTGCGGTTGGTTATTCCCCGGGTTTTTATCCGTCTGACGGTTGTCATTATCAGAACCGTTGTGCTTGTATAACCTGTTGTCGTCCTGGACCTTTACCGGTGTGTTGGAATTTACCGTGAAAGAGAACGATTCAGTAGCGATAATACAGGTAAATAAAATAGCTATTATAAAAATATTCAGAAATTTCCCTGGAATTCTTTTCATTTTTTTCTCCTGTACATGGATATCACGGCTGTGCCTGTTCATCAAAAATAGGCTTGCATTCACTCGTTCCGAAATCCCAGTGACCTGTTACGGTCCTTATCCTGCCGAAGGGGCTTATTACTATAACACCGCACTTGTCTACGGATGCATTTACGTCCTTGGGCTTGATCTGTATAGTACCGGAACCGCCCACGGTCTGGTTGGGATTAAACTGTACTGAAGTATTACTCGGAATTATCTCGTAATCAGTCAGCATTGTTATTTGTTCCGTAGATGAAGGTGATATATCTGCAAAATCGGAAAACCTGTTGCTGTCCCCCATTTTTGTTTCAATTTTGAGTTTGTTGCCGGTAGTGTCATAGCTCAGTTCTGCCTGATACTGTACGCCGTTCCTTGCTGCCTGGAGCTTTACGAGATTCAGTGAAGATGTGATCTTGAATGCTACTTGATCAACGGATCTTCTCAGAGCGAACTTGCTCGACAGAGCACCGGCCATGATGACCAGTATCGCTATAATGCCGGCGGCCACAAGAACCTCGATCACAGTAAAACCTTTCTTCTTTTTAAATATTTTCATTATCCCGAAAAAGGCTCCTTACATAATTTCTTCCCAGAATAGTGTTTGTGTCCTTGAAGGGAAAGGAGGAAGTTCCCATACCAGGAACTGCGCTCCGCCCAGTGAAGGACCTCCTGCGAAAGCTACTGTCATAATAACCGAGCCCCTTGACCCGAACGTAAGTCTTGCCGGGCTTGGTATTCCCTCTGCAACCGTAAGACCTGCCGCCGCACTCTGCTGGTCGGCTGTTCCACTCAGGAGGCTGAGTGCTCCGGGTACCCTTCCGAGTGCCGGGAGGCCTGTGAGGTAGTCCAGTGCGAATACTCTTCCTACACCGGATTTGTTAACACACGGGTTAGTCTCAACTCCCGAGTCAGGGGCGAATGTCGTGAAAACAAGCACGCTCCTTATGACCACAGGCGTTCCGATACCTTTCTCACCTGCTATTGATGAGACATTGTCGGGGAAGATAACCTCGAACTCTCCGTTGTTGCCTACCGTGCTGCCTCCCTGTGTTGTAAACTGCGGGGCAGAACCTGCTGTGAGGCCTGTCTGGGGAATCAGCTCAATTACTTCGCCCGTTGAAAAATCATCTTCAGTAGTCTTCATCGCCGGCGTTACGGGTGAACCTGTTGGTCCACCTGCAAGATACGCAGGCACGAATCGATCGATTATGTTATACAGTTTACCGTATGAGTCCACGTTGCTCGGGTCTCTCCTGCTCCCGGTTACGAATATAAGGTGTCTTCTTCCGAGGTCGTCTATAGACAGTGTAGGTGCGAAATATATCGGCTGCAGATTGTTCTGCGGTACAGTCGGCGAGGATGTAACATCACCGCATTCGGAGTCGGAATTCGCGCAGAATGCAATGCTGGCATTCCAGTCCTGTGCTTCTATGACCGCGTTGCCATCCCTTCCGGTTTTTGTTACGTCGTTACCTGTATCCGTTATTGCTTTTGAAATATCGAATCTCCACATTCTTCCGCAGCTGTCTCCGGCATATGCCAGGTCTACGTAACCGTCGTTGTTAATATCGAAAACACCCGGTGTTGATACCATATCACAATCCATCGCCTGTCTAATGTTGTCATTTGTCAGTGTTGACGGTATGGGATGTGTAGGATGGAACTTGTAAACTATTTTGCCCGTTGCGGCGTCAATTGCGTAGAATGCATTTCCGAAATCCACGCCGTCTGCCGGGTTCGTGTCTTCCGGGTCAACACCGCCACCGGCGAAAAGAAGCCAGCGGTCGACCGTTATATCTTCCCCGTCTTTCGTTGTTTTCATTCTTACCCTGCCGGGTGCCGGTTTCGACCATGTATTGCCAAAATCCTGGTCGAACAGAGTCCATAGATGTGTCGGATAATCCGGCCCGTCTCCGTTGAACCTCATGGATTGGGTAGATGCGAATTCACCCACGGAAGTACACTTCTCGGGTGAACCGCCGACCGTACAGTGCGGGTTCGTTATATCAAGCGCTGTGTAAGCGCCGCCGCCGTTCCTGTAACCTGCGACGGATATTGTGTGCCATTCCTTGCCACAGTCGTTTATAAGCCCGTTTGCTTCGGCAGGGCCGGCATTCGGGTTTTGGGACGGGTCTATCGGGCATACATCGGAGTCAGGTTTAATGTCATTGTCATAGCCGTCTATGAATGCGTCAAATATAAGCGGGGAGCCGTCGAAGAACGACCTCTGTACAAGGTTGTCCACAACGAATGTCTTGAGATCGCCAAACCTGTAGTCAGGTGTGTCCTCAAGCCCCGGAAAAGCTTCCTGCAGGTGTGAGTGCGGGTCTTTGTTTATCGGTGATTCGGGTGCTCTCGAATCCGGAAGGAATGTGGGTGGTACGTAGAAGAACATCTCCCATCCGGTTCCTGCGTCAAAGAATGGCACCTTCACCTCTGCACCCGTGAATGGGTTCGTCTCGGGATTCGAAGCACTTGCGTTAACAAGTTCTCCTGAATGGAATGCATGCAGACCACCGTCATTAGCGCCCACATAGACCGCGCTTGACCTGTCCCTGTATGCTCTTGCGAAGTTCGGGAACCCTGTGTCGAAGAACAGCGGTGAAGGTGAACCTACCACTATTGGGTCTGAGTGGAATATATCCCCAAGCCTGACCGAACAGGTCGCATAGCTCCCTGAACCGTCTTCCTGGTTGGGACAGTTCGTTCCGATCGTCGCGAAGTTAGTTTCGCCCTCTGTTCCTGCGATCTCGGGTCCGCCGAGGGGATCGCCCTGGGGAACTATTTCGGTATTACCGCTTATGAAATCCACGATCTTGTCCCTGAGGCAGTTCTTTACGCATGTTCTGCAGGGCTCGCCTGTTATGTCCTCATCGCAGTCGTCAGTGCCGGCGTTACAGTCTGCGAAACCGTCGGGCGCTGCTTCTGCGCAATAGGCGGGTATCGGGCTTACAACGTCGCTGTCGCTTATACCGAAAACAGAAGGTGCAAGTGAATTGTTGAAAGCTGTGTCATCGCCTATATACCTGATAACTCCTGATGTAGAGGTGTCAACGATGCTGGAATCGCTGAAGTCCGGATCGATCGTAAGAATATTCCTGGGGTCTGATGACAGGTTCCTTTCAGCAAGAAGCTTGCCGGCTTCCCAGTGGAATTTCTGGGCTTTTTCCTTGACCAGCGTTCCTGTGTCGGGATCGAATATACCGTACTGGTTTACCAGTGTATCAGTGTCTGTGATCTGCGTGAGGTCGGTGCCCCCGGGCTTTTTAACGACTATCCTGTTGCCCGGATTCTGAGGGTCGTCTATAAAACCGTAAAGGGCAAGTCTTCCCTGCCATAGTCTTTTACTTGTTATAGGGGTGAGTATTGAAAGAAAGATCCTGTCCCTGAGTGCAACGCTTGTTGAAGACTGCGGTGCGGCAGGGGATACTCCGGCTGTTGCGAATGTGTCAATGAAACCGAATATCTGCTGGAGTGTGGCTTTGAGAGCTGTCGCGTTCTCCGGGAAGAATGCAAATCCGTCCATCAGCTTTTTAGTGTTCGGGAGCGGGTCTCCGTTATCGAAGAAATCATTATTAAAAATTGTGGTTGACTGGAAACTGCAGCTGCCCGTTTCACTCTCGCTGCCCCATGTGCATCCCTGGAGCCTCGCGCTCGAAGGGTCGTTCGAATCTATCCCGTCTGCTTTTGCAAACGCCTTGAATACATCGAAAGAAGAATCGGAGGGGAACAGGTCGTTTATATCAACGTTTCCGAAAGTTACCCCGTCAGGACCTGTGTGCTCTATTACTCCCTGTTTACTTGTTCCGCCGGCAAGGGCCATTGCGTTTATAGTACGCCTGGCTGCGGCATCCTTGCTAGGAATACCAAGACCGATAACAAATGTCATTACCTCTTTTTTGTAATTGGTTCCGCGGTTCTTTACCGGGTTCCTTACAAAGTATGTCCTAAGATTGCTTATTGCCTGGATAGTGCTTCGCCTGTTCGCATCAGTTGTGGCACTTCCATGACATGAACCGTAATTAGCGTTGCAATCTCCGGAGCATGTATCTTCACCGTCAGTAAGGATTATCACGAATTCCGGGCGGCATTCTATAGCCGGGTCTGTCTGCAGCTCGACCCGGTAAACACCCAGTGCGTCGTCATTTATGATATTTCCGCCGCCGTTCCCGTTGCGGTCGCTGTCGTCGAAACCGAGTGCGTATGCGAGCGGTGTTCCCCCGTCCGGCTCGAGCCTCCTGAAGAACCTCCACACGTTTTTGAACGCCGCCTCACTAGCACCGGCGAATCCGCCCTGTGCGAGCTGGAATGTATTGTCTTCCGTACATCCGCTCCAGTGTCCCCGTCCACCATAGGTTAACGGTCTCAGCCTTATATTCAGCTCATCCGCATCACTGTCCGTAAGGTAGTTTATCAGCTTGTTCTCACCACTGCCCGATATCGGAAGGCTCCTGTCGCCCGGGGGGCTGCCGTCGTCCCTTACTATCTGGCTGACATCCCTGAAAGGCGTGTTCATATAGTCCTGGCAGGTTATCGGTGTGGTAGAGCCGTTGAATAACAGGTCCGGGCCGGAATTGCCCTCGTCAACACACATCGTATCAGCAATGGAATTGTCGGCATCGAGAAGGTCGAATATAACGCTTAGTGTAACGTCGAGCCTTGTACTTCCGTACGCAGGTCTGCCGGAGCAGTTGGTATTGACGAGGTTGCCCGTGGCGTCCATGGCTGTACAGTTCTCGTCCTTTCTTATGTTTATTGCCTGGTTGCTGAACATGCATGCCCTGAAGGTGTTGTAATCCTGCACGGTATTACATGAAGGGTCATCTGGATTGCTTTCGTTTCCGCATTCTGATACAGATGTACACTGGCCAAGACCGGCAAATGATTCGAGAGCCGAAGCGGCTCCTGCATATTCTTCACCGTATTGTGGAGTGAAATGTTCTCCTGCTGAAGATGAAGCCGATAATATTTTATCGTAGGAATCATTATCACCGCAAACATCTATAGCGGAATTATAGGTTCCATCGGCATCACCGCACCATATATCCTTTATT
>Ga0102952_1000347_pt1 | contig 18509 bp, 16 predicted proteins | sample SalPon2A_C_D1_MG_FD_78506 | JGI IMG/M metagenome (GOLD analysis project Ga0102952, IMG submission 78506) | Soil microbial communities from South San Francisco under conditions of wetland restoration - Salt Pond MetaG R2A_C_D1_MG | ecosystem: Environmental > Terrestrial > Soil > Wetlands | place... | reverse complement strand
GAAGATGCGCAACAAATTACCTAACGTAAAAGGGGCGGCCAGGGCCAGGGCGCAGGGGCAGGCGATAATGAGCACGGCCGTAAAGACGTTGGCTGCCCTGGAAGCATCGGTGAATACCCAGAAGCCGGCTGCCAGACAGGCGATAGTGAGTACCGACAAAGTAAAACGCTCCGCGATACGATCCGTCAGCCGGCGCAGGGATGCTGATTTGTTTGTACTGAAAGCCGTGTGGCCCCAGAGTTGGGTGAGGTAGCTTTGGGAGACGGGGCGCAGTACCTCCATTACCAGGGAGCCTTCCAGCTGCCTCCCGCCTGCATGGAGGAGCTCCCCTTCCATTCGGGCTACGGGCTCTGATTCCCCGGTTACAAAACTATAATCGATGCGGGCCTTTTCCGAACGGAGGATGCCGTCTGCGGGGATCAATTCCTGATGCCGGATCAGCAGAACATCGCCCTTGTTTACATCATAAACCGGCACGTTTTCCTCTTTTCCGTTCTGATCAACCCGGGTGGCCGCGATGGGGAAATAGGATTTGTAATCCCGTTCGAACGAGAGGAATTCATAGGTCTTCTGTTGGAAATAGCGTCCGACCAGCAGGAAGAAAACCAGCCCGGTAAAACTGTCGAAATAGCCGGGTCCACTGTTGAGGGCAATGTCGACGGTACTTCTTATGAACAGGGCCAGGATCCCCAGGGTGATGGGGACGTCTATATTCAGAATCCCGCCCCGGATGGCCCTGTAAGCCGCGAACAGGTAATCCCTGGCGGCATAGAGCAGTACGGGAAGAGAAAAGGAAAACATCAGCCACCTGAAAAGCGTGCTGTACTGGTCTAGCCAAAAATCCACCTTTCCTTCGGCAATGGCTCCCACAAAATATTCTGGAAACGAGAGGAACATAACGTTTCCGAATGCAAAGCCCGCTATGCCCATCTGATAGAGCAGCCGACGGGATTTCGGTCGTTTGGGGCCGTCCAGGTTGTCCAGGGAGATATAGGGTTCGTACCCGATGGAAGCGAGCAGGGCCACCAGGGATTTCAGCGACAGGCTTTGGGTTTCAAAGGCGACGCGCAGTGTTTTTTTGGGAAAATCCACCTGGGCATCGCGGATCCCCGGATGCAGGCGGTGCAGGTTTTCGAGTACCCAGATGCAGGAACTGCAATGTATGTGAGGGATGTGGAGGGTAACAACCTGGAAATTCCCATCGTCAAATTCCACCAATTTTTCGGCGATGGCCAGGTTGTCCAGAAAGTCGTAACGCCCGGCTGCCTTGCCGGGACGGGCGCCGGCCCCTCCCTGAAGTTCGTAATAATAGCTGAGATCGCTGGTCTTAAAGAGCTCATAGACCGTTTTGCACCCATGGCAGCAAAAGGCCTTCTGATCAAATTCCACAGCAGAATTCACAATCGGGTCACCGCAGTGGTAGCAGGGGTTTCCTTCCATGTAGGAGATTCAGTTTCCGGGCAAAGATGGGGAGAAAGGCCTTGAAGCCCAATGATTTTGGTCAGGTGTGGATGGCATGGAATCCTATTATCACGGTATGGCTAGGATTCGTAAGGGGAATCCTCATAGAAATCGTCAAAGGTCTTATTGGTGGAATAAGGTTCGGTGAGCACGCGGTATACCGTATATCCCAGAAGTACCTGGCCCAGCACCGTGAGGGCGAAGATCCAGGGAAACGGGGAACCCAGGACGGCCGCCAGGGTGAGCGCCACCAGCAAAAGGGTGGTAAGGCCCAACCAGAAAATAGAAGTCGTTTTCATTAGCCGGGATTTAGAACAGAATATAGGCATACTTTGCCGGTTTCTGCGTTAAGGGATTGGTAATTCTTCACTAGCGTCAAAGTATGTGGCGTTTCCATCCATATTCCTTTATAAACCCTTTCGGCAAGGTATGCCGATTGCCTATTTTTGTGGAAAACAAATCGTATGAATATCAGCGCTAATGGTAAGAAGAGGCTTGTGATCATAGGTGGGGGTTTTGCGGGCATTTCCCTGGCCAAGAAGATCGGGAAACTCGACCTGCAGATCGTCTTGATCGACCGGCACAATTATCATACGTTCCAGCCCCTGCTGTACCAGGTCTCCACAGGCGGGCTCGAACCGGATTCCATTGCGTACCCTATTCGCAAGATCCTCAGGAAGCTCAATAATTTTTATTTCCGCTGGGCTGAGGTAGAGGAAATCGATCCCGAAAAACAGGAAGTGCATACCAATATCGGCACCTTGTCTTACGACTATCTGGTCATGGCCACAGGGACGCGCACCAATTTCTTCGGGAATCAAAGCATACAGGAACACGCCATGGCCATGAAAAATGTACCGCAAGCCCTGAATATCCGCAGCCTGATGCTACAAAATTTCGAAAAGGCAGACGACTGCGAATCCCTGGAAGAGCGAAAGGCCCTGATGAACATTTGCATCATCGGGGCGGGGCCCACCGGGGTGGAACTGGCCGGGGCGTTTGCGGAGCTCAAAAAGAATGTCTTTCCTACGGACTACCGGCACCTCAATGTGGAGGAAATGGAGATCCACCTTTTCGAGGGACTGGACAGGGTACTGCCCCCTATGAGCCAGCATGCCTCCGATAAAGCCCGTAAATTCCTGGAGGATTTTGGTGTTAAGATCCACCTCAACACCCTTGTGAGCGGCTATGACGGGGAGGTAATCTCCTTGAAGGGCGGGGGATCCATGCGGACCAGGAACTTTATCTGGACGGCCGGGGTAACCGGGGCCGCGATAAAAGGGTTTGAAAAGGAACACCTAGTGGAAAAACTAAACCGGTTCAAGGTCAATGCGTTTAACCAGGTATCCGGATATGACAATATTTTTGCCATAGGAGATATAGCCTATATGGTTACTGACGACTATCCCGAGGGCCACCCGCAGGTTGCACAGCCTGCCATACAGCAAGGGGAGCATCTCGCCGGCAACCTGAGGAGACTCCTGGGCGGGAAACCTATGGAGCCATTTCACTACAGGGATAAGGGAACCATGGCCACAATCGGAAGGAACAAGGCGGTGGTCGACCTGAAACACCTGAGGTTCGGCGGCTTTTTCGCCTGGTTTATCTGGATGTTCGTGCACCTCATGTTCCTCGTCGGGTTCAGGAACAAGGTGGTGGTGTTTTTTAATTGGTCTTACAACTACATCAATTACGATAAGGCAGCACGCCTCATCGTACGGCCGTTCAACAGAAAATAGGGAAAGCGGCCCGGAAAGTGCTAAAAGTAAAAAAGCTTTGTTATATTTGTAGCGTTGTGTTGTGCATCAGCCATCGGTTGATGCTGGTGTAAATACCGGGTAGACCGGTTAATACCAATGAAAGGCTTTCCAATCTGGGAGGCTTTTTTTTATTTTATCCCCCCCGACGCTCGTGTTACTCGGTCGGGGCAGGCTCCTCTTGAAAAGAGAAAGGGTTCTTTACTGTTTTTTTGGCGTTTTGGGAGATAGCCCCCTCCGTCTCCCCGCGATGCGGGGATCCACCTCCCCCTAACAGGGGAGGATTATTTCTGCTCTTAAATTACCCGGGAAGTAGGAATTTTAAATTCTGAGAATCTTTTTGTGTAAACAAGAAACAAAAAGCATCGGGCGGATTTTAGGTTTCGGCTTTAACTGCCTGTCTCGACTCCGCCCGACATGACAGAAAGATCTTATGCCAGGTAGTTGGTGTTTTACATTACTTCTGCCCTCCGGCCTATGGTCCCTAACGGTCATCCCGAGCGGAGTCGAGGGAGGATTGGCGAATGCGGATATTGAAACCCCTCCGTCCGCCAGAGGCGGACACCTCCCCTCCCTGAGGGGAGGAATATTTTTACCGGTATTGAAGTATTAGAACAGGCCGTATGAATTTCAAAAAACCCCTAAATTATCGTACTTTTAAGGGAAATTAGAACCGGGGTATTTTTGCGTTTTTACAACGGTCCAACCCCGGAAAATACCGTCTGCTATGCCTATTTACCACACCCTGGGAAAAATCCCGCACAAGCGCCACACCACCTTCCGAAAGCCGGACGGAAGCCTGCACTACGAACAGTTGTTCGGCACCGTCGGCTTCGAAGGGATGTCCTCTTTAATGTACCACCTTCACCGGCCCACCCAGGTAAAGGAAGTGGGCAAAAGTACGGATATGAGGCCCGTGGCCGCCGTCGCGCATAATATCAAATCCAGACTTTTGAAGGGTTTTGAAGTTCAGCCGGAGGATGATTTTCTCGATAGCAGGAAGACCGTTTTGTTCAACAAGGATGTCCATATCGGGCTGGCTGCCCCCCGTACGTCCCAGACCGAATATTTTTATAAAAATGCGGATGCGGACGAGCTCCTCTTCATACACGAAGGGACAGGCACTGTTAAAAGCCTGCTGGGGCAAATCCCCTTCGAGCCCGGCGACTATGTGCTTATCCCCAGGGGGATGATCTACCAGATCCATTTTAACGGCCCGGCTAACCGCCTGCTGGTCACAGAATCCTATCACCCCATCTATACCCCCAAGCGGTATCGCAACTGGTTCGGGCAACTCCTGGAGCATGCGCCTTATTGCGAGCGCGACCTGAAACGCCCCGCCAACCTGGAGACCCACGATAAGCAGGGGAAATTCACCATCAAGGTGAAAAAAGAAGGGTTGTTGCATGAACTCATCTATGCCTCCCATCCCTTCGATGTGGTAGGGTGGGACGGGTACAACTACCCGTATGCATTCTCCATCCACGACTTTGAACCCATCACCGGGCGGGTACACCAGCCGCCTCCCGTGCACCAGACATTCGAGACCGGGGCTTTCGTGGTATGCTCGTTCTGCCCCAGGCTATACGATTACCACCCCCAGTCGATCCCGGCCCCCTACAACCATTCCAATATTGATTCTGATGAGGTGTTATACTATGTGGAAGGGGATTTTATGAGCCGGAAGAATATAGACCGGGGATATATTTCCCTGCACCCGGCAGGGATTCCCCATGGCCCGCACCCAGGCACCTATGAGGCCAGTATCGGCAAGACCAGGACGGAGGAACTGGCCGTGATGATCGATACCTTCAGGCCTTTGCAACTCACCCGGCAGGCCCTGGATATTGATGACGGCAAATATTACAAATCCTGGCTAGAGTAAACTCCAGCGATGCATCACGGCATGGAGTAAGGAGGCCGCCAGGCGGGCGGTTTGGTGATCCTGGTCAAATTCCGGATTGAGCTCGGCTATGTCCAGGCTGCATAATTTCCCGGAATCGACAATGATTTTCAGGGCCTCCCAGACGATGTCCGGGAAGAATCCCATCGGCGAGGGCGCACTCACCCCCGGGGCAAAGGCCGAAGAGAACCCATCCAGGTCGATAGTCACATACACGACATCCACCTGATCCATAAATGCCAATAGCCCCATCTGTACACTGGTTAGCTCCTGAATCGTAAAATCGTCCCTCTCAATATAATGGACCCCCAGCGATTCTGCCGTAACGTAAAGGGTAGCATCATTGGCATCTTTCCGCACCCCGAGGCAGAGGTAATCAAAGGCTTCCCCCCTCCCGCCTGATTCGGTCCCTATCTGGTAAAATGGGGTACCCGAATGGTTGCCTTTGGTATTGGAGCGCAGATCGAAATGTGCATCAAAATTGACAATCCCAATCCGTTTCCCGGACCCCAAGTACTCACGGATACCGGTGTAGTGTCCGAAAGCCATGTCATGGCCACCCCCGAGGACCAGGGGGCAGACCCCTTTTTTCAGGAGTTGACATACCGCTTCCCCGAGACTGGCCTGTGCGGCTTCCATTTGGCCATCCATGCAAACGATATCGCCCAGGTCACATACCTGCACATCCGAACCGAGGTGGTTGGGAAGCCGTCCCAGCATGCCCCGGATGGCCTTTGGTCCCCCGGCTGCACCAGGCCTGCCCTGATTCCGTTTTACCCCTTCATCGCAGGCATACCCGAGAAGGGCAAAGGTTGGGCTTTTGCCACCACCCTGCAAGCCTTGCAGGTCGGCCAGGGCCACTTTTTCGTGCAGGTAGAGGGAGGCCCCGGATGCGCGCCCTTTCCAATTGGATGCCCGGGGGGATTGATAATTTTTCATGGTTCCGAATTTCAATTAGGAGTGGTGAACAAGGCTTGCAGTACATCGTCTTCCACCGTTTCCGGCAGGGTGACCTTCAGGCCCGGTCTTCTTTTCATTTCCCGGCGGATGGCAAACAGGGCTTCGGGATTCCGTGCCCAACTCCGGCGGGCGATCCCATTATTCACATCGAAGAATAGCATGTTTTGCAGGCGCGCATCGGCCTCCTCAGTCCCGTCCAGTACGAGGCCGAATCCTCCATTGATCACCTCGCCCCAGCCTACACCCCCTCCGTTGTGGATGGATACCCAACTGGCGCCGCGGAAACTGTCGCCAATGACATTGTGGATAGCCATATCGGCCGTATACCGGCTGCCATCCCGGATGTTGCTGGTTTCGCGGTAGGGGGAATCGGTGCCGCTTACGTCGTGGTGGTCCCTGCCCAGCACCACTGCCGCCCTGATGTCGCCTTTTCGGATTGCCTCGTTGAATGCGCCTGCGATAGCCCTCCGGCCTTCGGCATCCGCATAAAGGATGCGCGCCTGTGACCCCACCACCAGGCGGTTGGCCTGCGCCTCCCGTATCCAGCGGATGTTGTCCCGGAGTTGCATTTTGATTTCAGGCGGGGCCTTGGTTTCTATCTCTTCCAAAACCTGCCGGGCAATAGCATCAGTCGTATTTAGATCTTCGGGATCCCCGGAGGTACAAACCCATCGGAAAGGCCCGAAGCCGTAGTCGAAGCACAGCGGCCCCAGGATGTCCTCCACATAGGAGGGATACCGGAACGAAGTCCCGGCTGCATCCATGATATCCGCCCCCGCCCTGGACGCTTCGAGCAGAAAGGCATTGCCATAATCAAAGAAATAGGTGCCTTTTTGGGCATGCCGGTTGATGGCTTTTACCTGCCTTCGGAGGGAAGCCTGTACTTTCTTCCTGAAGGCAGCTGGGTCTGCGGCCATCAGGGTGTTGGCTTCATCAAACCCAAGGCCTGCCGGGTAATACCCTCCGGCCCAGGGATTGTGCAGGGAAGTTTGGTCGGAGCCCAGGTGGACGAAAATATTTTCAGTATCAAACCGCTCCCATACATCCACCACATTCCCGATATAAGCCAGGGAGACACACTGTTGTTTGGCAATGGCTTTGCGGGTCCGGGCCACCAGGGTATCCAGATCGTCGTGCAATTCATCCACCCAGCCTTGTATATGCCGTTTCCTGGCGGCAGCCGGGTTTACTTCGGCACATATCGTAATGCCCCCTGCTATGGAACCCGCCTTGGGTTGTGCCCCGCTCATCCCTCCGAGGCCCGAGGTTAGGAAAACCTTGCCGGCTGGCGTTTCTCCCTCCTTCAGGACCTTGCGGAAAGCATTCATTACGGTGATGGTGGTCCCGTGCACGATTCCCTGGGGCCCGATATACATGTAGGATCCGGCGGTCATTTGCCCGTATTGGGTGACCCCGAGGGCATTGTATTTTTCCAGGTCGTCCGGACGGGAGTAATTGGGAACCATCATCCCGTTGGTAACCACCACCCTGGGGGCACCGGCCGAGGATGGGAAAAGCCCCATGGGATGCCCGGAATACATATGGAGGGTCTGTTCCCCGGTCATTTCAGCCAGGTATTTCATGGTGAGCAGGTACTGCGCCCAGTTCTGGAAGACGGCCCCGTTCCCGCCGTAGGTAATGAGTTCTTCCGGGTGTTGTGCGACTGCCGGGTCCAGGTTGTTCTGGATCATCAGCATGATGGCGGCCCCTTCCGTGGTTTTGGCCGGATAGTCTGAAATAGGATGGGCGTGCATGGGATAGTCCGGTTTAAATCGGTACATATAGATCCGCCCGTATTTTTCCAGCTCCAGAGCGAACTCACGCCCCAGCTCCAGGTGCCACTCTTTGGGAAAATAACGCAGGGCATTGCGGATGGCCAGTTTCTTTTCTACATCATTAAGGATATCCTTCCGCTTTGGGGCATGGCTTACCCCCGTATGGTATGGGCGTGCTCCGGGCAACCGGGCCGGAATGCCCTGCAGGATGGCTTTTCGAAATTCTTCTTTTTTCATTGTCGGGTCATTTTAATTCAGGCAATTCCTGGCCGCACAGCACGCCTTTTTTCCAAACCATCGCCGGCCGGAGGCTACCCTGCTGGTACAGGACTTCCCGGTAATCCCCGACAGGGAAGGCGACCAGGTCTGCGAGGTTTCCCGTTGCCAGGCTACCCCGGTCTGACAGCCCGAGGGCGGCAGCCGCCCGGCAGGTAATCCCGGCCAGGACCTCCGTATGAGAAAGTTTTTCTGCGGCGCCCAGAAGCGAAGCCTGGAGCAGGAGGCGTCCCATGGGGGCGGAGCCGGGATTCCAATCGCTTGCGATGGCGAGGCAGGCCCCGGCATCAAGCAGGGCCCGTGCGGGGGCGTACCCGCACCCAAGGCCGAGGCTGGCTCCCGGAAGCGCGGTGGCGATAACCTGGCTTTTGCCGAGCCTTTCAATGTCACGGGGGGTGCTGGCTTCCAGGTGATCCGCGCTCAGGGCCCCGAACCGGACGGCCAGTTCACTTCCCCCGCTGGTGAACTGGTCGGCGTGCACCGTAAGGTCGAATCCCAATTCCCTGGCCCTGGAGAAATAGGGGGCAATGTCATCGGGTGAAAAAGCCGATTCCTCTACAAAGGCATCTACCCGGGAGCAAAGGTTTTCCACTTTTATTGCGGGAAGCAGATCCTCTGCCAGCAACTGTAGGTATTCGGCGGCCCTTCCCGGGAAGTCTGAAGGGACCACATGGGCAGCCAGGCAGGTAGGGACAAGATCGGGTGGAACGGCCCGGGACGCTTCCCGTATGGCCCGCAGGAGTTTTAATTCCTCTTGGACAGAGAGCCCGTACCCGCTTTTTACCTCCACGGTGGTCACCCCATCGAGCAAATGGCGTGTCGCTCGTTGTATGACCCCGGCCACAAGGTCTGCGGCGGAAGCTTCACGGGTGCGGCCCACGGTTTCCATGATCCCGCCCCCGGCCCTGGCGATTTCCAGGTAGCTCAACCCTGTGTTCCTCATGGCATAGTCTGCAGCCCTGGAGCCGGCAAAGCAAATATGGGTATGTGAATCGATGAAGCCTGGGAAGGCGGTTACTTCCTGTTCCAGTCGCTGTACTTCCATGCCCTGTTTTCGGGCCCTGGTTTCGAGATTTGCAAAACTTCCAACTTCGTGTACCAGACCTTTGTGCTCCATCAGGCCCGCGTTTTCCAGGACGGTAAGCCGGGTATCCCGGAGCGGTCCGCGCAGCGGTAAACCCGACATGGGAAGTAATTGTCTGAATGGTCCGATCAGTGTCATTCGCCCTCCTGGTTTTAATAGGTTTCAAAAGTTTCCGAGTAGGGGGTAAGCAGGGATAGCTTCTCCCGTTTGGACGCCCGCTCCACGATGGCAAGCAACCCGGCCTCCCGGATCAGGGCGATGCCCTGCTCGATATCTTCCGAGAAGACCCGGTCCTTGTTTGCAAAGGAAACCTTTTTGCGGAGGGTACGGTGCACCTCGTCCAGTAATTTACCTGATTTCAAGGGTTTCCTGAATTCAAAGGCCTGGGCGGCCGTCAGCAGTTCTATGGCCAGGATCATTTCTACGTTCCCGATCACCTGCAGCGCCTTGCGGCCACTGATGGAGCCCATGCTCACATGGTCTTCCTGCCCCAGGGAGGTTGGGATGCTGTCTGCACTGGCCGGGAAGCAAAGCCCCTTATTTTCGCTGGCCAGGGCTGCAGTGGTATACTGCAGGATCATATAGCCAGAATTGATGCCGGTATCCTGCATCAGGAGTTTGGGGACGCCCGGGCTGTTCCCTTCCAGGGCCAGGTAGGTACGGCGGTCTGAGATGTTGCCCAGTTCGGATGCGGCCAGGCAGGCATAGTCCAGGGCCAGGGCCAGGGGCTGCCCGTGGAAATTCCCGCCGCTGATGGTCAGGTTTTCATTGATTATCACAGGGTTGTCCGTGACCGAATTGAGCTCGATCTCCAGCAATTCCTTGAGGTGCAGCCAGGCGGTCCGGGATGCCCCGTGCACCTGGGGGATGCAGCGCAGGGAATACGGATCCTGTACCCTATCGCAATCGATATGGTCTTCCATGATCTCCGAATCCTTTAGCAGGGAACGGATGCGGAGCGCCACATGGTGGTTGGCCGGGTAAGGGCGCAATGCGTGTAATTCGTCATAGAACGGTTTGATGGAACCCTGCAGGCCTTCCAGCATCATGGCCCCAATAATATCGGCCTGGGCCAGGCAATGGTGTAATTTTTCCACGACCAGGATCCCGTGGGCGGCGATGAACTGGGTACCGTTGATGAGGGCAAGCCCTTCTTTCGGGCCCAGTTCCAATGGCTTCAGCCCTCTTTTTTTAAGGAAATTCCCCGCCGGGATTTTTTCTCTCTGGTGCAGGATACTCCCCAGGCCGATCAGCGGCAGGAACAGGTGGGCGAGCGGTGCGAGGTCGCCGGAGGCTCCCACGGAACCCTGTGAAGGCACCAGGGGGATGGCGTCCTCTTCCAGGTGCCAGAGGATACGGTCGATAGTGGTTTCGGCTATGCCCGAATAGCCTCGGGCCAGGGCGTGAACCTTCAGGAGCAGCATCAACCTGGATATTTCGGGAGAAACTGCCTCCCCCACCCCCACACTGTGGCTTTTCAGGATATTCATCTGCAGGATCCTGGTTTCTTCCTTTGAAATATGGGTGGTACAAAGCGGCCCGAATCCCGTATTGATGCCGTAAACAGGAACTTCCTGTGACACGATACGGGCTACGGTTTGCTGGCTGGCCCTGATTTTCTTTCGGGTTCCGGCAGAGAGCACGCCTTTACGCAGCCCCCTGGCAAGCTCCAGGGCCATCCCGGCCGTGAGTTGGTCCTCTCCAAAGGAAAAGCTGTTTTTTGAACTGGCCATGATGATTTCAGGTTTTTTGGCAGTATAAAAATATTGATTATGTTTGATAATATCCAATACTAATTACTTAGGTATTTAATAACTCTGAGGCATCAAATGGAATTACGCCACCTTCGATATTTCCTGGCTGTGGCCGAGGAGCTGCATTTCAGGAAGGCTGCCGAGAAACTGTTTATCTCCCAGCCCGGGCTGAGCAGGCAGATCAGGCAACTGGAGGAATTGTTGGGGACCCCCCTGCTGATCCGGGATAAGAAAAAGGTTAGCCTTACCAGGGCCGGGGAATACCTCAAGGGGGAAATCGAGTTTATCCTGAACCACCTGGACGTGACCCGCCGGCAGGTGAGGCTTATCGAAGACGGACAGTACGGGGAAGTGCGGATGGGGTTTCTGGGTTCGGCCATGCAAAATGTGATCCCGGGCCTGCTGGTGGAGCTGAAGGAAAAACATCCCGGGATCAAGACCAGCCTGGAGGAATTGTCCAATACCGCACAGGTGAATGCCCTGCTGAAGGACACGCTCGACATCGGCTTTGTCCGCCTCGCCAGGGTGTCCCCGGGCCTGCAGTTGCAACCGGTATTCGAGGATACCTTTTCCCTGGTGTTGCCAGCTGATCATCCGGCAGGTCCCGATAGTGCCGACAGCCTTTGGCAATTCCGGGAGGAAAATTTCATCCTTTTCGCCCAGGACTACAGTCCGCTGTATTTTGATACGGTGATGAGCATTTGTGAAGATGCCGGCTTCACCCCCAAGGTATCCCATAAATCCGTTCACGCCCAGACCATCTTCCGCCTGGTGGAGAACCACCTGGGCATTGCCATCGTCCCCACGTCCCTGCAGAGGGGGTTTAAAATGGAGGTAAAATTCATCCCCCTGGAAAAAATCCCGCAACGGGCCGTCCTCTCGGTCGTGTGGAAAAAGGAACACCGGAACCGTGCGCTGGACCATTGCCTTTCCCTCCTGCTCGACACCCCGGGGGAATAAGAGGGAAACCCTTACTTTTGTGGTTTATCCATACGACTTTATGATATTCGAACTCATACATAAAAGGCGATCGGTATTCCCGGAACAATACAACGGGGACCCGATTGACCAGGCCGACATCCGGAGGATCCTGGAAGCGGCCAACTGGGCCCCGACCCATAAAAAAACCGAGCCCTGGCGGTTTAAGGTCCTTACCGGGGAGACCAGGGAAAAACTAGGGCTTTTCCTCTCCCTTAAATACCTGGAAACCGAATCCAGGCCCAAGGAGTTCAAGGCTAAAAAATTACTCGAAAACCCCAAAATGGCGGCTGCTGTTCTCTGTATCTGCATGCAGCGCGACCCGCAGGAACGCCTCCCGGCATGGGAAGAAGTGGCCGCCACGGCCATGGCCGTACAGAATATGTGGCTGTGCTGTACCGAACTGGGGATCGGGTGTTACTGGAGTTCAACGGGGCTTATCCGGTATATGGGCGAATTCCTGGAACTGCAGGAAGGGGAGGAGTGCCTGGGGTTGTTTTATATGGGGCATTACGATGGAGATCTGCCCGAAGTGACCCGGGGGCCCATAGAGGAAAAGGTAACCTGGATGTAAACGGCATTTGGGGGGCTCCCGTTGAAGGGAAGAGGGGATTCAGGAATAGAGATACGGAAAGAGCAGGTCCCGGTACTGCCAGGCCTTAAACAGGAAGAGCCCGAAGTAGATGACCGCCAGCAGGAATTTCAGGAAGGTTCCCGTAAGGAAACCCACAAAGGACCCGAAGGCCGCTTTCAGGGCCGACCGGTGGTCTGACCGATTGGCCAGTTCCCCGGCGACGGCCCCCAGGAACGGCCAGATGACGATCCCGAATAGCCCCAGCACCGGGAAAACGATGGCTACGAGCAGCCCGACGGTGGCGCCGATCATGCCTGCCCTGCTTCCCCCAAACCGTTTGGTGCCCATAGCCGGAACGAGGTAATCAAGCACCAGGACGCCCAGCGCAATGATCCCGGTAATCCCAAGGAACCACGCTTCCATAGGGACGGAGGGCGCCAGGTAAAGCAGCAGCAACCCCAACCAACTCAGTGGGGGGCCGGGCAGTACGGGCAGCAAACTCCCCAGGATGCCGGCCAGCATCAGCAGGAAACCCAGAAAGAGGAAAAGTTCGTCCATGCTCTTCAATCGTCAATCTCCAAAGATACACGGATTCCATGATGATTTTACGGCGGCAATAAAATTTATAACTAAAAAATTAGTTTAAACTAAAAATTTAGTTATATTTGGAATCCAATACCAATTCATGTGAAGCGACTTACGAAAGCGGAAGAGGAGGTCATGCAACACCTCTGGAATCTCGGGAAGGCCAATGTATCGGCCCTCCTCGAGGAATTCCCTGAACCCAGGCCGGCGTACAATACGGTATCCACTGTCATACGTATCCTGGAAAACAAAGGTTTTGTTCGTCACGAAAAGGAGGGCAAGGGACATCTATATTTCCCGGTGGTGCAAAAGGCGGATTACAGCAAGCATTCCCTCCGCAGGCTGGTGGACAACTACTTTCAGGGTTCTTACAAAAGCATGGTTTCCTTCTTTATGAAGCATGAGGACCTGAGCCTGGACGAGCTGGAGGAGGTACTGAAGGAAATCAAAAAAGAGGGGTTATGATACGATATGTCCTGGAGACCATGGTATTCCAGCTCCTGTTCCTGCTGGTCTACGACCTGTTCCTGAGGAGGGAGACCTTTTTTCAGTGGAACAGGGCCTACCTTCTCGGGGCCTATTCCATCTCCCTGCTGTTGCCCCTGGTAAAAATCCCGGCCATGCGCGCCTTTGTCCCTGCTGGCCGTATCTGGCCGGCGGCTGCCATCCATTCCCTGGACGGGGTTACGGTTTCCGCTGCCGCCACCAGTGGCACAGGATGGTCAGTCCCATGGATCCCGGCTGTTTTCCTTGGAGGGTTGGCCATGGCGGTCCTGCTGTTCGCCTGGAAATTAGTTAGGCTATATACAATCAAGAAAAAAGGGTTGGCGCAAAAATACCCCCTGTTCACAAAAATCCTTGTGACAAACAGCCACATCGCGTTTTCTTTTTTCAGGGACATCTTTGTCGGGGACCGGCATGATGCGGGAATGCAAAAACATATCATCGCCCATGAAATGGTCCACCTCCGCCAGCGGCACTCCCTGGACCTGCTGTATTTTGAATTCTTCAGGATTGTAAATTGGTTTAACCCCCTGGTATACGGATATCAGCGCCGGATCGCTGAAATCCATGAATTTATTGCGGATGAGGCCGTCCCCTGGAGCGGGAGGAAGCTACAGTACGAGCGATTGCTCTCTTCCGTTTTCGAGACCCATCGCATGTCTTTCATCAATCATTTTTTTAAATCATCATTAATCAAAAAACGAATTGTCATGTTACAAAAATCACGTTCTCTCAGTATCCGGAAATTAAAGTATTTGGCCTTACTGCCGGTTCTTGGCCTTATGATGTGCTACACCGCCTGCCAGGATGAAGGCCTGGCCAACCCGGACGAAACCGCGCAGGTAAAGGATGTTTGGAACCTGAGTCCCCAAGAAGAGGAACGAGTTTTCTCCCGCGTTAAAGCCCTGGCCGCCACCACCTCGCCATGGACCTATACCGTTACGGACGGGACTACTTCCCTGCATTTTATGAAAGGGGATGGAAAATCGTTTATTACCGGCCCGAATGAGGAGCATATCGACGCAAAGATGGTCATTGAAGGGGCGATCCCGGACGAATCTGAGGCCGGCTTCCTGGATTTTGCCGCGGCAGTGCCATTTCGGTTGGTGCAACAGGCGCCTGTGTTCCCGGGCTGCGAGGAGGCTGAGGATCCCCGGGCCTGCTTTAATGAGCATTTGCAGGAACATATCCGTAAAAATTTCAATTATCCGGAGGAGGCCTTCAAAAAGGGGATACAGGGACGGGTTAATATCATGTTCACGATTGACCGGGAAGGCAAGGTAACAGACATCAAAAAACGGGGCCCCGATCCGCTCCTGGAGGAGGAAGCGGTGCGTATCATCGAAAAACTTCCCCAAATGCAGCCCGGCAGGCAAGAGGGCCAGACAGTTGATGTCCCCTATTCCATCCCTATAAGCTTTAAATTGAAGTGATCGGGGGCCAGCCTCATTCCTATTCCGGGGAGTCGCCACCATTTTAATTTAATCAAATGTTGTAATTTTCCGCTAGAATGAGATTCACTATGCGGAAGATGGGCATATTATGTTGCTGTTACTTGCTGGCATCCTGCGCATGGTTCGAATCCAGGGAGGTGCAGACCCAAAAATTGATCGATGCGGAATTGCACGGGATCAACTGGAACGATGTAGACCAGTACCCCCTCTTTGCAGACTGTGACGAATCTGCTTCCAAAGCCGCGCAGAAAGAATGTTTTGAACAAACCCTGCTGCTCCATTTTTCCAGGACGTTGCAGGATTTTGAATTTGTGCTGGACGATTCCCTGACGGATACCTTATACCTGGACTTCCTGGTAGACCGGGAAGGGAAGATCACCGTACTGGACATGGAGCGTAACCGGGAGGTAACCAGCCAGATCCCCGAGTTTGAAGGGGTTATCACCCAAAGCCTCAAAAGCCTGCCACACCTGGAACCCGCCTTGAAAAGGGGGATACCGGTGAATGCTAAAATCCGCATCCCCCTGGTACTGAACACGAACAAAAACAACGCAATTGGCAACTGACAAGATTATTATGGGAATCGACCCCGGGACGACGGTTATGGGGTTTGGCATCATACAGGTGCGGGGGAAGGAGATGGAGTTCCTCCAGATGAATGAACTCCACCTCCGGAAATACGACGACCCCTTCACCAAACTCAAGCTTATTTTTGAACGGACCCTCCAACTGATCGATACCTACCACCCGGATGAGATCGCGATAGAAGCTCCTTTCTATGGAAAGAATGTGCAGTCTATGCTCAAACTCGGGCGGGCGCAGGGGGTGGCCATGGCTGCCGGCCTCTCCCGGCAGATCCCCATCACGGAATACCTCCCCAAAAAAATAAAAATGGCCATCACCGGCAACGGGAACGCAAGCAAGGAGCAGGTCGCTAAAATGCTGCAATCCACCCTCGGACTTAAATCCCTTCCCAAAAACCTGGATTGCACGGATGGCCTGGCCGCTGCGGTCTGCCATTTCTACAACGAGGGCAGCCCGGAAGGGAAAAAGAAGTATACCGGCTGGGAAGCGTTTGTGAAACAGAATGAAGGGAGGATGAAGTAGTTAGTAGGCAGTAGCAGTAGGCAGTGGCAATTGGCAGTAGGCAGTAGCAGGGATTGATGTTACTTTGAGCAGACAAATCATATATAGGGAAGGAGTGGGAATCGGATATTATGTTGCTTTGAAAATGCAGGAAGCAGCAGGATGTTATAGGGCCTTATACAAGCTTCATAATGTTTCAAGATCTTTTAGCATATAAAAAATCATTTTCGTTGGCTATGAATATATTCTACCTTTCCAAAGGCTTTCCCAAAGATGAAGCGTATTCACTGACAAATCAGATCAGGAGGTCTTCAAGAAGTGTTTCAGCCAACATTGCGGAAGCCTATCGGAAACGGAAGTATGAAAAACATTTTATTAGTAAATTAACGGATAGTGACTCCGAAAATTAGGAAACCCAGACATGGCTTGAATTTGCCTATGCCTGTGAATATATCGACCTTCATACATTTAATAAATTAAGGGAAGAGAGCATTGAAGTGGGAAGAATGATCCATTACATGATATTGCACCCATCAAAGTTTGGAGCTGGCAATACATAAGTCCTCAGCGATCCCACTGCCAACTGCTACTGCCTACTGCCTACTAAAACATGTCCGGTATCTACATCCACATCCCTTTCTGCAAGCAGGCTTGCCACTATTGCGACTTCCATTTCTCCACCGTTAGGGGCAGGCAGGCGGAAATGGTGCAGGCCCTGGCCAAAGAACTGAAGATGCGGCAGGGCGAATGGGGGGAAGAAGAAATAGGGACCATCTATTTTGGAGGGGGTACCCCATCCCTCCTAAAGCCGGAGGAATTGAATCGGCTCCTGGGGACGGTCCGGGACTACTACCGGGTGGCGGCCCATCCTGAAATTACCCTGGAAGCGAACCCGGACGACCTGGGCGAGACCCATCTGAGGGCCCTGCAACAGGCAGGGGTAAACCGCCTCAGCATAGGCGTACAGTCTTTCCGGGATGAAGACCTGCAGCTAATGAATCGCGCGCACAGCGCGTCCGAAGCCTTATCCTGCCTGGAGCAGGCCCAGGAATATTTCGACAATATCTCCATCGACCTCATTTACGGGATCCCCGGGCTGTCCCTGCCCCAATGGGAAGCCAACCTGGAGCAGGCCCTGGCCTTCAATATCCTTCATATTTCGGCCTATGCCCTGACTGTGGAACCGCGTACTGCCCTGAAAAAGTTTATTGAACAAGGGGTGGTCCCGGACGTGGATGAGGAGGAGGCGAAAGCGCATTTTGTACTGATGACGGAACGGCTCGGGCAGGCCGGTTTCCTGCACTACGAATTTTCTAATTTTGGAAAGCCGGGCTATTTTTCCGCCAATAATTCGGGCTACTGGCAGGGAAAGCATTATCTGGGCATCGGGCCTTCCGCCCATTCATACGATGGGCGTGTACGCAGCTGGAATGTGGCGAACAACGCCAAATATCTCCGCGCCATTGGGGAGGGGACCTTCGCGCGCAGCCGGGAAGAGCTAACGCTGAACGACCGCTACAACGAATATATCATGACCGGCTTGCGCACCATGTGGGGCATTTCCCTGGAAAAGGTCCGTTCGGATTTCGGAATGCCCTATTATGACTATCTTATGGCACAGGCAGAAAAATATCTGGATCGCGACCTGGTATATATGGAAAATAACAGCCTGGTGGTGGGCCCGCAAGGCAAATTCTTAACGGATGGGATTGCCAGCGACTTGTTTATGGTCCCGGCGGATGCCGCAGAGGAGTAATAAAGCCAGGCGGGCATCAGATCATCCCCCAAAATATATGAAGACGAACATACAGTATGGGAAGCAGGTCTTCCGGATCGACCTTTCGGACCCCCTGGATATTTCGATCCCCCTCCGGTCCGGGAAATCAAATGTGAATGCCTGGTACCAGGCGCCGCCCGAGATCGTCCCCCACCTGATCAATGGGAAACCCGGTAAAGTTACGGAAGGGGCGGCCGTGAATTTTAACGATATACGTTTCAATCCGCATGCGCATGGCACCCATACAGAATGTGTGGGCCATATCTGCCCGGAGGTCTATTCGGTAAATCAGCAGCTCAGGCGCTTTTTCTTTCCCGCCCTGCTGATCACCCTGGCTCCGGAGAAGTTCCGGGACGACCTGGTGATCTCGACACAGCAACTGGAAACAGCCCTGGATGGGGCAAGAAGTGAGGCAATCGTCATCCGGACCCTGCCGAATACCCCGGAGAAACTTAGCCGGCAGTATTCCCATACCAATCCGCCCTACCTCCTGGAAGAAGCCGCCCGCTTCCTGGCGGTCAGCGGGTTTGAGCACTTGCTGCTCGACCTGCCATCGGTAGATAAGGAACAGGACCAAGGAG
>Ga0102952_1000344_pt1 | contig 18628 bp, 16 predicted proteins | sample SalPon2A_C_D1_MG_FD_78506 | JGI IMG/M metagenome (GOLD analysis project Ga0102952, IMG submission 78506) | Soil microbial communities from South San Francisco under conditions of wetland restoration - Salt Pond MetaG R2A_C_D1_MG | ecosystem: Environmental > Terrestrial > Soil > Wetlands | place... | reverse complement strand
CTTCGTTCTCAATTCCCAGATCCAGTGTATGACATGTCAGACACTGGAAGTTTTCCTTTTCAAATATTTTTTTATGTACTTCATGAGAGAACGTATCCTGCATCCTCTGAGGTCTCTTTGCATTCCATGCCCAGTTGTCCTCTTTCTCGGGATTAGGGCACCCGTATAAGGAAATAAACAGTAAAGCGATCATTGCAACTGGAATTAGTATTAATCTTTTATTCATATACCACCTGCGAAGTTATAGCTGATTCCGAGGTTTACTCTTATGTCATGGTTGAAATCAGGGTTGCTGTTTGCTTCAAGTTCTGTCCTTAGTATAAGGTTCCTGCTTAGGAAATACTGAAATCCCGAGATATAACTGTAGGCATCTCCATTCTGGTTCGAAATTGATTTAAAGTTCGCATATGCAAAAGTAAAATGCACGTCAAGCCCTCTGTATATTTCTTGGTATATTGAAAAATCTCCGCCGAAAGCCCTGTCATCTTCACGCCCCTCGATATAGTAGATACTCTGATAAGACCTTAAACCCAGCTGGGGTCTCAGATTCCACAGTACATTGAGCCTTGCTGTGTTTCCATTGCTTGATACGTCTTCAAAAACATCATAATGCGTATACGCATAGCTTGAAGTAATTTCAACGTAACTCACCGGCTTGTATGTAATACCGACTCTGGCCTGATGTAAACGACTCATGGAAAAGATCTGCAACACAGGATAAATCCTGTACTGGTCAGGTTTTAGGTCTGTATCATATGTTTCGTATGCCAGATTTAAATGAACTGTCCTCAGTGGTGTAATACCGAAGCCTGCCGTAAAATAATTAATATTACCTTCATCTATGTCGAATTCACCATGTGCGTATACATCGGCGTAATCGGTGAAAGGTACTACCCTGTTGAAGGAGAAATTAAGAATGTTTACTGAAGAAAAGTCATCGGGTTTCAGCAATTGATATCCAACTTTAATTATTGAATTAAGGAACCGGTCGGATTTGATCGTTATACCATATACAGATGTGTTATCCTGCGGTTCTTCCGGTTCAGGCTGGATATTTTTATACTGGTAGCCTCCGTATGTTATAAGTTCAATTCCCTTTACGGGGCGGTATTTTACAACACCTCCGTCGAGGATGAAGAAATTGTAGCTTTCAGTTATTACCTGCCTTCCAAGCCGTACCTCATATTTCTGGTTTGGTGCGTATCGGAGAAATGTATTATAAACATCGAATGAATTGTCCTCTCCTCCCAGTATCTCGCGTCCTCTCATGTAATTATTGAAATACACATGGTTTCCGGGATCAGCAAAATTTAACTCGAAATACTGGTAAAAAGGATATACCTTCTCTTTGCTGTTATCAGGCCTGATCAGTGGGCTATTTGCCTGGAAGATCGTGTAGAAATTGCCATAATAACCCGGTGTCCTCGGAAATATCTCGTCATTATATGTATAGGTTTGGGAATATCCGGATACCGTATACACTAAAAGCAGGATAAGAGTAGTAAAAGTGATACGTGTTAAATTTATTCTCACTGTTGGTATACTCCGTTATCGCCGTGGCAGATTGCACAGCTGTCTATTCCTACATCATTTACAAAGTTCTGGATATCCTCTAACGGCAAACCGGATCCGGTACGGTCCACCCTGTGTATTTCGTTAACTGGATGACACGTAAAACAGTCCGGTCTCCCCCATCCGTCAGGATGCTCCTGAGCACTTAGTACCAGGTAATCAGTGCTTTCAAACAGATTGCCATAGTCCTGCCCCTTATCGTCACCGCTGAAGCAGCCTGAACATATCACCAACATCACTATTAAAAGATATTTCATAAATACGACCTGTTACTTAAACCCCATCAATTACTCCGGTCGATTAATACGTTCTGATGGTGGAAGATTCTGTATATGAACTTCTTCCACTCCTAACGGGTCATTTGCTATATGACAATCTATACATGCACTTTCAGGTTGAGGTCCTGCAAGGTGGTTTTCACCTGTGAGCATATTCCCACTCTGACTTACACCAAGATTATCATGGCATGAAGTACAGACAGTAATTACAGGTGAAGTCGTAAATGTGTTAGTAATCACTTTTTCGTCACCTACACCCAGTTTGAACTGGTGTTCAACTGTTGGCAGGATCATGTTGCCCAGTATTCCCTTTCCTGGATCTAGTATTTGGGTGCCAGGCAAATGGCATGTTTCACAATTTCTTCTGTCCCCTGGGAAACGTACATCACTAAAGTCATGGAGACTACTCCTGAAACCATAAATAATGTAAGGTTTGTCAGTTAGCTCCTCTCCGGTATGGATCTTGTGTATCATTTTCCTGAAATTTATCGAAGCCGTAGTGGTGGTGGACTGACCCTCAGGAATTGTACGGACTTCCAGGTCATCCTCTGAAGGGTTATGACACATTACACAATACTCCGTATTGTTTCTCAAAGACCCGTGTATGCTGAAATCCTTCGAAAATACACCATGGCAGTTGCTGCAAAGAGCAGTATCAACTACCATCCTTCGTGGGATAGCTTCAGAGTCTGCAACAGGGAAGTCAAAAACTTCATTCCTTCCTGCATCCCGGACGTCTTCTACAAGTATTTTATTCTGCCCCCCAACTGTTTGTATTCTGTATCCTTCAATACCAAGTGTATACGTTCCCGTTGCATTGGCAGGGACCGGAGTGTTAAAGGCATATGTGAAGTTCCCGGAGCCATCGGGTACTGCGTCTTCCATCGGGTTTTCCCTTACCGGCGTTATTCCGTAGTCTGTTGTAGGACCTGAAAATACCAGGCTCAGTGAGTCCATATCGGATGGATTTATAACATCTCCGTTATCATTAACAATTCTAAAAGTAACTTCCGGATGCTGTCCGGGTCTTACTCTGTCTGATCCGGTTTCCATGCTCTGAACGTTTACGATACTGAAGTTAACTCCTGCAAGTTCTTTGGATTTTGCCGGTACAGTATGAGCCCCTGTGACAGATATATCAAATTCATTTCCTGTTGACGGGAGGTGACATCCTGAGCAGTTGTTGTCTGTAAGCTGAATAGTGGGATGGTTAATTGCCTGGGTAAAGTCTACGTCATCATGGCATGAGCCACAGGAATTTCTAGACGGATCATTCTTGTAATCGTCGTGCTGGGAAGCTATGTCTGCATGGCATTTCGTACAGTTCCTTATATCCTGGGGGAAGACTACATCGGAATAATCATGAACACCCTGTCTAAAACCAATGATCTCATAGGGTACCCCGTTTTGTACGCTCGGAAGATTCTCTCCCATATGAATCTTGTGTACCATAATATTGAAACCTATATTATTACCCGTATCGGGATCGATCTGTTCAACGATCTCACCACTGTCCGGGTCCTCAATTTCAGATGAATGACAAAGTATGCAAAGTTTTACGTCCCTTCTTGACCCACCGTGAGCCTGAAGCGGATCATGACATGTATTACATGACTGTGTTTCTACGATATCTCGTATACCGGTTCCCCCGCCACCTGATGGAACAAAATTAAAAGTGGCATTGGAAACGAAGGTATCCGAACCCATAACCCTGGTTGCATAGATGCCTATGGTATGCGTGGCATTCCTGGTATATCCTTCAGGAAGTGTAATTTCAAAAGTGTATCTGTAAACCCCGTCACCAAGGTCTTCGAATGCCCCGGTGGAACCTTCTGAGGAAGCCTGAACGGCGTCCACACTGGTGATAGGACTTGACTGAACTCTTGTTATATAGTTGAAATAATTTGAATGACCCGGCTCGATCCTGGCGATGATAAAATTGATGGATGCCTCGTTTCTATTCAGGGGGTTACCCTTGCCATCCGTCAACCTGAAGGTTACTACGGGTTTACGGTCAGGGTTTATATCGGCATCCTGAATATCTACATTGATCCTGTTTATTGAACTTGTAGCTGGCGGTGTGGTACTTTCTCCCCCTCCATCACTCCCGCACCCACCTATTGAAGATATTGCAATAAAAAAGATTGATATAAAGATCGGATAGAAGTTGAACCTAAATAATCTTTTTGATTCTACCCTGTTCATAAACACCTCCATCCTTTAATAATTGATTATTGAAGTTTAGAATCCTTTTATCTATTCGTTATATATTTATCTATTCAAGAACTAAGCCAACAAATTCTGGCTGGTTACAATTGTTTGAAAGTGTAAAAAATCCTTTAATAAAAAGTTATGTGCCCTCATAACCAGTACCTATTATATAAAAAATTTCTTTTTTATGTCAAGTTGGAATTGTATTGTCTCTGATATTTATAGAAGTTTAAACGATGTAAGGTGTCTGCATTTAAGACACAATTACAAATTTGTATTGCGGGGATATGTAAATGAAATCTTGGGTTTTACGTAATAAAATGTTAGTTCGAGGTTCCCTGGTTGAGACTTTTTATCAGTCAGAGTCATTTTACAAACAAAATATTACGATCGTTAATTTCAACCTTGGTTCCGAGTTTATTACTCTCTTTCCTCATGGTATTAAATAGCCAATTTGAATCTTCCTTGCCGGCGCGCATCAGACTAAATTTCCTGATCTGCATTGGTACCATTCTGATATCCATTACATTTGTGGAATTTAAAGTAACAAAGTACATAAGAGAGAGGTCATCCCTGAAGTTTTCGTATCCGCTTATTCCCTCATAATCATTTATCAGGTCTCCTGCACCGTAAATTACAAGCTTACCTTTATATACCTCAACACCCCCGGGATGGTGTGATGAATGCCCATGTACTATGTCAACACCGGCTGTATCTATGAGGCGATGCGCAAAATTGCGATGTTCTTCGGGAATGCTATACCCCCAGTTCGTTCCCCAGTGAATGGAGAGTACAACCAGATCTTCAGGTTTGCTTATCTCTTCTATCTGTTTTCCGATCTCGTTGATACGGGTTTCAGAAAATTTGTCGATTAAATTGACCCCGGGTTTACCTGATGTTGCTTTCCATGAATGAGGGATACCGCTGTCTATCGAGCCCAGGGAAAAAATAATTACTTTCCCTTTATTCGGGATATCAAAAACCGCGGGTTTTTCTGCACGGGACTTGTCCAAACCGGCTCCCGAATGTTTTATCCCGGCACTGTCAAGAATTTCTATTGTTTCCCTCAGACCATCATATCCCCAGTCAAGCACGTGGTTATTTGCAAGTGAAACAAAGTCCAGACCGGCAGTTTTAAGGACTTCAATATTTGCAGGACTCATTCTGTAATTTATACCCTTGCCCTTCCAGTAATCTTCCGAGGTCGTAATACTGGTCTCGAGGTTAACTATTTTTAGATCGGGCTTAATTTTTGTGAAAATATCAAGCGCATCTCCCCACACATACGAATATTCGGCGGGTTTATTAATTGCTCCGCTGTGTTTCTCCATCAGTTCGACATATCCCTGAGCACTCTTGACATAAGACTCGTGGATTCCGGGTTTGGAAGGATAGGGCAATATCTGGTCTATTCCTCTTCCTGTCATAACATCACCTGCGAAGAAAATAGTTATCCTCTTTTGAGAGTCATAGTTTTTAATATGTTCTATTGGTTGTTTGCTACTCATTTTTGCCGTGGATAGCGGTGTTAACGGGAAGAAATAGGTCAACGATGTTATGCAGAGTATGTATAGAAATAAAAATAATTTATTTTTTCGCACAAATATTTTTAAAAGAAATTTTATTACCTTATACATTATTATACATGTCGGATAGGTGCTTTGGGTTAACAATAATTGTTATTTGCTGGAGAATATGCTCAGGGTAATGAGTAATATTTATTTATAAGGTTTGAATATATTAGAAAATAGCAAATAAATAATTGGACATAATTTTAGATTAGGCTAAATTATAATTTTTGTACAATAAAGATAAAGTTGCTATGAGCGAAAAACAAAGACATGATTACCGTTCCCTTGAAGGTGTACATTCGTCTGTAGATACGATCAGCAGCAAGGGTAGGTGGAAAACTATTTTTGCCTTTCTCGGACCTGCGTACCTTATAAGCGTCGGTTACATGGATCCCGGCAACTGGGCTACTGATATAGCCGCAGGTAGCAGATTCCAGTATGCACTTATCTGGGTCCTTCTCCTTTCGAATATGATGGCGGTGCTTTTGCAGTACCTATCTGCAAAACTCGGGTTGGTCAGGGGACTGGATCTTGCACAGGCATCAAAAGAGACCTACTCGCCGGCTGTAAATTTTATTCTTTACCTGCTTGCCGAAATAGCGATTGCCGCTACGGACCTGGCCGAAGTTATAGGTATGGCAATCGGTCTGAACCTGCTATTCGGTCTGCCGATACTTCTGGGTGTTTCAATTACTATACTTGACACCTTTCTGCTTCTTCTGTTCCAGAGGTACGGAATGCGGAAAATGGAAGCCTTTATAATAATGCTTATATGCATTATCGGCATATCTTTTCTGATAAACCTGATTATAGCAAAACCGGATGCAGCAGAAATTGTTACAGGTTTTGTACCTTCGATACCGGATTCATATGCACTTTATATAGCAATCGGTATTATCGGGGCTACTGTCATGCCTCACAATCTTTATCTGCACACAGCTTTAGTTCAGACACGAAAGATCGATCGTTCGGAAGCAGGATTGAATAAATCGATACGTTACAATTTGCTTGATTCCGCAATTGCTCTTAATCTCGCCTTTTTTGTTAACGCTGCTATTTTGATACTTTCAGCATCTACTTTTTATTCACATGGTTATTTTGATATTACAGGGATTGAAGATGCTCATAAGCTGCTTGAGCCGCTCCTCGGAACTACTATAGCTCCGATACTATTCGCGGTTGCTCTTATAGCTGCCGGACAGAGCTCAACAATTACGAGCACGCTTGCAGGTCAGGTTGTCATGGAAGGTTATCTGAATCTTCGTATCAGACCATGGGTAAGAAGACTGATTACCCGTCTTCTCGCAATTATACCGGCGTTACTCACGGTTTATATACTGGGGTCCAAATCCACCACGGATCTACTGATATTAAGTCAGGTAATACTCAGTCTGCAGCTTGGTTTTGCAACGATCCCCCTAATACATTTTGTGAGTGATAAAAAGACGATGGGCAAGCATGTAATAGGTACAAAGATTCAGATAATATCATGGCTTGTTGCTGCAATAATAGTGGTACTGAACGTAAAATTGGTATGGGATGAAATGACATCATGGATTACGGGTACATCAATGCTGTGGCTTCAGGTTCCGGTCTGTATACTTTTAATAGGTGCGATCGTATTACTTTTCTATATAACATTGCAGCCCTGGGTAGGCAGAAGGATCGTGAGGGAAAGAGAACGTCTCCGCGCATTGCAGCTGCACCCGGGTTATACCGAGACGATGAGAGAGTTAATAAAAACCAGAAAATACGGTGTCATAGCCGTACCTGTGGATTTTTCTAAAAAGGATATTGATGCAATAAGCAATGCTGTAGCCCAGGGAGGAAAACATGCGGAGTATCTGTTGATACACGTTGTTGAATCTGCAGGTGCACAGCTGTTTGGTAAAGAGATATTGGATTATGAGAGTGAAACAGACCAGAAGAAACTGGACGAATATATAAACCTGCTATCTGAAGAAGGGCACAGGGCAAAATCATTCCTCGGTTTCGGCGACCCCAAAAAGTTGATCACCAAGATAGCAAAGGAAAATAAAAGCGATCTGGTCGTTATGGGTGCGCACGGTCACAGAAATCTTCAGGACCTGATATTCGGTCAGACTGTAGATTACGTCAGACATCACGTTAATATCCCGGTATTGATAGTTTAGCTGAATATAAAAAGTTTAAGGATATTACTGTTTTTTCTTTTGTGCTTCGTAACCGGATACTAAATCCAGTAGTTCTTCGGTAATCGAAGTTTGCCTTTGCTGGTTAAATCTGTAATTCAGATCAGTCAAACGATCTGATATATTCTTCTCCGCTTTCTGCATGGACATAAGTCGGCTGGCATTTTCGCTTGCGAGAGATTCAGCAAATGCACGATAAAGTGAAACGAAGAGAAATTCCCTGACCAGTGATGAAAAAAGACTACCTGTATCCATGGAGAAAAAGGGTATTACCCTGGATGGCCATTCACCGTGAAGTAAATGACTGAAATGCTCTGGATAAAAGGGCAGAAGGTAAAATGTCTGTGGCTCATATGAATTACTGGCGGGAACATACCTGTTATAGAACAGGACAATATCTGTTATGCCGCGTTTTGAATTCCAGTCCTCGATCTTCATTAACAGCTCGTGTACAGCTGCCGTAATGTTGGATGCCGATCCGGGTACGTCATAGCTTTTCTCTACATTTTCTCCCGAATCCTGAAGACGGTTAGCTACACGTATTCCCACTGCAAGCGAGGTTCTTTTTCCCACGTCTGTCTGGAACCTTTTCATATTATCAGTGGCGTGTGTTAATATATGCTCGTTCAACTGCCCGCACATTCCCTGGTCAGTACCCCATATTATTACACCGAGTTCCCTTTCAGTTGATTTTCCGGGGTTTGCGGAAATTCTGTAACCCTGCTGCAAGACCACCTGAAGACCGAGTTCTATCGTTCTGTAGTAGTCCTTTAAAGAGTTAACGGCCTTTTCATATTGTCTTATGTTAACCGCAGCAAGTACCTTCATGGTTTTTACTACGGAATGAAGTTCGTTGGCAGTCTTTATCTTTTTCTTTAGTCCTTCGAGTGTGTCCATTACTTTTTATATCCTGCGTTCTCAAGTGCTTCCCACACGACTTTATGAATCCTTTGCATGTCATCGCTGGTAAGTTTTTCCCCTGAAATGATCCTGTGAAATATATCAGTGCATTTTTCTCTGGTTGCATTTCTGACAAGTACTTCTGCGTCCGGAATACTGGAGATCTCTATATCGTCCATTAGTCCCTGGTTTACTGAGAGAATTACTGCAATCTGTTCTTCCGGTGGTACGGGATCGTATTGCGCCTGTTTAAGTATTTCCCTTACTCTTTTTCCTCTTTCAATAGATTTTTGAGTATCTACATCCAGACGTGTTCCAAATCTGGCGAAGGTCTCGAGTTCCTCGAACTGTGAGTACGTAAGCCGCAGGTCACCGGCAACAGTATTATATGCAGGTAACTGTGTTTTACCGCCGACCCTGGAAACTGATTTCCCTACATTCACAGGAGGCAAGATTCCTTTCTGGAAAAGTTCGGGGGAAAGATATATCTGACCATCTGTAATTGATATCAGGTTGGTTGGTATGTAGGCAGAAATATTTTGTGCTTCAGTTTCTATTATGGGAAGTGCGGTAAGAGAACCACCGCCAAGTTCGTTTATCAAATGAGTTGATCTTTCAAGCAACCTGGAATGTATGTAGAATATATCGCCGGGATATGCTTCTCTCCCGGGAGGACGTCTCAGCAGTAATGAAAGCTCCCTGTAAGCTCTGGCATGCCGTGTCAGATCATCGTAAATAACGAGTGTATCCATACCCTTTCGCATAAAATATTCTGCAATTGAAGTAGCTGCATAAGGAGCTGCGAATTGAAGTCCCGGGGTATTTTCTCCGGTGGTTACTACAACAGTTGTGTATTCCATTGCATTATATTTGTGGAGATCTGCTATGACCTTTGCAACAGCTGTACTCCTTTGCCCGATAGCACAGTAAATGCATATAACGTTCTTGTCCCTCTGATTTATAATCGTATCTACAGCCACTGCGGTTTTACCGGTCTGACGATCCCCTAGTATGAGCTCTCTTTGTCCCCGTCCCACAGGTATCAGGGCATCGATAACTTTAATTCCGGTTTGAAGCGGTTCATTGACCGGTGCTCTGTCAAGTATAGGAGGGGCTTCCTGTTCAACCGGACAGCGTTCGGTGCTCCTTATCGGTCCCAGATTATCCAGGGGGTTCCCCATAGAATCTATCACACGTCCTTTTAGATTATCACCAACGGGTATGTCAAGAGCACGACCAGTTCTGTGAACCTCGCTGCCTGCCTCTATGTATTCGCTGTCTCCAAGGAATATAACCCCTGTTTCTTCGCGGTCGATGTTAAACGCAAGGCCCAGCAATCCTTCCTGGAACTGTATGAGCTCTTCCGATTTCACACCCTTTAAACCTTTGACATGTGCAATTCCATGTCCGATATAAACTACTCTCCCTACTTCCTGAACCTTAATCTCAGGTTTATAACGATCAAGAATTGAATCTATCTTTTCAAATGTACTATCTGTAGCCTGTTTAAGCTCTTCGTGCATAAATCTATCTCTTTGTGATATCGGATTCGAAAGCTATTGACAGGTCACTCTCGATATCTGATACATATTTTTCAAGATTCCAGTCGAATTTATAACCGTTCAATCTTAACTCTATCCCACATATGAGTTCAGGTGATCTACGGAATTGAATATCTATATCTCTGCCGGTTTCCTGTTTTATCAGATTTCTTATGTTTTCCCTGGTATTGTCGGGTATGTCGAATGAACTGTGAACCGATGCGTGCGGGTATTCATCAATATCTTCTGAAATGATCTTTAAGTCTTTTCCTCTTAATTTTTTTACGAACGTATTTGCTATGCTGTTTTCGAGTTCTGAGTCTGCAATATCTTTTAGTGCGTTTCTCGTTATTCTGAAGGTCTGTTGTGCTATCCTGTACTTTATATTTTTTATAAATTGTTCCTCTTCTTCCTTTATTCTCTCTTCCCATCTCTGTCGGCTCTGTTCAACTTCTGTTTTTATATCTTTCAATTGTTCCTGCTTAAATTCCTGAGCTTCCTTTTTAGCCAGAGAGATAAGTTCTTCTTTCCTTGATTCCAGATCGATGTTCTTTTCCTCGTATTTATTTTGTTCCTCTTCCGCCTGCATGAGTTTTTTATCGGCATCCTCCAGTCTCGAGGATATCCTCTTTTCCCTCTCATCCATTGCTTTTAGAATCCTTCCGTATAAAAAGCGCTTAAGTAGATATACAAGTACGAGAAAGTTTATTAACTGTGCAAAAACAGTAAACCAATCTATGAGCATATTACTTTGCGGCCTGTGCTATTACATAGTTCCAGAACGGATTGGCAAAAATTAATATCATTGATACAACCAGACAGTAAATTGCCGTTGATTCTATCATGGCTAGTCCGACAAACAGATTTCTGGCTATTGTATTCGCCTCGTCAGGTTGCTGTGCCATCGATTGAAGGGCCTGTGCGACTGCCTTTGCTTCTCCGAGTGCCGGTGCTATAGAACCGACAGCTATGGTCAGTCCTGCCATTATAATCGATACGACTCCTATAAGACTGATATCTCCCATTTTGATACCTCCTTTACTAGGTTTTTCTCTGTATACGTGTTGCCGATGCTATATATACCATAGCGAGTACTGCGAATATATATGCCTGAACAAGACCGGTTAATATCCCGAGTAATTGTATGAACACAGGAAATATGAGTGGTGCGATTGAGAGCATTATCGCAACAACTTTGTTACCGCTCATAATATTCCCGAAAAGCCTTACCGCGAGTGCAAGTGTGCGTGAAATGTCTCCGATGATGTTAAAAGGGAGGTTAAATACCGATGGTCTTGTGTAATTTTTCAGGTAGCCGATGAATCCGATTTCTGAAATCCCATATACAGGTACAGCTACAAAAACGCACAGGGCAAGAGCGGCAGTGGTTGAAAGAGATGCTGTTGGAGGATAGTAGCCTGGAATTATTATCAGTAGATTCGATATGGATATAAAGATAAAAAGAGTTCCTATGAAGCTTATATATTTTCTGGGATTCTGCAGACTGATTTCCATTATTTGATTTTCGATACCGAACACAATTATCTCAAGCAAATTCTGCCAGCGGGACATATTTATATCTTCGGAGAGATTCCTTGTTATCAGCGCAGAAAATATTGTAAGGAAGATCATTACTCCCCACGTATAGATTATTGTGTAGTTTAGAGAAATAAATTTCCATTGCCAAAGTATGACCTGATCTGTTGTCATATGTGTTATATCCATTTTATTTACCTTAAAGTTCCATTTCCCTTTCCCCGGGTTTTTTGTAAATGGTTAGTATTTTCCTGGTAATAAAAAAACCTGTGAGACATAACAGTGCAGGTATCCATCCGGTGCTAATTGCATAATAAAAACCGCCAAATACGACAAGTAATCTTATGATAAAACTGATTGAAAACAGCATCGCTGTTTTTTTCTTTATAAATACTTTTTTTACTGTAAGCCAGAGACCACCGAAATACAATACCCCCATGGCTACTCCAATTAAAAGTGCTAGTAATATTTGATATACATTCAGATCTTCTAACATTCGTATTTCACTCTAATATTTTTAATAAATAATCTGATTATTGTTATGGATATTATAATTGAAGTCGTAGATACGAATACCATCCCGGAGAAAACATTGGGAGGTAAAGCCCGGTTTTCCAGATCGTGTCCCTTTTGGAACACAAGCATGAATATCTTGGCTCTGTGTAACATACCGATCCCTGAATATATTGATGACAGAAAATGTTCAGGCCGATCCCTATAAAAAAGATGGGTGAGAATAATTCGCATAAAGTGGTATATGATGCATCCAGATTTACCGAAGCCGGGTCACGGCTGAATACAAGTCCTGCAAAGAATGCTCCTATAGTTACGGAAAAACCGATCAACCCGGCGAGGGTAGCTATCATGAATGCAACTACTGTTACTACAAGCATTAATTCTGCGTCGTTCCCGAGTGACCTGAAGAAACCCGTGAGATACCGTTCAATTTTCAGAACGAATATTACACAAAAAAGTGTGAATAAAACGAATTTGACTACAAAAATAGCTATTTTCACCAAAAGATCATGGAAGATCAATGCTTCTGGAGTTCCGACATAAAACATCGGCAAAATGGAAACGAGCAGAGCGAGCATGAATATTGCAGAGATGTCATCCAGTTCAGCCACATCTATTAAAAGTCTGTCTTCTCCGGATCTAAGAATTTTAAATTCCTGCCAGACTCCCACTGAAACTCCAACGTTTGTTGCGCTGAGTGCAGTAGCTACTATTATGCTCATTACTAACTGAAGTTTCAAAAGGGAGTGTGCGAAAATGTATCCAAGTGTCCAGCTTACAGTAATATCACCTATCCATACAAACGATGCGATCCTGAGTTTCCCAAGCAACTTAGACAGTTTACTTTCAAGACCGCCCCTGAACAGGAGAGAAATTATTCCAAGTGTTGCAAGAAACTCGAATAACTGGTAACCATTATCAGCGAGAAGGTGGTAATTTGAATCTACATAACTTATGGTCGCACCAAGTAAAAGGTATCCTGTCAATGCGGATAAACCCATTTTGTGGAAAATATAGTGAATGAATATAGAAAAATGTATTGTAAAACCTATTATAAAAACAAGGACTTCAATACTGTGCATCACCTTCTATTCCCCATTTCCTTCTTTATCCAGTACCAGGCATTAAGGCATCCAGTCAATATTCCTATTATAAGAAGCATTAGGGTCCAGGAATAACGACTCGAAAAGGTTTTGTCTATCCATATACCAATAGCGATGAAAATAAGGGTAGGTATCATTACAGCCCAGCCAACCATTCCGAACATACCCATCCAGAACCAGATACTGTTCCTTCTTTCGTTTCGTGCCCGTAATTTTCTGTCTTCCTTGTTACCGATCTCCCGGGTGAATTCCTTCTCCTCATATTCCCTGTCATGGTCATGTCTATTCTCAGCCATGTTCCTTTAACTCCATATACCTTCTTACGAGGTCAGCTTCGAGTTTGAAGGAGGCACTACGTGCACTCTTCTCCCTTTCGTTCAATATACTGAATTCCTTCTCAATAGTGGTTTTAAGACTGCCGAGTTCAGGTCCAATTACAGCTCTTCTTACAGACACGAGTACCTCGTCGCCGCATTTGACGAGGACCCCTTCGTCAATTGCTACAAACATCTCTTTGTCTTTTTTATATTCGGTATATGAAAGGATTCCGGGCACCAGTGATGCTACAAAGTCAACATGCCTTGGCAATATGCAAAATGAACCATTTTCAGCTTCGGCGATCAGCTTTGTAATCTTCGCCTGAATGAATATTTCGGAGGGAAGTAGAATTTTTAAATCGATATAATCCATCTTGGTGCCCTTATTCATTTTGCGGTTTTCTCTTTTACTTCATCCACATTGCCGATCATATAAAACGCACTTTCAGGATAATCAATAAACTCATCATGGAGTATTCTTTCGCAACCGTCAACAACATCTTCCCTGGGTACTACTTTTCCCTCTCTTCCTGTGAACTGTCTGGTCACAAAGAATGGTTGGGTCAGGAAACGCTCAAGACGACGTGCACGATAGACGACATTCCTGTCATCACGCGATAGTTCCTCCATGCTCAGCATCGCTATTATGTCCTTAAGATCTTCGTAATCGGCGAGTGTTTTTCTTACCAGTTGGGCAACTCTGTAGTGTCTTTCTCCGACAATGTGGGGAACGAGTATCTTGGATCCGGACTGCAGCGGATCTATAGCCGGGTAAAGTCCCTCGCTTGCATGCTTTCGGGATAGGACGAGAGATGATGACAGATGTCCGAATGTATGTACAGCGGCAGGATCCGTAAAATCGTCTGCAGGTACGTAAACCGCCTGTATGGAAGTGATAGCACCTGTAGAGGTATTGCAGATTCTTTCCTCCAGTTCGGCGATCTCTGTTCCCAGGGTGGGCTGATAACCCAGTCTTGAAGGTAACTGCCCCATTAATCCCGATACCTCTGCGCCGGCCTGTATGAACCGGAATATGTTGTCAATCAGCAGTAATACATCCTGTCCGATCCGATCCCTGAAATATTCAGCTATGGTCAGCGCGGCGTGTCCGACCCTGAACCTGGCTCCCGGAGGTTCGTTCATCTGTCCGAATATCATTACGGTACTGTCGAGTACTCCGGCATTTTTTAATTCCCTGTAAAGTTCTTCTCCCTCCCTGCAGCGTTCTCCTATTCCGCTGAAAATACTTATGCCACCGTAGTGCTCAAGTGTGTTGTTGATCATTTCCATCAGTAGTACGGTTTTCCCAACACCCGCACCCCCGAACAGACCTGCTTTCCCGCCTCGTTCGAGTGGGGAAAGCAGATCAATCGCTTTTATGCCGGTTTCAAACAGTTCAGTATCCGTAACCTGACGTGATATAGGTATGGGTGTGCCGCGTATCGTATGCCGGATCTCTTCGGTCAGTTTTTCACCCTTGTCTATCGTTTCACCGAAAACATTTAGAACTCTTCCGAGAACATTTCTTCCCACGGGTATTTTAAGTGTTTCCCCCTTGTCTATTACATCGGAATTATGTGCCAGTCCGCGGGTAGGAGTAAGTGCTATGCCTCTTACAGTATTGGCATCGAGATGGGTAATTACCTCGATGACAATATTCCACTTTTCCCCAGTGAGTAATACGCTGAACAGAGAGGGTATTTCATCGGGGAAATATGCGTCTATAACACTTCCTCTTATTGAAGTTATCTTTCCCTTGTTGTAGTTATCGGAATTTATTTTTGTCATAGGACCAGCTTTATTCGCCCCCGTTTAATTCATTTTCTCCTATCTATTAATAAGTTTTTTAAGTTCATCAAGACCCCTGGTGTTTAGAACATCTTGTTTTTCAAGCCAGCCTCTTCTTCCCTGGCATATACCAAAACGGATATAATCAAAATCTGTAATGTTGTGTGCATCAGTTGAAATTGAAATCTTTATTCTCATATCCTTTGCCATCTTGGTATGAATATCTGAAAGATCGAGTCTTTCAGGGTTAGAGTTTATCTCCATAAAACAGCCCCTTTCCTTAGCAGCTTTCATGAGTTGTTCCATATCTACCTCGTACGGATCACGCTTGCCTATCAGTCTCCCGGTGGGGTGTGCAAGTATATTAAAATAAGGATTGTCCATTGCCCTGATTATCCTCTCGGTCTGTTTTTCCCTGGAGAGATTGAACTTGTAATGAACAGAGCAGTAAACAAAATCCAGTTCCTTCAAAATATCATTGGGAAGGTCAAGTGTTCCGTCTTCGAGTATGTCCAGCTCTATGCTTTTTAAAATCGTTATCCCATCAATTTTATCATTCAGTTTGTCTATTTCCCTGATTTGTTCAGAAAGTTCTTTTGAATCCATTCCGCCTGCTACGGTTACGTGTTTTGAGTGGTCGGTAATAGCTAGGTATTCATAACCGCGTTCTTTTGCTCCTTTTGCCATTTCCTCGAGACTGAAATTGCCATCAGTGCGGTTTGTGTGGGAATGCAGATCCCCGCGAATATCTTTTAATTTAACAAGAGAAGGGAGTTTCTTATTTTTTGCAGCCTCGATCTCTCCACGGTTCTCGCGAAGCTCCGGTTGTATGTATGGCAGACCTACGGATCTGAAGACCTCTTCCTCGGTCTTTCCGGCAATACGCTTTTTCCCTTTGAAGATCCCATATTCATTTATCTTTAATCCCTTGCTCTGTCCGATCTTTCTGATAGCTATATTATGTGCTTTTGATCCGGTGAAGTAATGTAAAGCTGCACCGCAGCTAACTTCTGCCACGGATCTCAGATCGACTTGTAATCCTGAACGCAGAAGAACACTGGAACGTGTTTTGCCAGATGAAATTACTTTCCTGACGTCTTCGTATTTAATGAAATGCTCCATCATGTCGGAATTCTTTTTGTGTGAGACCAGTATGTCCAGATCACCTACAGTCTCCTTCCTTCTCCTGTAGCTTCCTGCGACAATAACTTCTTTAACCCCTTCTGCCTTTCTGAGATATTCAAGTAAAGGTGTTGCTATTTCGTCGGCAATCGAGAGTTTAAGGCGTTTTTCCGTCTTGTCTGCTTTCTTCAGACCTTCAAGTATGATCTTTTCTGTTTTTTCTCCGAATCCTCCGATCTCTTGAATTCTGTGTTTCTCGGCAGCTTTCTTCAGTTCATCCAGGCTTTTTACACCAAGCTCTTCATATATGGCATGGACTCGCTTCGGACCTATACCAGGGATATCCATAAAGTCACTTAGTTCAAAAGGTATTTCTTTTTTAAGATCCTCGAGCATTGAAAGCTCACCGGTTTCAACTATTTCCTTTATCTTCTTTGCAAGATCCTTCCCTATACCTTTCAGTTCTGTAAGGTCCTCGTCCTGATTTACCATATCCACGGCGCTTCTGGATAAATTCTCAATAGTTCGCGCGGCATTTCTGTATGCTCTTACCCTAAAGGTATTGGATCCCTGGATTTCAAGCAGGTCTGCCATGTCATTGAATATTTCTGATATTTCAGAATTATGTACTGGCAAAATTACCCCTCATTGAACAACCCGGATCTTTTCTTAGCCGGCACATGAATGTATTGATCCTTTTATTTCTTTTCGGCCTCTGCAACATGTTTTATTACACTGATTGCACTGTCAGGATTTACTGATATGGAATTAATACCCGACCTGACCAGGAACTGTGCAAATTCAGGATGGTCACTTGGGGCCTGTCCGCAAATGCCGACTTTCGTGCCTGTTTTGTTCGCACGTTTTATCAGGTCTTGAATGAAAACCTTTACAGCTTCGTTTTGTTCATTGAATAGACCTGACAGCATTTCGGAGTCACGATCAACACCCAGAACGAGCTGCGTGAGATCATTACTCCCTATTGAGAATCCGTCAAAGCGTTCAGAAAACTTTTCAGCCAGTATGACATTTGAGGGGATCTCGATCATCACATAGATCTCGAGACCTTTTTTACCTCTCTTCAAACCGTTTTCTTCAAGAACCGAAAGTACCTTGTCTGCTTCTTCTGTAGTCCTGCAAAACGGGATCATAACAACTACATTTGTAAGTCCGATTTCGTTTCTTACCCGTTTTATAGCTTCGCATTCCAGGTTGAATCCTTCTCTGTAATTTTTGCTGTAATACCTGGATGCACCCCTGAAACCGAGCATCGGGTTTTCTTCAATAGGTTCAAATTCACTGCCGCATATCAGGTTCGCATATTCATTAGATTTAAAATCGCTCATCCTGACTATAACCTGCTCGGGATACTGTGAAGCAGCGATCTTTGCTATTCCTCTGGATAGATTTTCTACAAAATATTCTGTTTTATTTTCATATCCGTTGGTCAAACGTGAAATCTCTTTGCGGCCTTTACTATCTTTTAGTTCTTTGTAGTGTATAAGCGCCAGGGGATGGATTTTTATAATGTTATTAATTATAAATTCCATGCGAGCCAGACCTATCCCTTTTACAGGCAATCTCCACCAGCGAAATGCTGCTGCAGGGCTTGCGATGTTCATCATTATCTGCGTTTTGGTTGAAGGTATTTCTTCAGTATTGATTTCTTTCTCATCGTACTTGAGAATTCCCTTGTAAACATAACCTTCATCACCTTCCGCACATGAAATTGTTATTTCATCATCGTCTTTTAATATCTCGGTAGCGTTCCCTGTTCCGACAATTGCCGATACACCAAGTTCCCTGCTAACTATTGCTGCATGAGAGGTTCTCCCTCCGTGGTCGGTAACTATCCCCGAGGACTTTTTCATGATAGGCACCCAGTCGGGATCGGTCATTTCAGTAACCAGTATAGCCCCTTCCTTGAACTTGCCAATTTCATCTGCACTTTTTATTATTTGGGCTTCTCCGGAAGCTATCGCATCCCCGATCGCCAGACCCT
>Ga0102952_1000343_pt1 | contig 18630 bp, 16 predicted proteins | sample SalPon2A_C_D1_MG_FD_78506 | JGI IMG/M metagenome (GOLD analysis project Ga0102952, IMG submission 78506) | Soil microbial communities from South San Francisco under conditions of wetland restoration - Salt Pond MetaG R2A_C_D1_MG | ecosystem: Environmental > Terrestrial > Soil > Wetlands | place... | reverse complement strand
TGGATGATGGTGCCCACGTTGGGGAAAATAAGATCGGGCGTCGTGGAGCCCACGATGATCATGTCGAGTTCGCCTGCCTTGACCCCGGCAGCCTCCAGGGCCGCGCGGGAAGCACGCTCGGCCAGATCGGCCGTGGTCTCGCCCTCGCTTGCTATGTGGCGGCGCTCGATGCCGGTACGCGCCCTGATCCACTCGTCATTGGTATCGACCATGCGTTCCAGGTCGTGGTTGGTCCACACCTGCTCGGGCAACGCGCTGCCCGTACCCATGATGCGTGCGTAAGGAAGCCCTGATCTGTTCACTCGCCGTTCCCCCGATCCAGGCTGTCGGCCAGCGTGCGGCTGATCAGTTCGGGCACACCCTGCTCGGCCTCGATCAAGGCGGCGTGAATGGCCATCTCGAAACCCAGTTGATCGGCGCCGCCATGACTCTTGACCACGATGCCACGCAAGCCCAGGAAACTGGCCCCATTGTAGCGCTGGGGATTGAGGCCGCGGCGCAATCGCGAGAGCGAAGGCCAGGCGGCGAGCGCTTGCAATCGCGTAAAGGGATTGCGCATGAATTCCTCGCGCATTTTCTGTGCGATGTAATGCGCGGTGCCCTCGATGGCCTTGAGCATCACGTTGCCGCTGAAGCCGTCGGTAACGATCACGTCCACCACCCCCTCGCTGAGATGATGGCCTTCCACGTAGCCGGTGTAGTTCAGATGCGAGCCCTGCAGTATCTGCGCGGCCTGCTTGACCCGTTCGTTGCCCTTGATCTGCTCCTCGCCAATGTTGAGCAGGCCGATGCTGGGTGACGGATTGCCGTCCAGGGCGGACACCAGCGCAGCCCCCATGGCGGCAAACTGCACCAGATGCGCGACCTCGCAATCGGCATTGGCGCCCAGATCCAGGACATAGGTCTTGTCCACCAGGTCGGGGATGGCCGAGCAGATGGCGGGGCGGTCGATCCCCGGCAACATCTTCAGCACATAGCGCGCGGTGGCCATCAGGGCGCCGGTATTGCCGGCCGACACACAGGCTCCCGCCTCGCCTTCCTTGACCAGGTTGATCGCCACCCGCATCGAGGAATCGCGCTTGTTGCGCAACGCCTGGCTGGGCAACTCGTCCATGGTCACCACCTGGGAGGCATGGCGGATTTCGATCCGCGCACGCAACCCTTCGGGCGCCTTGCTCAGCGCCTGTTCCAGGAGCTCGCGGTCGCCGACGAGCAGAATGCTCGCCTCGGGATGACGCGCCAGGGCATCGAGTGCGGCGGGTACGGTCACGGAGGGGCCGTGATCCCCGCTCATGGCATCGATGGCGAGACAGGTTCCGGCGTTCATGGTCCCGACGCCCCGGTCCGGTCGCCGCGCGTCCTGCGCGGACTCACGGGCGCGGCTCAATCCTCGGGATGGGAAGTGTCAACCACCTTGCGGCCACGGTAATAACCGTCAACACCGACATGATGGCGGCGATGCAGTTCGCCCGTGGTGGCGTCACGCGACAGGGTCGGACCCTCGAGTCCGTCGTGGGCACGGCGCATTCCGCGCTTGGAAGGAGTTTTACGATTTTGCTGTACGGCCATGGTCGTAGAGAGCTTGAAACCCGCTTATTGTATCGGAATTCCGTGCAAACGCCACCCCGCCGGAAAGGCGGAGGACTGCCGGCCCCGCAACTGTCCGCGCTTTCCCCCAATACCCGCTAGTCCCGGCTGCCATCGCGAGCGGCATCCAGCGCTTCCCGCAGGCCGGCAAAGGGACGTTGCCGGTCTTCGTCGGGCGCTGTCTCCGCGCCCGGAACCTCGCCTGCCGGAGCACAGGCCTGAGGCGGGTGCCGGGGCAGAAAAGGCAACGCCAGCAGCAACTCCTCTTCTATCAGTTCACCGAGGGAGCCCGACGCCCCCGCAGCGTCCCATGGCGGCCCGTCGTCTTCCGGCCGCGGCGCCTCGGGAACATCCAGAAGCACCTCGACCGGCACCTCCAGGTCCAGCATGAAGGAGCGCAGGCAACGCTGGCAGGTGGCCTTCAGGCGAGCTTGCAGGTGCCCGGTGACGGCTACGCCTGCTTCCGGCCCGGGCGCAAAGGAAAGTTCGTAATCCACCGTGCCCGCCGGATGTTCGCTCGCCAGGGCCTCGGCCAGCCGGGGCGCCAGCTCAGCGGCATCGATGCGTCCGGCCAGGGTGCGGTGCCCGGCGGCCAGTTCCCGGCTTGGAAGGCGATGATGCAGAGGTTGATTCATATAAAGGTCTCGAGCCAGGCGCTCGAACAGCCATCCCTGAAGCGTTATGGTAGTCGCCTTGATCCAAGGAGCCAAACGATGCACCTGGTGCTCGCCTCGACCTCGCCCTACCGCCGCGAATTGCTCGCAAGGCTGATGCTCGACTTCGACACCGTGGCACCCGGCATCGACGAAACCCTGATCGAGGGCGAATCCCCGCAGCAGGCGGTGGAGCGCCTGGCGGCCGCCAAGGCCGGCGCCGGCGCCGCCCGCGCCCCGGGGACGGTCATTATCGCCAGCGACCAGTTGGCCGGCCTCGACGGAGAGGCGCTCGGCAAACCCGGCAACCCCGCCGATGCCAGGCGCCAACTTGCTGCCATGGCCGGCCGCGAGATTGTCTATTGCACGGCACTGATCGTGCTCTCCCCGGACGGCACCGCCGACAGCCATGTCGATATCAGCCGGGTTCGCCTCCGCGACCTGTCGCCAGGCGAGATCGATCGCTATCTGGCTGCCGAGAATCCTCTCGATTGCGCCGGGGCGCTCAAGCTCGAGGGACTCGGGATCGGCTTGTGCGAAACCATCGACACCAGCGATCCAACGGCGTTGATCGGATTGCCGCTGATCGCCACCGCCCGGCTGCTGCGAGCCCAGGGATTCGATATCCCCTGATTAGACATTCGTGCTCGGGACGACCCTCCCATCCCCGCCACCATTCCATCCTCAGCCTCTGACACCGGACGTATCAGGGCAGTTGTTGCATCTTCGAGTCCCCCGTCCCGAACACGTTCAGTGTTTATCGGTATAGCCGGTGAGACGGGTAATGACGGGCAGCAGATCATCGGGCAGCGGCGCACTGAACTCGAGCGCCTCCCCGCTACGGGGATGCGCGAAAGAGAGTCCGGCGGCGTGCAGGGCGAGCCGCTTGAGCCCCATCTCGCGCAATTCGCGGTTCAGCGCCTTGTCGCCGTAGCGGACATCGCCCGCAATCGGGTGTCCGGCATGCGCGGCATGCACACGGATCTGGTGGGTACGCCCGGTATCGGGCAGCGCCTCGACCAGACTCCAGGCCTCGCCCACGGCAAGCGGATTGAAACGGGTCTGCGCCGCCCGGCCGCTCGCCTTCACTGCAACGTGCCGCTCGCCGCCCCGCTTCGCGAAACGCTCCAGCGGCGCCCGGCTGGTGAAGGGCTCGCTCAACCGGCCCGCCACCAGAGCCAGGTAGCGCTTGCGGACCCGGCCCTCGCGGAAGGCCTCGTGCAGGCTGCGCAAGGCCGAACGCCGCCGCGCGATCAGCAGGCACCCCGAGGTATCGCGATCCAGCCGGTGCACCAGTTCGAGCCCGGGCTCGTCGCGCAGCCGGCGCAGGGCCTCGATCAGTCCGCCATCCAGTCCGCTGCCGCCATGGACCGGCAGGCCCGAGGGCTTGTTCACCACCAGCAGCACCTCATCCTCGTGGAGGACGCCCCCGGCCAGCACGGCCGTCGCCCGTTTCAGCGGGCCCGGCGGGGAATCGCGCCCGGTGACACGTACCGGGGGGAGGCGCAGCTCGTCGCCGGCCTCGAGGCGATAATCGGGCTTGCGGCGCCCACCGTTGACGCGCACCTGCCCGGTCCGCAGCAGCCGATAGATGTGTCCCTTGGGCACCCCCTTCATCTCGCGCGCGAGGTAGTTGTCGAGCCGCTGGCCGGCATGATCCTCGCTCACCGTCAGGCGGCGCACGTCGAGCCGTCGATCTCTTCCTGCAAGCGCTTGTTTCTCCGGCAAAAGCCTGTACTCGGTTCAGCGTTACTGATATAGTATGCGCACTGTCCAACCGGACAGCGTGTTCGCACCGCAAGGCCCGCCCCGCAAGGCGGCCGCGGGACGGACAAGGTTTGAAGTCCGCCGGCCGGGGTGAGTTGTCATGCAGCGACCCAAGCCAGCGGGAAGTGAATAGATGGCGCTCCCATGCCCGGCATGGTTGCCAAGCGCTGAATCAGGCGGAGTCGATTTCCCCGCGGACAGCCCAGGCTGTCCGCCCCGTGTAGCACACGTCGCTCTCCCCTCGCGCTGAATACCTACCGCCGCAGGCGGTGCGAGCGCCCGCTCACACAGGTAACAACACAATGAAGCGTATGCTGATCAATGCGGCCCAGCCCGAGGAGTTGAGGGTCGCCCTGGTCGATGGCCAGGAACTGTATGACCTCGACGTCGAAGTCCCCAGCGCCGAACAGAAGAAAGGCAATATCTACAAGGGACGCATCTCGCGCGTGGAACCCAGCCTCGAAGCCTGCTTCGTCGAATACGGGGCCGAGCGCCACGGCTTCCTGCCGTTGCGCGAAATCGCGCCCGGCTACCGCAAGAGCGAAAGCAAGCCGGGCGAACAGCAGTCGATCCGCGATGCCCTGCACGAAGGCCAGGAAGTCATCGTGCAGGTCGAAAAGGAAGAACGCGGCACCAAGGGTGCGGCGCTGACCACCTTCGTCAGCCTGGCCGGGCGCTACCTGGTACTCAAGCCGAACGACCCGCGCGGCGGCGGCATTTCAAAGCGCCTCGAAGGCGATGACCGCGACGAAATCCGCGACATCCTCTCCCAGCTCAACCTGCCCCAGGGCATGAGTGTCATCGTGCGCACCGCCGGCGTCGGACGCAGCCTGGAACAGATCAACTGGGACCTGGACTATATGTGTCGCATCTGGGCATCGATCCGGCAGGCGGCCGATTCGCGTCCCGCACCGTTCCTTATCTACCAGGAATCGAACGTCATCATCCGCGCGCTGCGCGACCATTTCACCAGCGACATCGGCGAGGTTCTGGTCGACGAGGCCGGTATCTACGAAGACGCCCGCGGCTTCGTGGAAATGGTGATGCCCGAGCAGTTGAACAAGCTCAAGCACTACGAAGACAAGGTGCCGCTGTTCACACGGTTCCAGATCGAAAGCCAGATCGACGCCGCCTACCAGCGCCGCGTACGCCTGCCTTCGGGCGGCACCCTGGTATTCGACACCACCGAGGCGCTGGTCTCGATCGACGTCAATTCGGCGCGCGCCACGCAGGGCAGCGACATCAACGAAACCGCCTTCAACACCAACCTGGAAGCGGCGGTGGAAATCTCGCGCCAGCTCAAGCTGCGCGACCTCGGCGGCCTGGTGGTGATCGACTTTATCGACATGGGCTCGAACCGCCATCAGCGCGAAGTCGAGCAACGCCTGCGCGAGGCCCTCGACAGCGACCGCGCGCGCGTACAGGTCAGCCGCATTTCCCGATTCGGCCTGCTCGAGTTGTCGCGCCAGCGCCTGCGCCCCTCCCTCAACGAGGCCGTACTCGAGCGCTGCCCGCGCTGCGAAGGCGAAGGCAACATCCGCTCGGTCGAATCGCTCTCCATCTCTGTATTGCGCCTGATCCACGAAGAGGCAATCAAGGAGCGTACCGAACGCGTCATCATCGAGGTGCCCGTACCGGTTGCGACATACCTCATGAACGAGAAGCGCAAGAACCTGATCGATATCGAAGCGAATTGCCGCGTCGCGGTTGTGCTCGTGCCCAATCCCCACATGGACACGCCGGCGTTCCGTATCGAACGCCTGCGCGGCGACCAGATGGACGGCCAGGCGCCCGCCTCGCACCACATTGCCACCACGCCGCAAGCGGACATCCCGGCCAGGGAACCGGCAAAGCCGGCTATCATGCCGGCCGTAGCCGCCCTGCGGCCCGCGGCACCCATGCCCGAGCGCACTCCGCGGCCCGCAAAACGCAACGGTGGCTGGTTTACCCGTCTGCTGAGTGCATTGAATGGCGACAACGCAGGGGACGCCAGGACCGAGAAGAAACCGGCCCGGAAAAAGTCGGATGCCCGCAAATCCAGCCAGCGGCGAAGCACCCAGCGTTCGAGTTCGAGCAGCCGGGGAACGCGCGGCGGCGGTACGCGACGCAGTGGCGGCACGCGCTCCGGCAGCAGTTCCGGCAGCAGTTCCGGCAGCAACTCCAGCAGCAACTCCAGCAGCAACTCCAGCAGCAACCGAGGCGGCAGTCGCGGCAGCGGCACACGTTCCGGCGGCAAGTCCGGCAGTAGTCGCGGCGGCGGGTCGCGCGGCGGCCGCAGTTCGCAAAACCGGTCCGGTAGCGCGAACAAGCCCGAATCATCGAGCGAGCAGAAACCCGCTGCGGCTAGCGAAACCCCATCGGATGCCGGCAACAAAGCCGCCGACGCCAACGCCAGCCAGGGCGGCCAATCCGGGAACGCCGGCATGTCCGGCGGCACCGGAAACAATCGTTCACGCACACGGCGCGGTCGCCGTGGCGGGCGCCGTCGCCGCTCGGGGGGACAAGGCACTGGCGGGTCCAACGCAAACGCCCCGGGGAATTCCGATTCCTCGCAGAATGCCGACGCCAAACCGGCGGCGAACGCTTCGGCTCCGAAAGCAGAAACGACACAGCCGACGCCGCCCTCCCGGTCCGAGCCACGCCAGGAGACGGCAAAGGACAGCGGCAGCGAACACAAGCCGGCTGCCGCCGCACCGCCCGCTGCCGAAACGCCCCGGTTGGCCGCGCTGTATTCACGCGAGGACGGCGGCAACTCGAACGGCAATCCGGCGGAATAACAGCGTCCCGTCGACGACGGGGCGGCCCTTGCAAACGCAGGCCGCCCCGTCTGTCCCGCCGGGACATCGGCCTGACGCCGCTACCCTCCCGCATCAACCCGCGGACGCGAAGCAAACGAATTCCGGGATAGGTTCTACAATAAGCGGGATTAAACCGTGTTGGAACAAGAATGATCGAGCTTGTGCGCGAAGGTGGCTGGGTCATGCTGCCGTTGATCCTGTGCTCCGTCATTGCTCTGGGCATCATCCTCGAACGCTTCTGGAGCCTGCGGGTAAAACGCGTCTGCCCGGAACACCTGCTGGCCGAGGTGTGGCCGTGGGTGAAAACCGGCAAAACCGACCCCAAGCGGCTGGAGGCGCTGCGCCGGCATTCACCGTTGGGACAGATACTCGCGGCCGGCCTTCAGCATCGCAACGACAGCCGGGAACGGATGAAGGAATCCATCGAGGATACCGGACGGCACGTGGTGCACGAACTGGAGCGCTACCTCAATACGCTCGGCACCATCGCCGCAATCACGCCCCTGCTCGGACTGCTCGGCACGGTACTCGGCATCATGCGCGTGTTCGCCGTGATCACCACCCAGGGCACGGCCAACACCCAATCGCTGTCCGGTGGCATCGCCGAAGCGCTCATAACCACGGTAGCCGGGCTCGCGATCGCCATCCCGGCATTGATCCTGTACCGCTACTTCCGGGGCAAGATCGATGACCTGGTGGTCCGCATGGAGGCGGACGCCATGAAGATGATCGAAGCCATAGGCGTCAGAGGCTCACGGAAAGACGAAGCCGCATGAACCTGCATCCACGCCGCGCCGAGGAACCCGAAGTCAGCCTCATTTCGCTGATCGACGTGGTGCTGATGCTGCTGATCTTTTTCATGCTCTCGACCAGTTTCATCCATCCCTCGCAAATCCACGTCACGTTGCCGAAGGCCAGTGCCACGGCACCGGCGGCACCGGCGCGGATCACGATCACCATCACCCGCACCGGCACCCTGGTGGTCAATGACCGATCCCTGGTCAACGCCCGCGCCGACACGCTGCGAAGCGCCTTGCTCAAGGTCGCCGACGGCCGGCGTGACCTCCCGATAACGATACGCGCCGACGCCCATTCCACGACCCAGTCCATGGTCACCGTGATGGATGTCACCGGCGCACTCGGCTTTTCCCATATCGATATCGTGACCACCCACGGAGACGGCTCGTGAGCAAGACTCACATCGACCGGGCGGCAATCGGCATCTATGCCCGGCTGCTGCGCTACGTACGCCACTACTGGTACGTGTTTGCCGTGGCGCTGGTGGCCATGCTGCTCTACTCGCTCAGCCAGGCCGCCTTCGCGGCGCTGATGAAACCTCTCATGAACAGTGGCCTGGTCGATCGCAACATGCATGTGATCCGGGTTACCGCTATCGAGATCCTGCTGCTTTTCTTCGGGCGCGGCATTGCCAGTTTCGTCATCAACTACTCGATGAACTGGCTCGGTCGGCACGTGATCCTCTCGCTGCGCAGCGAGATGTTCAGGAAATTCCTCAACCTGCCGGCCAATTTCTTCGACACCAACGCCACTGGCGTGCTGCTCTCCAAGCTGACCTACAACTGCGAACAGGTCGCCGAATCGACCACCAACTCGATCAAGGTCCTCATCAACGACACCATCACGGTGCTCGGCCTGCTGGCCCTGATGTTCTACCACAACTGGCTGCTCTCGATCGTGGCCCTGGTGGTCGTGCCCGTCATCGCCTGGCTCACCCGCTATGTCAGCCGGCGGTTCCGACGCGTGTCGGTGCGTATCCAGGACAGCGTGGGCGAATTGACCCGTGTCACCGAGGAAGTCATCAACGGCCAACGCATGGTCAAGCTCTACAACGCGGCGGACAGCGAATACTCCCGCTTCCAGGTCGCCAACGAATACAACCAGCGCGAGAACCTCAAGCTGGCCTTCACCCGCGCCGCCGCCAACCCGCTGATCCAGCTCTTTGCCGGCTTCGGGCTGGCGCTCGCGATCTACGTCCTGACCTTCCAGGCCACGGGCGTCGGCCGCACGGTGGGTGACTTCACCTCGTTCCTGACCGCCACCACCCTGCTGCTCCCGCCGCTGCGCCGGCTTACCGACGTCAACGCCTGGCTGCAGCGCGGCATTGCCGCCGGACAAAGCATTTTCGAGCTGCTCGACATGGGCGAGGAGCCGCACAGCCAGGGGCATCCGCTCGAACGCGTCAAGGGGAAAATCGAATTCCAGTCCGTCGACTTTTCATACAGCTCACGCAAGCACCGGGTTCTCAACGAGATATCGTTCACCGTCGAACCCGGCGAGACGCTCGCCCTGATCGGCCGCTCGGGAAGCGGCAAAAGCACGCTGGCCAGCCTGCTGCCGCGCTTTTACGATCCGGACGACGGGCGCATTCTCATCGACGGCCGGAACATCGCCGAAGTACGCTTGGCCGACCTGCGCCGCCAGATCGCCATGGTGACCCAGGACGTCGTGCTGTTCAACGACACCGTGGCGCACAACATCGGCTACGGCGTCGAAGGCGAAGCCACGGAAAAAGACATACGCGAGGTCGCCCGCGCGGCGCAGATCCTCGACGACATCGAAGCCCTTCCGAACGGCTTCGACACGGTGATCGGCGAAAAGGGATCACTGCTCTCGGGCGGTCAGCGCCAACGCATTGCCATCGCCCGCGCGTTAATCAAGAATGCGCCGATCCTGATCCTCGACGAAGCCACTTCGGCGCTCGACAGCGAATCCGAACACCGGGTGCAGTTGGCGCTCGAGGAACTGATGCGGGGGCGGACCTCGATCGTCATTGCCCACCGCCTGTCCACGGTGGAACGCGCCGACCGCATCCTGGTGCTCGAGAACGGCCGGATCATCGAAAGCGGAACGCATACCGAACTGCTGAAGCAGGGCGGGCTCTACACCAACCTCCACCAGCTCCAGGTCCGGGGCAGCGCATGAACCGGAGACCCGGGACCCCGGACCCGGGACCCGGGACGATCAACAGCCCCCTTCGCGTCTTTTCGCGCCGGCTGCAGGCACGCTGGTATGCCCCCCGCAGGCCACCGCTCATGCTGCTGCCGCTCAGCGCACTCTTCGGCGCCGCCGTCGCCGCGCGCCGGTGGCTCTATGCACGCGGCCTGCTCAAGGCAATCCGCCTGCCGGTACGGGTGGTGGTGGTCGGCAACCTCGCCGTGGGCGGCAGCGGCAAGACCCCGCTCGTCGCCTGGCTGGCACGCGAGCTGAGTGCTCGTGGCGTGCGCACGGGCATCGTCAGCCGCGGCTACGGCCGGCACGAACAGGATGTGCGCCGGGTACATGCCGATACCCCGGCCGCGGCGGCAGGCGACGAAGCGCGCTGGCTGGCCACGGTCACGGGGATACCGGTCGCGGTCGGCGCCGACCGTGTGGCGGCGGTTCGCGCACTGCTCTCCGACACCCCGCTCGATATCGTACTCAGTGACGATGGCCTGCAGCACTACCGGATGGCGCGCGATGCCGAAATCGTTGCCGTCGATGCCCGCCGCGGCCTGGGCAACGGCGCCCTGCTGCCGGCCGGCCCGCTGCGCGAACCGCCGTCGCGCCTGTCCGGGGTCGATGCCGTGGTGCTCAAGGGCGACGAAGACGTTTCGCTGCCGGGTTCACCCACCCGGCTGCACATGCACTGCCGCCTGGGTGCCGCCGTGCGCCTGTGCGACGGCAAGGCACGCCCCCTCGCGGAATTCGCCAACCAGCCCGTACGCGCGCTGGCGGCGATCGGCGACCCCGAAAGCTTTTTCCGGGCGCTCGAAGCGGGCGGTCTCGAGGTGGAACGCATCGCGCTGGCCGATCACGGGCCCGTTGCCGACATCGTGGCCCGTCTGCCGGCCGACCGTCCGTTGCTGATGACCGCCAAGGACGCGGTCAAACTCGTCGCGCCGCCCGAACACGCCTGGCAAGTTCCACTTGAGGTAGCATTTTCCGAAACCGATGCCGCGACCCTGCTGAAACGGGTTCTCGGCGACACCTGATCCGAAGGGAGCCAACACCATGGACAAACACCTGCTCGATATCCTGGTCTGCCCGCTGTGCAAGGGACCGCTGCAATACGATCGCAAGGCGGAAGAGCTGATCTGCCGCGCCGATCGCCTCGCGTTCCCGATCCGTGACGACATCCCGGTGATGCTCGAGGAAGAAGCCCGCAAGGTGGCGCTGGAGGAACTCGATTGAGCTTTCGCGTCCTGATCCCCGCCCGGCACGATGCCAGCCGCCTGCCGGGCAAGCCGCTGGTGGACATCGCGGGCAAGCCGCTGATCCGTCACGTATGCGAACGCGCGCTGGAAAGCGATGCCGGCGAAGTATGGGTTGCCACCGACGACGAACGCATCGCCGAGGCATGTGCGGCACTCGACGTGCACGTGGCCATGACCTCGCCGGCCCATACCTCGGGGACCGACCGCATCGCCGAGGTGGCCGCCCGGGAAGGCTGGGCGGACGACGATATCCTCATCGACCTGCAGGGCGACGAGCCGCTGATGCCGCCCTCGGCCATCAACACCGTAGCCGAGGCGCTCGCCGCCGACCCGGAAGCGGATCTGTCCACCCTTGCAGCGCGTCTTCACGAAGCCGAACGGTTTCACGATCCCCACGTCGTCAAAGTGGTACTCGACAACGCCGGACATGCCCTGTATTTCAGCCGGGCGCCGATCCCCCGGCCTCGCGATGCCGAGGCCGGCATGCCCCATGAGGTGTTGCGCCATATCGGGATTTACGGCTTCCGCGCCGGAGCCCTGCGACGGCTCGCCGGCGAAGCGCCATGCGCGATGGAACAGGCCGAATCCCTGGAGCAGCTGCGAGCACTGTGGCTGGGCATGACGATCCGCGTGGAAATCATCCACGACATCCCCAGCGCCTCCGTCGACACGCCCGAGGACGTCAGGCGAGTCGCCGCCCTCCTCGCCGGCGGCTGATTTTCCTCTCGCAACGCCGCAACGAAGAAAGATTTCTCGCAGAGGCGCAGAGGCGCAGAGACCCGAAGAAAATAGTGAGTCAGAGGAAGGAATAAAAGAATGGACAGGGCCAAGCCCTATTGATACGTCATTCCGGACACGGAACAATCCGGAATCGAGTCCAATAAATCGCGGGCAGGGCCCGCTCCTACAATGGGATCTTCCCATAGGAATCCCTGCGTCTCTGCGCCTCTGCGAGAGTTATCCGTTGCGGCGTTGCGCCGTTGCGAGAACTACTTCTTTCGCGGAAGCGTTGCGAGAGACAATAATCCGAATCAGGGATCGGTCCAGGGATGAACGTGCAGCGTCCGGTAACGGCTCAACAGCCGCACGCCCTGTCTTGCATCCACGATGAAAGTGATCGCACCGGCGTGGGCCGTGTCGAGCAGGCGCGCATCCAGCGCACGGTAGCGTGCCACTACCGCCGGGCGCGGGAAATGATAGCGGTTGCGATAGCCCGTGGAAAACACCACGTAACGGGGATCCACGGCCTTGACGAACGCCGGTGTCGAGGAACTGTTGCTGCCGTGATGCGGTGCAACCAGTATTTGCGCGGCCAGGCGCCGTGCGCCATCGGCCAGTAAACGGTGTTCCCCATCGTGCTCGATGTCGGCCGGGAACAGCACGCTGCCGCCTGCGGCATGCACCTTCAGCACGCACGAGCGGTCGTTGCGCGAACCCGTTGCGCCCTTGTCGGGTCCGAGGATACGAAAGGCGACACCGTCCCACCGCCAATGCTCGCCGCGATGGCAGGGATGCGCAGCCCCTTTCACGCCGGAGAGCACGGGCAGTCCCGGCCACTGCCGCTTGATTGAAGCCAGGCCACCGGAATGGTCGGAATCGGCATGCGACAGCACGATCTCGTCCGGTGCCGGCACACCGCGTGCCTGCAGGTACGGGATGACGATGCTGCGCCCGGCATCGTTGCCCCCCCACCAGCGCGGACCGGTGTCGACCAACAGCAGGTGATGGGCGGTGCGCACCACGGCCGCCAACCCCTGCCCCACATCGAGTACCGTCACCCGGTAGCTGCCCGGCGCCACCCCGGGCACGGGCGGCCAGAACAGCGGCACCATCAGGCCCACCCCGGCCAGTCGCACACCCAGGCCACGGGGCGCGAGCAGCAAGGCCGTACCCAACGCGGCGGCAACCAGCACCCAGGGCAATGGCGAAGCCGCAACAGTGGCGAAACTGCGTGCCTGCAACCATTCGAGAAAAGGCCAGAAATGCGCCAGCACGAAGGCGGAGGCGTGGAACAGCGGCGCGCCCCAACCGGAATGCAGCACTTCGGCCAGGGCCCCGGCCAGCGCCGGCGGCACCGCGAGCCAACCCACCACCGGTATAGCCACCAGGTTGGCCACCGGCCCGAGAACGGGGATGCGTCCGAAAAACAGGGCCAGCAACGGAATCAGTCCCAGCGACACGACCCATTGCGGGCGCAGCCAGCCGCGTCCCCTGTAACCCGCAAGCCCCCAGGCGAGCGCCGCAACGGCACCGAACGACAACCAGAAACTGGCCGAAAGCACGGCCAGCGGTGTCATCAGGGTCACCACCACCGCGGCCAGTCCCAACGCTGCACCCACCCCCAGGCGCCGCCGCCAGAGCAAGGCCAGCAACGGAGCGGCGAGCATGATCAGGGCCCGCTGTGTGGGCAGGCTGAATCCGGCCAGCGCGGCATACACGAGCGCGGCGGCCATGCCGGCGACGGCGGCCGTGACCCGGACGGGAACGCGCCGGATGAGCGCGGGAATGCGGCGTGCGATCACCCCCGTCAGCAGGAAAACCAGGGCCGCCACCAGCCCCAGGTGCAGGCCGGAAATGGCGAGGAGATGCGAGGTGCCGGTGGCCCGCAGGGTGTGCCACTGGGCCTGTGTCACCCCGCCCCGGGCGCCCACGGCCAGCCCCGCGACCAGTCCGGCCCACGGACTGGCGGGCAGCGCCCGATGCACGGCTCCGGCGATATGCGCGCGCAACCGCCCCAGTCCGGCTCCGGCCGGGGCCAGTCGGCTGGCGTGATCGTGGTAGACGTAACCCGTGGCATTGATGCCGTGGGCAAAGGCCCAGCCGGCATAATCGAAGCTTCCCGGGTCGCTCAGCGAGCGCGGACGCTTGAGCCGCACCTGCAACTGCCAGCGTTCCCCGACGCGGGGCGTCACCGCAGGCGGGCGGTACCAGCTCACGGCGATCCGCCGCAGTTCGAACACCATCGTGCCCTGCGCATCGCGCGCGCTGTCGACGCGCAGGGTGAAGCGCGTGCGCCGGGGCTCGTTGCGCGGCAAGCCCGTCACCTCGCCCACCACCGTGAGCGTGTGCTTTTCGAGCGAAGGCGGCAGCCGGTCGGCGAGTCCCTGCCGCGCGGCGTGGGTCGACCACAGGCCGCCGGCCAGGGCCATCGCCACAAGCAGCATCGACCGCCAACGGAGAGCGGCGATTGCGGCTACGGCCACGCCCGCGGCGAGGATCCATAGCGGAGCCAGGGTCGCGCCGGCCAGCGCCAGCGTGCCGCCGCCGACCCAGGCCAACGCCAGGATGCCGAGGCCGGGGTTGTTACCCCGGCCCTTCATTCGTGACGCAGCGCCTCGGCCGGCGGCAGGCGGGCGCCACGCAGTGCCGGATAGACGGCCGCCAGCAGGCACAGGACCAGCGCCACCCCGGCCGTGGCCGCCATCTCCTGCCAGCGGAAATGCGCCGGCAAGGCACTGATCAGGTACACCGAGGGCGGCAACAGTTGCGTGTGGAACAGGTGATCCAGCCCGGCGAGCAGGCGATTGACATTGAGCGCAAGCGCCGCGCCCAACCCGAGCCCGAGTACGACACCCACGGTGCCCAGCAGCAGGCCCTGCGTCATGAACACGGCGGCAATACGCCGTGGCGTCAGGCCCAGCGTCTTGAGAACGGCGATGTCGGCTTCACGATCGAGCCCCGCCACGATCAGTGTCGCAATCACCGTGAAGGCCGCCACCGCGAGGATGGCGGCAAGCACGATGAACAGCATGCGCTTCTCCAGGCCGATGGTGGCGAACAGGTTGGCCTGACGCTCGGTCCAGTCGGTCACGACGTAGTGCGATCCGAGTTGCGTGCGCAACCGTGCCGCCGCGGCCGGAGCCGCGAGGGGATCGTCCAGGCGCAGGGCCAGCGTCGGCGTGCCCGCACCGGGAAACAATGCGCGGGCATCGGCCAGGTCCGTATACACCTGGTGCTGTTCGACCTGGTAAATGCCGAGCTGGTACACGCCGGCCACCCGGTAGCGCTGCAGCGCGGGTGCAAATCCCGACGCGGTGGATCCACGGCGCGCGGTCAATACCGTCAGCGCATCGCCCGTTTGCAGATGCAGCGTATCGGCCAGCGCCTTGCCCACGAGGATGCGGTGACGTCCCGCGCCGAGTGCATCGAGCCGCCCGCTGACCAGGCGCCGGCCGAGGTCCGTGGCCCGTGTCTCGGCGACGGGGTCGATCCCGCTTACGGCCACCGCCTCCAACCGGCCATGGCTCATGAGCAAGGCTTCACCCTGCAGCCGCGGTGCCGCGGCCAGCACCCCCGGCGCACGCTCCAGCCGCGCGGCCAATCCCTGCCAGTCTCCTGCCGCGGGCGGCGAGGCCACCGTCACCGCCGCGCCGAGCGCCACCAGCTTGTGCGAGAGCATCGTCTCGAAGCCGCTCATCACGGCCAGCACGGTGGTCAGGACCAGAACGCCCAGCGTGACGCCGCCGACGGCCACGCCGGCGAGCAGCGTCGTCATGCGCCCGCGCACGAACAACAATCGCCATGCCAGTTTAGCCCACATGTCGCACCAGCCGGCCGCAGGCCGGAAGGTAGCCGGTTCCAATTTCAATACAAATCATCAAGCACATGGCAAACTTCCATATTGCAGCTGTAAACGGCCAGCGTCCTATCCGGGCGCTGACTTGGCGAGGAACGCCTGGACTTGCTCTTCACTCAACCCATAGCTAATGCTAGGGATTTCGCTCCAGAGCGGCGACCATACGCACCTCGCCGGCGCCATCGCTCCGGATGCCGGTACGACATGTGGGCTTGGACTCATGCCGTCGCCAGCCGCCCGCGCTCCAGGCGCAGGATACGTCCGGCGGCACGGGCCAGGGCCGCATCGTGGGTCGCCACCACGAAGGCTGTGCCGACTTCGCGGTTGAGTTCGAGAATCAAGTCGTAGACCTCGGCCCCGGTCACCTCGTCGAGGTTACCGGTCGGCTCGTCGGCCAACACCACGGCCGGCCGCGTGGCCAGCGCACGCGCAATGGCGACACGTTGACGCTCGCCGCCCGACAACCTGGCCGGGCGCTTGCCGGCATGGTCGGCGAGCCCGACACGCGCCAGCAGCGACCGCGCCTCGCGTTGCGCCCGCCGCGCATTCATGCCGCCGATCATCAGCGGCAGGGCCACATTCTCCGTCGCGGAAAATTCCATCAGCAGGTGATGAAACTGGTACACGAAGCCCAGCGTGCGGTTACGCAACCGGGCGGCGGCGGCGGCGCTCAACGTGTCCAGGCGCACGCCGGCCAGCGTCACCTCCCCCGACGTAGGCACGTCGAGCCCGGCCAGCAGGTGCAGCAGGGTGGACTTGCCGCTGCCCGAGGCACCGAGCAGTGCGACCCGTTCGCCGGTTTCCAGGCTCACATCGACCCCGTCGAGCACGCGCTGCTCGACTTCGCCCTGGTGATAGACCTTGACCAGGTTGCGGGCCGTCAACACGGGGTTCTCTGTTTTTTCCGTCACGTCCTACTCTCCACTCAGGGCCGTCGCCGGCGGCAGGCGCGCGGCACGCCGCGCCGGCACCCAGGCCGCCACAATCACCAGCACCGCGGCCACGGCCACGACCAGTCCCACCTGCAACGGATCCACCCGCGAGGGCAAGCCCGGAAGCACCATGGATCCGGCGGCAAACAGGGGATGTCCCGCCAGGTGTCCCAGACCCTCGACAATCGCATTCACGTTGAAGGCGATCGCGAGGCCTCCGACAAGGCCCAGCGTAATGCCGATCAGGCCAATCGTGGCGCCGAGGCTCACGAAGATGCCCAGTATGCCGCGCGGCGTGAATCCCATACCGGTAAGCACCGCGATCTCGGCCCGCTTGTCGGCGACCAGCACGGCGAGCACACCGAGAATGTTGAACGCCGCGATGAGGACCGCCAGCGCCACCAGCACGAACATCATGCGCTGCTCGTTCGCCAGCGCCGAAAACAGGCTGCGGTGCCCGTCACGCCAGGTCCGCACCTGTACGTCGGACGGCAACTGCGATCGCAATTCCTCCGCCAGGCCGTCGGCCGCGAAAGGCCGCTTGAGTTGCAGCGACAGCGCGTTGGGTGCTCCGAGCCCGAACAGGTGCTCGGCCTCGGGCAGGTTGGTGAGCGCCAGGCCGGCATCGTATTCGCTTTGCCCGGCATAGAAGATGCCGACCACGGTGAAGCGCCGCGTACGCGGCAGGAACCCCACCGGCGTCACCAATCCGTACGGCAGCACGACGGTGACCTTGTCGCCCGGCAGGACATTGAGATTAAGCGCGAGATCGCGGCCCAGCACGATCCCCCAGCGCGTGTGCTCGAGGTCCGACACCGAACCGGTCAGCATCTGCAGTCCGGCGGAGGCCCCGTGATCCTGCGCGCCCGGCTGCACGCCCTTGAGCTGCGCCCCTGCCAACGCCGTACCGTGACCGATGATCACCTCGCGCTCGGCGAACAGCTCGACCCCGGTGACGCCCGGGCGCGCGCGCAGGCGGCGGGCCAGGGCCGGTGCATCGGAGAGCGGCTGCCCCTGCGGTGCGCTCACCGTAACCTGCGGCGTCACCGCGAGAATCTGATCGGTGAGCGCGTCGGCCATGCCGTTCATCACCGAGAGCACCACGATCAGGGCGGCCACCCCGAGTGCCACCCCCAGCACCCCCACCAGGGCCACTACCGATACAAAACGGGTACGTCGGCGAACCCGCAGGTAACGCAATCCGAGGGCAAGCGGCAAGGGTCGAAACATGGACGCATTTAAGCACACACCCAAAAGACAGCGTCTTCCTACACCCGATGGCGCCACTTGATGCTATATTCCAAGCACGGATTCGTAGGATTTTCGCAATGAATCATTACCGCGCCCTGCTTCTGGTGGCCTGCCTCGCCTCCCCGCTGGCATTTGCCGCCGCCGGAATGCCGGCGTCCAGCCAGCAGGACATGTCTTCGGCCCATCCCTCGCGTGGCATGACCATGCAGCAGGTTCAGGATCGATTCGGTGCGCCGCAACAAAAGATGGCACCCGAGCCGAGTACCGCACAGGGACCGCTCAAGCCGCCGATCGTACGCTGGGTGTATCCGCAATTTATCGTGTACTTTGAACGCGGCTACGTGATCCACACCGTGCTCACGCATCCGCGCGAGGCGCCCGCGCCGCACACTTCGAACCCGCCGCAGCACTGATCCCGGCCGACAACTCCCGCAAAGGCGCCAAGAGCAACTGGATTCCGGCCTTCGCCGGAATGACGACCCGTCCCTCCCCCTTGCTTGCACCGCAAGGATGGGGGAACCAGAGGGGGATACTTCAAAGGATTCGCGGTCGGGACGACCGCTCCCACAGTCCCGTCATTCCGGCGAAAGCAGGAATCCAGTCAAATTATGGCGGACGCAGCCCGCTCCGGTTTTTTCTCCGGATGTGCCGTTCGTCCGCGCCGAGAAGCGCAGCACGCAACGGGGGAACAGGGAGGCGTGTCTGAGGTTTTTTCCATATAGGGCGAAAGCCGAGTTGCCGACCGGCCCGTTGCGGGCAAGCATCGCAGGGAAGCCCCAAGGCCACCGGCCCAAACCCGAAGAAGCCGCCAGCATCCGGGATGATGGCGAGGGCGAGGCGCGCATTGCCGCC